>Ga0116221_1001093_pt1 | contig 18183 bp, 13 predicted proteins | sample Sb_taG_5_FD_88965 | JGI IMG/M metagenome (GOLD analysis project Ga0116221, IMG submission 88965) | Peat soil microbial communities from Weissenstadt, Germany - Sb_50d_8_FC metaG | ecosystem: Environmental > Terrestrial > Soil > Wetlands > Peat | place: Germany: Weissenstadt | collected 2010-09-21 | reverse complement strand
GATGCCGTGATCGATCTGCGGCTGTTTTGCCATTTGTAGCTCCTCACTACATGAGATACATGAGATAGTGACACCGCATTATACAACTCCACGGTGCTGTAACTCAATATTTCCAGATCTGAAAATCATCGACGGAACAGAGTGCCAGAAAATCACTGTAGAGATTGCATTCGACTAGAAGGAGTGCCGCTCCAGCAACGGCTCCAACTCCGATCACCACGTCCGCCGACAATCCGGTTGCCGCGCCTTGCGCCGCAAGTTCCAAAACGCCGACGGTCGCACCGCCAGCACAATCTGGCCTCCCTTCGCTGAATTCGACCCATAGTTGACGCTCCCAAAATCCGTTCACGTGATATCGTGGCATCACACCTCGTTAGATTTTCGCAAAGATTGAGAGACCCTCGGCAGACCTGACCGGTCGTCGGCAAGGGAACTCAGGCGCACGGGTGTTACGTGATGACGCGTTATTCCGATTCGAGTTCTGCTCGGCTCCCCGAGAGGAACGCAAATACGAACTCTCGAATGGAGAATTTTGCCAGGTGGGTTTTCTCCAGGCTGTTGACAAGGCGGGGGAGTTTCGGATTTGCGTCCTGAGACCGTGTGGAGCCCCGAATGGCGCTTTGGCTCCCCGAAACGCCGGGTTCCGAACGGATTCTCCGTCTCGCGTTGGCCGCGCCGTAGCTCCGTTCCGAAGAAATCGGAATTCGAACAGATTCTCCGGTGGTGAAGTGCTCTGAATCTCCGCCCCATCTTGCTCACGAGATGTTCATGTGATGGCCGGCGAAATCGGTTATTATCAGCTAGATCGTGAATCGGGCATCTTTTTTCGCCCTCCTTGCCTTGGCGTGTGTGCCGGCATGGCCGCAGGGCGGAGGTGAAGTTCGCGGCTCTGTTGTAGATGCTCGCGGAGGCGAAGCTCTCGGTAACGTTCAGGTAATGCTGCTGGGTACCGCGTATCGGTCCACGTCCGATGCTGCGGGTCATTTCAGGTTTACGGTGGTCCCCCCGGCGATTAGGTCCTTAGCGTCTTCACCGTCGGGTACCACGTCCTGAGGCAGTCGTTCCATCTTGGCGAAACGGACGTTAAGGACTTCGAGGTCATCCTCACGCCCGACACGCTGCGGCAGACCGACAAGGTGGAGGTTAAGTCAGAGCCATTCGAAACAACTCATCAAGACGGCCCGTCCACCCTCGCCCTGGCGGGGACCGACGCCAAAAATCTCGCGAGCGTGCTGGCCGATGACCCGCTACGCGCGGTGCAGAACCTGCCGGGCGTCAGTTCTAATAATGACTTCGACGCACGGTTTTCATTGCGTGGAGCCGACTTCAGTCGTATTGGGCTGTACGTCGATGGCGTCCTTCTGCACGCCCCATTTCACATGATCGAAGGCCAGAAGCTATCGGGATCGGGCACCGCGTTCAATGGCGACATGGTAGAAGAGATGGAGCTTTATGAAGGCGCGTATCCGGCGCGCTACGGCGAGATGCGAGATGGCAGCCGAACCAGCACATGCCGCTGGCGGCACCTTTACTACTGACGACCTCTACGCCCCGGCGCTGGATGCTCTTGGTTCGGCCGAAACGCAGTACTCCTTGGCGTCGTTCCGTTATGACCTCTCCAAGTTGCGCGCCAAAGGTCTGGTCGACAAGGTCTCGCACTCCCGTCGCTATCGACTGGTCGGCAAGGGCTATTCGATCTGCCTGGTCTTCCTCAAGCTCTTCGAGAAGATTTGTGCCCCTCTTACGGCGGGCTTGATGGCACCATTCCGCGGCGACCACAATCTGGCCGAACAGAAGCGCTGCCAACTCGACCGCCTGTATCAACGAATCACTGACGACCTGGATTCGCTTCTGACCGCCATCGGTCTCAGAATTGCCGCTTGATACGGCGAACCGGGAACAAAATTCTCGTTGGGGCCCCAATAACGGCTCTTAGGGGCTCTTAGGGGCTTCGCCCCTAAGAGCCTAAAACCAGCTTTATTGGCTCAGCGTCTGATCCGCGGCCAGGACCAGGAACATGTAGTTCGACGCGCCGCCGCCCAGCACATATTCAGCCTGTTGCCAGAGGTGCGGAAAATCCTTCAGTTCGGGGAAATCGGGCCGGATCAGGGCCGTGCCGGAAACCACGCCGCCGGGGATATACGACCAGTCGGCGCGATTGAGGCCGTAGGCGACGGTCATCGAACGCGCGCCCACTCCGGAAGCGAATGACGCGGTGTTGGACCCGGGATGCACGCCCAGCACGAAATTCAGCGCGTTGAGCATGTAGTCGGCGGACACGAGGTCGGGAAAGGCCCGGTGCAGATAATACTGCTGAACGCCGAATTTCTGAATGTCCCATCCCGCGCCCCAGATGGTGGGCCGGTACGGCACGCCGAAGGGACTGGACTTCTGTTGCTCGACCGTCCGCGCGAAGCTCTTGGCCACGGCCGCGCGAACATCCTCGACAAACGACTTGTCTTCGATCATGCCCAACACCCGGCCCACCTCACCGCCCAGAGCGTCGATGTTGGACACGACTTGCTTGCGGCCTTCGAGCACTGCCTGACCGTAGACGGCATTCTTGGTGGTCTGCCACAGTTCCACGGCGGCCGTAATCCGGTCCGTTAATCCGCCAGCCGGGCGGTCCTGTTTCCAGAGTCCTTCCGCGGCTTCCAGGCAGGATTTCGCCATGGGCGGGTCGAAGTCCTTCAGCACTCTGGCGGCAATTGCGAGAGCGGCGACCGCTTTGTACTCGTGACCGGAATTTTGTTCGGTGAATACCCAACGGTCGTCGGCGGCCCCGGAATGCGTACCGGTCTTGCCCTTCGGACCGAGTGCGGCGTCGTAAAACAGGTTGTCCGTGACGTTCGCGGTATCGCCTTCCAGAACGTACTGCTTCAATGTCGGGGTGATGATCCCGCGGTAAACGCGACCCATGCTCTTATAGGCGCCCAGGATGCTGAGCACACCGTGCTCCACCTGCTGCAAAATGTCAGGCTTGCCATCGGGCTGGTGGATTCGCGCCACGTGATTGGCTTCGTCCACCGTGGTGTCGTCATAGGTCACGTGGAACAGCTCGTATGCCGAAGCGAGGATGAACACCTCATCCGCCTGCGACTCGATGCGCAGATCGTCGTCGCCCGCGTCGTGCCACCCTCCGATGTTCAGCCCCGGCACCGTCTCGCCGGGCTTGAAACCGGTCAGGGTCGAGGGCCCCTGACGATAGCCGTCGAAGTGATTGTAATCGGTTGGCGCCATACGGGCGTCGTCGAGGTGGCAGGCGCCGTGCCAGACCTTATACGATTCCTCCACGCGCATGTGGCACATCTGAATCGGCAGGAAATACTCCAGCGTGGGCTGCCAGACGTGCCGGCGGAAAACGTCCTCCGCGATCTGGAAAGGCTCGGTCCGCACGTTGCCATATTCCACCAGGTACATGCCCGGCCTGGTCACGGCGGTGAAATCGAACTGGAGATACTGGTAGCGAAGGAACCTGCCCCATGCAGCCGGCTTGGCGGACAGAGCCTCCTCGAAGCCGCCGCCCTCGGAAATCCGCTTTAGCCGCGCGGTCTGAAGCGGCGGATCGGCGGGATCCAGCTCGATCACGGCCACTTTCTTCTGCTTGGGGTGGTAGCCGACCTGGGAAACGTGAATCACCGGCTGGGATTTCCAGTCGGGGATCGAGTTCGGTGTGACGATCCACTCGATGGCCCCTGCGGCCGCCTTGGCCGGCACGAGCGAGCGGACCACAAACCACCCATTATTGTGCCTGTTGCGGCCGTCGAGCAGTTGCAGATCGCCGGTGCTGCTTTCGATTACCAGCCGCTGGGCATCGACCTCAGGGGCCACCGCGAGCCGCCGGCCGGTGGCCAGCGGCACCGGCTGCATCTCGCCGGCAGAGTCCTTCTGTTCCGGGCCGTTCGGCTGCCGCGGGAAGATGCCGGAATACTTGTCCAGATACCACGTCCTGCCAAAGAGCGCCCCGGGGTACAGTTCCAGGTTGAATCCCACTTTCCCGATCCACTCCGCCGGCAGCGGCTGGTCCAGATCGACAACAATCCGGAACTGCTTTCCCTCGGCGCGCACCCGGACCTTATAGGAGAAATTGAGGTCCGGGTAATCGATCGGATTGAATCCCCTGCGGTTTCGGGTCGGATCGGGGTAAGAGAGCCACGTGACGATCTCGTTGGCCTCCCGGGCGACAACGCGCTTATCCTGTTTCGGCATGGGCTGCCATTGACCCGGAACCGGATCGAGCCGCAGGTCCCCATTGCTGGCCACGCGCACGCCGTGCTGGATCAAGACGACGCCCGCCTGGTGGCCTTCCGGGTAAATATCCTGGAAGGCCATCACGTTGACACCGGGCATCTCGAAATATTCCTGAGTGTTCAGCCGCAACGACGGGGCTTGCGGCCAGGCGGCGGACGCTGCCAGAAAGAGCGCGCCCGGAATCAAAACAATTTTCGGCATGTCGCACTTCACGACTGCAACACCCAGTCCACCCGGGATTCGTGCCATTTTCCCTCCTCGAGCGAAGCCTGCTGCGAATCGAGGAGGCTAACGACCAACTGATTGCCCGTCAACGCATGTCCGCTGCCGGCTGGGACCTCAACGCGTTCGAGCGCCAGTTGCGTGTTTCCAACGCGCCCCAGAGCCAGGCGCTCGGGCACCGGTAGCCGCTCTTGGCCTATGGGCGGACGGCCCGATTCCGGCAGCGTCATCGATAATCCCAGCAACGCGGCCTGGTTCTGGACCGGCCTCTCGGCCCGGAATGCCCATTTTTGCGTGAATCGGGCCGCATCGGCGATGAGGTATTCGGTCCGATACCAGATCGGCGGGGTCCTCCTGGCGAACCGGTCCATGCCCCGGAGTTGGCCTTCGAAAACCAGGTGGATCCCACTGCCCGCTTCCGCAAACGTGAGGCCGCACTCGGCATCGTGCAGCGCCCGGATCACCTCGCCGGCTCGAGCACGCAACGCCCGGTCGCCGAAAAGATCCTGATCCCGTACCAGGGTGGCGGCGCCGGCGCGCAATTCCCGCATGACGCCCCCTTGCCGGCGCAGCACCAACGTGAAATGGCGATTGGCAAGGATATAATCCGGCCCGACCACCCGGAAACTCACGCCCCCAATATCGACGCTTTTCGTGATATCCGGAGCGGCCGGAGGCTCGGCAGTCCGTGTCAGGATGGGTTCCCTTCCCTCCAGCCCGATGAGATAAAGCCCGGCCTTACCCTCGAAGGATTCGACCAGCCGGAGGTTCTTCGGAGCCGACCCCTTGAACCGGATGATGGTCCACCCTTCGCCTCCGTGCTTGACACCGATGCACCCGTGGGCGGGGTGCATCGGCGGCAGGTCGTTCTGCCAGATCGTGAACGTGCTTTGCGGTCGCCAGTAGATATTGGTGTCGCCGCGTAGTTCCAAGCCGATGGTCCGCAGCGGGATGAACCGGTCGTGCAGCCTGCCTTCGGCCGTATCGACCAGCCACTCCGAGGCATCGTCGAACGCCATTCCATCCGCGACGCGCGGCTGTGCCGTGCCAGCCGGCGTGCTCCTCGCAGCCGCCGTTTGGGGAGCGGGCGGCTCGGGCAACAGCGTGTACCCGAGCGGCTTGAGCTTGACCGTGCCTTGGCCTCCCGGCCAGGTGAGCCGCGCCTCGACGGGTTCGTAATTGAAGTTGATGGCCACCACGCTCTGCCGCGAACCCTGCCGGCGCAGGCAGGTAAACACGCCCGGCTTGTCGCAGCGGACCGCGCGGTAATCCGATTCGCCCGACATCAGTTCGGGACGGGACCTGCGGATATCGTTGATGCGCTTCAGCTCGAAGGCATGCCCGCTTTCCATGCCCTGGTAGATCATCGGGATGCCGTCGATCCAGGCGCTCAGGGCGTACATCGCGTGCATCCCCTCGACGCCCCACCAGAGCTGCGAACGCAGCGAGTCGCCGCTCTCCAGGTGGCGCAGCCAGTTGGCGCCATGCGGCTGAATCGCGTTCTGCTCCGCCAGATAGTCCCGCAAGTGGGCCACATAGTCCGCCGCCGGCTCGCGGCGCCAACCCTGGCAAACCTGGCTGGCGAACGAGAAGTCGAACATCAGGTCGCTCCACTGCCAGTGGCGCGCGCTCTGCACTTCCGCGAGTACGGCCCCCTCGCGCGGCTTGATCGACTTGACCGTCGAGCGGATGCGTTCCAGCATCTTGAGTCCACCCCATAGCCGTGCCATGCTGGCGCGGGGATAAGGAATGTTGGGATCCCAGTTCGATTCATGACTACCGATAATGGCATCGATGCGGTATCCGTCCACGCCGTAGTTCTGCATATAATGCGCCGTGACCTTGGCGATGAAGTCCTGCCAGTCGGGGCGGGCAAAGTCGTTCAACCAATACGTCAGGGTGGTTCCGTCTTCGCGCCGCAGCATGAACTCGGGGTGCTGCTGGTTGTGAACGGCGGAAGGCGCGCCGCCGTGCGGCACCAGGTCCTGGAGAACGTACAGGCCCATTTTGTGAGCGCGTGCAACCAGCTCGCGGTATTCCTCGCCGGTGCCAAGTCCATCCATGAACCGGTAGTAATCGAGCGGCCAGTAGGGGCTGCGGAATTCCACCGGCAAAATCCAGATGGCCGAAACGCCCAGCCGTTCGATGGAGGGCATGAGCCGCTCGGTAGCCGCCTTGAACCCACCGAGATCGCGCCAATTGCTGCCGATGCTTCCGCCGGGGTGGAAGTTGTAGAGCGTGGTGCCGCGCACCCAGGCCGGCACATCGCCGGGGACCTTCGTCCCGGTGCTGCTCAGCCATTGTTGCGTGGCCGGGAGCAGCGCCGCCCAGTAATCGCCATCCGCCACCACCATCGAAGTGAAGCCCATATCCTGCGGCACGCCGGTTTTGAGATACCCGTGCGCCTGGATCGACTGGACCACGTCGAACTGCTTCTCCTTCTCCAGCACGGCCACGGAGGCGTCGTCGTCCGTGTGACTTAGCCACAAAACCGTTCGCTTCGGCCCGATCTGTGCCGCGAGCGGCGCGATACTGTCGCCGCCGCGAGGGCGCCGGCGCTCCGGAGTCATCTCCGAAAAGGGGTACGACCTGGGCGGCCAAGTCTGGGGAAAACGATAGAAGCCGTCACCCGCAGCCCGCACGCCCGCGGTCCGGATCGTCAGCCCGCGAAGCTTGATGGCCTCGTTGCCGCGATAGGTCAGGGTCGCCGAGCGGTCCAGGCGGGCCACGGCTTCGTGCAGTTTGTATCGCTCGACCAGCTCGAAATCGCCAACCCGCACGGTCACCTCGACCCGATCCGGCCCCGGGCGGCCGAAGTTGACAAGCTGACGGCGGAGATCCATGTTCTCGAGCCAACGCACCTGCCCGGGCGTCGGCCCTGTGGCGAAGCTCACCAGCGCGGAGCCGGAGGGATTTTCGGCGATGATTTCGTCCCGGCAGGCGATTCTCAGCAGGACCCCCGAAGCGTCATCGAAGGTCAGTCTCAGCGGCCCGTACTGGACTACTGACTCCGCCGCGGAGAGGCCCGGGGCGGCCACGGTCAACCCGCTGACCAGACAGCAGAAACTGCGTCGTTTCATGTTTGCTTTCTCCCTGATATCGCTGAAACCCCGAAGTTTTTCAGCTTAAGGTTACTCTTCTGGGCACGATGCCGCCGATCTGGCGCCGGCTGCTGGTGCCCGCCAATTTGACTCTGGCGCAGTTGCACGACGTCCTGCAAGCTGCGATGGGCGTTGCGCGGAAGCCAGGACTCCGTCCAATGGTAGCCCGGGGCTGCACCAGTTTCCTGTACGAAGGCGCCCCAGGGCTCGTCGAGGTTGGCGCGCGGCAGTTTGTCCGGCAACTGAGCCAGGAGCGGCAGAAGCGCGAAGCAGAAACAACCCGCAGGTCGAACCGGTGCGCGGCCTGAATCCGATGGATTTGTCCTCACCGTCTCTATTTCCCCTTTCGCGTAAACGCGGCGGTTAGAAGCTAACTCGCAACTACGCCTGCATCATGAACCGAATGCCGTTCCTACTTTGAAAAGACGCCCGGGGTTATCCCCCATAGTGAAACCGCCGCCGTGCTCACCAAGATCCAGTACCAACTGCTTGAGCGCCCCGTCGTGCATCACGTTGTCGCGCACGACGCAGTTTTCCAAGGTCTTGCAGATAATCCCATACGACGGAGACCAATTCCCTCGCTTGTTGTCGTCGCGCTCCACACGTAAGACATTGCCCACAAAGGTCACACCTTGAGCCGACTCCAGCCATACGTGCGAGGAGTCGTACGAGTCCAATGCCGCTAGCTTCCCGCTGCGGTAGATCACGTTGCCGCTGATCGTCAGATTCTGGTTCGGCCACTTCGGATTTGCCACAAGCCGGAGACCACAGGTTCCACTCCGGTCAAGGTAATTCCCCGTTACGTTGGTCTCCTGCATGTTCATCAGGATGTTCCCGCGCCGGTTCCACTCAATTCGGTTTGCAGTAACCGTGGTCGAATCACCGATGAGCCACAATCCGACCCCACGATTGCCCGACATCCAGTTGTCGAGGTAAAAGCCGTCCGTTCCTTGGACGTACACACCATCGGCGCCGTTGGGACCGATCATCGAGTGCCGGATCGAATAACACCACGCTTTCTCGAGCCTCACGCCACAGCCGCTGAACCGCGACACTCTGCAGCGTTCGATGCGGAACGCGTCTTCCTCTCGCCCTTGCTCCGTCTTGTTCAGGAAAATGCCGTGGATGCCTTGCCCAAGCTGGCCGCCTTCGAGCGATAGTCCTTCGATGGTTACACCGTTCCCACCGGTGATGTTCAACAGACAACTGGCTTTATCATTGAGAAGCCGGAGGACGGATCCTCCGGGACTCCCGTAACCCCAACTGGGTGAGCCCACCAGCGCGGTGTGTCGACGCAACTGCAACTCCGAGCTCATGTAGTTTCCCGGCCGCACGAAGACCGCTCCGCCCCTCTCCCCCGCAGCATCGAGGGCGGACTGGAATGCCTTGGTGTCGTCGCTCTTTCCGTCTCCCTTCGCTCCGAAGGAGCGCACGTCAATCCAGGGCCCAGGGGCCTCAGCCTCCGCTGCATAGGCCACTCCCGAACCGCCCCCTAGGGCCATCGAACCACCGATCAGAGAACCAATACTGCGCCGCGTGAATTTCGGTGCCGAACCGAAGAGTCTCATCTGTGATCTCCCTTTCTGATTTCCTTTCTCATGCCTGCGATCAAAACGCAATCCGGACAGCGCCGTCTACGTCGCTAGAAGAAGATCCTTAACGCGACTTGAAGCGCCCGCAACACGCGCGTCCACCCAGCCGCGAAAGACGGGCTCTTCAGGCTGAGGCCGTACTCGACGCCAAGGCCATCATCAGCCCGGTTCCTGCCCGATTGGGTGCGTGGCGCCACCCTCCACAATAACCAGATAGCAGAAACTGCGCCGTTTCGTGTTTCCTTTCTCCCTGATATCGCTGAAAACCTGTTGGTCGGGGCCAAGCCTCCCGAGGGCGCCCCGGAAATAACCGAGCCACCCTATGTTGTCGAATGCCTTACCAGCTAAACCGGAGCGTGAGCTGCAGTACGCGTGCAGCGTTAGATGAGTTGCGCAAACTCAGAAGGCCGGTGCTGGCGACCGACGAGACGATGCCTGGGTGGTTGAATACATTGAAGGCATCGAGATTAAAACGCACCTGGTAGCGTTCTTTAATCGGGAACCTCTTGAATAGGGAGGCATCCTGGCTCCATATGAAAGGACCCAGCATATACTGGTTAATCCAAGGATTCAAGACGGGAGTAGTGGTTCGCTGTACGGTGCCATTCTGCAGCGGTACCCAAATCGTGTTGGTGTCCCAGTACGCTGAGATGTTCGTGTTGGCGGGCGCATTCGCAGGCAATGCCGTCGAACCCCAAGGAATCAGCGGCGTGGCCGCCGGCTTGTAGTCGGCCGGTACCCCCTCGTAGCCATTAGGCTGCCCCGCGGCATTATGGCTGTTTATCAGGTCGGCCGGCAGGTATCCGTTAAAATAGAGATAGGCCGGATAGCAGACACCACTCGTGCAGTCCTGGATCTTGTACTTCTTCCCGTATACCTGAACCGGGTTGCCATTCGGCCAGATGCTGGTCGGCAAAGAAAAGTACCTGCTGGTCAGGGTTCCGGTTCCGGCTAACTGCCAGCCACCGACGAGTTGATTGAGCACACGTCCGGCATTTCCTAACACCGGCTTACCTTTGCCAAACGGCAGGTCGACCAGAAAGTTCCACCGCACCTCGTGTTTCGGAATACTCGTATCGCGCTTGTAATTGAGTAAACGGTCTCGCGCCATATCGTCCTGCGGCACCGTTCCCGGCAGATATCGATTGGCGGCCGGGATGGTATTATCGCCGCCTATCCACTGCGAGCTATTCTGCGCGCCGACGTCACCGAACGCGTTCGTCACGGTATAGAAGATCTGGTAGCTAAAGCCTTTGCGGTAACGCCGTTCGAGTATGAACTGCATGCCGTCTTCGTTCATGTACCCGGTGGGGTAATACGGGCTAAGCGTCCCATAGGTCGTACTGTCATAGGGGCGCCCGTAAAGGGCGGAAGCCACTCCAGTCGGAATCGGCTGGCCGGTCGAGACATACCAGACATTGCTCGGGGGTTGGGAGTTGAGCGTGTGTACTTGAAGGATCCGGGTTGTATGGCTGCCCTGGTATACCACGCGCACGATCGTCTCCTTGGCCACCTCTTTTTCCCACGTCACGTTCCATTGCTGGATGCGCGGATTACTCTGGTCCGGCGTGCCGGGAAAGGTGGATTGCAGTGAACCGGAACCAGCGGTAATGCCAGCGGGATTAGTTAACGAGATTGCATTGGAGCTGTTCAACCCCGCGATGACCGTCGGAACCGACCTCATACCGTAATTCGATATGCCATCGGGCGACAGTGAAGCGCTCGTGAGGTTGTACTGGAAATATCCATACGACGGCATGTTGTACTCAGCCCCTTGGTTCATGGTCCGGGTGTTCACGGGGAAGTAGGATATACTGTACCCGCCCCGCAGGACGAACGACTTAGCCCCATCGCCGGCGCGGTAGGCAAAACCGAGCCGAGGCGCGAATTGATCCTTCTGGGAGGTCATCAGGCTCGTCGGCCAGCCCGCCTGCTGGTTAGTTTCGAACTTTACCCCAAGCGACTGCTCGAGCGCGATGATCGCGGGCGTAGTATTCCCCAACGTTTCCTTCTGCTGGATCGAGTCCCCTATTATGACCGCGTGGTTCGGGATGTCGAACCCACTGAGCTGGTTGTGCTTTTCCATCACAGGACTGTAGTACTCCCAGCGTAAGCCCAAATTCAGGGTCAACCGTTGCGTCACCCGGAAATTGTCCTGAACATACAGCGCGTATTGATGGAGCCGGTCGTAAAACCAGGTTTGCTGAAAAGGGGCAGTGAAGTTCATTACTCCCAGGTATTCGTTGGCTAGGAGGCTCCCGGTGTACGGCGTAGCCAGTGGAGCCGTACGGGAGCTGGTCGGGTCGTACAGGGACGTGGCCCCCGTGCTGGGATTCATGGATGGAGGAGAATCCATACCCGCAAAAATATTGTCCTGGTCGTAGCGGGTATGAAAACCGAACTTAATTTCGTGTTTGCCCACCAGTTTCACCGCATTGTCGTCCAGTATCGCGTGAGTCATCCACTGCCCGTAGTTGCCAGTAGAGTTGTCATAAAAGTCACCGGGCAGCTCGGTTGCCGGAAGGTTGAACCAGCACACTGAGTTAAACGGGTTGGGCAGCCCGAGTAGCGTCCCGTAATTGGCTTGGGAGCCGCACCCATCGATCCAGTGATCGCGGCCAACGCTGAGCATCACATTATTATTCAGGGTCGGCGAGAACAGGTGTAAATAGTTGACCGCGTAACTCTGGGCCGGATCGCTCGTGAAATAGCCGCCAATATCCAGGTTGGAAGTAGGAAAACTGTACTGATCGACATACTGGTCATAGGGACGGTAGGTAAAAGTCGCATAGAGCCTGTCGCGCTCACTGAACTGGTGGTCCAAGCGGGCCGAGATGGTGTAGTTTTTGGTCCAATATGGCCACTGGCCCCACCAGTTGGAAGTGACCATCGGGTTGTCAGCGGTGGTCGGCAGTGGCGTAAGCCCCAAGAGATACTTTGCGAGGGGACTCTCCTGCGATGAAGGGATTACGTTATTGGGAAACGGCTGCCGCGACCAATCGGCCCCCGTCGACCAGGGGTTGTATATGGTTTCCCGCCTCCCCTGGGCATCGACCAAGCCGCTGAAGTCTCCATTCCGCATTGCCTGCGTCGGTACCGACGCGCCCGCGAAGCTAGGTTGGACTTGCCTCATTCCTTCGTATCCGAAAAACCAAAACGTCTTGTTTTTGCCGTTATAGACGTGGGGCAGGATAAACGGCCCTCCTGCCGAGACGCCAAACTCGTTCCGGTTCAGAAATGGCGGCTTGCTCCAAGTACTCTGACGTTGACGGGCGACTCCGTACCCACTATTTCGGTTCGTCTCAAAAGCGCTGCCGTGAAGGCCGTTTGTTCCGCTTTTGGTGGCAAGGACAATCGTCGTCGGAAGGCTATACTCGGCCGAAGCACCGTTGTTCACGACGTTCATCTCCTGGATGGTGTCCAGGCCAGGTTGCCGTGACGACGCCTGGGTGCCCCAGTAAGTGTTCGTCATCGTCACGCCGTCGAGTATCATGTCCTGCGCGCCGAATCGCTCTCCGAACGCCCGCTGGCCGTTGTTCCCTGGGACGACAAACAGCAGGTTTGTCACGTTGCGGCCGTTGATTGGCAACTGCTCGATACGATTCCTGTCTATCACCTCGCTCAACTTTCCCTGGTCAACCGTCAGCAGTGAGGTCACATCGTTGACGGAAATGGTCGTCGCTGCCGTGCCGACCTTGAGTGCCACATTGACCACGGTGCTGGTCTGCACGTTGAGGGTCACCGTGGCTTCATACTTCTGCATTCCGGGAACCTCGATATCCAGGCGATAGTTGCCTGGGATTAGCCCCGGAAACAGGTAAAATCCGGTCTCATTGGTCGACCCCCGCACCACGGTATCGGCTGCTATGTTGGTCAACACCACCGGCGCAGCGATAACCACGGCACCGGTTTGATCGGTCACAGTGCCACTGATCGTTCCGGTGCTCGCCTGCGGGAATACAGGCTGGACCAGAAGTTCAAGCAGCAGAAGGAGGAATAACGTGATCTGTCTCATAAGTCATCACCTCACGTGCACTGACGAGTTTGACCCCTGTCGGCCGCGCGACCACGACGTTACCGGAGTCGGCTGGCGTCTCGAACAATCGCAGACGCGCGGATCAACGCCATAGCAGGCGGTTCGGACCCAATCGAATCAAGTCGCCGTTCAGACGGAGTTCGGCGGCCTGATCGCGAAAATTGTAGAAAACCCGAGCGCTGCCCAGCATGTAAAAGCCCACATGCGTCGGACCGTCCAACTGGATGCCCAGCGGAAGCAAAAACGGCCGGCGTAACTCATCGGCGAGGGCCTGTGGTATGTCCGGAAGGCCCATCTCCTTCGGAGCATCCACCCAGCCTTCGCGCCCATCCTGGTCGGAGAGGCCTCTCACATTCCAGACCATCACGTGGCCGCGCCCTACCTTCCGGGAGGTGAGCAAGGGTATGCGCCGGCGTTCGGAAATTGCCGTAAGTCGAACAGCGCTCGGTGGCGCCTGCAGGCTCTGCTCGATTTCCAATGGTCTATCCAACCCCAATTTTCGGCCACCGATTTCGGCCTCGGCTGCCGTTCCAGGCTGCGTTGTTGGGGACACACTAGCGCCGGCCAGGTCGGCCCCTCCGGATTTCTGCAATAAACGCAGCAGTGAGGGTGTCAGCACGAGCGTTGCGCCGCTGGCGAGATGCTTCCTGATCTGCTGGACGAGGTCCGGGTCGGCCGCCGCCTGCGCCCCCAGTATGGCCGCCTTGAAACTTGCGGGATAGTTCGCGACAGGCACGATCGGGAGACCGATCATGGCCAGGTAATCCATCAAATACAGGTCTCCCTCGCCGTCGCTGCCCGCTGGCTTGTAATAGGCGACACCATGAACAGGAAGCCCGCGTACTTTGTCAGCGAGTTCAAACAACTCGGGCAACTTGGACTGGAGCAGCGCGTCGCCGGGGTGCCCCTGCTCCAGGTCACGGAGATTGAAAAGTGTAAGTTCGCGTGCGCCCGCGAGCACGCTCTGGTAGGCCTGATCGACGAACTGCTGCGCCGTGCAATCGATATGGTCGAACCACGCCCCTTCGACTTTGGCCCCGGCTACATCCGAAAGCCAGCGGAAGTTGACGTATCCCTGGGTCGATTCCGTATACCCTTGTTCTGCCGTGTGCGGGTTGCGGGTCTCGGTCCCCACCCAGGTGATGTCGGAGAGCGCCGACATGCGCGGCGGGTCGTAACCGAGCAGATGAAATCGGTCATACCACTGCGGATATTTGATGATCAGCCGGAACGACGGGCGAACCGTACGTGCCGGCTTCAGCATCGTTGTATCGATGAGCGAAACCAGCAAGTCCCGCCGGTAGTCGGACCACGAACGGGCGCCGCGTGCTCTTTCCGACTCGGGAGAGGTGTCCCGCGTGCAATAGAAGTCGTCCACAATCACCTCGTCGAAAATCGCCGCATCTTCCGCGAAGAACTGCGAGATTTCCCTCTGGGTCTTCTCGGCCTGGAAGTTGAGAAACACGCGAGTGGAGGTGTCCGGGACACCGAAGGTTTTTCCGGCGACTGTCGCGATGCCCCCCGCGACCTCAAACCCCCGGGAGCGAAGGTCGTCCCGAACGGTCCGTAGGACCTCGGGTGTCACATACTGATCGCCGCGGCGCCCCTCGACAAAAACTTTGGAGACCTTCAACTGGTGCATCAAGGCTGCGGATCGTTCCCGATCCTCAGGGTTGGCTAGGTAGCCGTTCACCGTCCCTGCCGGTGCGTATACGCTGATTCGGAGCGGCTGCGCGCCTCCGAGCGGTCCTAGACATAGGAGAAAGAGTGTGCAACCAGTCAGGTGAACAAACATCAAAAGCCTCCTTTTGGGGTCCACCTTGCCCACCCCAGGCAGCGCAAGCCCAAAACGATAAAACTCACCGCAGGTGCCCCCGAGTCCTGGAAATTAAGAACGAAGCAGTTCACCACAAGAATGTGGGGCGTGGCGGCGCGCGGCCCTGAAAGCGAGTTTGAATGCCCACATAGCTACTGATCGTGCATCACCACCCACCACATGGCCGATCATAAAGTTGACGGACCCGCCAAAAAAGATGGTGACGGTCTTTTAACGGTTACGTAGCGGTTGCGCACGGCGGTGCAGGGCGGTACCATCGTGGCCGCAAGAGGTTATCGCCATGTTGGATAACTCGACCGCATCACGAGTTGTGCCCCGCCCTCAAAACGGCGTAAGCTCCGAGGAACAGCGCCGTCAACTGGAGCTAATCCTCAAGTCGCAGACGTTCCTGGCCTCGTGCCAACTGCGCCGATTTCTGGAGTACGTCGGCAACGCAGCCATCGACGGACGCAACAATGACATCAAGGAATACACCATCGGCACGACTGTCTTCGGGCGGCAGAATTTCGATCCGCGCGCCGACACTCTTGTGCGCACGCAGGCCAGCCGCCTCCGGGCGAGGTTGGAGGCCTACTACCGCACCGAAGGCAGCACGGACGACACCCTCGTCGAGATCCCTAAGGGTCACTATGTCCCGCATTTTGCACGGCGCACGCCCGACGGGGAGGCCGTCAGGTGCGGTAACGACAATCTTGCCCAACCCAAAGTCGCTGCCCGGTTCCGGTACGTGCCGTGGCTCCGGCAGCGCTGGTTACCGTTGGCCACGGTTGTTGCGCTCGCGGTGGCTCTCTATTGGAAGCCGTCTGCCGCGAAACCCGGCTTCACCGTTCTTTCCGCCCACAATCCGGTTGCCCAACTCTGGAGCGCCTTCCTCGATCCGCAGGCGCCGCCAATCGTCTGTTACAGCAATCACGTCTTCCTCATCAACGCGGCCCAGGATGAGTTGTATTACTACGGGCAGGACAATATGCCGAAGGGCACCCAGGTGGACGCCTCGCGTCGGGATCTGCCGGTCAGCGACCCCCGGCTGGTCAAGTCCATGGGCCCCTTGTTCTTTAATGACGGCTTCACCGGTACTGGCGAGGTGCTGGCCGTCGCCAGTCTCACCCGTACGTTTACCTTGCTCGGATCGCCGTTGTTAGTCCGCCGCAGCCGGCTGCTGACCTCGGCGGATCTGAGCCAGCGCAACGTGGTCTTCATTGGTTCGCCGGCTGTGAACGGCTTGCTACAGGAACTGCCGTGGGCCATCGAATTTGCGTTTGACCGCGCGGAAGACAGCTCGCAGCTCTGGGGCGAGCGGATCGTGAACCGGCATCCCCGCCCCGGAGAAGCCGCTGCTTACGCTGTGGAACGGGACCCTGCAACCAGGGCGCTCCAAGCGGACCATGCCATAGTGAGCATCATGCCCGGCATCGCTCCGGACAAAAGGGTGGCGATTCTGGCGGGAATTACCACCGAGGGCACGCAGGCCGCGGCGGAGTTCGCCACCTCCGTCACCGGGGTGGAGGAGATCGCCCAGCGCCTCGGCACCCGGGCCGCCAACGGCACCGCAGTTCTGCCGCCCTACTTCCAGGCGGTGCTGCGCGTCGATCTCGCCCGTGGTGACGTGCTGCGTATCCGCTATGTCACAGGCCGGGTCATCCGCACGTCATCCTCAAGCCCTGTAGTGGTTAATCCGCCCTGGTGATGAGGTGCGCGGCGGCCCCGGCGTAAATCCTGTAACGCGCCGCAATTTTCCATCAAAGGTGGGGTACTCGCTGACCCTGGCTTTGGGATCGATCCGCATCTTTTTGTAAGCATATTGCATGTTCGCAAACTGGTGCGCGCGTCATCCGGGCGATGCGGGAGGTGATGCGGCACTGCGCCGCGGCGCGATCTGGCTCCCCATCGTGGACACATTTCGAGCTTTGGACTTCGGCACTCGCGAGAAATGACCCTACTGTGCTCGCCTAAACTGACCCAGCACCACGTGTAAACAGGTACGGCTTGCGGGCGGGCAAGAGCTATTTTTGCCCGCAGGCAAGAGGTGACATCAGTTTTCTCAGAAACACGGGGCGGGGCGGGGGCATCGCCTGGGGGATCGGGTATCGAGCTGCAAACCGAACGCCTTACGCGCCTGCGGCGCGGATGATGGAGCACCAAACCGCACGCCTTCGGTGTGGATGATATCGATAGTTTCGTTGAATCCGGTGATCCCTTCTCCCGCCGTCTTTCCGGAGAAGACATCCACCACGTCGGCTTTCCGCCGGAGGTGAAAGGTCCTCTTTCCCGCGGTGCCGGTGTGAATCGCGAGGAAACTCCTGTTCGCGTAAATGATGTCGTCGCTGTCGCTGAACAGGTGGCATCCGGCGCGACGGGCAATTCCGCGCAACAGGTCCGCGGGGGCCATCACCGAACCGATCCAGATATCGGGTCGCACGGGGGTTGTGCGCCGTCGCACGGGGGGTTGTGCGCACCATCGACGGCTCTCCACCCTCGACAAACCGCGCCAGGACTCCCTCCCCGTCGCGCCCGTGAAACCTCTGGGGCAGCGACACGCGGGTCGCAGCCTCACTGGAGCTGCTCGTTGCGCCACCGGGGCCTCTCGAAGCTGCTGAACGTGCGGCCGGGATCGAATTCCTCCAGGAACTTCGCACCCTCCCCGGTCAGCTTCATATCCACCCGCATCGGCTCGCCCGTTATTGTTTGCAGCTCAAACCCGAGCAGGTCCCTGATGTGCGATAAAGACGCCTCAGGCGTCTTGGCCGGATTGAAGTAACCGGGCGCGTACATCCATACGAGAGTGGCCCGATCGCGGCGCAAGCCCTCGTCGATCAGACGGCGCGCCCGGTCCGTCCGTAATCAACGATTCGCCGGCCTGAACGAGCGACGCGGGAACCAGGAAACCTCCCTGTGCGCGGCTGGTCACACGCTGGCCATCGAGATAAACGCTGCTGACATCCTCGACAGGGCCAAGTTTCACGCTCAGATCGGTGTGGTCCCATCGCTCCGGGAAACAGAATAAGCGCATGGCGCCGTTGGCGCCTGAATGATCGAAAGTTGTCTAAGTGATTGCATCTCTGGCAATTAACGTGGACCGATAAAATAATTGCGTGAGAATTCGTCGTGTGGGCTGTTTTGTATCAGCGGCTCCCTGATATAACT
>Ga0116221_1001092_pt1 | contig 18195 bp, 11 predicted proteins | sample Sb_taG_5_FD_88965 | JGI IMG/M metagenome (GOLD analysis project Ga0116221, IMG submission 88965) | Peat soil microbial communities from Weissenstadt, Germany - Sb_50d_8_FC metaG | ecosystem: Environmental > Terrestrial > Soil > Wetlands > Peat | place: Germany: Weissenstadt | collected 2010-09-21 | reverse complement strand
GACAGCTTCTCAAGCTGGCGATCCAGCCTGGCGAGCTCCTTCTTCACCTGCCGCTGCCGCTCCGCCGTCGGACCGGCCACCGGCAGACTGGCCAGCGTCGGACTAGCGGCCGGCGGACTGGCCACCGGCGCCGACGACGGCCCCGAGCTCGAACCGGCCGCAGCCGCCCGTGCCCGCGATCTGGCCGGAACCTGGTCCACGCGGGCCGGCCAGGCAGCTAGCTCGGCTTCACCCCGGTCCCGCAGGTCCAGGTACTCCTCAACACCTCCGGGCAGGAACGCCAGCTTCCCGCCGATCAGCGCGACGATATGGTCGGTGACCCGCTCAAGGAAATACCGGTCGTGGCTCACCACCACGATCGAGCCGGGGAAGCCGTCAAGCAGATCCTCAAGCTCGGTCAGCGTCTCGATGTCCAGGTCATTGGTCGGCTCGTCGAGTAGCAGGACGTTCGGCTCGGTCATCAGCACCAGCTGGAACTGCAGCCTCCGCTGCTCACCGCCGGATAGCTCAGCTACCGGCGTCCACTGCCGCTCACGGCGCAGGCCTAGCCGCTCAAGCAGCTGGCTGGCGGAAAGCTCGCGCTTGCCGATCCGGACCGAGCCACGCGCTTGCTCGGCGGCTTCGAGCGCCCGCAGACCGGGCTCGACCTGCGCGGGCTCCTGGGTCAGGTAGCCAATCCGTACCGTCTTGCCGGTCACCATCGCGCCGTCAGCGCGGAGCCCGCCGGCCGAGCCTGGCACGCCGATGGCGCCGGCCAGCAACCTCAGCAGCGTGGTCTTGCCGCTGCCATTGACCCCGACCACGCCGACCCGCGCTCCGGGTCCGAGCTGCCAGGTCACGTCGTCGAGCAGCAGCCGGCCCGCCCTGACGGTCACGCCGTCCAGCTCGATGACGGTTTTGCCGAGCCGGGTGGCGGCCAGCCGGGCTAGCTCTATCGAGTCCCTCGGTTCGGGCTCGTCGGCGATCAGCGCGGTAGCGGCGTCGATCCGGAACTTCGGCTTGCTGGTCCTGGCCGGCGGCCCGCGCCGCAGCCAGGCAAGCTCCTTGCGCAGCAGATTGCGCCTGCGCTGGTCTTCGGCGGCTGCGATCCTGGTCCGCTCCGCCCTGGCCAGCACGTAGGCCGAGTAGCCGCCCTCGTAGGAGAAGACCTGACCGTCAGCAATCTCCCAGGTCCGCTGGCAGACCGCATCAAGGAACCAGCGGTCATGGGTAACCACCACGAACGCCTTGCCGTAGCTGGTCAGGTATCCGGCCAGCCAGCGGATCGCCTCGATGTCCAGATGGTTCGTCGGCTCGTCAAGCAGCAGCAGGTCGTGCGTGCCGCGCAGCAGGGCGGCCAGCGCGACGCGGCGGCGCTCCCCGCCAGACAGCCGGTCAGCGGAGGCCGCCAGATCGATGTCAGAAAGCAACGCGGCGAGCAGTAGCCGGCCTCTGGCGTCGACGGCCCACTCGTGCTCTGGCGCTGTTCCGAACACGATCTGGCGGACTTGGCCAGCGAGCTGCTCGGCCTGCGCCAGGTAGCCGATCCTGGTGCCACGCGACCTGGTCGATCGTCCGGAATCCAGCTCGGCGGCCCCGGCCAGGGCCGCGAGCAGCGTGGTCTTGCCAGACCCGTTGCGCCCGACCACGCCGATCCGGTCACCGGCGGCCACGCCGAGGGACACCTGGTTGAGCAGCACCCGGGGGCCATACGCCTTGACCGCAGCCTCCAGGTTGACCAGATTCACTGGCGTCCCCGGCCGTCGACCACACACGCCCCCGCCGCCGGGCCAGTGACCTGCACGACCGCGCGGCACACTCCGGCGCCGGTGATGGCGACGGCTAGCTCCCTTGCCTGGGCGGCGCCGGCGGCCAGAAAGGCGCAGGTCGGCCCCGAGCCGGAGACGATCGCGCCGAGCGCCCCATGCTCGCGGCCCGCGGCCAGCGCCCGGCGCAGCACCGGCTGCAGCGACAAGGCGGCCGCCTGCAGATCGTTGGTCAGCAACGGCCCGACCGCTGCCGGGTCACCGGATCGCAGCGCGGCCATCAGCTCAGTATTCAGCTCAGGCGGGCCCGGCTCGCCGTCGCCGCCGGCATCGCCGGAAGCCGGGCTACGCGCCGCTCGAAGCCGGTCACAGGCGGCGTAGACATCGGGCGTTGCCAGCCCGGACGCGCCGAATGCGAGCACCCAGTGATAGCTGCCTGACGCCAGCGCCCGGGTCAGCCGCTCACCGCGGCCTTGCCCGACCGCGGTTCCGCCGATCAGCGCGAACGGCACGTCACTGCCGATCTGAGCACCGATCGCACGCAGCTCCTGCAGGCTCAGGCCAGCCCGCCACAGCTCATTGCATGCGACCAGGGCCGCCGCCGCGTCGGCGCTGCCGCCCGCCAGCCCAGCGGCTACCGGGATCCGCTTGCGGATCTCGATCCGGACTCCAGCTGCGCTGCGGGCGCGCCTGCCAATCGCCCGGGCCAGCGCGGCCGCGGCCCGGACAGCGAGATTCGCCGGGCCGAGCGGTACCGCTTGGCCGCCTTCGCCGGTCACCGTGACGCTGGTTCGGTCGGCCGCGCGGACGGTCACCTCGTCGAACAGCGAGACCGCGTGGAAGACCGTTACTAGCTCGTGGTAGCCGTCAGGTCCCCGCGGGCCAACTGAGAGCTGCAGGTTCACCTTCGCGGGCACCCGGGCGGTAACCGCTCCGGCCGGCCCGCCGATTGGCGTCACGTGCATCACGATTCGATGATCGTACGCGCCGCGCCCGCCGCCTGCGCAATCCGGATGTACTCGGCCACTCCGAGCGCCTCGCCGCGCAGCGCCGGGTCCACGTCGGCCGCACGCAGCAGCCGCTCGGCCGCTGCCGCCGATCCGGCCCACGGCGAGAGCGCCGCCCTGAGCGTCTTGCGCCGTTGCGCGAATGCCGCGTCAACCACGGCGAAGACGTCCTCGCGCGGCACGCCCGCCTGACCATCATTAGGCTGCTTGTGCCTGGTGATGGCCACCAGCCTGGAGTCCACCCGAGGCACCGGCCAGAACACCCCTCGCGGCACCGAACCCACCCGGCGCGCAGTGCCGTACCAGGCCAGCTTGACCGACGGTATGCCGTAGGTCCGGCTGCCCGGCGGCGCGACCATCCGGTCAGCCACCTCGGCCTGGACCATGACCAGGCACCGTTGCACCGAAGGGAACGCGGCAAGCACCTGCAGCACAACCGGGACGGCGACGTTGTAAGGCAGGTTGGCGACCAGGACGCTTGGCGGCTCGCCGGGAAGCTGGCTCAGCCTGGCGGCGTCGCCGGTCACGACCTCAAGCCGCCCGGCCAGATCGGGCGCCCTGGCCGCGACGGTCAGCGGCAGCTCGGCCGCCAGGACCGGATCGATCTCGACCGCCACGACCCGGCCAGCCCTGGCCAGCAGCGGCAGCGTCAGCGACCCGAAGCCCGGCCCGACCTCGAGGACGACGTCGTCCGGCTGCAGGCCGGCCAGGCCGGCGATCCTGGTCACGGTTCCGGCGTCGACCACGAAGTTCTGCCCGAGCTGCCTGGACGGCCGCAACCCGAGGCGGGCCGCGAGCTCACGGATCGCGGTCGGCCCGAGCAGCGCCGCCTGAGCTGGTTCCGCCACGGCGCTAGCTGGACCACGGGCCGAAGACCCGCTCGCCGGTGGCCGTCACCAGCCCGCAAAGCTCGGCGACGGCCAGCCCTTTCAGCTCGGCGATGGCCCGAAGCGTGTGCGCGACCTGGGCTGGCGCGTTCAGCTTGCCGCGGTTAGGGACCGGAGTCAGGAACGGGGCGTCGGTTTCCACCAGGAGCTGATCGGCAGGGGTGACAACAGCGGCCTCGCGGAGTTGCGTTGCGCTGGAAAATGTCACTGTCCCGGCGAAGCTGAGCACGTAGCCGGCTGCTGCGCATTGCTTGGCCATCGCCGCGTCGCCGGAGAAGCAGTGGAAGATGACATGCTCGGGCGGGCCCTGTTCGTCCAGGATCGCCAGCACGTCCTCGTGCGCGTCCCGGTCATGGATCATCAGGGCTTTCCCGGCCCGCTTGGCGATCTCGATCTGGGCGCGGAACCAGTCCCGCTGGACCGGCGGCGGCGAGTTGTCCCGGTAGTAGTCGAGCCCGGTCTCGCCGACCGCGCGCACCTGCGGCAGCGTGGCCAGCGCGGCGATCTCGGCGAGCACCGCGTCCTGGCCAGCCGCGCCGACGGCCGGCGAAGCCGTCTCGTTCGGGTGGATCGCCACCGCCGCGTAGACCCCCGGGTACTCGGCGGCGCAGTCAGCCGCCCACCGGGACGACGGCAGGTCGCAGCCCACGGTCACCACCCGGATGATGCCGGCCTTCCTGGCCTGCGCCAGCACCTCGGGCACCGGCTCGTCGAGCATGTCCAGGTGGGTGTGGGCGTCGAGCGCCGCGGCGGGCAGCGGCTCAGGCGGAGGGCTGGTTTTCATGATCGTGGTCTTCCTCGGTCACCCTGACTGACAATCGACCGTGATCATGCAGACTCCGCGGCTCACCGCTGACCCAGCCTGGCTAGTTCCTCGTCGACCACACCCGGGTCGAGCTTGGCGAACAGCGGCGTGGGCGCAGCCAGCGGGGTGCCCGGCCGGATCGGCGCCGATCCCCAGGCAGCCGGGCTGATGTAGTGCCCGGTGATCACCGGGTAGGACCGGCCACCCACCTCGTCGACCTCGTCGATCCGCGGCATGCCAGCCCACTGACCCTGGCCGCCGAGCAGCTCGAACACGCGCTGGGACGAGCGCGGCAGGAACGGGGTTAGCAGCGTCTTGCCGTCGTCGACCAGCTGCAGCGCCACATGGCAGATCGTCCGCATCCGGTCCGGGTCGGACTCGCGCAGCTTCCACGGCGCATGGTCGGACAGGTACTTGTTCGCCTCGGCCAGGGGGCGCATGGTCTCGGTGATCGCCGCCTTGAACCTGGACCGGCCGAGCGAGGCGCCGACGGCGCCGAAAGCCTCCTTCGAGTGCTGCAGGATGGCCAGGTCAGCGTCGGTGAGCTGGCCAGGATCCGGGATCGAGCCGATGTTCCGTGCCGCGAACGAGACGCTGCGGTTCACCAGGTTGCCCCAGTTGGCGACGAGCTCGTCGTTGTTGCGGCGGATGAATTCGGACCAGGTGAAGTCGGTGTCCTGGTTCTCCGGCCCGGCCACGGCCACGTAGTAGCGCAGCGCGTCCACGTCGTAGCGGGTCAGGAAGTCGCGGACGTAGATGACGACCGAACGGGACGAGGAGAACTTGCGCCCCTCCATGGTGAGGTACTCGCTGGAGACCACCTCGGTGGGCAGGTTCAGCGCGCCAAGTGACCCGGGGACCCCGCCCCGGCCGCCGGCGCCGTTGTAGCCGAGCAGCATGGCTGGCCAGATCTCCGAATGGAAGACGATGTTGTCCTTGCCCATGAAGTAGTAGGCCTCCGCGTCTGGCGCCTGCCACCAGGCCCGCCAGGCGTCCGGGTCGCCGGATCGCCTGGCCCACTCGATCGACGCGGACAGGTAGCCGATCACCGCGTCGAACCAGACGTAGATCCGCTTGTCGGCCCGGTCCCGCCAGCCGTCAAGCGGGATCGGAACCCCCCAGTCCAGGTCCCTGGTGATCGCCCGCGGCTGCAAGTCGCCGAGCAGGTTGAGCGAGAACTTCAGGACGTTGGGCCGCCACTGGCCGCTCTTGGACTGCAGCCAGCTGCCGAGCACCTCAGCGAAGGCTGGCAGGTCGAGGAAGAACTGCTCGGTTTCCGCGAAAACGGGAGTCTCGCCGTTGATCTTCGACCGCGGGTTGATCAGATCCACCGGGTCAAGCTGGTTCTGGCAGTTGTCGCACTGATCGCCGCGCGCGGAGTCGTAGCCGCAGATCGGGCAGGTTCCCTCGACGTAGCGGTCGGGCAGGGTCCGGCCGGTGGACGGCGAGATCGCGCCGAGCGTGGACTTGGCGAAGATGTATCCGTTGCGGTAGAGCCCGGTGAAGATCTCCTGGGTGACGGCGTAGTGGTTCAGCGTAGTTGTCCTGGTGAACAGGTCGTAGGACATGCCCAGGCCGGTCAGATCCTCGGCGATCACCCGGTTGTAGCGGTCGGCGAGTTCGCGCTCGGTGACGCCCTCGGCGTCTGCCTGGACCTGGATCGGCGTGCCGTGCTCATCGGTACCGCTGACCATCAGCACTTGGTTGCCAGCCATCCGCTGGTACCGGCTGAACATGTCACAGGGCAGCCCGAAACCGGAGACGTGCCCGATATGGCGGGGCCCGTTGGCATACGGCCACGCGGGCGCGGCCAGGATGTGACGGCTCGTGGATGGCGACATAGCTTCAGCCTAGGGCCATCAGACCCGCTGCCGCCTGCTGCCTGTTTCGGCCCGCATCGAATCGGAGCAGAACCGAACCCCCCGTGGTCCGGGTCCGCGCGCCGACTCAGTGCGGCTCCGCCGGCTCCGCACCTGGCGGCTCGCAGGGCCGCGATCTGTCCCGGACTACGGCGTCATAGACCTCGCGCTTGGGCAGCCCGAGGCTGCTCGCCGTCGACGCGATCGCTTCCTTGCGCGGCATCCCTGCCTGCTCCAGTGCCGCGACCTCGGCAGCGGCGTCGGCCGCCGAGACCGCCAGCGCCTGGTCCTGGGCGCCGCCGACGACGATGGTGACTTCGCCGAGCACGCCGGTGCTTGCCCATTGCGCCAGTTCACCCAGGGTGCCGCGCCTGATCTCCTCGTGCGTCTTGGTCAGCTCCCGGCAGACGACGGCAGGCCGGTTGGCGCCGAAGGCGGCCGCCAGATCATGCAAGGTGACGGCCAGTCGGCGCGGCGATTCGAAGAAGACCAGCGTCCGGCGCTCCCCGCGCAGGTCGGCGAACCTGCGGGCGCGCTCACCAGCCCGGCGCGGCGGGAACCCCTCAAAGCAGAACCGGTCGGTAGGCAGCCCGGAAACCGCGACGGCAGCGGTCACGGCGGATGGCCCGGGCAACGTGGTGACGCCAATCCCGGCCTCGATCGCCGCGGTCACCAGCCGGTAGCCCGGATCGCTGATGCCAGGCATCCCGGCGTCGGTGACCAGCAGTACGTCCCGGCCGTGGGCCAGCGCGGCGAGCAGTGCCGGGCCGCGCGCCGCCTCGACAGCGGAGTAGTAGGAGACCACCTGCCCGGCCAGCGTGACGCCGAGCGCGGCCGCGAGCCTGCGCAGCCTGCGGGTGTCCTCGGCCGCGATGACCGGCGCGGTCGCCAGCGCGGTCGCCAGCCTGGCCGACGCGTCCTCGGCCCGGCCGATCGGGGTCGCGGCCAGGATCAGCCTGCCAGCGGGACCCTCGGATTTGTCTCCGACATTCATCGCGGCCCACGCTAACGCCCGGCACCCCTACGATGACTGCGATGCAAGCATTCGAGGAAGCGCCGCCGGTCAGTCCTGCTGGCGCTGAACGCGACTCCGAGCGGTCAAGCTGGCTGCGGGACCGGCTGGTCCCGCCGATGCCGCCTGCCTCTGTATGGGGCTGGGCCGGGCCGCTGCTGGTGACCTTGTTCGGCGGATTCTTGCGGTTCTACCGGCTCGGCGTGCCGAAAGCGGTGGTGTTCGACGAGACGTACTACGCCCCCGACGCGTACTCCATCCTGCGGCATGGCGTTGAGCTGAACCATGTGAAGAACGTCAACGCCCTGCTCGTGGCCGGCAACACGCACATCTTCAGCGGTGGCGGCGAGTACGTAGCACATCCGCCGCTTGGCAAGGTCGCGATCGCGGTCGGCGAGTGGATGTTCGGGCTGACTCCATTCGGCTGGCGGTTCGCCGTCGCCGTGGTCGGCACCGCGTCCATCTTGATGACGGCGCGGATCACCCGCCGGATGACCCGGTCCACGCTGCTCGGCTGCATAGCCGGCCTGCTGCTCGCGCTTGACGGGCTCGAACTGGTGCTCAGCCGGACGGCCATCCTGGACCTCTTCGTGATGTTCTGGGTACTCGCGGCATTCGGCATGCTGGTGATCGACCGGGATGCCGCTAGGGCGAGGCTGGCCGACGCGGCGGTCGACGCTGGCGCGTATCTCGCAGGTGGCGGTCCCAAGCTGGGAATCCGATGGCGGCGGGTGCTGGCCGGCGTCTTCCTTGGCTGCGCCTGCGCCACCAAGTGGAACGGGATCTGGTACATCATCGCCTTCGCCGGCCTGACCATCGCCTGGGATCTGGGCGCCCGCCGGGCGGCCGGCTACCGGAGCCGCATCCCCGGCGTGCTGCGCAGCGATGTCAAATGGCTGCCGGTCTCCTTCGGGCTGGTGCCGATCGCGACCTACCTGGCGTCGTGGAGCGGCTGGTTCGCCACCAGCCAGGGCTACGGCAGGGACTGGGCCGCGCAGAACGGAAACCACACGCCGATCTGGTCCGCGCTCGACTCGCTGTACCAGTACAACAGGTCCATGCTCGCCTTCGGCCTGGGCCTGACCAGCAATACGGGGTACGTATCGAACCCGTGGACCTGGCTGGTCCTGGGCAGGCCGGTCTCGTTCTTCTATGCCGCGCCTAAGGGCTGCCCAGGCGGCTGCTCCCAGGAGGTACTCGCCATCGGGACGCCGGCCATCTGGTGGACCGCGAGCCTGGCCCTGCTCTTCTGCCTTGTCTGGTGGATTGCCCGCAGAGACTGGCGGGCCGGCGCGGTACTGCTCGGCGTGGCGGCCGGCTGGCTGCCCTGGTTCTGGTTCGCCTGGCACGATCGCCGGACGGAGTTCTATTTCTACGCGATCGTGTTCCTGCCGTTCCTGGTGATGGCGATCACGCTGTGCCTGGGCCTGATCATCGGGCCGGTGCAGGCCGCGCCTGGCCGGCGAGCAGTCGGCGCGGTGATCGTCGGCGTCTTCCTGTTGCTGGTGCTTGCCAACTTCGGGTACCTGTATCCGATCCTCACCGCGAAGGTCATCCCGTACTCGTTCTGGCATCAGCGGATGTGGTTCAACAGCTGGATCTGAGTAGGTCAGACCGGATCGCGTTCGCACAGCGCACAATGCTACGTTCTTGGAACTAGGTCACAAGCTTGTGATACATTCCTCACTGTGCGTGACTGTTGAACGGTTATACAGGAGCGAACCAGTCCCAGGAGGTGGTAGTCCCGGACATCCGCGAGCCGCGGTGAACGTCGGCACTGACTCACTCCCCGCTTGCCGACCCCACGCTTACGGCGAGCTTCGTCGTTCACCCGTTTCCGGTGCCCCCATCCGACGCTGTCCGGTACATCTTTCGACGCCCAGTTTTCGACGCCCAGTCGAGGTGAGAGTCCAATGCCGAACCGGAATCCCCAAGACGCCGGTTCGGTGTGCAGCCCGTGGATCTCACTCGGATGCAGTGCCTCAACTGGGCGTCAGGAAACTAGGAAGCGAGAACAACGTGACCCCCGCCGCAGATCCGAACGAACGCGCCGCCGTCTTCGAGCGCGACGTAGTGCCCCAGATGGGCCACCTCTACCCGGCCGCCCTGCGGATGACCAGGAACTACAGCGACGCAGAGGATCTGATCCAGGAGACCTTCGCGAAGGCCTACTGCGCGTTCCATCAGTTCACCCCCGATACCAACCTCCGGGCCTGGCTGCACCGGATCCTGGCCAATACCTTCATCAACAGCTACCGGAAGCGGCAGCGCGAGCCAAGCCACGCGTTCTGCATGGACCTGCCGGAAGACTGGCGCACCAAGGCCGACCCGCTGGCCACCGGATCGAGGTCCGCCGAGGCCGAGGCACTGGACCGGCTGGGGGACTCCGACATACTCAACGCCCTGCGCGATCTGCCTGCGGAATTCCGGGTCACGATTTACCTCGCTGATATCGAGGGCTACCCGTACCGGGAGATCGCCGAGATCATGGGCACTCCGATCGGCACGGTGATGTCCAGACTGCACCGCGGTCGCGACAAGCTCCGCAGGCGGCTAGCCGGGCATGCGCCCGTGCGCAGACCGGTTACCGCGACCGCCTGACTGGCACCTCGTGGCGCAGCCGTCGAGCCTTAGCTGGCCGATCGCCACGAGCTGACCGCCGGGGACCGCTGGCTGGCCAGCCCCCCGTACTGGCCAGCCAGCGGCGCAGCTGGCGAGGCCGGCCGCGCGAGGGCAGGCGATCGGCGTGCCCGGGTGCTCGTGCGTTCAAGTTTTAGCTAGGTCACGGATCCGGCGGGCTCGCCGTGGCGTCGTACACCTGACCGAACCCGCAATCGCCAACGATTTGGCAACCACTGGCTTAGGACTGACCAACCCTCGGTCAGCACTCGGTCAACGGACAACACGATCAGTAATCAGGATGTAACCGAGATCACGCATCCGCGCGGCCCGGAGCAGCGTCCTAGCTAACAACCGAAAGCAAGGGAGGAGACGCCGACCATGACAGCCCCCGCGATCACGACGGCTACCCCTGCCAGCACCAAGGCAGCAGCCACCACGACGGAGACCGCCGCTAGCGTCAAGGCAGCCGCCACCACGACGGAGACCGCCGCCAGCGTCAAGGCAGTGCCCGCAGGCACGATGCGGATCCCGGCCGCCGAGAGGCCGGCCACCGAGATCCCGGCCACGGAGATGCCCGCCACGGAGATTCCGGCCGAGGATGCCGCTGCCGACAGCGACCCGCGCGCCCGGTTCGAGCAGGACGCGCTGCCGTACCTCAGCGCGCTCTACCCCGCGGCCCTGCGGATGACTCGCAATCCGGTCGACGCCGAGGACCTGATGCAGGAAACCATCACCCGCGCCTACACCGCCTGGCACCAGTTCACCCCGGGCACCAACGTCCGTGCCTGGCTGCACCGCATCCTCGCCAACACCTTCATCAACACCTGCCGCAAGAAGAACCGCGAGCCCGCCCGCGCACCCGGTACCGACCCGCACTCCGACTGGTACGCCGGTGCCGACCCGCTCAGCCCCCCGGCCCGCTCGGCCGAAGCCGACGCTCTCGACAAGATCACCGACGCCGACATCCTGAATGCGCTTCGCGATCTGCCGACCGACTTCCGCACCGCCATCTATCTCGCCGACATCGAGGGCTACCCCTACCGCGAAGTCGCGCAGATCATGGATACCCCGATCGGCACGGTGATGTCCCGCCTGCATCGCGCCCGCGCCCGGCTCCGGCACCAGCTCGCCCACTACGCCCCCAGCGCCACCAGCCCGCCCCGGCCGACACCCGCCTGATCCGGCCTGCACTACCCGGCCATCGGCCGCCTCCGCAGGCCCCCACCTGCGGTCGGCCGACCTGGCCAGCGGACCCGTCGGCCCCCCAGGGTCCGCGCCAGCCCGGCACCCCCACCGGGCCAAGCCGGCCGACCTCAGGTCGGCTCTGACTGGCCAGTGCCCCCGTTCCGGCCAGTCAACAGGCCGATGCCCCGCCGCCGCCCACCAGCCGACGGCGGGGCATCACTACCCACCGGACACTCCGCGGATTCGGGCAGGCCGGCCCCGCGCGCCTAAGCCAGGCTGCCCAAGCCGGCTCATCTTGTCCCGTCCATCCGGCCGGGCATCACCCGCGCCAGCAGCGCTGCCGCGCCGAGTCACGCTAACCTCACCTGGACGGACGCGGCCCCGAAGCTGCCGCCGCCTGGACAGTGCGTGGAACTCGGCCACTGGGCAGGAACTGTCGCCCCCGACGGAACGGGACGGCCCGGATGGACACCCTCAGGCTGCCGGACGCAGATCCATCGCGAAGATGACGGCGCCCTGGGCCGAGATCATGGTGAAGCCCAGATGCCGGTAGAAGCCGACTGCCCGCTGGTTGGCGGGCCAGACGAAGAAGTGCAGCCCCACCGATCCCTGCTCTCGCAGCGCGCGGATCAGCGTGTTCATCAGCTGCCGTCCGAGTCCTCGCGACTGCAGCCTTGGCACCAGGTTGATGTGCAGGTGAGAGGGGTAATCCTCGGCGAGCTCGTCCGGCACCTTGAGCGGCACATGGATGAAGCCGGCGGCGCGCTGATCCGGCGTCCACTGATCCGGCGGAAGCTCGGATGGCGGCACCGGGTACCGGTCGCGCAGCGCTGGCCACCAGTCGGCCTGCAGCCGCACCTCAAAAGCCCTGCTGTCCAGCGCTCCGACTATGTAGCCGCCGACGCCGGCCTCATCCTCAGCGACGAAGGCCAGCGACGGCTCGAACAACCCGTAGGGAGCAGCGAAGGCGTGGCCCAGGATCCGCGGGTCATCGAACATCGACCTGGCGTCCTCGCCACTGTCACCTGTCTGCAAGCAGATCCGGTACAGGTCGTCTAGATCACTGTCCCGGTACGGGCGAATAGAGGCTTGCGGCACGTGCCCGAACCTACCCGTTCTGTCACATCCGCCGGGCCCGGAACGCATCAATACCGTCAGGCAGGGCACGAGGTTCGGCCTGCTGCCACCGCCCGGGCGTGTGCACTCATTTGTCACAACTCGGGTTCAACTTCACCGACGGATCGGGCAACCGGCTGATCAGCGTGCCGTGTACAGGCTCAGCACGACGGAGCCGACCCGCCAGCGTTCGATCAGGCGCATCCGCCTGATGGCCGCAGTCGCGACCAGGTCCGTCTGGGTCAATCCGCCAGGCGTCAGCTGCTGCGTCCACTGGACGGTCCACACTCTGCCGACACCGCGCAGCCTGGCTGCGACCAGGGCGGCCGGCGCCTGCAGCCCCCGCAGCGTCGCCGACGCCACCGGCCCGATCCCGACCTCGACGTCGCGCAGCCGCTGGAACGGGGCCGGGTACGCCATGCCGATCATCCGGGTATCCCACGGCAGGTAGACGATGGCGTCACCGGGCTGCTCGTGAGCAGCCACGACGGCGGCGACCGCACGCAGGTTGTCCGGTCGCGCCGAGGCCAGCCGGATCGCCCGCTGCGGGCCGATCAGGCCAGCGACGATGACCAAGACCAGCACCGCTGACGGTGCCGCGGCCAGCAGCCGAGCGGGCTGGCCGGCCCGACCTTCCCGGCGCTGCATTGACATCCGGGTCAGCGCCGTCAGCCAGGTCAGCCCGGCCGCGGCAAGCACCGAGAGGGCAGGCAGGCAGAACACCACATACCGCTCCACATACACCGGGTGCACAAACGACGCCGCCAAGAGCACGGCCGGCGGCAGTACCAGCCAGGGCACGGCGACAACGGCGAGGGTCAGCCCGCTTCCGGTCCGCAGGCCGCGCCCGGCGGCGCAGCCCAGGCCGGCCACGAACGCGACCACCGGGACCAGCAGCGCCGAGCCAGCGAAATCGCGCACCAGAGAAGCCAGCACCGACAGGTCAGGGGTGGTGACCCAGTTCAGCTGTCCCGACTGGCCAGCGCTCCAGATCGCCAGCGGCGCCAGCAGGACCGCGGCCGCTGCGCAGGCGATCAGCCAGCGCGCGATCGCGCCGTCGGCCACCCAGCCGACCAGGCCCGGCCTGACCGGTCCGTAGGCCGGCAAGCGGCTCGGTCCGGCAGCAGCAGGCACCGAGTTGGCGTCGCCCGGCGTCTGGCCGGCCAGGCTGGCCATCGCGGCCCGGTCCGTCATCGCGGCCGGGCCAGCCGCCGCTCCCCGGGCCGCCACGTCCTGGCTCACCGTCAGGTCCGGGCCGGCCGCCGCGTCCGTGCCGACTGTCCCGCCCGGGCTGGCCTTTGCGTCCTCGGTGGGGGTCGGGTCCGATCCCGGCAGCTCGGACGCGGTGGCTGGGCCGACCGACCTGACCCGCCGGGCCACCAGCAGGCTGACGCCGTGCGCCACCGCGAGCAGCACGGCGAACAAGTTGAACAGCCCGGTCAGGGTCAGCGCCGCCGCGTAGCCGGCCCACCAGGTCCAACGGCTGCTGCCCGCCGCCCGGACCAGCAGATAGCTGGCCAGCACGGCGAAGAGCGTGGTCAGCGCGTATGGCCGGGCCTCTTGCGCGTACCGGGTAGTCAGCGGAACGGCGACCAGGAGCAGCCCGGCAGCCAGGCCGGTCACCCCGGGCGCGGGCAGCGCCGCGGCCAGCGCTAGCCGCCTGGCGAGCACGGCGGTCAGCGCCACGGCGAGGCACATGGCGATCAGCGACGGCAGCCGCAGCACCGCCTCGGACCTCCCGCCGACAGCGATCACGAAATGCATGAGCAGGTAATAGGGCCCGTGCACCGCGTCCTGGTTGCGGGCCAGCGCGATAATCGCGCCAGCCGGTCGCTGCGAGCCGACGATCGTGGCCGCCTCGTCCCGCCACAGCGAGGGACCGGAGATCTGGTAGCCGCCCACGACTAGTTCGGCCACGGCCGGCCCGGCGACCACAATCCAGCCGGGCAGCGGCCCGCGCGTGGCTGGCGGCTGGTCGGTGGCGGTGGCGGTGGCGGCCGGCCGGGCTGCGGCCAAGCCGACCGCCGCGTCAGCCTGCGGCGCCGACACGCGGGTTCTCTCTCGTGCTGACCCCGGCGCAGCGGGCCGGACCAGCGGCTACGAATTCGTTAATGATCAATTCAGGCTCACCCGAAAGGCAGCTTAGTCGCCGAATATCCGGTCACAGGCTCGTGCCGAAGCCTTCCCGTCATCCAGCGGGCAGAACCTGGCGGTGAACGCTTCGTACCTGGGCTGGTACCTGGACGCGACCAGGTTCAGGTCCGCAAGCGCCGCGACGACCTTATCCGAGCTAGCCAGCAGCGGGCCGGGGGCGCACGCCTCGAAGTCGAAGTAGAAGCCGCGCAGCTGATCTCGGTATTGCTCCAGGTCGTAGGTGAAGAACAACATCGGCCGGCCAGTCGGGGCGAAGTCGAACATGACCGACGAGTAGTCCGTGATCAGCACGTCGGTGACGAGCAGGAGGTCCGCGATGTCAGGGTATCCGGTGACGTCGATCGCGAACCCTGGCGTCGCGGCGGCCGGGACCGGCGTGGTCATCAGGTGATGAGCGCGGATCAGCAGCACGTAGTCGCCCGCCAGCCGCCGTGCGGCGGCGTCCAGGTCCAGCCGGAAGTCGAGCCGGTACCCGCCAGCAACGTCGTGCTGGTCGTCCCGCCAGGTCGGCACGTACAGCGCCACCCGCCGGCCGGCCGGCAGACCGAGCCATCGTCTGACCTCGGCGGCCCGGTCAGCCAGACGGCCGGCCGTGCCCTGCGCAAGCAGCGCGTCGTTGCGCGGATAGCCGGACTCGCAGATCTCGCCGGTGAATCCGAAAGCCTGCCGCATGATCGGGGTGCTGAACGGGTTCGGCGACAGGAGCAGATCCCACTGGGCAACGTCGCTGGCCATGAAGCCGAGGTAGCGGGCACCGCTCGCTGACTTCGGCGCGCCGATGTCGAAGCCGATGTGCTTGAGCGGGGTGCCATGCCAGGTCTGCACATACCGCTGGCCGGCCCGCTTGCGGTACGGCTGCCGCATGTGATCGTTCGCGATCAGATACCTGGACCTGCCGATCGCGGCGAAATACGCCTCGGTGCCGGTCAGCACCGCCCTGGCCGCTGGCGGGACCGGCACCGACCAGTCCGCCACCACCCAGATGTGCTCCCTGGCATCCCCCCGGCGGCGCAGCTCGTCGGCGATCCCGCGCGGATTGTCGCCGCACTGCTTGCCCTGGAAGCTGACGAAGACGACCGCCTCGCGCAGCGGCAGCCTGCGCTGGATCCGGTAGTAGACGTCGCGCAGCAGGCGACGGCGGATCCGGCCGCGCTCAGCTGGCCGCAGCGCGGGCCCGACCGAGAGCATCAGGCCGGAAGCGGACCCGGCCAAACTCGCCGGCGCCGGACTGCACCGGTAAACCTTGCGGCCGATCAGCACCGGGCCGGTCACCGTCCGGCCCGAGCTCGCCAGGGCGCCGTCACGGACCAGGAGCGGGCGGGCCACGCCGCCGGCCGGCCCGGCCGGACAGCGGAACAGGATGTCCCAGCGGCCATCCCGCAGCGGCAGCCGCTCGCCGAAGACGTCAAGCGCACCGACTCCGATCGCGACGCTGAACCGGTCACCGTCCCGTTCGACTCCGACAGCATGCCGCTCGCCGCCACTGCGGCTGCGCAGCTCAAGCTCGCAGTCGTCCTCCGCCGCGCCAGGGAATTCACCGCGCAAGATCAGCTGCCCGTCCTCGCGCCACTCAAGCTCCGTCACCATCGGGATCTTGTCCACCAACGGCTCAGCATCGACGGCGGTCGGCCTCGGGGCCGCCGACGCATTAACCTCGGCCATAGCGTTCGTCTGGGCCGTCAGCGGCTCAGCCTCGGGACCGGCCGACGGTGCCAGCGATTCTCGCTGCACCCGCAGCTGCAGCCTGCGGCCCGCCCACCAGGCGCCGAACGTCAGCCCGGCGGCGACCTGCCTGCGCTCCGGGCGCTCCGCGTCGGGCCCCGGGCTGTGCAGCCTGGCCGGCCGCCAGACGCCGCGAGCCCGGACCAGGATGAAGCAGTCCCAGTCGCCGGTCAGCCAGCGGCCGGCCGACCTGAACCAGCGGGGGCTGATCGCGCAGCGGAATCCGGCCCAGTCATAGCTGTAGCGCTGCTGTCCGGACCCAGCGGTCGCGTCCGGCCGCCGGACCGACCTGGCTCGCAGCACGACTGGCGGGCGGAAGCGACGGCGCGGGACCAGGACGACAAGCTTGCTGGTATGCCGCCGAGCGCCGATGTCGACCGAGGGGACATAGGCGCAGCCGGTGACGACCAGCCGGTCGTCCTCCCAGCAGATGCCGTCGACCTGTACCAGGGGATCCAGTTCACGCCATTGCGGCCGGAACACCCGGGCCGGGATGACCAGCCCGCGGTCGCGCCAGGCCGGCAGGTCGGCGCGGAGCCGACCGAACCTCCGGCGGATCGGCGGGGTCCGGCCGGGGTGCTCGGCCAGCCAGCTGGCGTACTCGGCCAGTTCGGCCGGACGGTTCCGGCCGATCAGGTAGTAGGCCAGCTTGCGGGTACTCGGCAGGTCGGCTAGCACCCTGGGGCTGACCTGGCGAAGGTAGCGGCGGGCCAGGTCGATGAACTCGGCTCGGTACTCCGCGCTGGTCCTTGACAGGTCGGTGATATACAGCCACAGGTCATTGACCAGCGCCTTGTGCTGATGCTGGCGGAGCATGGCTGCCGTGCCGCGCTCGCCCAGGAACGCCTCGATCAGCTCCAGCGCGGTGATCCGGTCGCGGAGGTTTCTGATGTCGGTACGCGACTGGGTAATCGATGGCGCGCCCTTGTCTCGGTCGCGCCAGTAGTAGACCGGCTCGGTGATCACGTCGACGGCGCTGGCCAGCACGTGCGCCCTGGTCATGGCGACCAGGTCCTCCCACAGCATGCCTTCGGGAAAGGTCAGCCCGCAGCCGTCCCAGAACGACCTGCGGAACAGCTTGTTGAATACCGAGATGTCGTAGAACAGCTCAGGCGTCCGGCTGATCTGGGTGCCAAGACGCCTGGCCTTGATCGCGCGGGCGTGCAGCCCGGAGTCGGCAAGGCCGTCGGCGCTGAGCCGCCGCACCGCGCCGGTGACGAAGTCAGATCCGGACCGCTGGAGCACGGGCAGCATCGTCGCGTACGCGTCCGGCGGGAGCATGTCGTCGGCGTCTACGAACGCGAGGAACTCACCGGTCGCCGCCGCCACGCCGCGATTACGAGCTGAGCCGGGGCCCCCATTGGGTACCCGGATCAGCCTGAACCTCGGGTCGGCGCTGGCCTGCGCACTCGCGATCGCGGCGCTGCCGTCGGTCGAACCGTCGTCGACCATGATCACCTGCAGGTCGGTGCAGGTTTGCGCCGCGATCGAGGTCAGGCAATCGCCGAGCAGATCCTCGTTGTTGTAGAACGGCACGACGACGCTGATCCGCGGAACCGGCATCGTGCCTCCTCACCGCCTGGCTCGCTGCGGCTTGCTACTCGCCGCGCCAGGCGGGCGCCCGCTTCTCGGCGAACGCGATCGCGCCTTCCATCGCGTCCTTCGATCCGAATACCGGACTGATGATCTCGCTCTGCCTGGCGAACGCCTCGCCGGATGGCCAGTCAGCGGACTCGACGATGACCCGCTTGGACGCCGCGAGCGCGAGCGGAGCGCCGAGGGCTACCTGCCCGGCCAGTTCCATGGCGCCGGTCAGCGCCTGCCCGGCCGGCACCAGCTTGTTCACCAGCCCGGCGGCTGCCAGCCTGGCGGCGGGGAAATGCTCTCCGGTCAGCGCGATCTCCATGGCCAGGTGATAAGGGATCCTGGCAGGCAGCCGCAGCAGCCCGCCAGCCCCGGCCACCAGCCCGCGCCTGACCTCGGGCAGGCCGAACCTGGCCTCCTCGCTGGCCACGATCAGGTCGCAGGCCAGCACCAACTCGAAGCCGCCGGCCAGTGCGTATCCCTCGACGGCGGCTATT
>Ga0116221_1001084_pt1 | contig 18303 bp, 13 predicted proteins | sample Sb_taG_5_FD_88965 | JGI IMG/M metagenome (GOLD analysis project Ga0116221, IMG submission 88965) | Peat soil microbial communities from Weissenstadt, Germany - Sb_50d_8_FC metaG | ecosystem: Environmental > Terrestrial > Soil > Wetlands > Peat | place: Germany: Weissenstadt | collected 2010-09-21 | reverse complement strand
TCCTCCTCAGCCGCTACGCCGAGGTTTATCGCCAACGCCGCGCATTTCGCCTGGACCTCCTCCCTACCGATGAGGGCGTACGCATCCTGCCGGAAGATGCTCGGCCGTTGCAACGCCGCGTCGATCAGATCGCAGCGCGCGGCGGGCCTTATATCCTTGCCAACATGATCCGCCTCGCCCTGGGCAAGTATGCCGTCAGTCGATCGAGCCAGGACGTCAGCGACGCGGTTCGCACGCAGGCGGAAGTCGACCTGGGCAGACTGGTCACGACCATGTCCACGGTTCACTACCTTGCGTGGGCCATCCCGGCCCTCGGCTTCCTGGGAACAGTGCGCGGCCTCTCCGGCGGCCTGTCGATGGCTGGGAAAGTCAACGAAGAAATGCAGTCGTTCATCGATCAGGCCACGCGCCATTTGACGGTCGCGTTCGATTGCACGCTGATCGCACTCGTGTTGAGCCTGATCCTGATGTTTCTGGTACATTCGGTGCAGCGCGATGAAGAAGCGGTGGTCATCGATTGCCAGCAATATTGCCTCGAACACCTGGTGAATCGGCTCTATGAACTCGAGCCGGTGCCAGAATAAGGATTAGATCTAGCCCTGAGCCAGCGGCAGCGGTTGTTCTCCCCTCTCCCCCGAAGCGGGGGCGAGGGGAGATTATCACCGCCCGCTAGACTTGGCGAGGAGGGGCCGTTCCCGGAGCCTTGCAGCACTCAGCGGCGGAGGCCCCCGCTCGGAATCCAGCGAAGGATGTCACCATGGGTTGGGCCCGCAAAGTTTTGCCCGCGAAGGGCGCCGCCTCGATACCAATCTTGGTCGGCATTGACGTCGACGCGACGCGCGCCCGGGCCGTCCACGGTCCGGGGCGACAGACGCCGCGCCCGCTTCCTCTCGACGATCCTCGTGAAGACTTGCCGATGGTCTTGAGCCTGGAAGGCCGCCGGCCTGAACTTGGCCGGGCAGGCGCCAGTCTGTGCCGCCGCTCGCCCCACCTGGCCTGTTCGAGTTTTTGGGCTTACTTGGGTGAGCCGCGCGAGTGGACGGCAGGCCGCCACCGCCTCGATGCCAGCAAGGCTTCCGCAGTGGTCCTGGAGCATCTGCAATCCGCCTGCGCCCCAGCCCAGGGAGTCGTTCTCGCGCTGCCTGCCTATCTCACGCGCGCACAAGTAGCGTTGCTGGGGCCGTTGGCCAAGAAAGTCCGCCTGCCGCTCTTGGGTTCGGTACGTGCTCCACTGGCGAGCGCGCTGGCTGCTTATACAGCTGAGCCCTGGTCGGGCATGGCCCTGGTGATCGATGTCGACGATCATGTGCTCACAGCCACCACCGTTGTCGCCGATGGCGAGCAGCTGTCTGCGCATGCGTCGCAAGCCTGGCCTCATTTGAGTTTGCGCGCCTGGAAAGGCCGGCTGCTCGATATGATCGCCGAGCGCTGCATTCGCCAGAGCCGCCGCGACCCGCGCGATTCCGCGGTCACCGAGCAATCGTTATACGAGCAGCTCGAGGACGCACTCGACACGGCTGCGCGCGCTAAGATGGTCGAGCTATTGGTTCAAACCACACATTGGTACCAGAACCTTTTCCTCCGGCCCGAAGAAATCGTATCGTTCTGCGAACGCCCGGTGCGGCAGGTGGTCGAAGGCATTCAGACGATGATGGCAACCTCCTCGGCTCGCGATGGCCTGTGCGCCGTGCTCGTCACGCGTGCGGTGGAGCGGTTGCCCGGCCTGTTCCCGGCGCTCCAGGATTACGTTCGCGAGCATGTCCAGGCTGCCGCGGAGCCGGACCCTTCCGACGACTTTGGCGAAGACCTCCTGCAAGGCGCGGGCGGCCCGGCACGCGTCATGGTGATTCCCGCCGACGGAGTGGCCCGTGCCGCGCATCATCTGGCGGACCGATTCCAGCGCGGCGAACTGCCCCGCGGTCACCTCGATCTCTCCGTTCCCCTTCCCAAGAGCGACCCTTCTCTGCCGGACCATCCGTCGAGCAAGAGAGGCTTCCGGATTCTCTCCGCGGATACCGACCCTGAGTGATCGAGCGCGAGGTAAGCCATGAGAGTGCGCCATCGCATCCCTACGATTTTCAACCTGTCGATGGTCGACGTGCTCTGCTGCGCGCTGGGTTGCGTCATCCTCCTGTGGCTCTTCAATCTCCACGACGCCAGGCAACGGGCAGTGACCGTCGGTGAAACCACCGAGCGGCTGCGCGACACCCAGGCCCACCTGGATCAGACGACCTCTCAGTTGCAGAGCGTTCTCCACGAGCGGGACGACCTGGTCGTGCGGGCGGCGGCCAGTGCCAAGGAACGCGACCAGGTTCGTCGCGAGCTGGAGCTGGCCCGCGGTCGTATGTCTGCCATTGGTAAGGAGCTGGGGACCGTCAAAAAGCAGAAGGACGCGCTCAGCCAGGAGGAGCGTGCCTTGACCCGAGAGAAAGCCGACATGGATCAGCGCCTGACGGCGCTGGAAGACCTGCTGCGCAAGAAAGACGCGCAAGCCAAATCCTCGGCCCGCCGTCTCAACGACCTGACGGAACAGCTTCAGGATGCAGCATCGAGGAGCAAATCGCTCAGCGCCGAGGTGCTGGCCTACCGCACCCGGTTGGCAGACGCCGAGGGCCGGGCGAAGACCATGCAAGCCCAGGCTGGCAACGAGAAGAAAGACCTCGCAGAGGCGAACCACGCGATCGAAATTCTCCAGGGCGAGCAGAAGGACCTGCGCAACAAGCTGGAACGCGCCCAGGCGGCTGTGGAAAATCGTTTCGAAGGGATCATGCTGACGGGACGGCGCGTCCTGTTTCTTGTCGACATGTCCGGCAGCATGGACCTCGTCGACGAACGGACGCCCGACGCCAACAAGTGGTTAGGCGTAAGGCAGGCGCTTGCCAAGGTAATGCGCAGTCTGCCGGAGCTGGAAAAATTCCAGGTGATCGTTTTTTCGGATAACTTCTCCTATCTTCTTGGTAGCGACGGGCGCTGGCTCGATTTTGATCCCAAGGCCAGCGTGGAGCGCGCCGTGCAGGCCTTGGCTGCGACGAAGCCGACCGGCAGCACGAACATGCACGATGCCTTCCAGGCGGCTTTTCGTTTTCGGGCGTCGGGGTTGGACACGATCTATGTTTTCTCGGACGGCTTGCCGAACAGCGGCGCGGGCCTCACCAATGAACAGGCCAATTCGCTCAATGAGACCGACCGCTCCTCCATTCTCGCCAAGCACATTCGCAACCTGCTCCGCCGTGATTGGAACCGAGAAATCGCCGGCCAAGCGCGTGTGCGCATCAATACAATTGGCTTTTTCTACGAAAGTCCTGACGTTGGCGCATTTCTCTGGGCGCTGGCCCGCGAAAACGACGGCAGCTTCGTGGGCATGAGTAAGCCATAATTGCACTATGACATTCTTTCAAGCATTGGTCATCGGCATCATTCAGGGATTGACCGAGTTCTTGCCTGTCAGCAGCAACGCCCACATCCGCATTGTTCCGGCGCTGCTCCAGTGGGATGATCCGGGCGCGGCCTTCACCGCGGTGATTCAGTGGGGCACCCTGGTCGCCGTCATGATCTATTTCCGGCACGATATTATTCATTTCACGCGTGCCGTGATCAGTGAAACTCTTCGTGGAGAATTTTGCGCGTCGCCGAATTCAAGAATGGCGTGGATGATCGCCGTCGGCACGGTGCCTGTGGTCGTCTTCGGACTGTTGTTCAAACACCGCATCGAAACTACCTTGCGCTCGCTGTATGTCATCAGCGCGGCCATGATCGGTCTGGCGCTTGTACTGATGATCGCCGAGTGGCTCGTGCGCTGGCGGCAGCGGATGATGTACAAGCAAAAGGAGCTCGGCAACATTGGCTGGCTGGATGCTGTCATCATTGGCTTTGCCCAAGCTCTCGCCCTGATTCCGGGTGCTTCGCGTTCCGGAGTGACGATCACGGGAGGCCTGTTTCAGGGATTGACGCGCGAAACGGCAGCGCGCTTCTCTTTTCTGCTTTCTTTACCCTCCGTCTTCGGGGCCGGTTTGTTCGAGCTTTACAAGGAGAGCGATAAACTCCTGGCCACGCAGGATCATCTGTCGAACCTGATCACTGCGACCGTGGTCTCCGGCATCGTCGGCTACGCGACGATTGCGTTTTTGCTCAACTATCTGAAAAAACATTCGACCTACCTTTTCATCATCTACCGCGTTGTCCTGGGCAGCATCCTTCTGATACTGCTGTTCACAGGAAAAATTCCGCCCGGCGGCGATGACAAGGACCGCGAAAAGGAACAAATTCCGCAAACAGAAGTGGCCGTCCTTGTACAGAAGGACCAAAGCCTACTGCTGAAGAGGTCGCCCGTCCCCTCGTCTCGAGGCAGCGCCATCAGATAGGCCACAAAAGGCGAGACGACGTTCGCTCCGATTGGACTACCGCTGCTTCATGACCCATACTTGCACATCCACTTCTCCCCGCATGCGCTACCAATGCGCCCGCAATCGGGGACAGAATTCCACCCATGCTTACCATCCTCTTGAACTGCTGCATCGCCCTACAGCTCGGCAGCGTGGCGGACCTTGGGTTTAGCAAGGGCACCCTGGACGGCTGGGAAGGAGAAGGGTTCCAGGCTCAACCCTCCAGCGAGAAGAGCCCTCTAGGCGAGGGGATCGTTTCCAGCCGAGACAACGATTCTGTCGGCCACAAGGCATTCCTTCATCGGGCTATTACCATCCCCATAGGTGCGGCGGTGATCCGCTTCACGGCCTACGCGGCCTATGGGCGATCTTATTCTCCCAGTGACAGACTGGATGTCGTGTTGATGGCCGCAGGCAAGCGGATCATTCCCAAGCGCGTGCAGACGTCGTCGGATTGGCAACTTGCTCCTGTCCTTCTACCGGCCCTGGACGGGCGGCCACGCGAGTACATTTGGCTGGTCGACGGCTTGGTGGGACACCCCGTGCGCATTGTCCTTTCTGACGAGGATGACCGACCGGATTGCTATGTCGTGTGCAGCGGGTTCCAGGTGTTGAGCCTGAGCGAATTCGAGGAGGACGAGTTCAATCGATTCATGGCAGGCATCGTCGCCGGGCACAAACTGGCCCCAGTGACTCGGTACACCAGCCGGCACTTTCTCGCCCTGAGCAATGCCGAGGATGGATTCAGCAAGCTACGCCTCGATGATTGCGAGTTGCTTTATGCACTCTTCTACGACCATTTTCGCCGCAAAGGGTTCCCATGCCGGGAGCCGGCCAGCAGACTGATGGTAGCCATTTTCGACAACCAGGCTGGCCTGGAAAGCTACCTTGGCCATAAGATGTCGAGCTTGGTGACCGGCATCTACCACCCGATCTCCAATCGCCTTGTGGTGTATGACTACGGCCAGAATGAGGCGCTCTTGTCTCAGAAACAACGCGCCGAGCGCGATGCTCGGAACATCGGCTCGCAATGGGAACGCCAGCGCTACCTGGACATGGTGCACCGCAAGGCTCAGGAATTTCGCCAGGGGGCCAGCGTAGGCACGATCATGCACGAAGTGGCCCATCAATTGTCTTACAACTGTGGAATGCTCAACCGCCAGGGAGACACGCCGCTCTGGCTCGCCGAAGGGCTCGCATGCTACTGTGAGCCGACTGCCAACGGCTCGTGGCAAGGAATCGGCGAGCTCAATCCCGATCGTCTCCAGGCACTCGCCGAGGCGCTGAGCAACCGTGCCGGGGCCCCCGCGGCGCCTGGGACTGCAGAGCCTGGAGGGGCACCACCTTCTTCGGGCGGCAAGGGGCTCATTCATCTCCGGAAACTGCTCGAAAATGATGATTGGTTCCGCGGCACACGCGAGCAGAAGGCGCTTATTCTGGGATACGCGCAGAGCTGGGCCCTTTTCCGGATGCTCATGGAAGAGCAGCCTCAGGCATTGCGCGAATACCTGAGCCTCATCTACTCGCGGAAAACCCCCGAGCACCGGCTGGAAGACTTCCAGGAGGCTTTCGGCTCCGACCTGGTTCGCCAAGAAAAACGCTACAGGCAGTATGTCGCGAAACTCGTGCAGCAGCATGTGCAGCCGAAATCCGGCACTTCACGACGCTGATGCGTAGCCCCCTGCCCTTTGAGCCTGCTGAAAAAGGGGTCTGACCCCTTCCACGAATGGCCACAGATCCCCAAGAAAGCGGGAAATCAGTGAAGCTTCGTAGGGGGTCGGACCCCTTTTTCAGCAGGCTCTATTTGCCGGACAGCACCCATTGATTCGCGAGCGAGGGAGGCATATACTAACATAGTGAACTAATGTATCGGTAAGGAGCGAGCTATGCGAAACATCATGCTCCAACCTGAGGCCGCTCAAACTGAATCTGGGAACGAGTCGAACGCACGCACTCTGCCTCGCATTGAGTGCGTGCCGCGCCCGGGAACGCCGATACTCGGACCTTCACCGATCCCCCATTCTCCTCACCTCAAGAGCCTGGAACTGACCAGGGGCTGCACCCATCGCTGCGCATTCTGTTCCGCCCACTGCCCGTCCGGCCTAGCTGGTGGCAGTGCCATCTACCTGTATAGCAACACGGCCGAATGCCTGGCTGCAGAACTGCGCGAGCGGTCCAACCGCCCATGGGCCGTCTACGTTAGTCCGAACGCAGATCCTTTCCCGCCTTTGCTGGAAGTCCAGTCCGAGGCTTGCCGCACCGTCGAGGTGCTGGCCAGTCACGGGATCGATGCGTTGCTGATGACGCGCGGGTACATCCGCCCAAGCGCGCTGCAGGTTCTGGCGAGGCATCGCGAACGGCTGCGTATCACGATTCCTCTCACCACCATGGATCGTGGTCTAGCGTTCGCTGGAGCCATTTTGCGCATCTCCTCGCCTGCGCGTGCGTCAAATCGGTAAGTTGCGCGACCTTGGCATCAAGGTCCAGGTTTCTCTCGAGCCGCTTGTGCCCGGCGTAAGCGACACCCGCTCGAACTTTATCGCTCTTCTGGATTCCTTGGCTGAGATCGGCATTCGCCACGTCCAGGCGGGTTACTTATTCCTGAGGCCGGGGATGACCGAGAATCTTCATCAGGCGCTGGCGTCTCATGGCGGTGCCGAGGCCGTTCTCGATGCCTACTCCGGAGGCCCTACTCTTCAAGTGGGCATGGCGCGTGCAGCCTGCTTCTTACCCAAAACGCGCCGGCAACGCGGCTATGCAGCACTCATGGCCCTGGGAGCGGAACGAGGCATTACGGTCAGCGTGAGCGGCGCGTTGAATCCGGACTTCCGTTCTCCACAACAACTAGAGAGGCCCCGTGCCTCCTGGCAGCCTTTGCTCCCGGTATTCAATCGGACATGCAGCCGAGTCGGCTGACCCTAGCGAGGCTTTGCCTCAGACCAACTAGTCATGGGAAATGAAGAGAAGGATCAAGGAGAAGATTAGGAAGAGGATTATGAGCACGAGTAAGAGAAAGATGTTACCCGTCTCAATTGTACCTCTTAATCTTCTTCTTAATCTTGCTCCTACTCTTCTTCCTAATCCTACTCTTCATCGTACTCTTGCCTCGGCCCTTCCCCAAAACTTGATTCAGGCGCGATGGCTATCGCAAGCCATGTACCCTGGTCGGACACTCTGATGCGCGGCGCAATCAAAACTCGACCAATTGATCTTGCTCGCCCAGACTCGATAGAGTTTATTTACGCGGCACGAGCAAGGGTACCGAACGAGAAAGTTGCCCATGATGAGGAGGGTCCTCCCAATGCTCCGAAAACTTTGCTTCACTGCTCTTGTCTTACTGGCACTGCCACTGGCCACAGCCCATGCAGGCGTGCGGATCGGCATCGGCGTGGGGATCGGCATCCCTGGGCCTTATTACGGACCGTACTACGGCCCGTATTATCGCAGCTACTCTTACTATGGCCCGTATTACCGACCCTACGTGTATGTAGGGCCCCCGCCTGTTTACGTGCAGCCTTACCCAGCGCCCGTCTACGTGCAGCCTTATCCCGCTCCGGTATACTTGCAGCCTGCGCAGGCGCCTGTGTATGTGCAACCACGCCAGCCGCAGCCCGCGGCCCCGCAGTATATCCAACCCGCCCAGACTCCCACGTATGTGCAACCGAACCAGCCGCAGCCAAACGCGCCACCGCCTTCTCCCACCCCGATTCCCCGGAATTAGGAACGGCAACTTGCGGGAACCGGTAGCATGAGTAGTTTATCACGTCTAAGTGGATGAGCTCGTAGCTCCGGCCCTAGCCGGTGACACGGCCTGAAGGCGGAGCTACGGACTCACACGCGAGCGAAAGACTCCCGGACCAGCGTGCGGGGTTTCACAGAATCCTCAATCCACCTTCCGCTCGAGAACGCTCCAAGAGCGCGCGTACAAGTGTTTTAAGGACATCGCGATCCAGGATTGGTACCCCTGGCTATTGTGCGATCATGCATGGTCGACTGGCCGAGCGCAAGGTTGGGCGACCGTCCTCCAGGCTTGCTCGTCCAAGCTGGGGCAGTGCTCCCAGTACTACAATCAACGACTGGGTGCCAGGGGAGACATTTTTCCCCGGGGCCACTTGCAGCGACGACCTATTTCAGGAGATGCGGAAAGCGCGTACAATAATCCCCGATCGCATGACTGGCTGTTCAAGGAAGTTCAACACTGGAGGGAGACCATGTCGTCAGCCGGTTCCGTGAGTCTGTGGATCAAGCAGCTCAAGGCGGGAGAAGAAGCTGCCCTTGGCAAGCTGCATGCCCGTTACTGGCCGTACCTGGTCGGATTGGCCCGGCGCAAACTCAAGGAGACGCCGCGCCGCGCTACCGACGAAGAAGACGTTGCACAGCAAGCATTCTGGGGTTTCTACAAGAGCCTTCGGGCTGGTCGTCTCCCTCAGCTCGCCAATCGCCGGCAGCTCCTGGGTTTACTTAGTCACATCACGACTTGCCAGGCCGCTAATCAGATCAAACATGAGCTGGGAGTGCGGAAACGCGGCGCCGGTCGCGTGCAGGGCGAGTCTGTTCTTGAAAGCGCGGCACTCTCCGGCGATGCCAACGTGCTCGGGTTGGAGCAGATCGCCGACAGTGGTCTGACGCCCCAGGAACGAATCCTCCTCGACGATTGCTACCACTTCTACGTCAACGGTCTGCCCGATCACTTGCGGCCCTTTGCCGAACTCTATCTGGCCGGTTGGAAGTATCGTGAGATTGCCGATCGCCTGGGCTGCACCGAGCGGACGGTTGACCGCAAGATGGCGCTCATCTTGGTGCGCTGGCAACGCGTGGCCCTGGCGAACACGAGCGCAGAGCTGGAGCCATCTCCTCAACATGGCTGTCGCCTTCTTCGCTGATTTCTTGATTGAGATCATAGAAAGTCCGAGGACCGCGCGTGCTCAGCAGGAGGGGAGCAAGCATGTTCCAACCCGGCCAACATTCAACCGGACCAGATGTACAAAGCCTTCTCGAATGGGTCGATGGCGTCGCCGACCGCTTTGAAGCCGACTGGCGGACGGGGAGGCCGCCAGCTATTGCCGACTATCTCGACAACACGAACGGGAACGAACGTGTCGCCCTGCTGCGGGAGCTGGTGAGGATCGACCTCGAGAGACGATCGAAGCTCGGCTGGAAGCGCTCCTGGGAAGATTACGTCCGCGAGTTTCCGGAGCTAAAGGAAGTCGTGGAAGACGATGTCGATTATTTATGGGGCTTGACCGAGGACACTCCCACGGCATGTGAACTGGCGCACGATGAGGTAGCGTCGCCGCGGGAGCCGGCGCGCAATGAGAAATGGCCGGTTATCGCAGGGTACCAGATCCTCGCCGAGCTGGGCCGCGGCGGCATGGGGACCGTTTACAAGGCGCGCCAGCAACAACTCAAGCGCATCGTCGCTCTCAAGATCATCCGCTCGACAGCGGAGAGGAATCCCCGGCATCAAGCCCGCTTTAGCGTCGAGGCAGAGGCGGCCGCACGCCTGCAACATCCGAACATCGTGCAAATCTACGAAGTGGGCCACCAGGACGGGGTTCACTACCTGGGCATGGAATACGTGGACGGCGGCAGCCTGGCCCAACGACTCATGGGCAAGCCTCAGCCCGCCCGGCTGGCCGCCGAGCTGGTTGCAAAATTGGCCCGAGCCATGCACTACGCCCACGAGCACGGCGTCATCCACCGAGACATCAAACCCGGGAATATCCTGCTGCAAATAGACAGCAGACAGCAGTCAGTGGGCCGCAGGAATCCCGCTGATGGAGATGACGAGGCACGGCTGCCGACTCCTGACTCCTATCTGCTGTCCAATCCCAAGATCACTGACTTCGGCCTTGCCAAGCTGCTCGAAGACGATGCGAGTCACACTGTCTCCGGAACCATCGTCGGCACACCCTGCTACATGGCCCCAGAGCAAGCTGCGGGCAAAGCCAAAGAGGTTGGGCCCACCGCGGATGTGTACGCCCTGGGAGCGATCCTGTACGAAATGCTTGCGGGCAGGCCGCCCTTCGAGGGTACTTCCGTCCTCGACACGCTGGAGCAGATCAGGGCCGGGGAACTCACACCCCCATCCCGACTACTCCCCAGGATGCCGCGCGATGTCGAGACCATCTGTTTGAAGGCTTTAGCCTATGCTCCTGCCCACCGGTATGCCAGTGCCGGAGCCCTGGCCGACGATTTGCATCGATTTCTCGAGCGAGAGCCTATCCGAGCGCGGCCCGTGGGCGCGGCGGAGCGCCTCTGGCGCTGGTGCCGCCGTCATCCGGCCCGAGCGGGTCTAGTGGCAGCCGTCGCCGCACTCTTGCTCACACTTGTGGTCGCCTCGATGCTCGTGGCACTCGCCAGCACGGCGCAGGAGCGTGTCAGTCGTCGCGAGGGTCTTGTCCGGCAGCTCCAGTTGGTGGGCGCGCACTCTCACTTGAACGGTTGGTCGGAGGAAGCGTGGCGGCTGGCTGCGGAGGCCGCTGCCCTTCAGAAAGATGCCACCCTGCGCAGCTTGGCCGCCAACGCTTGTGCTGGGCTGGATGCGCGGGTCGGCAAACAACTCGAGGGCGTGAGTGTTTCATGGTTGGCCCTGGACCACAAAGGTGAGCAGGTGCTCCTGGGTGGTCGCAACAGCAACCTGGGTCAGCCTCTCGAAGGGGCAAAGCTTTGGAACCTCGACACCGGTGCGGTGGAGGTTTCGCGGCAGGCCGGAGCCGGGCCCGTGGCTTTCCGGCGCGATGGGACACCTCTGCAATTGGTCCCGGCAGACGATCGAACCTTGCTGCTTTGGAACCTGCTCGACCAGAAACGATTGATGGAATGCCGCCTGAGCGCGGCTGCCACAGAGCCGCAGTCGTCAACCTGGCAGGTCAATGAGCTGGGTTTCCCGGTACTGGCGCTGGCGCGTGAAGGGACCGTGGCGGCGGCGGCCAGCGCGGGAGAAAACCGGCGGAGCGCCTTGGCCGTGTGGGATACGGCTTCGGGTCATTTGCTCTTTCAAGTGAACCAGGCAGCGCGCACGCTGGCCCTGGCACCGGATGGAGGTCTGCTGGCCGCCGGAGACGATCAAGGCCGCATCACGCTTTGGTCCGTGCCGGCTGGGACCCGTCTATCCACCTTCGAGATGGGCCGCGTGACAGTCCATTGCCTCGTATTCAGTCCAGATGGAAAGCTGCTGGGCGTGGGCGATTCCGCCGGCATGGTGACCGTTTGGGACATCGAGGCGCGTCGGCCCATTACGTACTGTCGAGGCGCGCACGATGAGGTCTACGTCCTGGCATTCAACTCCGATGGAACGCTGATCGCGTCCGGCGGTCGCGGCCCGGCATGTATCTGGGACGCCGCCACAGGTACGCTGCTCCTCAGTCTTCGTTCCCATGGCCTGACGACGGCGCTCGCCTTCAGCGCCGATGACAGAAGTTTGATTTTGGGCAGCCGGACGCCGGCGCGGGTTTATCTTTGGGAGCTTGAACGGGACCGCGGCCTGCGAACGCTCCGGGGACTAGCAAGTCAAGCAGCACACCTCTGTTTTTCCAGGGACGGCCGGCTGCTCGCAGCGCTGGCTCACAACTGGCAGGTGATGATCTGGGACGTGCAGCGGGGCTGTTTGCGCTGGCGATTTGTGGTTCCCAAAGGGAACGCAGACGATGATGCCGCTCTTGCCTTCAGCCCGGACGGTAAGCAATTTGCCTGCGCGGCCGGGGAAGGCGCAAGGCTTTGGGACATGGACCGTGGACGCGAGCTGGCTTCCTGGGATCTTCCGCCTGGCTCAAGGGACGTGCTGGCATTTCAGAAACCCGATCGGCTTCTCTTGTTCCGAGAGGAGGCAAGCGATCGACCGCCACCGCCGGGCGTAGGCGAGGCGCAGGCTTCGTTGCCGTTGCCACGAGTGTGCCGGCTGCGGAATTTGCTCGGCGCCACGCCGGCCAAACCCGTTTTTGAAATTGCCGGCGTTAATGAACACCTTCTCGATGCCGTCGCCACGCCAGACGGCGGCACGCTAATCGTCGAACATACCCAACAGGGACCGGGCCGGCAGATTCGAACCGTGCAGGCTTACGATAGTCTCACAGGCGCGGAGCACTGGTCAATCTCTTCCGTGCGCTCGCAAATGTCCGGAACGCTTGCCCTTGATCCAACCGGCTGCCTCATCGCCTTTCAGACCGATAACCGTGACGACGAAGGGATTTTGGTGGATGTGGCCACCGGCGAGTTCCGCGGTGGTCTTGCGCCGTTTGCAGTTTGCCTGGGACTCGAGGGCAACACCTTTCTGCGGCTGGGTTCGGGAGAGTCGTCCAGGGAGAATCGAGGTTATGGCTTCTCTCGACGAGGCGACATTTCTCCACGGCTGATTCTGGGCCTCGAGACTACCCGCTCCTTTCACCCGGTGTTCAGTCGAGACGGAAACTTCTTGGCCTGGTCCAACACCGACGGAACAGTCTCCGTCTGCGAACTGCAATGCTTGCGGCGGCGCCTTTCGGAGGTTGGCCTGGAGTGGTAGATGGAGGGAATCATGAAGAAGCGTACCGGCATGACGCTGATCGAGTTATTGGTAGTTCTCGCAATCATGGTAGTCCTGCTCGGCATCTTGCTGCCGGCCGTTCAGAAGGTCCGAGAAGCCTCGCGAAGAAGCCAGTGCGCTCACCAGTTGGCCCAGATCAGCCTGGCCTGCCACACCTATCACGATAACACGGGCTCGTTTCCCCCCGGCTACATGGCGTTCTCTGGCATCGATGCCACCGCAACCACTCCTGGCTGGGGCTGGGCCTCCTTCCTGCTGCCCTATGTCGAACAAGAAGTGTTATACAGACAAGTCATCTTTGCGCGGCCAATCGAAGATCCGCTCAATGTGGCTCGCCTGACCGCTATCTCGATTTTCCTCTGTCCGAGCGATCCCAACGTGCCCGCTGCTTTCCCGATCACAAACGTAGCCGGGCGATTGATCACCGAGGCCGCGCCCATCAGCTACGCGGCATGCCTTGGATCTGGTGAACCAGACGAGTCTCCGGGACCGAAGGAAGGGGTGTTTTACAGAAACAGTAAAGTGCGCCTTACGGATATCACCGACGGCACGAGCACGACGATCATGATCGGCGATCGGGCCTGGAGCCACGCCATGGCGCCCTGGTCCGGGGCGGTGAATGGTGGGATTGTTCGCGCTGGTCCCCTGAATGCGCAGAGATCTTCTCCCGCCGCCGTCGACCCTGCTCCGAATTTCCCCTGCGTCGAATCCAACTCGATCAATGGCACGGCGTGTTCAGATGGCAGCCTCGATCAGTTCTTCAGCCAACACCTCGGCGGGGTCAACATGGCGTTCGCCGACGGGGGCGTTCGCTTTCTTCATCAGCAGATCAGTCGTGCCGTCCTCGCGGCGCTCGGCACACGGGCCGGCGGCGAAGTCGTCGACGAAACCGACTATTGAAGGGCATCCCATTTGCGAACTCCTGGTTTTCTGGTTTAGGTAAGCGGTGTCAGATTTGTTCGCTTGGCATTCAACGTCGAGGCAGCTAGGTTGCCCGTCATGGGACGACAAGCCAAAGACCGACTTCGGGGTGGCCCTGGGCGGACTCTTGTCGGTAAAATGGCACATTACTTAGCGTTGACATCGTCTTGCTGTTCGAAGGAGAAGGCGACGAATTCATGTGCCGGCCAAAGTCGCCGCTGGACAGCTTTCCGTATGAACGAGATCCACGAAGTCGGGCACTTGGGGCTGGTGTCGAGGACGGCAATTACATTTACGTGCAAGACATCGATGGCACGATTTACATCTTGCCAGATGAAAGCCACATGCATCCGAAAGTGCTTGGCAATGCGTCCCCAGCGATTTATGCAGGCGATCTGCGAGTCGAGAGGAGAAGGATTGTCGATGTGACGAACCTGTCAGGTACCTTCCAATTCGATGATCCGCATGGATTGCTCTCGGTGGCGACACAACTTGCCGTGCTTGGGTTCATCATCAATGAAGGAGCAGTCCGGTTTTTTCCGATGGATGGTTCTCCTCCGTGCATACTGAGATAAGATGCGCGCTCTCATACTTGAAGATAACCGTGATCGGCGGGTTGCCATGATTGGACGACTGGCAGAGAGATTCCCCTTTCTGCACGTCACCTTCTTTGACGCCTCGAAGAAAATGATTGAGTTCATGGAATCCGACAAATTGCAAGATATTGCGATGATCTCGCTCGACCACGATCTCGAATTGATTTCCGGCTCCCAAGGCGATTGGATTGACGCTGGAACAGGACTCGACGTCGCACGATGGCTTTCGAAACGACCAAAGCCGATTTGCCCGGTTGTGGTACATACGACGAATTCCCGTGCCGGTGGCAAGATGATGCGACTACTTGAAAGGTCAAATTGGGTAGCGCATCGAGTCATACCGCACGACGACCTCCTCTGGATCGACACAGACTGGTTTCGAGTAACAAGAAACGCCATCGTCGACTTCGCTCCACAGCGCCGTTCGCCGCCCATCCTGCAAGTTGAGAATAAGGTAAGCCTAATTCGTTCATTGCTCGAAGATCGGTACGACAGCGGGCAGGCGTTTTGCAAGGCAGCAATCGCAATAATCCTTGATGCGTATGTTCGTGACCTTCGGCCACTGTCGGGCGACGTTTCAGCCGAAGTCATATCGTTCGTCAACAAAGATGTTCTTGCCTCCGTTTTGGACTTCGAAGGCCCCGTTGTACGATGGTGGCGCGAAGTTGGGTTCTCGCTTAGGAGTTTGGACACGTGGGCTGAACGGGGACCGCTTGCACCCGAACAATTGGGGGTTGGGGAGGAGGCGGCTGAGCGTCTCTCGCGATCCGGTGTAAAACAGATTCAAATTAGGGTCATCGAAATCGCCGAGATGCAAGCCCTTTTGGTCGTGTCCGCAACCCGTTCCCTAGCACCGACGGCAGTGCAGGAAATCATCACGGAGCTGAAAAAGGCGATTGAGATTGCCGTGTTCGTCGGCCTGCACTGGTTGCCTTCGGGCAAGCAGTCGAAACTGACGCAAAAGAAGAAACGCAAGGGACTCACTTAATCTCGCTACGAACCAAAGGAGGGAAATGTGTCAAGGACGACCCGTGGCAGCGGTCAGCCGCCACGATTGCGCGTTGATATCGACAAAATGTTGCGATTTTCTCATTGGCTGTTCACCGAAGACGCACATGAGCGAATTCGCAGCGAAGATCAGCCGAGCGATCCTGAGTCGGATGGCCAGTCCGCAGCGTGAATGGCCAAGGCTTGGTGGCGTGATTCATACGTGGCATGCAGCGATAATCGGTGCCAGTTCTTTTTTGCTTGGCATTCTGGGCGAGGCAGCTAGGTTGCCCGTCATGGTACGACAATCCCGCCTCATCGCTGACGATCTAATCTAGCACGCACTCCATCGCAGCAATAACCGCGGCACCGTTTTCTTGCAGGCCGGGGATTTCCAACGACACCTGTGATCAACGACGTTGATTCGGCCGCCAGCCATTGCAGTCTCCGGCGTTTATCCGGGCGCCTGGTCGCGGCTGAAGGCATAAATCTCCCCGACTTCGGTTCCTTGCGCGCCTTGCTGGATCTACAATTGAGGCGTCGAGACGCCGGCAGCCATGACCTGCGCGGGTGCCTGCTGAACCGTGGCCTTTGTCAGCCAACCGAGGAGCTGCTGCAGCGGCTTCGGAATATTAACGGTGGTTTCATGTGCCGCTTCGAAGCAGGAGCAGAGGCAATAAGTTGCTGGGGCGGAGAGAATACCTCGCTTACGCCGCGGGCTCGTATGCTTGGGAATTGTAATGGAGCGCGACGGGGATTCCACATGTTTGGCTCCTGGGAGGCGCACTTTCAGCGCACTTTTGGCGCACTCGACCACACCAAGTGTTCAACCGCTATGGAAGTTGCATCCGTAATCTCCGAACCGCCTTCCTTCGATCCCCTGACGCAGCAGGCGGACCCTTTCACCCTTGTCATCTTTGGCACCACAGGCGACTTGCGGAACCGCTCGCTGCCCGTTTTTTTCTTGCAGCCTGATAGACCCGGGCTTAGCATCACGGTTGCATTTCGATCATCCGCGGACTGCTGTGGAGAGGGCCGGGTCATTCCGTCATATCGACATCGTGGAGCTGGCGTAGGAACGTGGTCATGACCGAAAAGAGTCCGGATCAAGAGCTGGAACGCCTGCGATCGCGGGTTGCTAATTTGGAACGAATGAAGGAAGTACAAGAGCAATCGGCCCAGGACCAATCGAGCCGTCTTCGCCAATCCCTGGAAGAGCTGCGCGAGCGCGCCCTGCAACTTGAACATTCCGAGGAAGCGCAGCGCCGGCAGACCCAAATCCTGCAAGCCATCCTGCGCAACATGGGTGCAGGCGTTATCGTCGCCCATCAAACCGGGAAGTTCTTGCTCTTCAATCCCGAGGCCGAGCGCATCCTCGGAATCGGCGCCGCGGATGTCGATCCCGAGAAGTGGGCCGAACGCTACGGCTGTTATCTGCCGGACTGCGTGACTCTGTATCCTGCAGACAAGCTGCCGCTTGCCCGGGCAATCCGGGGCGAAGAGGTGGATGACGCAGAACTCTATATCCGGAGCGCGAACAGGCCGGAAGGCCTGTGGTTGAACGTGAACGCCCGTCCGCTCCGGGACGAGGCAGGGATTGTCTGTGGCGGCTTGAGCGTGTTTCACGATGTTACGCGGGAGAAGGAGGCGAAACGCCGTCTCGCCGGGCAGCACGAGGTGACACGCGTGCTCGCCGACGCGCCTACCTTGAGCTGGGCGGCTCCCAAGATTCTCGAGGTGATCTGCTCGATCGGCAACTGGGACCTGGGAGCACTCTGGACCGTTGACCGCCAGGCCCATGCGCTGCGTTGCATCGACGTCTGGCACCGGGCAGACGCCGGCTTGCAGGATTTCGAAAAGGTAACGCGCCGGATCACCTTCCCGCCCGGCATCGGCCTCCCCGGAATCGTGTGGAGCAAGCAAAAGTCGACGTGGATCCAGGAGGTTTCCTCCGACATCGAAGCTTGCCGGGCGGTCGAGGCCGCGCGCCTGGGCTTGCGCGAGGCAGTGGCATTCCCGATCGTCTTCGGCAAGGAGGTCACGGGCGTCATCGAAGTATTCGGCCGAGAGTCGCAGCCCCCCGACGAACATTTGCTCTCGATGCTCGGCGACATGGGCAGCCAAATCGGCCAGTTTCGCGAACGCAGGCGCGCAGAGAAGGACCTGCAAAGGAGCCGCGAACGCTTCGAGCTTGCCATGCTCGGTTCCGGAGACGGTCTCTGGGATTGGGATGTCGAAACAACGAAGTCTTCTATTCCCGGCGCTGGAAAAGCACCCTCGGCTACGAAGACCACGAAATTCAGAATGTCTTCGAGGAATGGGAAAAGAGACTTCATTTTGACGATCGCGAACGAGCCCTTGCAACTCTCCAGGCCTATCTTCAGGGGCAAACCCCGACCTATGAACTGGAACACCGTTTGCAGCACAAGGACGGCTCGTATCGCTGGATTCTGGCGCGTGGCGTAGCCCTGCGCAACGCTCAGGGGAGGCCCTACCGGATGGCCGGCTCACACACTGACATCACCGAGCGGAAACGCGCCGAAGAGGCCCTGCGCAACTCCGAAGCGCTCTATCACTCGCTGGTGGAAACGCTGCCCTTGAATGTTTTTCGCAAGGACGTGGACGGCAAGTTCACCTTCGGCAACCGCCGCTTCTGCGAGATGATCGGCAAACCGCTCGAACAGCTCAAAGGCAAAACCGACTTCGATTTCTACCCGACCGAGCTGGCTGAGAAGTATCGCCAGGACGACCGCCGTGTGATCGATGAGCAGATCACGATCGACGCCATCGAGGAACACTGCAAACCCGGCGGGGAAAAAATCTACGTTCAGGTCCTGAAGACGCCGGTATTCGATTCCCACAATCGGGTCATCGGCACCCAGGCGATCTTCTG
>Ga0116221_1001082_pt1 | contig 18334 bp, 17 predicted proteins | sample Sb_taG_5_FD_88965 | JGI IMG/M metagenome (GOLD analysis project Ga0116221, IMG submission 88965) | Peat soil microbial communities from Weissenstadt, Germany - Sb_50d_8_FC metaG | ecosystem: Environmental > Terrestrial > Soil > Wetlands > Peat | place: Germany: Weissenstadt | collected 2010-09-21 | reverse complement strand
GCAAAGGCCTCGTTTTGCCATCCAAGCCGGTTTTTTTCCTCGACAAGTTCAAGCTACCTGACCCGGGAACAAACCGTCGACAAGAACTTGCTCGGCTGATCACTCAAAACCCGAGTTTCGGCAAGGCCTATGTGAATCGGATGTGGCTGCACTTCTTCGGCCGGTCCTTCACGAACCCAGTGGACGACTTCGGCGAGCACAATGAACCTAGCGTACCTGAGCTACTGGATGAACTGTCCTCCGAATTTGTTCACTATGGCTACGATTCCAAGCGATTGATCCGCTGGATCTGTAACAGTGATGCTTACAACTTGAGCACCGTGGCCAATAAGTCCAACGAGAAGAGCGACGTGGAACCGCTCTTCGGCCGCATGCTCCTCAAAGCCTTGACGCCCGAACAGTTGTTCGAATCTTTGATTGTGGCTACGCAAGCCGAAATGTTCGAATCAAAGGACAACCGGAAAAAACTTCGCGAGAAATGGATGAAGGACCTCACGGCCAATTTTGGGGACGATGAAGGGAACGAGGTCACGTTCAACGGCACGGTCGTCCAGGCGCTTATGATGATGAACGGCAGCGACCTCAACGGTGCCATTTCAAGCAAGGAAAAGGGGACGGTTGCACTGACCTACGTGACGAAAAAGACCCCGAAGGCGATCATGGATCACCTGTATTTGACCGCCTTGAATCGCCTGCCGACGCCGAACGAATCGGAAAGGATCCTGCGCATCGTGCGCAGTGCACCCGTGAAGTCGAAGGACGGTTTGAGCATGTGGCAGGACCTATTCTGGGCCCTGCTCAATAGCAACGAGTTCGTTTTGAATCACTGATCTGTCGCGAGAAGAACTTGCCGGCAACTGCCTTGGGCTATATTCCAGCGGCCCCTTGCTTTCCGTCAGCCCTTGCAATGGGCCGCTCGCTACCGCAGTGGCTGAACCGCCAGCACAATCATGTAGTGCGTCCGCAGGTCCCCGCGATAACCTAGCTGGCCATAGAGCTGAACTTGTCTCTCTAGGAACGGCTCCAAATTCAATCCTGGGCTCGCAGAGACGTAGAGTGGCGCCTGGCCCGTGCCCAACCAGAGTCCATACGTGGCCTTGGCGTCGATCGTGAAAGAAGGTCGGTACAACTTTCCTGGACCGTACCACTGCGGCGCATTGGCTTGTTGCGAAGGCGGCGGGCTTGCGGCCTGTACGACAGCAGCGGGCGGCTGCAGTCTTACCGTATGACCAGGATCCGCGACGTAGCAGTATTGCGACGTGCCCGGCGCGCCGTTCGAATACGAGGGCGGTTGAGTGTAGGTCATCGTGGGAGCGGGGATCAACCGGCCATCCATATTGTTGCCGACCTGGGGATAATTCGTCTGAGTGGAGAGCTGCGGAGAGGATTGGCTGGTACCGGCTGCGCCGCGGCTCCGCTGTCGAAGTTGATCGCTGCGATTGAGGCACTGCATGGCTAGGCTGTGATTCGTCAGGCTCACCTGGCCGGCCAATTGCTCGTAGAGCTGCGCCGCCTTTAGATCGTTGCCGCTCCTCTCGGCCGCCTCTGCTTCTACTAACAGTGGATTCTTGTCGCTGAAGAGGCTGTTCGGCGGCGGCGAGCTCGGCTTGCTATACGACGGCGGCACGTTCGTCGCCTGGTTCGAACCCACTTGCTGGCTGACCTGGGCCGGCGCGATGGCTGATTTCTCGATATAGCGCACCTCCTGGGGAGGTGGTTTTATCGGGAGCAAAGTTTCGGCACCGACCTCGGCTTGGCCAATCACGGACAGCAAGGTCCCTCTGTTGACACTGGTCTTTGTCACGCTGGGTCGTTCGTTTGCGGGCCTCAGCCTGCTGCCCACCCAAATCTGCACTCCGTCCACCTGAACGGTCGCCGTGTTGCCCAGTGTAGTTACATAATGGGCATCGACCCAGCTGTACGAACCAGCGGGGGGAGTGATCGCGAGCCAATCACTTCCGTCGGAGCCGACCACATGAACCGTGTCGCCTTTGTGGATTACCTCGGTCGCATAATAATTGGCGCTCGGGCCGCTGCGCACCTGAGCGTCTGCGGTCGTGATCATTGCATCGTACCCAGCGAATTGCGCGCGGGCCTGCCAAGAACTGGCGAGCAAGATAATCGCGGCGCTGAGCACTCTGGTAGTTTGCATCGAATCCTCCGTCCCACAGCCGGTCCGCGTAAAAACTTCAGCGCGACTTCTTCTCTTTCCTCATTCGGCTCGCCTTCGACTCCAAAATGAAGCTTTGCGAGTGTAACGACCGGGAAATGCAGCGCAGGTCGGGGCGAGCGCACGGCCGCGGCATTTATAACGAAGGGCAAAGCTGATACAAGTCCAGCCTCCGATGGGAATAGGCGAGTCGGGCTAGTCAGGGGGAAAAGACCGACGGCCCCAACTGCGGAGATCCGGTAAGACTGGAAGCGTGGCTCATGTGTTTCGGTCTTCTTCGAGCCGAGTCCAAAGAGATAGAGTTTTATTTGAATTCTTTTTTCCCCAAAGCTAGAATGCTTCCCAGGTTATCCTGATTCATCATGGTCCCGAAATCTTCACGTTGGCGAGAAGCACCATGGCCTCATTCACGCTTGCCTGCCCCAACTGCAAGTCTGTACTCGTCGTTCCCGCGAAGGTGCCCGCAGGGCAGAAAGTCAAATGCCCCAAGTGCGCAACCGTCTTTGCCGTCCCCGGAGACGACGATCAATTCACTAGCCGCACGAAGCGTTCCAATCAGCCCCCGCCGATCCAATCACGGTTCGGCGAAGGCCGAGCGGAGCCGATTGAAGACGACGAGGATTACGACGTTGACACCCCCCGGCGTGTTCGCAGGTCGACGCACAGGGTGACGGCCGACGAAGACGACGATTTCATAGAAGACCGGCCGAGGCGCTCTTTTTCAAGATCGCGTCAAGGACAAAACAACCAAGTGCTGCTGATCGGTGTGATTGTCGGTGTCGCGGCGGTGATCGTGCTGACGGGAGTGGGAATTGCAGCAGGTATCTGGTTCCGTTCCAGCCGAGCTGCCAGCCAGCAAACTTTGGCTGCACAGCAAGGGGCCCGGGAGCAAGATGTCGCCCGAGCACCGGCAGGCGCCGGCCCAAACGTGGCCAATCCTCTCCCCGCAGCGCCTCAACAAGTGGATCCTCCAAATCCACCCGCGATCGGAGATGCGCCGCGACAGCGGCAGGAGCCACCGCCTGTGCCCATCATGCCTCCACAGTTTCTCGGCCAGCCGCCGCCCAGCTTCGACATCTCGAAACGGTACCGTGAAAACGAGATCATTACGATCAACATTCAAGGCATTCCAGACGAGCGCTCTCGCAAATATATCCTCGAGCGCTTGCCCGCACTGATCGGCACTAGATACCTGATGTCGTCTCGCGTTTCAGGTGACGTGACCGTGGTAGTTTTGGCTCCTGTCAACAACCCGGAAGCCTTTGCCAGGAAAATTGATTTTGGCACCGTCAGTAGTGTGAAGGGCCGAATAATCAAAGTGACGGCGAAGAAACTCGACATTCCCTCAGCCGATGCTGACGCCATAACGCAGGCATTGTTTGATCTGAAATCGCCGAACCTGTTTACGCGCAAGGCGGCTTTGGACCGCTTGGCTATTGCTGATGCGGACAATCGCCGAGATGAGGTGCTCAAGGCAGTACAAGCCCTGCTAAGCGACTCCGATGTCTTCACGCGTCAGAAGGCCATCGGAGTTTATGCCAAGTGGGGCGGCAAGGACAGTGTACCGACCTTGCTGAAATTGCTACGTCACCCCGATCCGCACACGCGCAGGGCAACCATGGAAGCGCTTGCTAACCTCAAAGACGAACGAGCGGTCGAACCCATTGCCGAGCGGCTAACTGAGGGCCTGGACCGCCACGACGCCAGCAAGGCTTTGCAGGCACTGGGCTCAACGGCGGAGTTAACCGTGTTGAAATACCTTGGCAGTCCGGACTTCCCAACGCGTCTGGAAGCGTGCAAGATCCTGAAGGTGATCGGCACGAAGGCGAGCGTTCGGCCGCTGCAGGCGGTGGCACTCAACCGCAACGACTTCGTTGTCGCGCAGGCCGCCCAGGAAGCCCTGATTGCTATTAGCACGAGGCCATGAAAACCTGCATGCGACGTGAGCGTTTCGAGCGGCAGCGCGCGTGCGGCTCTTGCGGCGGCGTGAAAGTTTTGGCACCGCTGCAATCGCTCCCACAACTATGAACAGCACGTAGCAAGGGGCGTCCGCGAACGCGGGCTGTCCTGGAGATCCCGTCATTCCGGATTCCGTCAGGATTCTAAAAAATCCGTCCGGCAGTACAAGACTCCGACAAATCTCCCGCCTTAGGCAAAGAGTTCCATTCTCCGTTGACATCCTTAGGCCGTGAGCTAGTTTTGAGTCGGCGTCGATCAGAAGTCAGAGCCCATCCTAGGTGATTGGCGGGCTGAACCCTCTTCTTTTTTCGTTTCGGATGCGCCCATGCAACTCCGTCCTCTGTTCCCAACTCGCATCTCGAAGCGCGAGCTTGAGATTGTCCTGCTGGCGTTCGTGATCGTCTCCGCCTATTTCGTGCAGACACTTGTGCCCCACAAGTTGATCGTCATGAACCTGTTCTATTTGCCGACCGTCGTGGCCGCCTATTATCTGGGAAAGCGAATCGGCGGCTTGATTGCGCTTCTTAGTTTTCTACTCATCTCGATCTATGCGCTGCTGCAGCCGCAAGCCTTTCTCTTTCAGGGCACTGCTATCTTGCTGGCATTTGACATCCTGATTTGGGGTGCGTTCCTGGGCTTGACGGGGCTGATTGTCGGCAGCCTTGGAGAGCGACTTCAAGCACAAGTGCACGAATTGAAATCCGCTTATATTGGCGTCCTGCAAATCCTTACGAAGTTCCTCGAGTCGGCTGACCATTACACCAAGAGCCATTCCGTCCGTGTAGCTGAGCTGAGCACCGCCATCGCCGTCGAGATGGGGCTGGGAGACGAGGAAGTCGAAAACATCCGGGCCGGCGCATTATTGCATGACGTGGGCAAGACCGAGGCGATCAAATTGGTGAAGCAAGCCTCTTCTCTCTCTGATGCAGAGCGCTTCCAGTTGGCAACCCATACCAAGATGGGAGCCGAGCTGGTTCGCTCCGTCGGGTCCATCCTGAATGAGACCGTACCCATTATTCTTTATCACCACCACCATTACGCCGGCAAGGAACATCAAGAAGGTCCGCTCGGCAGCGACATTCCGTTAGGTGCCCGCATCGTCGCTGTCGCTGACTCGTATGACGCGATCGTCACCGACCGCCCATATCGAAAGGGTCGCGCTCCCTGGCAGGCTGTTCGCGAACTCGAAGCCTGCGCGGGGACCCAGTTCGACCCAGCCGTAATCCAGGCATTCAAAAACATCCTGCCGCGCGATGTCGTGGAACCCGAGCGCGAATTGGATGAGCTGCGCTCCATTCCCGCCAGTGAGCTTGCCTCCCGGTAAGGTAGCAGTCCTAGAAACGACCATTGCATCTGCCTGTTACATCATTAGCGCCAACTCCACGGACGCTCACTCCAAGTGGGCAATGAAACGCAACTCGTTTGCAGCTTTCGATTTGCCACACGCCGCACTCTCTCGGCTCACCGCATTGAGCAGGCTGCTTTACTCAAGTTCTCCAATTGTTACAGCCGATACAACAGGAAGGAACAGTCCAGTCGAAGAATGTCTACTCGATTATCAGCGGCGAATTGCTGCGCGGACCGGTCGGCGGCTTCATCTTGCGCCCCACTCACTCGATCACGGAGAGAACGGCAATGGCATGGAGGGCTTTGCTCACCGGCCTGGCTATGGTGGTCGCCGCCGGACTTGGCTGTCAGCGAGAAGTCTTTTTAAGCGAGTGCGACTTCCGCGACGCTCACGGGCGCGGCATCCCTACTAACCTGGCATGCGATACCGACCTTTCGACGCTGCCGCCGCGCGGCACTGTGGCTGCTCCGACCACGGTGGACGAAACGCAGCGCGAAGCTCGTTATATCTCCCTGCGCGAAGCAATTGCGATCGCATTAGAAAACGGTACCGTCGGCGTGCAGAATCCCGCGACGCCGGGCGTTGTCGTTGACACGCTGGGAGGTTTCGCAGGGACGACCGTGCAAATTGCCGATGCGATTCGCGTACTGGCTATCGACCCGGCAACGGTAGCGAACAATATCGAGACCTCACTATCCAAGTTCGATCCTTTTTGGTCGACCTCGACGATGTACAACCGCGTGGTCACTCCGCTGGGAGTCACGCCTACGACCTTCCTCCCCACGGGAACACTCCTACCGAGCGTGTCGGCCGATACGGTCAATTTCACCACAGGCTTGGAAAAGCCACTTCCTTCAGGCGGCGTGGCGGGCATTACGTTCGGGCTCAGCTCCGCGTGGAACACGCCGACCAGTGTCATCAATCCCGCTGTAGTGCCAAGCCTTCAGTTCCAGTTCGAGCAACCTCTCCTCCAAGGCTTCGGGGTCGAGATCAACCAGCTCCGCGACGGCCACCCCGGCAGCCTCATCAACCCCTTCGCCACGGGTACTACGGGAGAGGGCATTCTGATCACGCGCATTCGGCGGGACGAACAGCGAGCCGAGTTCGAGCGCAATCTCAATTACCTTTTGCTCAACGTGGAGGCCGCTTACTGGAACCTGTACGGCGCTTATTACCAGCTCTACAGCCATGAAGACGCCATGCGCTATGCTTTCGAATCGTGGCGGATCACGAAGACCCTCTTCGAGGGCGGCCGAGCTGCGGAACAGGACATGGAGCAGACGCGCGTGCAGTACGAGCTATTCCGCTCCCAGCGGCTGACGGCCCTGGGGCAAGTCCTGGAAAGTGAGCGACAGTTGAGAGGGCTGCTGGGCCTGAAGATGGAGGACGGGTACCGGCTCGTACCCACGGACACCCCGACGCTGGTGCCCTTTCAGCCTGATTGGCATACGGCCCTGGACGAAGCCCTGGCTCGGCGACCCGAACTGACAATCGCCAGGCAAGATTTGAAATATCGTCAGCTTGACCTTATCCGGCAGAAGAACACGCTCCTGCCAGACTTGCGTTTCGTGGCCACGGACACACTTCACTCCGTAGGCTCGCAACTGGATGGCGGACCTGTGCCGGCCAATGCCTTTCACGATCTTGTATCCGATCCATTCAATAATTTCTCGCTGGGTTTGGTGATGAACGTCCCATTAGGCCACCGGGCGGCCAATGTTGCAGTGCGTAACGCTCAGCTCAATCTGCAACGCAGCTATCTGAGTCTCCTCACGGAGGAGGATAAGGCAGAGCGCTTCCTGGGGCTGAGCTATCGGCAAATCTTCGAATTTCAGCGGCAGATTCAAATCAACCAGGCGGAATTGCGTGCCGCGACCGTCCAACTGGAGAAGAAATTCGCCAAAATTCAGAAGGGTCTCGCACCGGCGTTCGGTGCGGACCTTATCCTGGCAGAGCAAAGCTGGAGCACTGCAGCCTCAAACCTCTACACGGCCATCGTCCAGTACAACAACGCCCTGGCGACATTGGACTTTGCAAAGGGCACGATCATGGAGCGGGACAATGTATTCATCGGCGACGGACCGCTGCCCAGGTGCGCCCAGGTTCGCGCCGTCGAGCACGAGCGCGAGCGCACCAAGGCGCTGGTGCTGGCCGAACGTACGGCGGCTGGCAGCCCGGGCTCCCGCCAAGATGGGTCGTGGATGAGCGGCCAAGCGTTGCCGCATTTGCCCGTGGATTCGGTCATGCCGGTACCCGCTCTGCCCGAAACCCAGTTGCCCGTGCCGGAACCGAGCCAAGGTCAGGCCGGCAATCCAGCGGCCCCAACTGGCCAGAGTCCCATGCTTCGCCAGGATGGTCCAGGAGCTGGCCGGTAGGGCGTTTCGCAGTGTCTTCGTCCAAAGACCCTGCTTGCAATCGGGAGTTTCCATGAAATCTTCATGCAGGCAAAACCAAGCGAGAAGATATCAGCGATCCGCGGCCCGGGCCTGCCTCGCAGCTAGCCTAGCTTCGGTCTTCATGTTCTTCTCGGAATCGAATGCGCGGGCCCAAGACCCTCTGCCCCGGCCGACCAGCGCAACTCAGCCGTACGCCTTGCCGGACCCGCAACGTGTATTCCGGCTGGAAAGCGAGGCTCAGCTCCGGGAGCGCATGGCCCGCGAAAGCGGGCTCGGGATAAATGCCCTGGGGCTGAAGTACGACATAGCCTTTCCCAGATACCCTGCTGTCCCGGCGCCGGAACCGATTGTCCGCCGCTGGGCGCCGCTCACGGAAACCGTGGAAGTACCCTTCGTTGCCTATCGGCGGCTTTACTTCGAGTAGCTCAATTTTGAGCGCTACGGCTGGGACCTGGGTGTTTTGAGTCCGTTCCTGTCGCAGGCCGCCTTCTACTTCGACCTGGTCACGCTTCCATACCACGCCGGGATCGACCCTCTCCGGAGATACGACTGCAACGCAGGTTATTGCTTGCCTGGCGACCCGGTGCCCCTGCTGCTGTATCCGCCACAATGGAGTTGGAGCGGCGCTTTGAGCGAGGCGGCGGTTGTCGGGTTGGGCTTTGTCTTCTTCCCCTAGCAAAAACCCCGACACCGCGAATTCTCAAACTTCATCTCCTCGAAACTGAAGTCCACCGAGCCAAACTGTTCCTCCGGGAGCGGTTCCCGTTCGACAGCGACTGTTGCACTGTAAGGTTTCGATTGATCTGGGCCAATTAACCATCAAGTTGCGGCTTGAGCGAGTTGCCTGCTTGCTCAACATGATGCGATATTGCTCCCGCCGTAACCGTAGGATCTACGGGTCAAGATCTCGCCTGCCTTAAACCCTATTGCTGCAGATCGATACAGGAGAGAAAGAGTGGCTGGCCTAAGGCCGAGGCGAGCAGATAGAATAGATGCAATTGGAAGCAGCAGATTTCGGGCAGGAGATATCCATGTTCAGGTTCATAAAAATTCTGGTCATCTTCGTTGTGATCGGCATCGCCGGCACATCCCTCTTGTGGTACGTGCGGGCTCAGCAGGAAAATAAGCCCAGGTTCCGCACCACCGTTGCGGAGCGAGGCGAACTTTTGGCGACGATCAACGCGACCGGCACGATCGAACCGGAAGAGGTCATCGATATCGGAGCGCAAGTCGCCGGCATGATCACGAAGTTCGGACAGGATCCCAAGAACACGAGTGCGGTCATCGACTACGGCTCCGAGGTTGAAAAGGGAACCGTTCTGGTCCAGATCGACGAGTCGCTCTACAAGGCGACGGTCGAGCAGGCCCAAGCAAACGTCAATCAGGCCCAAGCAAACGTGAACCTGGCCAAGGCCAATTTGCTGTCCATGAAATCCAAGTTGGTACAGACCAAGCGTGATTGGGACCGTGTACAAAAGCTAGGACCCACGAAGGCGCTCTCCGACCAGGATTACGACACGGCAAAGAATGCCTGGGAAACTGCAGATGCCGTTGTTCCTGGAGGGGAGGCATCCTTGGAGGCGGCCCTCAAGGCTGTGGAGGTTGCCAAGGCCACACTCAAAACCGCCAAAATCAACCTCGACTACTGCACGATCCGATCTCCGGTTAAGGGTGTCATCATCGATCGCAGGATAAATATCGGCCAGACAGTTGTGTCCAGCTTGAGCGCGCCGAGCCTGTTCTTGCTTGCCAAGGACCTGAGAAGACTCCAGGTCTGGGCGTCGGTCAACGAGGCCGACATCGGCCATTTGCACACGGGCCAGACGGTGACTTTTGGCGTAGACGCCTTTCCGGGCCAGAGATTCAAGGGAGTCGTGCTGCAGATCCGGCTCAATGCGACGATGACCCAGAACGTGATCACTTACACCGTGGTTGTCAGCACCGACAATTCCAAGGGCACGTTGCTGCCATATATGACTGCGAATGTAAACTTTGAAATCGATCGTAAGCCGAACGCCCTGCGGGTGCCCAACGCCGCCCTGCGCTGGCAGCCTTCTCCACAACAGGTTGTGCCGGAAATGCGGGTGGAGTATGCGAAAGCGCAACGAGCCGCGGCTGGCGCCCCCGGCGCAAAAGCCCCTGACGCCGGCAAAAAAGACTCCCACGAGCGCGGCCGCGTTTGGGTGCAGGAGGGGGCGTTCGTAAAACCCTTGAAAGTCCGTATCGGCCTCAGCGACGGTGCCATGACAGAGATTGTGGACGGCGAATTGCAGGAGGGCATGCCCGTGGTAATTGGCGAGCTCCACGAGGAAGCCGCAGCCACCACCAGCAACCCCTTCACGCCGCAGATGTTCCGCAACAAGGGAAACTAGTACGCCCCCGGTTCGCTTCCGGCCTAGATCCGGAATATGTTTCGCAGGAGAGACAACGGCCATGAAGAAGTTCTACCGGACCCTCAAGATGGCGATTCACGCGCTGCGCCGCAATATCATGCGCTCGGCTTTGACGACCCTTGGCATCGTGATCGGCGTCTCCGCGGTAATCGCCATGATGGAGATCGGCCAAGGTTCGTCCACGGCTGTCAAGAAGACCATCGCCAACATGGGCGCGGACATGCTCCTTGTGCAGCCTGGGACAGCTTCCAGCGGAGGCGTCACGTTCGGCAGCGGCAGCGTTATGACACTCACGCCCGACGACGCTGACGCCATTCTCCGCGAGTGCTCTTCAGTGATTAACGTGGCGCCCGTCGTTCGTGCCCGAACGCAGGTGGTCTATGGCAACCGCAACTGGGTGCCGCTCTATATCTACGGGACAACCCCCAGTTTTCTGGATGTGCGCGATTGGCAAGACCTGGCGGCGGGAGAATCTTTCACCGACCGCGAAGTACGCAACGGCAGCAAGGTCTGCCTGATCGGACAGACGTTGGTGAAGGAATTGTTCCAAGGCGAGCAACCGGTTGGCAAGGAAGTGCGCGTTCAGAACGTGACTTTCAAAGTCATCGGTGTGCTCAACCGCAAGGGCGCCAACATGATGGGACTCGATCAGGATGACATCCTCCTCGCCCCCTGGACGACCATCAAGTATCGAGTGGCCGGGACTTCGGCGACGACCGCCAATCAAAGCGCGAGTGCCGCCGCTGCATCGGCATCGAGTTCGAGTGCCAACACCGCCCCCCAGTTGGCCGTGACCACACTAAACCAACTCTATCCGAACCTGGACATGTCCTATCTCTATGACCAGCAGTCGCAGTACCAGGCCGCCGACACACCTCAGCCGATCCGCTTTGCAAACGTCGATCAAATCCTGACGCGGGCCGCCAACAGTCAGGAGATTCCTGAGGCAATCCGGCAGCTCACCGGTTTGCTGCATGAACGCCACCATATCCGGGCAGGCCAACCGGACGATTTCAACGTGCGTGACATGGCGGAGATGACCAAGGCCCTAGCTTCTACGTCCCAGCTCATGGCGGCCTTACTCTTGGCCGTGGCATTGATCTCCCTGGTGGTCGGCGGTGTCGGCATCATGAACATCATGCTCGTCTCCGTGACAGAGCGCACACGCGAGATCGGCCTGCGCATGGCTGTCGGCGCCCGGGCCAAGGACATCCTGCGGCAGTTTCTGGTAGAAGCGGTCGTACTGTGCCTTCTCGGTGGTGCAACTGGCATCGTACTCGGCCGTCTTGGCAGCGTCCTGGTGCGCCTGTTTCTCAACTGGCCGACCGAGCCCTCGCTGCCGGCGATCATCGCCTCCGTGGCTGTTTCTGCCATGGTCGGGCTTATCTTCGGCTATTACCCGGCCTGGAAAGCGTCTCGCTTGGATCCCATCGAGGCTCTGCGCTACGAGTAGCAGGGGCCTTCCCACAGGCCAAGAGGTTCATTGCTGGATGTGCTCTCTCTCCCAATCAATACATGTTCCACCCGCAAGGACCCTCCTTTCTGGAACTCGCCAAGCAAGCGCTCTCTTCCACGGAAAAGGGGTATGACCTGCTGGCCCCGAAGTTCGATTACACGCCATTTCGCACGCCGGACTTTATTCTAGAGGAGGCAGCCACACGATTGGCCCCGTTGGCGCCATTCCATTCAGGTCTGGATTTGTGCTGCGGCACCGGAGCAGGCTTGCAGGTCATTCGGCGATTGTGCGACCGAGTTATCGGCGTCGACATCAGCACAGGAATGCTGGAGATCTGCAAGCAGCACATGCAGGAAGCGCCTGGTTCTTCAGCCTGGGAACTTGTGCGCGCCAATGCGCTGGCCTTACCTTTTGACGCGGAATTCGACGTCGTAGTCTGCTTCGGGGCTCTGGGTCACATTCTTCGCCGCGATCAGCCGCGTTTTGTCCGCGAGGTCGTACGCGTGCTGAGACCAGGCGGCCGTTTTGTCTTCCTAACCTCGCTCAGGCCTTCGTTGTGGTCAGCTCGTTACTGGTTGGCCCGTTTCTTCAACGCCGCAATGCACGTGCGCAATTGCCTTCTTCCGCCGCCATTCGTCATGTTCTATTTGACTTTTCTGTTGCCAGACGCCCTGCAGTTGCTCGAACGGCAGGGCTTTCAGGCTGACATTCGAGAACTCGAGATTTCAAAGCGATATCGAGAACTGCGTCTTGTGATTGCGACTCGACAAAGTGACCTCTCCACCGTTCCGTCAAGGGATATTTGAGAGGTGGCACTCCGGCTCCCGGCAATTGTGGATCGGGCATTGCTTGCCCATTAGAGTCCCTCGACGCTCGTCCTGTTCTCCGTGCGGTACCTGGACATGGGCCGGAGCCGAGTGCTAGCCGGGACCAGCAAGACCGCAATGATTCCCGTAAGGAAGACGCCGTCGAACGCCCCCGCACCTCCAATCGACGCGACCGGGGCACCCAATCCACGGATCTTGTCGAAATTCAGAAGGTCGGCCCCAATCAGCGTTCCCAGGCTACCCGAGATGTATGCCAATGGGGCAGCACGCTCCCAATCCAAAAGCAGCGCTGCCCCCGCCGAGACAAGTGGCGGAATAAAAATCGGCACACTGATCCCCACGCCTTTGATCGGTTGAGCGAGCCAATGCACGATCAAGGTTACGATGGCGATCCCGATGAATCCTCGGCCATACAGGCTGTTCTTTATCATCAGATAGATGGACAGCAGCGTCGGGATGACGGCCCCTCCGACATTCACGGCGACGATCGTACGTGGCCAATCTTCAACCGATGGGATGACGTATTGAACTCCGTAATAGTAAACCACCCGATCCGATTCCACGTGCTCGGGCGGCAGCTCAACCACCGGGATATTGATCGAACTACCAAATAGCGACAGTAAGAGCAGGCCGAATACATAGCGCCGGCTGATCCCCATCCTTTCGTAGGCATAAGAGAGAAGGTGGAATTCGACGAGGGCGATGACGATAAGCAGAAAGATTCCCAGGATCACCAAGAAGGGCGCGGAAAGCGGGAAGTAATGCAGGCTGGAGAATCTCATCCTAGACCTATGTTCTGCTTCGCAAGAAGGTCGTGCGGCACCCTCGCAGCGGCTGCCCGACTCTCTCTGTCACTTCTTTGGAATCCGATGTGGCGGCACCGGTTCTCTGCTTTGCACCGGTTCCGTGGAACGACTGCATCCCAGCAGGCCGCTTGCCAGGACGGCAAGCAACAGCACACGCACAACCTCGCGGCTCATTACCGGGCTTCCTTGGCTTGAGATGAGGCCCCCAGCGCGTGGGCCTTTTCAAGGCAGATCGAACACCTCACCGCCGGCTCGCGTTGCCATCGCCGGCATGATATTGTCAAAATCGTAAGTCATGAAGTGTACAGAACCGTCAGCATAAACGAAGTTGGCTCCGCCCGGGTGCCAGCTCCAGTAGTGGAACTGATCACATTCTTCGTTCACGGTGCCCGTCGAATCCTTGATGCTGTTCGGCGGCACGAAGTGATAGGGACCCGGAGGGCAGATGTCCAGATTGGGGTAGCCATTGTGCTGGGAATTGATTTCCCGGACGCCCAGCACCACGTCTGCGGAGCCACGCTGCTCGTCGCCCGGCGGCAGACCATAGCCATATTGCCCGCAACCGGAAAACCAGGCGCCATAATGGAGCTGCTTCGAGTTCGCCCTCTCGCCTACCAAGAGTGTATTGCTGGTGCCGTCGACAATGTCCGCAATGCGGATCGCGCGATTGCTCGCAAGCGTACCGTCATTGGTCGTGTAGTTAAGGCCGCTTATGCCTTGATAGTCAGTAAATCCCTGGATGAGCGGCGAGTCCTCGAGTCCGAAGATTTGCGATTGCATGGGGTAGATTTCGGAGGGGCAGACGTAGATGGGGATGATTGCGGCAATTGCAGGATTCTGCGGAAGCTGCGGAAGTCCCCAGGGATAGCCGCCCCAGGGGCTCCAGCTGGCATAGCCGGGCGTGCCGTACGGGAGCGGGAAAGGCCAAACGACCGGATTCGACACGTTGTCTGTGAACTCGAGCGCCTGGCGGTAAAGGTTTTCTTGTTCTATGTAAGGAAGGATCTTCGCCAGCCAACTCCAATGCCAGTTTCGGGAGAATTGGTTGTTGCTCCCAGCCGGAAAAGTCTTCTCGACATCATGATAAAGGTGTAAGGCGAGGCCAATTTGCTTGAGGTTGTTCGCGCATTTGATCCGATTGGCCGCTTCGCGCGCCTTCTGGACGGCTGGCAAAAGCAAACCCATCAAAATTGCCACGATGGCAATGACGGTTAACAGCTCAATCAAAGTGAATGCGGCTCGTCGAAATGAAACCACCATAGATTGGCTCTCCTTCCTTGGGGTGTGTGCGCCCCCCGATTCGCCAGGAATGATATCACGCCTCTTCACAAAAAGCGAAAAAAATCAAGAATTGGCAGGGGGGCCAGGAACTGCGGGCTCGATCAGCGCGATTCTCCGCTACCGGAAGTGGCTGAGCCGCGCTCGTGAGTCAACCGGCAGGATCTTTGAAGAATGCGGAAAGTCATGCCCCGTAGGGCGTCACTCTTTGTGGAGGAAGAACCGCTGCAAATCGGCCAATTTGTCGGTATTGATGAGGTCTACACCGGTTGCCTGCAATTCTTTCCAGACCTCGACGCGCTCGGGGGTGGCCCAGAAACGGAGCTTGCGGCCGTGTTGGTGCGCCTTGCGGACAAATTCGAGGAGCTTGGCGCGGTCGTTGGCCGGGATTGGTCCCGCGCCGCGCCAGTGGAACAAGAATCCCCAATTCCCGCTGATCCACGGCATCAGATCGGCCGGCACCTCCGAATCGAGATCGGTCGTTCGTCCATCGATGACTGCGTAACGCACTTCCTGCGCGGCCATCACTTCCTGGGCACGGTTGCCGCTCACGACGGCGGTGATCCCCTTCTGCTCGAATTTGCCGTGGCGCGTCACGGACAGAATGTCGGCGTAGCGGGCAAGAACCTTGTCCAGGGCAGCGTAGGTAGCCTTCGCCTCCGTCTTGACGTCGATCAGGAGGTAAGCGAATGGACCGTTGCGATACAGGCGGCCCTGATTGCTCCGAATGCGTTCGCGTAGCGGATCGAGATAGAGTTTCTCGAGGGTACGTTCAGGACGCAGATCCTTGCTAGTGTGGCCCACGAGCAGTTGATCCTTGATCAGAAAGACGTCGGCCTCGACGCTGCAAAACCCGTGGTCGAGCGCATCGAAGAGAGGCCGCTTGTGCTCGTAGTCGTTATGGGCGTGCGCATGCTCAAGCGGCACGACCGCGGAGCCGTGCGCTGCGTCGACTGCGCGTGCGATACTCACCAGGCCATCGGTGTCAATGGCGAAAAGCGCGGCCATCGTCGCGAGCAGGGGAGCCGCGAATCCAACCGAACGCGGCATGATTCGTTGTTCGGGCCAACTTCCAACTAGGCTTGTACGAGATGCTTGAAGGAGTTGGATCATATTCCAGCAGGCTCCCAGCTCGGGCAGCGTTGTGAAGGCAATGTTAGCAAGGCATGGAGGAATGTAATCCGTCCATGCGTTGCTGTCAACAATTCGGAGAACTCTGAACCCGGCCGCTCACGGGGCTCGGCTCGCCGGCGAGCCGAGCCCCGTGAGCGGCCGGGTTCTACAAACACCCTCGGTGCTTTCTTCCCGGTATCTCGCCTTGACAGCAGAGACCTTTCTCGCGATAAGGTCGGCCCCTCAGCTCGATATTCCGTCATGATTTCCAAAGTGTGCAGAGCGGCAGGATGGGTAACATGTGGCGAAAAGTGTGCGCCGGATGGGTCACAACCGCGACCATCATGTTGACGACCGGCTGCATGACCGGGCCTATCCTGGATAACCCGGCTCTCATTCGACCCGACCCCAAGGTGAATGTCGAGAATCCCGTCTGGATGCCTAGCGATCCCAATAATTACGGGAAAGTCTTCGAAAACGTTCTCGACATCATGACGGATTATTTTGAAGTCTCTTATTCAAACCGCTATGGCGGGGTAATCGAGACCTTCCCGCGCATTTCCCCAGGCTTTGAACAGATTTGGAAGCCCGGCAGCCCAGACGCGTATCAGCGTTTGGAAGCGACTCTGCAGACGATCCGCCATCGCGGATCCGTGCTCATCATGCCTGCGGAGGATGGCGGATTCTTCGTGCAAGTTACCATCTACAAGGAACTGGAAGACCTTTCGCAGCCAATCCGGGCTTCGGCCGGCGCTGCGGCCTTCCGAAGTGATTTCACGGTGGAGCGCCAATTTGAAGTGATCGATCCCACCGTTTTCGAATCGAATTGGATTCCGCGAGGCCGGGACACTGAAATGGAGCAGGCAATACTGCAGCGGCTAAGGAAATGCATGTGATGATCAGGCGCGCCGCGAATTTCAGAAATTCATCTCTCGCCTTCTTCCACCTTCAACGGCAGCTTTACCGTAAATGTCGAGCCCTTGCCCACGACGCTTTCCACGCGAATCCGTCCATGGTGTTGCTCGATGATCTGGCGACAGACACTCAGGCCGAGACCGCTACCCCCGTGGCCATGTTCGTCGGGCTCCTTGGTAGTGTAGAAGGGCTCGAATATCAGGCGTAGCTGCTCGGGTGGAATTCCCACGCCCGTGTCGGAGACACGGATCTCTGCCATCTGGGTTTGGCGGTTCTCGCGGATGTCGATGCTGAGTCTGCCGCCGCGTGGCATCGCCTGTCGGGCATTGATGATAAGGTTGAGAAGGATCTGTTCGATTTGTCCGGCGACTACCGGGACGCGCACGCCTCCGTGGAATTTCCGATCGACCTGCACGTGGTGTTTGCTCAGGTCTTTCTCCGTCAGAATCAGCACTTCTTCGACCAGCTTGGAGATATCGGCTATCTCACGATGTGCCGCGCTATTGCGGGCAAAACCAAGCATGCTGCTGACGATAGTGGCTGCTCGTTGGCTTCCTTTCAGGATTTTCTCCAGCGCTTCCACGCGTGCAGCCTCGCTGCTCGAGGAGCGCAGACCCAGTTTGGCATAGTTGATGATAGTCGTGAGGATGTTGTTGAATTCGTGCGCGACGCTGGAAGCCAGCTCGCCCATCGTGCTGAGGCGTTGCGCCTGTAGAAGCTGCTGTCGGAGTTCGGCCTCCGTGCTCTGAACCATCACGTCCTCGCCGATCATCTCGTTGCCTCCCAGGTTTCGAGCCTGTGGGATGCTCTGGGTTTTGCCAGGCAGGCGACAGTGGAGGGACGGGATAAACTACCCTCCCAATGGGCCGGCCGCGGCAGGTGGGTTGTGAGAATTCTTGTCTGAAAATGGTATCGGTTGCGGTCAATGGCCCTCTTCATCGGAACTCCTTGTATTTCAAGCTATTGAGTCTAGCCAATCGGGGCAGCGACCGCAGGCTGCGCGAGACCGGGCAAGGAATCGAGCGACAAAGGGAGCAGAAATGAGAGCGACGAGACAAACCGTAATGCCAACCGCGCAATGGGCCGGCCGCCAATTCCAGCCGGACTTTTCTCGCTTACCATCGGCCGACTAAAACTGCGAGTCTGAAAGAACCCGGGTAAGAGGGCGGAGCTGCGCCGCGTTGGACGAGGCTGCCTGTTGCGCGTAATGTAATTTAGCTGAACGGCATGGTGGTAGCTCTCCTGCTACCAGGCATTGCGGGGATCGCAGCGCATGGCAGATATTCTTCTCCGGGGCAATAGCATCACGCTAGCGCAGGCAGTCAAGGCAGCAGGCCTGGCCGATTCGGGAGGGCAGGCGAAGCACATCGTCCGCCAGGGCCAGGTCAAGGTCAACGACCTTGTCGAGAACCAGCCGGGCAGAAAGCTTTTTGCGGGGGATATTTTTCGCCTGGACGACGGTGAAGCGTGGACGGTTTGTGCCGGCGAGCCGCGAGGCGAACATGGATGACGCGGCAACATCTGCGACGCAAGGCCCTCGAATCATCGATAGACTTCAGCCTACCTGGCGCATCGTTCTGATGCTGGCTCTGCCCGTACTAGCCCAACAGTATCTGGTGTTATCGGTCGGGCTCTCCGATCGCTTCCTGGCTGGACGTCTCCAAACGCTGTCG
>Ga0116221_1001073_pt1 | contig 18443 bp, 17 predicted proteins | sample Sb_taG_5_FD_88965 | JGI IMG/M metagenome (GOLD analysis project Ga0116221, IMG submission 88965) | Peat soil microbial communities from Weissenstadt, Germany - Sb_50d_8_FC metaG | ecosystem: Environmental > Terrestrial > Soil > Wetlands > Peat | place: Germany: Weissenstadt | collected 2010-09-21 | reverse complement strand
GTCTCTCCTGCGAGTTGAAATTGTTTACATTCTTACCGACGTCCCAAGGGGACCTTCGGGTTACTGACTCAACGTGAAGTTCACGTCGATCTGAGTTATGACCTCAACCGGCTCGCCGTTGAGCAGGGTCGGCTGGTACACCCACTGTTTCACCGCCTCCAGGGCGGACGGGACCAGCAGCGGGTGGCCGCTGATCACCTCGAGATGTTGGATCGTGCCATCCTTGGAAATGATGGCGGTGAGCTTAACGGTGCCCTGAATACGGGCTTGCTTGGCCAGCGGCGGATACACTGGATGGGGCTGCCGTACCAGCTTGGCCTGCTGCACGCTGCCACCGATCTTGATGCGCTGCGGGGCGGCCGTTTCGACCTTCTTCGGCGGAGGCGGGGGCGGAGGAGCCGCGGACGGAACCGCACCGATGATGCCGCCCAGCACGCCGCCCATGGCGCCACCAGCTACGCCACCGGGCACGCCGCCCATAACGCCGCCCACACCGGTGGTGGGAGGCGGAAGCTCTTCTTCCCTAATCGTGGCGACTTCTTTGGGGATGCTTTTGGGCGCCATCAGTTTGCCGGCGTCGAACTGCCTCGGGATCACTTTGACGAGTTTCACCGGAGGCGCGGCGGCGGGCGGAGGCGGTGGAGGTGGAGGTGGAGGTGGCGCCACCAGGGAGCTGATCAACTGGGCCCCCGGGAGCTGTTCAAAGAAGATCATCGGCAGGATGACCAATACCCCGACAAAGAGAATCTGGCCCAAGAAGGAGGCAAATATGGTCCAGGTCTTCTTTGTCTTACCGCTGTTAACGAACGTCTGCTCAAACATAGAAGCTCCTTTACTGGTACTGCACTGCTCCGGTCCTCGTACTTCACTGCCCGCGGCAAGGGGGCACCCCCTGGGTCCCGGCCTTACCGCGCCTTGCTCGGACTCTTCACCGCTTCCGTCCTTGGCGCCGTCGCCAGAACCGGAGCGGGCTTCCTCTTATTCTTATCCCTATCCGTATAATTGTGCCAGAACAAAACGATCGGGCTCGCTACAAAAACGGACGAATATGTTCCGACAATAATTCCGCAAACCAGCGCAAACGAAAATCCATGCAGCACCGGACCGCCAAAGAGGAACAGCGCGATGACCGTCAGGAACGTAAGGCCCGAGGTCATGACCGTCCGGCTCAAGGTCTGGTTGACGGCGCGGTTCATCACCGATTCCAGCGGCTCCCGGCGCGAGACCTTCAGGTTCTCGCGAATCCGGTCGAAGATTACGATGGTGTCGTTCATCGAGTAGCCGACCAGGGTCAAGAGGGCGGCGATGACCGTCATCGATATGTCTTCGTTGAAGATGCTGAACAGCCCGATGGTGATGATGGTATCGTGGAAACACGCGATCACCGCGCCCAAGCCGTAAATCCACTCGAACCGGAACGCGATGTAGGCCAGCATCCCGGCGAGAGCGTACAAGGTGGCCAGCACAGCCTTGTTGCGCAGCTCCGCGCCCACCTTGGGGCCGACCATTTCCACCTTCAATTCGTGAAAAGGCGCCAGATAACACTCCTGCCGAAGAGTGTTCATAATAGCAGAATTCATCCCCGGCACGGATGTCAACTGGCTGAAATCCGTGACCAGGCCGGAGTACCGGCTGTTGGCGTAGTCCAGCAGGTCGGAGGCGAGCTTCTGCAACTGCTGTTCGCTCATGGCCACCCCGGCGCGCGCCAGGGGATCGCGCAGACGGTCCGCCAGGGACTGCGTGCTGGTGTTGTTGAGATCCAGCTTGCCGCTCCCAGGCTGTCCGAACGTGGCCTTCAAAACGTCCTCCATCGCCTGGCGGTTGATGTTCAACTGGGCCTCTTCCTGCAGTTCCGTCCCGATTTCGACTTCGTTTTGGGCGGTAGCGCCGGTAAAATTCTGCACGCTCACGTCGCCCTTGATCTGGCTGGAACTCTTCATGGCCGCGCGGATCTTGTCGAGCGGAGGCTCATAGGCGAACTTCACGGTCATCAGGGCGCCGCCCTTGAAATCGATGCCGTATTTGAGCCCGCCCTTCATGCCGATACTGATGAAACCAGCTACCGTCAAAACCAGCGAGGCAATGATAAAGGGCCACTTCTTGCCCAGAAAGTCATAATTCGTGTTCTTGAATAATTGCATCGAACGTTGCCATGCTGGTGTTCTTCAGTACCTTGGACACCAGCCCTTCCAAAATTGTTCCCGTTAACGGGACGCTTAAATACTCAACGCCTCCATCTGGCGGCGTCCGGACAACTCATAACCGAAAATCGTCTGGGAGACGAAGACGGCGGTAAACATATTGGCTGCCAAGCCAATGACCAGCGTCACGGCAAATCCCTTCACCGGACCTTCGCCAAACAGGAAAAGGAAGGCGCAGGACACCATCGTGGTCACGTGGGTGTCCACGATGGTCCACCAAGCTTTATCAAAACCCGTATCCACCGCCGCGATCACCCCTTTTCCGGCCCGCAACTCCTCACGGATGCGCTCAAAAATCAGCACATTGGAATCGACCGCCATACCGATCGTCAGGATGACGCCGGCGATCCCCGGCAGCGTCAGCACCGCGTGGAAGTACGCGATGGCCGCCAGCAGGATGACGGTATTGAGCAGCAATGCCAGAACCGCGTTGATGCCGCTACGTTTGTAGTAAACCAGCATCACGGTCACCACGGCGATCAACCCCGCGATGCCGGCGTACATGCCCTCGCGGATGGAGTCGGCGCCCAACGAGGGCCCGATGGACCGCTCTTCCAGGTACTTCACGCCCGCCGGAAGCGATCCCGACCGCAGGTAGCGCGAGAGGTCAACCGACTCCTCCTCGCTCGACAATCCCGTGATCCGTCCCGAATCCTCGATCTTGGACTGGATGGTCGCCACGCTTACGATCTTGTTGTCCAAAACCACCGCCAGCCGGTTGCCGATATTGGCCTCGGTGTAGCGGCCGAAACGCTTGCCTCCGTCCGGAGAGAGATTGAAATTGGTTTCCCACTTGCGATACTCGTCCTGTCCGGAGCGCGCGTTTCGCATCTCGGCGCCGCTAATGACGGGGCTCTTGCCCACCAGGTACCACTGCTCGCCCTCGGCGCCGGCGCGCGGCATCATCCTCACCAGCTTGGTATTCAGGGGCAGCACGCCGCCGTGTTGCGCGAGGCCGGCGTCGCGGCTGGGGAACGGACCGTCCTTGACATCCGTGATCTCGAGCACCGCCGCCGTGCCGATCAGCTCCTTCACGCGCCCGGGATCGTCCACGCCCGGCAGTTGCACCAGGATCTCGAAGTCCGCGCCGGAAGCGCCGTATTGTTGGACGGCCTTTTCGGCGAGACCAAGCTGGTCGATGCGATTCCCGATGGTGTCGATGGCCCGCGTCACGGTGTCCCTTTCGAGCGCGACCAGATCGGAGGGCTTGAGCCTCATGGTGTAGTCGGTGGAATTCACGGCGGTCAGGATATAGGTGGGATAGTGCTCGGTTACGACGGTGCGGAAGGCGCTGGACATGGTGGAGGGCACACCCTTGACCGAGATCTCGACCTTGTCCGCGTCTTTGATGTCCTGCGGCTCGTTGCGGTCCATGCTGGCCCAGGTGACGTTCTGTTTCTTGAGGTCTTCCTTGAGCCGGTCGATGGTCTGGTCGGCATCCGCCTTGACCGCGTCCTGCACCTGAACCTGCATCACCAGGTGGCTGCCGCCTTTGAGATCCAGCCCCAGCCGGATGTTGTTCTTGAAATTCTGGACCAGTTGCGCCTTGGAAGTCGGAAAATCGATGATGCCGTAAATGCACACCAGGATCGTCACAACAATGGTAATGGTCCGCGCGTTCAAATTCTTCTTCATGGAGTTTAAAACCTGTTAATCGGTTATTGCTACTTCTTTCCTTCGGTCGAGACAACGCTCGAAACCGAGCTGCGCGTGACCTGGATTTTGACATTATCCGGCTTCACGCGCAACACCAGGGTGTCGTCGCCCTCGATGGCGACGATGGTACCCACAATCCCCCCGCTGGTCACGACCGCCTGGCCGTTTTGGAGACCCGAGAGCATCTTCTGCTGCGTCTTGCGCTGGCGCTGCATGGGAAGGAACAACAGGAAATAAAAGATACCAAAGATGAGAAGGATGGGGAGGAGTCCCAGCAGGGAACTGGACGGCGCCGTTTGCAGAAACAGGTTCAGGAACACGTTGCGACCAAATGGAGATCACCCGGCATCCACAGACGTCGAGCGCACACACCTCAAGTAATCAGGGAATGACTCCGATATTATAGCGTGCCTGATCTCACCCATGATGTCAAGGTACCGCCGGAGGTTGTGCCTGGTCGCCAGTGCCGCGAAAAGGATCTCCCCGGACTGGAACAAATGGCGAAGGTAAGCTCGGGAATATCTGCTACAAGTATAGCACTGGCATTTGTCGTCCAAGGGCCGTTCGTCGTCCTTGTAGCGGGCGTGCTTGATGATCACGCGTCCCTGGGAAGTAAACAGGCAGCCATTGCGCGCATTGCGCGAGGGCAGCACGCAATCCATCATGTCCACGCCGCGGGCCACGTATTCGGGCAGCTCGGCGGGCATGCCGACACCCATGGCGTAGCGGGGCTTGGCGCGCGGCAGGATCCCTTCGGTGGCCTCGACCATCTCCATGCTCAAGGGCCGCGGCTCGCCTACGGAAAGGCCGCCGATAGCATAGCCGTCGCTCGCCAGATCGACGAGAGCGGCGGCGCATTCCCGCCGCAGGTCCGGAAACATGGATCCCTGGACGATGGGGAAGAGCGCGTGCGGCGCCGGGCCTTCCGCCATCCGCCGGCGGAAATGCTGGTGAGCCTGGCGCGCCCACCGTAGCGTGCGGTGCATGCTCTCGCGCGCGTGCTCGTGGCTGACGGGATACTCGGTGCATTCATCCAGAACCATCAGGATGTCGCTGCCGAATGCCAACTGCGCGTCCACGGTGGATTCCGGCGTGAAGGTATGGAGGCCGCCGTCGAGGTGCGACTGGAAGACCACCCCGTGCTCGGTGATCTTCCGAAGGCCGCTCAGGCTGAAGACCTGAAAGCCTCCCGAATCGGTGAGGATGGCGTTGGGCCACGACATGAAGCGGTGCAGACCTCCCATTTTGCGGATGAGCTCGTGCCCGGGGCGGAGGTAGAGGTGGTAGGTATTGGCGAGCAGAATGCGGACGCCCAGTTCTTCGGCGAGGTCGCGCTGGGTCAATCCTTTGACCGTGGCCTGCGTTCCGACGGGCATGAAGACCGGGGTTTCGATGGTCCCGTGGGCGGTGTGCAGGAGGCCGGCGCGGGCACGCGTGTGCGGACACTCGGCGACGACTTCGAAGGAAACGGGGCTCAAGTAGCGATTGTGGCACGGTGGGGAGGGGGACCGGCGGCGGGAGAATATTCGGGGTCGCGATGGCATCGGGGAAGGGTGCGCGGATGCGCGCGGACCGCAGCAGGATTTCTTGGTTCTGTGCCCATGGCACTTCAGGTTCGTCGCCGGTGGAGCTTTGCCAAAGGAGCCAGGCTCACGCCTCACGCGGGGTTTCTCCGATCTTTCATGTTGATCGCTACGACAGAGGCCGCACCGGAGCACTCGGCACTCGCTGGTTTGACGGAAGCCACTTCGAAAGCTGGAGTAGATGGCGCCTGTCCGGAAACGGGAGGGGACGCCAGCGCGATCATTGCAAAAACTCTCACCATCGCGTTTCATTTTTAGACTACACCCGATTTCAGGCCGAGCGAAGGGGCGGCAGGGAGCACCTGCCCATGCTGGTTTAAGCATGAGCCGGAACGGGAAATAGCATTTGGCGTGGCGTTGGAGGGGCCCCGCGACCACGGATTCTCCACTTGTTATGGGCAGTACCTTGCTGGCCGAGGTACGGCCGGCTGGTTTAATAGCCGCCGCGTCTTGCGGCGTCGCATGACCAGGCGTGTCCCGCGGTCTCCGGGCGCTCACCTGCCGCGGGCTCATGGTATCCTAAAACTGGGATGTTTCCCCGATGCGGAGACCGGCTCGCAGCGAAGAACAGTTGTATTGGGTGGGCTCTTCCAAACGGGACTTGCTGACGTTTCCCGAGGCGGTCAAAGACGGCATTGGTACTGCCCTGAGCGTCGCCCAATTTGGCGGGAAGCACCCTGCGGTGAAGCCATGGAAGGGCGAGGGTGCAGGCGTACTGGAGGTCGTGGAAAACCACGACGGAGACACGTATCGTGCCGTCTATACCGTCCGATTTCCGAAGGGCGTATATGTACTGCACTGTTTTCAGAAGAAGTCGCATAGTGGAATTCAGACGCCGAGACCGGATGTGGAACTCGTTTCCCATCGTCTAAAACTGGCCAGAAAGGACTATGAGGATCGACATGGCAAGACCAAGCGCGGAACGTAGCGGAAGGATTGTGAGGAGTTCGGGGAACGTATTCGCCGACCTCGGCTTTGCGGACGCCGGCGAACGGCAAACGAAAGTCCGCCTGGCTTTAGCGATCAATGACGTTCTGCAGCGGCGCGGTTTGTCGCAGGGAAGAGCAGCCGAGCAGTTAGGCATCAACCAGCCCAAAGTCTCGGCACTCTCAAAATACCGGCTGGAAGGCTTCTCCGTAGAGCGATTGATGCGGTTCCTCACCTCGCTTAACCAGGACGTCGAGATTGTCATCCGCAATAAGCCGCGGACCCGTCGCGCGGGACGAGTCTTCGTGACGGCTGCCTGAAGTTCCTTGCTGCGATTGGGCCCGTCCGGATTCCTCCGGGGAGATGGCGGTCACGGAATTGCCTGCGGAGAATCGCCAACGCACGTGATCGTTATCGCGAAGCGCTCAGCCGAACCTCATTTTGACGAAGCAAGTCTCGGGGCTGTCTGGGTGAACCGTCAAGTGATTTCGCTGCCGAATGCGAGTTGCACGTCCACAGTGGATTCCGGCGTGAAGGTGTGGAGACTGCCATCGAGGTGCGACTGGAAGACGACTCCGTGCTCGGTGATCTTGCGAAGACCGCTCAGGCTGAAGACCTGAAAGCCTCCCGAATCGGTGAGGATGGCGTTGGGCCAGGACATGAAGCGGTGCAGACCTCCCATTTTGCGGATAAGCTCGTGTCCGGGGCGGAGGTAGAGGTGGTAGGTGTTGGCCAGCAGAATGCGGACGCCCAGTTCTTCGGCGAGGTCGCGATGGGGCAATCCTTTGACCGTGGCCTGCGTTCCCACGGGCATGAAGACCGGCGTTTCGATGGTTCCGTGCGCGGTGTGCAGGAGGCCCGCCCGGGCACGCGTGTGCGGACACTCGGCGACGACTTCGAAGGAAACGGGGCTCAAGTAGCGATTGTGGCACGGTGGGGAGGGGGCGTGAATTCGGCGGCGTAATGGCCTGAGGTGGAATCCGCCCGGCAAATTCCGCGTTGGGACTTATCAGGAGTGATCCCCTGGAACTGCGTTTTGACGGCATGAAACTCGGGGTGCAAGGGGTGGCCCTATTGCGGCCAGTCCTGCGCCGCATGCCGGATGCGCAGCACCTGCACCTGATCTTCCAGGACTTCATAAACGGCGATATAGGGCCAGGGAGCAAACACCAACTCTCGGGTATTCTCCGCCCGCCCGATCCGGCCGCGATTCGGAAACGTGCGCAAACCGGCGATGCCGTCAAAGATCGTTTGCGCCACGCGCCGCGCCGCTTCGGGCTTGTCCTTACGGATATACTCGACAATACCGGCAAGGTCGTCGGCCGCCAGAGTGGTCCATCGAATTCGCATCACGAGCGGAGAATTTTCTCGATGCGTTCCACCACCTGGTCGTGTTCCAGCAAGTCGCCGCGGCGGGCTGCGGCCCGTCCCTCCTCAACGGCTTCGATAAAGCGCTGGTCGTATTCGAGCATGCGATCCACAGCTTCTTCGACCAGCGCGGCCGCATTTCTGCCGATACGGGCGGCGAGGTGCTGGAGACGAGCTTCCTTATCCGCTGAAAAATGGACTTCCATAGTCGAGTTCCCTTCCCGTAACGTATTCGCGAAAACTACTCTCAATATCTTCCATCGTAGCAGCGCCGATCTTACTCCTGTTCGGAGCCGTTGTCCCGGCAGAAAATTTCGCAGTAGGAAGCCCGTCGCCTCACTCCCGGAGGCGCACCTCCTGCTGCAGCTTCTGAAATCGCGGGTCCCCGCGAAGACCGTCCCAGAGCGGATCCATGTCAAGCCAGGTGATCTCCCAGTTGCACTCCCTGACGGCGCCTTCGAGACACTCCAGTGCCAGGCTGGTTTCGCCGAGTCCGGCATGCACGGCCGCGGAGTAGAGCGGCGCCACGTACTGGCGCCGGCTCATCTCCTGCAATTTCGCCAGGATCTCCCGCGCGTGGTCAAGCTCACCCGCCTTGGCATAGGCAAATCCTAACCCGGCGTACCGCCAATTGCTATCGCCGATTTCAGCGGCGTGACGAAGAGCGAGGATTCCCGGCCCGTAGTCGCCTTGGTGCACATGCGACAATCCCAGGTAATAATGCGCGACCCAGTAGCCGGGGTGCAACTCGGCGGCGGCGCGAAATCCTTCGATGGCTGCATCGAACTGACGCGCCCAATAAAGCGGCCAGACAGCGGTAGTATTGATGCTCGCGGAGAACGGATCGAGCCGCTGCGCGATCTTCATTGCGGCGAGGGCTTCAGCGGTCCTCCCCGTCACGCCAAGCGCAAGGCCCAGCCACTGGTGTGCGGATGGATAGCCTGGGTTGAGCTCGACCGCGTGTCGAAGAGCCTGTTCCGCCTGACGGAACCTCCAGTCGAACAGCAGCAACCTGAATCCGCGGGAGGCGTGCGCCTCGCCCGACTGAGCATCGATCTCGAGTGCCTGTTCCTGCGCCGCTCTTGCTCTGGTGAAGCCTTGACGAGGATCGAGGGCACCATAGATGGCCAGCATGGATATGCAGTCGGCCAGTCCGGTATAGGCGCGCGCGTAGCACGGATCGGTTTCCACCGCCTGCTCGAAGTAGGTAAGCGCCTGACGCATGCCATCGAGCGTTCTCTTGTTCCAGCGATAGCGGCCCTTCAAGTACAACTGGTAAGCCTCGGGGCTCTCGGTGTAGCGCCTGGTCAATCGGGACTGCTCTTCGGGTGTGAAGTGCACTCGCAAACGGCCGGAGATCTCCGTGGAGATCTCGTCCTGTATGGCGAAGATGTCGGTGAGCTGCCGCTTGTACTGCTGACCCCAGAGTTGCAGGCCGTCCCGGACAGTGGCAAGCTCGGCCCCGATCAAAAGAACGTCTCCCCGCTGAAAGATCCTCCCGGTCAGGACTGCGCTGACGCCCAGCTCACGGCCGATTTGCATCGGATCCACGTCCTTGCCCTTGTGACGAAATACCGCGCTGCGCGCGACGACCCTCAGATGGCTGAGCTGGGCAAGATTATTGATGAGGCTCTCGGTAATACCGTCGGCCAGATACTCCGCATCCGGCGAACTGGTAGACGTCCAGAACGGCAGTACCGCCAGGGACTCGACTGGCGCTGCGGCGCCTCGTTCCCGCGCCCGCCTGCCTGGTTCGCGTTCGCCCAGCAGGTCGCGCAAAATCAGCCCCAGATCGCGCGCCGATTGAGGCCGCGTCTCGCGCTCCTTAGTAAGGCAGCGGGCAATCCACCGGTCGAGTTCAGGCGGGATGTCATCCACGTATTCGGCGACACTTCTCGGATGTTCGTTCATCAGTACCGCCAGCGTTGCAGCGGGCGTGGAACGATGGAACGCCCTCCGGCCACTGACCATCTCGTACAACACACATCCAAAGGAGAATATGTCGGTGGCAGGGGTTACGGCTTCGCCGCGGGCCTGTTCCGGCGCAAGATAACCAACGGTTCCCATCATGAGGCCGGCATCGGTAAGCGTAGGGGCCAGGGAACCAGGTTCGAATCGGGAATCATCTTTGAATCGTGCAAGACCAAAGTCCAGGATTTTGACCGCGCCCAGCCTGGTGAGGAAGATATTCTCGGGCTTGAGGTCCCGGTGCACCACCCCGGCAGCGTGGGCGGCCGCCAGTCCCTCTGCCACGGAAACTCCGATCTCGAGCGCACGACGCCAGGGGAGTGGCGAATGTTGGATGGCCTGCCGGAGGGTTTCACCTTCGAGCAGCTCAGTGACCAGAAAAAGCGGCGGGTGCTCCAGCTCGGCATCGAAGATGCAAAGAATATTGGGGTGCGACATCGCCGCGATCGACCTGGCCTCGGTATGGAAGCGCGCGAGCGAGCGCGCATCGAACGCCATGCGCTCGCTGAGGAACTTGATCGCGATATCGCGATCGAGGCGCGTATCGCGGGCGCGGTAAACTTCGCCCATACCGCCGACTCCGAGAAGGGAGCCGACCTCGTAGGGACCAAATCGAGTGCCGCGGGCGAGGGGCATATCGAAACCGATACCCGATTCTAACCGATCGTCAGCAGGCAGCCGATGCTACGACGATACTCCGAAGGAAACGGGGTTCAAGTTCGATTGTGGCACGGCGGGGAGGCGAGATATAACACCATGTACTCCTCGTCCACGTACCGGCGGCCGATCTTGATGGCCCGGCGCTCGCAGCCGAACGATTCAAAGCCGAGCGAGCGGTACAGGCCCATCGCAGCGGATTGCGTGGTGACCGAGAGCACGATCTGCTCGATTCCTTCGATGTGGGCAACGCGATCGGGGAGGGCCTCCAGCACACCGCGGCCGATTCCCTTGCCGCGCATGGCCTCCGTCACGAATACGCCGAAAATGAATCCCTTGTGCCGCACCTTTACCTTCGATTCGCGCACGAAAGCGGCCATGCCGGCCAACTGCCTTCCCACGAAAGCACCCATGATGAAACTGTCTGCCGGGTCGGAGCCGAGGCGGCCCCGCACGTGGTCGAGGCCGAGAGTCCGGTGTTCCTCGGCGGATGAGCTGAAGGCTTCCGGCTCGCGTTCCAGGGCCTCCAGCCGGAGTGCCCAGTACGCAGGCGCGTCACCGGGGTTGAGAAGGCGGATTTTCACAGTGTCCGGCAGATAGTGTATTTTACCGGACCAGGGCGGTACCACGCCCGCTACGGCGCCCAATTTAGGACTTTAAAGGATGAAACCCCCTTGACCTGGGCCGCGCAAGCTGAAACAATCGAATACGCGGCCGTTCGTCAAGACCACGACGGCCTCCGGACGACATTCCCGGTGAGCGTTCGCCGTCGTGGAGGGCCGACGTTTCATTGTGGGAGGTCTTTTGTCGTGTCGATTTCTCCACTCCGTATTCTCCTGACCCCAGCTCTGGTCCTGCTGGCGTCAACCGCTTTTGGCCAGCAAACATACGTCACCCGTTACGACGCATTCGTGGGCTATGCCTTTCTCGACAGCCCGCACGTCAACCTGTTTGGAAACGGCTTTGCCGCGCAAGTCGGCGTCAGGCCAAAAACCTGGTACTCGCTTGGTTTCGACTACAGTTTCTCGACTGGCGACCTGTCACTCACGCCAAGCCTGCTGCCGACGGCGTTGCAGCAGCAGCTCGGTGGGCAACTCGGCCAGTTGATCGGCGCTGGGTTGCTTCCCAAGACGTACACCTTGACCGTACCTGCCCATGCGCGCACCCAAACTTTCGCCGTCGGCCCGCAATTGGCGTATCGCCACTTTACGCACGCCACCCTGTTTCTCCGCCCCGTGTTTGCCGGAGCGATCCACGAGGCCGCGACGCCACAGGCGACTCCCGGTGATTTCTTCGCCGCCGGCGTCGTGCAGGAACTGGCGCCCACCGGGAAGAAGACGGACACCACCTGGTTCCTGGGGTTTGGTGGCGGCTTCGACATCATCTTTTCCAAGCACGTTTCGTGGCGGGTGCAGGCGGACCTCGTGTACCAGCATCTGTTCAACGACCTGTTACAGGATGGCAGCTACACAACCCGCTTCTCCGTCGGTCCGGCCTTTAACTTTGGCAGGAACATCAAGGAATAGGGCGGAGCAAGTTGGTCAGTTGCCGCGTTCTTCCGGACCCTGGTTCCAGTCGGCTTCCGCGGCGGGCGGGATGTAGCTCATCGCCCGCTCGGTGAGCGCGCAGATGGTGAGGCTCGGATTGACACCCAGGTTGGCGGCCAGCACCGAGCCGTCGCAGACGTACATGTTCTGGTACCCGAAGAGACGATTGCGGTAGTCGACCACGCCGTGGGCCGGCGATCCGGCCATGGGGCAGCCTCCCAGAATGTGCGCGGTGCCCGGGACGTTGAAGAGAATCTCCGTGACCATGCTCATGGGGGCGCCTCCAGTCAGCCGCGCGACCTTGCAGGCAAATTCGTTGGCCTGCGGGATGAAGGTGGGCACCGGCTTGCCCTGGCTCATCAAGGTCTTGCGGAACGGCCAGAACCAGGGACGTCCCAAACGCATGTCGATGTGGCCGTCGAGCGCCTGCATGCACAGCAGGATCAGCGACTCGCGCGCCCATCCGAACGGGTGCAGGCAGCGCGCGGTGCGGACGGGATGGCGCAGCAACGACCCGAACAGAGTCTGGAGCCAGAGCAGGATTCGAGTCCGCCCCGGCCGGCCGCCGGTGAGGAGAGTGGCCAGCAGTCCCATGGCATCGGAGCCCTCCGGGTAGCGCACCGCCTCGATGTGCGTGTCCTGGTCGAGGTAGATGCCCGAACCGATGGCAATGCCCTGCGACAGGCTCTCGCGGCTGCCGGGAATGCGCACCCCAATCAGCGACTCGGCGTTGGTGCGCACGCGATGGCCGAGGTGATCGCCGATGGCCGGCAGCGAGCCTTTCTGCTTGAGCCGGAAGAGGAGATCCATGGTTCCCAGCGCGGATGCCGCAAACACGACTGCCCGGCAGGTAAAGCGATGCGGTTCCCGATTCAGCCAGGCGGTCGACTTCACGGTGTGCACTTCATAGCCGCCGCTGCCATCGGGCTTGCCGTTCAAGGGCAGGACGTCGACCACCCGGGTCTCCTCGAACACACGGGCGCCGTGCTTCTCCGCCAGGTAGAGGTAGTTCTGGTCCAGCGTGTTCTTGGCATGGTAGCGGCAGCCCATCATGCAGCCGCCGCAGGCAATGCAGGTAGCGCGCTCCGGGCCATCTCCGCCAAAGTACGGGTCGGGATCGATTCTGCCGCCGTCTTCGCCCTCCGCCGGTTCGTAGACCGCGACTTTCGTCCGGTAGAAGGTATCGCCGACGCCCGCGGAGTCCGCAGCCTGCTTCAGGATGCGATCCGCGGGGCCGAGAATCCGGTTCTCGATGACGCCAAGCATCCGCATGGCCGTCTTATAATGCGACGGCATTTCGCTCTTCCATGGCGCAAGGCCGGCCCAGGAGCCGTTCTCCCAGATCGAGTCCTTGGGGACGAGCAATGTGTTGGCGTAGGTGATGGATCCACCCCCGACCGCGCATCCGTGCAGGATCACGACGTGGCGGAAGGGCTCCATATTGAAGAAGCCCCGCAAGCCGATTTCCGGGCGCCAGATCCAGCGCCAGATTTTCCAGCTCGTGGAGGGCAGATTCTCGGGCGTCCAGCGGCGGCCCATTTCCATCACGGCGACGCGGTAGCCCTTCTCGGTGAGGCGATGCGCGGTGACGCTGCCTCCGAAACCGGAGCCGATCACGATGAAGTCGAAGTCCGGGCTTGAATCCGGCATCGCGTGTCCTCCAAGGAGTTACTGGGTTCCCGCCACCGCGCAGCCACCGGGACGAACGGCCTCGCCGCACGCGGCCAGCCCCGCCGGGAGGGTCGGGATTTCGAGCCCCGGTTTCAGCACCGACTCGCGCATCGACGCCAGCGAGTGGCGCAACGATTTCTCCGGATTGATGCCCAGCAGCATGGAACCGAACGTGCGAGCCATCGATCCGAATTCGTCGCTCAGCGTGATGGTTTCCGACTCCACGTATATGCCCTTGTCCCCTTCCTCGAAGCGCCAGTAGGAATAGAGCCGCCGCAGGTAGCCGTGGTCCTTTCCCACTTCGCTGGTATGCGTGGAGTAAGAGCGGCAGCGCCAGCGATGCTGGTCGACGCGCTCCCACACCACGTCGCTCTCCACGTCGATGACGGCGGGCTCCTTCAACTGCATGGTGTAGCGGAAATGGTTCTCCCCCGTGCGGCACAGGAGCTTGGACGTGGAAATCGTCTCCGGGAAAAACTGCGGCCGGTGGTCGTAATCCTGCAGCATGCGGATCAGCCGGTCCAGGCTGCCGCCCGGAATGAAGACCGTGCCGATCCAGTCGTAGAGCTGCCCGCCGGCCAGCTTGTGCGGATTGACGCCGTTGGCGGCGATGGTCTCGATCTTCTGCCCGCGCACCAGCTTCTGATTCAGGGCCGAATCGGCGTCGGCCAGGACGAAGGGTTTGCGCGCGTCCATCCGCGCCTCCGCGGATTGAATGTAGCAATCGAAGTCGTGTTGGGTTTCGGGCTTCACCTGGGCGCGAAGCCCGGCGGGGATCGCCAGGAAGGAAATGAAGGCAGCCAGGAGCAGGTTGCGAGGTTCGGGTTTCATACTTTTACATCCGATTCATTATCGCTCCGAAACGCGCCACTTGCTATCCTGTGGCTGCGGTATGCAAAAACTGATCGCGGTCGAAGAAGCCAAGGCGCTGATGAACGAAGCCCTGGACTGGTCACTCTGGGGCTGGCTCACCGAAAAACGAAGATTGCGGGTTACCGCCGACCAGGCATGGGAAGCGCTGGACGAGGCGGAAAAGAAGGTGCGGGCCGGGTGGAGCGACGATCTCCGGAAGGCCTGGCACGAATGCGAGGCGGAGGCGGCACTTGAAGCGAACCCGCGGGCCAAGCGCCAATATGAAAAGGCGCGGGAAGAGGCCAAGGATGTCAATCCCGAGGTCAAGCTCGCGGTGAAGAAACTGAAGGAGGCCGATGTCGAGGCCTACGCCCTCCACATGCAGGCGGAGGAGACCTTCGACGAGGCAGACAGGCGCATGAGCACCAGCATGGCTCGCGAGGGCGCGCGGCAGGCCATCGACGCCTGGGAAGTGCGCGAGAAGTTCCTCCGCAAGATGGAGGCGCTGGGCCGGAAGTTTACACTGTAAGAGTCCCGATGACCACCGAACGGGAGCTGCGCGAAAAACTGCGCAAAATCACCGCGCTCTTCGAAGGCGCCACCACCATGGGAGAGCGCAGTGCCGCGGCTGCGGCCATAGATCGCGTGAGGAAGGCCCTGGCCGCGATGGTCCAGACCGAGCCGGCGATAGAGATGCAGTTCACGCTGGCCGACCAATGGCACCGGCGTCTCTTTGCTGCGCTGTGCCGCCGATACGGCCTGCACCCGTACCGCTACAAGCGGCAGCGCCACACCACGGTCATGGTGCGGGTTCCGCGGTCGTTTTCCGACAAAACGCTTTGGCCGGAATACCTGGAGCTCACCAGGGCGCTCGACGAGTACCTCAACGAAGCGACCGAGCGCATCATTCGGGAAGAGGTCTATCGCGACGCGCGGGATGCGCCGGAGCGCGCGGGATAGCCGCGGCGCTCTTCAGCGCCCATAAATCAGCAGGTGGAATGTTCCGGGCTTGGGCCTGCGCTACGGAGGCCGCTTCCCCGCGGTGGCAGGCGGAGGAGGATCGAATTCCGCAGTGTCCACCAGGAGATTATGGGTCTTGGGATCGAGCGCCATGGTCTTGGCGCCGAACTCGGTGGTCACCGTTTCAACCGCGCTGAGCTTGTCCGGAGAGTCTTCGTGGAAGATGTGGATCGTGCCTTCGCCCGTCGAGCTGGCCACCAGGCCGGTTTCGGGGTCGTAGACGTTGGCATCCACGCGGGCGCCGATCGGGAACGGCTGGCCAATGATCTTTCCATTGTCCGCATTCATGAGCACGAGAAGCTGCGGATTTCGACCCGCGATGAAGAGCCGCCGGTGCTCCCGATCCATGGCGATGGAGACGGGCTGGCCGGCGGGCGCGACCGGCCACCGCGCCGCGATCTTGAGTGTGCGCGAATCAATCGCGATCACCTCATTCTTGTCTTCGAGATTGTCGTAGATCATCCCCTTGCCGTCGGCCGCCGCCTGCTCCGGAGCGCCACCCAGGGGAAGAGTCGCCACCACCGTGGCTTTCGCGGGATCGATCACGGTACAACTATTGGGTTCCCCATTGAAGACAAATATTCGCTTGGACGCCGGATCGTAAAGAATGGAATCGGCGTCCCGATCGGCCTTCACCTGGCCCACGGTCTTGAGCGTATTCGTATCGAAAATGACGGCTTGGCCGAGGTCTCCGTCGCTGATGAATCCGCGGCCCGATTCCGGAACCAGGGCGACCCCGTGGTCGCGCTTCAAGCCGGTGATATTGCCCAACAGGCTGCCACTATCGGCGTCCACGACTTTGACCTCCGTGCCGTGGGAGAGGTAAACCCGGCGCGCCGCTGCATCGAAAGTAATGTAATCGAAATACTCGCCGCCGCCCTCCGCGGCGCCGAAAGGAATCTTCTTGAGCAGATGGTAGCCGCCGGCAGGCTGGAACCCGAAGACGTACGCGGCTGCCAACAGAAAACAGGAGCCCACCGCCACTAAGACGAGCCTGGAACGCTTCATCGAGACCTCCGTGATGACATCCATCATGAGGCTACAGCAGATCGCGTTCGTCCGCCACCGGCTCTCCGATACTCGATCCGGCCAGCGGCTACCAAAGTAGCGGGCCACGACCTGGGGCGAAGTCGCGGCGCACCGGCGGTGATCTTCCATCAAAAGCAACGTGGTAGGATTGAGGAACACTCAAGAGGCGACTGCCATGGACCAGGAACGTTGGCGGAGAGTAGAGGAACTCTTCCACGCGGCTCTGGAGCGTGGGCCAGACGCGCGTCAGGCATTCCTCGACGATGCGTGCGGCGGAGACGCGGACCTGCGGCGGCAGGTCGAGCTACTTCTGGCCAAGGAAGAAGAAGCCGGAAGTTTCCTCGAAACCCCCGCCATGCGGGACACGACGGCCACGCAGACGGCCACGGGGACCGCTGTGGGCCGCGAATTCGGACCGTATCGGATCGTGTCGCCGCTGGGCGCCGGGGGCATGGGCGAGGTCTATCGGGCGCACGATAGCAAGCTCGGCCGCGATGTCGCCATCAAGATGTTGCCTCATCAGTTTGCACGCGACCCGGAGCGGCTGGCTCGCTTCCGGCGCGAGGCGCGCACGCTGGCTTCCCTGAATCATCCCAATATCGCGGCCATTTACGGCCTGGAAGAATCCGGCGACGTGGATTGCCTGGTTTTGGAGCTGGTCGAGGGCGAGACCCTGCGAGGTCCGCTGCCCATCGAGCGGGCCCTGGATTACGCGCGTCAAGTCGCCGAGGCGCTGGAAGCGGCGCACGCCAAGGGGATCATTCATCGCGACCTGAAACCCGCCAACGTCAAAGTCACTGGACCCGCAAGCGGGTACTCCGGCCGGGTGAAAGTCCTGGACTTCGGCCTGGCGAAAGCCATCTGGGGGCCGGAGCAGAATCAGGATCTCTCGCAGGCCGCGACCGTGACAGGGTTAGAGACTCTCGCCGGACACATCGTCGGCACGCCCGGCTACATGAGTCCGGAACAGGCTCGCGGAAAAGAGGTCGACAAGCGGACCGATATCTGGGCCTTCGGATGCTTGTTGTACGAGCTGCTCGCGGGCAAGCGCGTGTTTTCCGGTGAAACCGTCCCCGACACCATTGCGGCCGTGCTGGAGCGCGAGCCGGACTGGCAGTCGCTGCCGGCGAAAACGCCCGCGAAAATCCGTGAGCTGTTGCGGCAGTGTCTACAGAAGGACGCGGACCGCCGGCTGCCCAACATCGCGGACGCGCGAGGAACCATCGAGAGAGAACAGGGCGGATGGAACCGCTGGAGAGTTGCGGCGATCGCGGCCGCCGCGCTGGCGGTGCTTGCCATTGGTGCTGCCCTGTGGTTGCGCGGCCCGGCCCACCCGCCGGACCGCTCCGAGTGGGTTCAGCTCACGAAGCTGCCCGATCCGGTGAGCCAGCCGGCACTTTCCCCGGATGGCCGAATTCTCGCCTTCGTTCGCAGTTCCTCCACCTACTATGCCGTTGGTGAGATTTACATCAAGAAATTGCCGGATGGCGAACCTGTACAACTGACGCACGACAGCATCAAGAAGATGAGTCCGGCATTCTCACCGGACGGGACACGCATTGCGTATACGACGATGGAACCGCAGTCCGGCTGGCACACGTGGATCGTTCCCACCGGGGGCGGCGACCCGCAGCCATGGCTGCAGAGCGGCTCCGGCCTGACATGGTCCGGTCCGCGGCAGGTGCTGTTCTCCAAGATGATGAGCAACCGCCTCCAGCGGAAGATCGTGACAGCTCAGGAGGGCCGCAGCGGTGAGCAGGATGTCTACATCGGGGGGTGGCCGCAACGGTCCTACGCGTCACCCGACGGGAAATGGGTGCTCGTGGCGGAACTCACGGACGAAGCCAATTGGGCGCCGTGCCGCGTGGTACCGATGGACCGCGGTTCCTCGGGCCGCCAGGTTGGGCCTCCCGGGGCTGACTGCACATTTGGAGCGTGGTCTCCCGATGGCAAATGGATGTACC
>Ga0116221_1001056_pt1 | contig 18576 bp, 10 predicted proteins | sample Sb_taG_5_FD_88965 | JGI IMG/M metagenome (GOLD analysis project Ga0116221, IMG submission 88965) | Peat soil microbial communities from Weissenstadt, Germany - Sb_50d_8_FC metaG | ecosystem: Environmental > Terrestrial > Soil > Wetlands > Peat | place: Germany: Weissenstadt | collected 2010-09-21 | reverse complement strand
CGTTCCTGATTTCCGCCAAGCCTCGACAGCCGGGGGGTGTCTTCCTTCGCGACGGAAACCAGGGGCGCATTGTGTTGATACCGGCCACTCCAGTCGAGGGCGCCCAATGATCGCGCTTCGGCCGGTCTACGCACTCGCCCTGCTGGGCGCCGGGCTAGCCTGGGGACAGCCCGGGCTCACCGGGATTAACCGGTCGAACTCGGTCCCGCAAGCTGCCGCGACGCCCACCACAACCACCGTCTCCGCCTCGCCAAATCCGTCGGTTGTGGGCGGCGCGGTGACCATCACCGCGACCGTAACGGGCGCCGGGGCCACCGGCACGGTCACTTTTTTCGACGGCGGGACCCCAGTGGGAGTCAGCACCCTGAGTGCCGGAACCGCAAAAACCTTGACTTCCAACCTGTCGCCGGGGAGCCGCTCCCTGACCGCCACGTACAGCGGTGACGCCAGCCACGCGGCGAGCACTTCGCCCCCGTTCACGGAGACGGTGGCCACAAACCCCACCACCACGGCCTTGGCGTTGAGCCCCAATCCCGCCAGTACCGGGCAGACCGTGACCCTGACCGCGACGGTGACGGCTTCCGCCGGCGCCGCCGGAAACGTCAGCTTCTTCGATGGCGGGTCTGTGCTGGGCACCAGCAGCCTGTGGAACGGAACCGCGATTTTCCCGTTTTCCACGCTGGTGGCGGGAACCCACTTGCTAAGCGCCAGCTACTACGGCGATGCCAACAACGCCGCGAGCGCATCGTCCGCCGTCAGTCTGACCGTGAATCAGGCGGTCTCCACCACCACGTCTCTTACGGTTTCCCCAAATCCCGCCGCTTTCGGACAACCGGTAACCCTGACCGCCAAGGTGGTCCCCTCCAGCGCCACCGGGACCATAACGTTCGACGACGGAACGACCGTTCTCGGCAGTGGCACGCTATCCAGCGGAACGGTGACTTTCACAACCTCCACCCTTCCGGCGGGAACCCGCTCCCTGATTGCCAACTATGGGGGCGATTCGAAGGACGCCCCGAGCGCGTCGTCCGCCGTCGCCCTGATCGTGAATCAGGTGAGCCTGGGGGTCTCGCCGAACCCCTCCATCTTTGGCCTGTCGATGACCCTGACCGCGACCGTGATCCCCGCCAGCACCACGGGAACCATAAGCTTCCGCGACGGCGCCAACCAGATTGGCACCAGCAACCTGGCTAACGGAACCGCGGCCTTCTCTACCTCCGCTCTGGCGGCGGGGCCCCATACGCTGACCGCGGCCCTCGGCGCCATTACATCGAACTCGGTGAACGAGGTGGTGAACAAGGCCAGCTCCACGACCAGCTTTTCGGCCCTGCCGGCTTCCAGCATCCCCGGCCAGACGGTGAACCTCACGGCGACGGTGAGTCCTTCGAGCGCCACCGGAAGCGTAACGTTCCTCGACGGCCAGGCTACCCTTGGCATCGTTACGCTGAACAATGGAACCGCCGCCTTTCCGGCGACAAGCCTGACAGCCGGCGGCCACTCCCTCACCGCCGCCTACGGCGGCGACGGCAACTTTAGCGGGAGCACGTCCGCGGCTGCGGCGGTAGCCGTGGGCCAGGGAAGCACTGCCACGACTCTTGCGGCCTCCGCAAATCCGGCGCACGCGGGAGACACACTGACGCTGACCGCGGTCGTCGCGCCCCCCAGTGCGACCGGAAGCGTGACCTTCAAAGATGCCAATGCCACGCTCGGCATGGGGACGCTCAGCAACGGAACCGCCATCTTCGCTACCCCCACCCTGACAATGGGCAGCCATTCGCTGACGGCTGCTTACTCCGGGGATAGCACCAACAGCCAGAGTACGTCCGCGATCCTCACCGAGACCATCGTGCAGGCGGCAATTGCCACCACCACGAGTCTCACCGCTTCCCCGAGCCCCGTGATTGTTGGACAGAACGTAACTCTGAGCGCGGCGGTCATCCCCTCCAGCGCCACCGGAACCATCACCTTCAAGGACGGCGCTAACACAATTAACACGGTCGCCATGGCCGGCGGAAGCGCCAGCCTGGTCCTCTCCACCCTGGGGCCGGGCAGCCATTCGTTGACGGCTTCGTACTCCGGGGATTCGGCTAATAGCCCGAGCACATCCCCCATAGCGGTGGAAGTCATCAACCCGGCCGGCCCCTGGGTGACGCTTACCGCCTCGTCGAACCCCGCGACTCTGGGACAGATCGTGACCCTGATCGCGACCGTCTACCCCTCCAGCGCCACCGGAACCATCGCCTTCAAGGACAGCACTAACACCCTTAGCACGGTCCCCATGGCCGGCGGAAGCGCCACCTTCGCCATCTCCACCCTGACGCTGGGCAGTCATTCACTGACGGCTTCCTACTCCGGGGATGGCGCCAACAGCCCGAGCACGTCCCCGGTCCTCACCGAGGTGGTCGTTCAGGGGGCGACTGCCACCACCACGAGTCTCACTCCTTCCCCGAACCCCGCGAATGTCGGACAGGCCGTGACGCTGGTCGCGGCGGTCGTCCCCTCCAGCGCCACTGGAACCGTCACCTTCAAGGACAGCACTACCATGCTCGGCACGGTCGCCATCAGCAGCGGAAGCGCCAGCCTGATCCTCCCCGCCCTGACGGTGGGCAACCACTCGTTGACGGCTTCGTACTCCGGAGATACGGCTGATAGCCCAAGCACGTCCCTGGTGGCGGTGGAAGTTATCAACCAAGGCAACCCCGGGGTAACACTCACCGCCACGCCGAACCCCGCGCCTCTTGGACAGACCGTGACCCTGACCGCGACCGTTTCACCGGCCAGCGCAACCGGAACTGTCACCTTCTTCAACATCGTCAGCGCCAGCTCCGTGGGAGGCACGGTTACGGTGATCAACGGCACTGCGACCGTCACTACAACCACGCTGAAGCAGGGTACCCAATTGCTGCAGGCCTCCTATAGCGGGGATACCAACAATGCAGCGAGCCAGTCGAACTTCGTGACCGAGGTCATCAATCCGGCGACGACGGCGACCACCACCACGACCACTCTCTCGGTCTCACAGGCTACTTCCACTCCGGGCCAAGCCGTGACCCTGACTGCAACTGTGGCGCCTTCCGCCGCCGCCGGAAGCGTCACATTCACGGACGGTTCAACCATCCTGGGGGCCGCCGCGCTGAGCGGAGGGACCGCCACCATCTCGACTTCCTCCCTGGCCACCGGGAGCCACACGCTCACCGCGTCTTACCCCGGCAACGCCAGCTTCGCCGCCAGCACGTCGAATTCGGTGACCGAAACCGTGGGGACGGGGACAGGGACGGCTTGCATTGCGTTCCCCGCCGGCTTCGTTCCATTCAGTTCGGTCGCCAACGTCTCCAGGCCCAATAGCGCCGGCGATCTGGCAGCGGTCGGAAGCATGAGCGCGCCGAATTTCGCCACTTACCAAGGCCTTCCGCTGCCGGCGGGACCCAATCAGCAATTCTGCGGCACGGTCTTCCTGGCCACTGGCGTCCCGGTAGTGGCATACGTTCCGACCGGGGCGGAACGTCTGGGAAATTTCAGCCCGTTTGCGGGACTGCTGACCGATCCGGCGAGCGGCCAGCCGTTCCCCGGCGGAATCATTCCGAGCTCGCGGATTCCCAGCACGCTCGCGTGGCGAATCGCGGCGGCGCTCCAGAACTCCACCACTACGCTCTCGGTGACGCCGGTGGCGTCGACTTTCCGCCAATTTGTCACCCTGACCGCCATTGTCACGCCCCTCTCCGCCACCGGACCGGTGACCTTCCTGGATGGCTCAACCACCCTTGCAACCGCGACCCTGGTTGGCGGAACCGCGGCCTTAACGGTTGCCACCCTGGCGTCGGGCACCCACAGTATCACCGCCTCGTACGGAGGCGACTCCAACAACGGCCCGAGCTCCTCCAGCCCGGTCACCGCCACGGTGGGCCCGGCCCAGGCGCCTATCGTCACCCGGACGGTGCTGACTTCCTCACTCACAACGTCTACCTTCGGTCAAGCGGTGACTTTGACCGCGGCCGTGACGCCCTCCACCGCCACTGGGACGATGACCTTCCTGGATGGCTCGACGACCATCGGGACCGCTACGCTTGGCGGCGGGACCGCGACCTTCAAAACCTCCGCATTGGCGGTTGGCAGCCACTCGCTTTCGGCCTCGTACGGTGGCGATGCCAACGATGCGCCGAGCACGTCGGCTACGATCGCGCAAACCGTGAGTTCCGGGACTCCGGTCCTGATCAGCTCGCCAATTACGCTGCCGGCGGCCTTTGCAGGCACACCCTACTCGCAGACATTCACCGCAACGGGGGGCGCTGCGCCGTTTACGTGGTCGTTGGTTTCGGGTACGCAGGAGCTGACCATGACCGCCTCCGGCAACAACGGGATTCTCTCCGGGACGCCGAAGACGGCCGGCGCTTTCACGCTGACGGTGCGGGTGCAGGACGGCGCGGGGCAGGCGAACGCGACGGTACTCACCTGGGCGGTGAACCCGCCCGCGCCGCCGATTTCCATCACGGTGACCGCGCCGGCCACCATCTCGGACCAGCCGGTCCCGTCGGTGACCCTAGGGGCCTACCCCGTGGCGTTGAACGGGACCTTCCGGCTTTCGTTCACGCCCAATGCGGCAGGCCTGCCGGCGAATTTCACAAACAGCGCGGTGCAATTCGTCAGCGGGGGTATCACGTCGCCGCTGGCGATCCCCGCCAACTCCACTACGCCGGTCACCCTGCCGGCGGTCCAATTGGGCACCGTAGCAGGTACCATTACGGTGCAACTGACGTCCTTAACCATTGCCAGTACCGGCCAAGCGGTACCGCTTCCCACTCCCGCGCCGAGCCAAACGATCACGGTGCCGCGGCTGGCGCCGGTCATCGTGCCGGGCTCGGTGAAAATCACAAATATTACGTCTTCGGGATTCCAGGTGGTTCTGGACGCCAGTTCGACGCCGCGCGACTTGAGTGGCGCGAACCTGGTCTTCACAGCGGCTTCGGGAACCCAGTTGAGCGGTACGCAAACGTTCACGGTTTCGCTGACCAGCGTTGCAGGACCGTGGTTCGACCCGGCTAACGCCGCCGCTGTGGCGAGCGGCAGCGCGTTCACGCTGACGATCCCCTTCATATACTCCGGCGACACCAGCGCCCTGGGATCGGTCTCGGTCACGCTCACGAATTCGGTGGGGACCTCGACGGCGGTCTCCGGGGGAACGTAGGGATCGACATGGGGCAGGCGCTTTCGCTTGGCACTTTCGCCTGCCAACCGACTTCTTCTCAGCTTCTGACAGTTAGTGCTAACGTGGCAGAAGGATGACGGGCAATCGACGGCTCCTTTTCTTAGCCGCGGCCCTGGCGCTCGCGCTGGCGGCCCTGGCAGGACCCGCCGCGCCCGACTCGTTCCGCTTCGCGATCCTGGGCGACCGCACGGGCGAAGCCCAGCCGGGCGTCTTCGAGCAGGTGTGGCGCGAGACGGCAGCCGAACGTCCAGCCTTCGTGGTCAGCGTTGGAGATAACATCGAGGGCCTCGACGATTCGGCCGCGGAAGCGCAGTGGCAAGAGTGGCAACGGATGGTGGCCCCGTACCGGCAGTATCCGCTGTATCTCGTCCCAGGCAACCACGACGTCTGGTCGGAGCGGTCCGAACAACTGTTTCGGAAGTTTGCCGCGCGTCCTCCACACTACAGCTTCGACTACGGTCCCGCGCACTTCACCATTCTCGACAACAGCCGGTCGGAGGATCTGCCCGCCGCCGAGTTGGCGTTCCTCGAGACCGATTTGCAGGCCCACAAGGCACAGCCCGTGAAGTTCGTCTTCTCGCACCGGCCGTCCTGGCTGATCGACGCGGTCTTCGCGAATCGGCAATTCCCACTGCACCAACTCGCAAAGCGGTACGGAGTGCGCTATGTGATTGCCGGCCACGTGCACCTGATGTTGCACATCGACCTGGATGGCGTGACGTACCTCTCGGTGCCCAGTTCCGGCGGGCACTTGCGGAACTCGAAGAAATATGAGGACGGCTGGTTCTTCGGAGAGACTACGGTGGACGTGCGCGGGCAGGACGCCGGCATCCAGATCAGGGAGCTGAAGCCGCCGCTTGGGAAAGGCCGCGTTACGACGCCGCAGGACTGGGGCAGGGTGGGGTTGGCGGCTGCGGCGCGGTGACTGCGGTCCTGCCAAAATCCACGGCCGTCGTATTGCCGCCGCACACCAGAACGCCCACCCGTTCTCCCGCCGCCGGCTGGTACCGGTGCGAAAGCAGCGCCGCGAGGGCCGCCGCGCCTCCCGGTTCGGCCACCACTCGCAGGACGCTCCAGAGCGCCTCCTGCGCCGCCTGGATGGCCTCGTCGGGGACCAACACGGCGCGATCGATATAGGCCCGCGCGATGCGAAACATTATCTCGCCGACACGTTTCGGAGCCAGCGAGTCCGCGGCGATTCCTCCCGCCGGCGCATCCACCGGATGTCCCGCCTCGAAGGCGCGCGCCAGCGTCGGCGCGGCCTCCGGCTCCACGCCGACGATCCGGACACGGCCTGCATACCAAGCGGCGATGCCGCCGACCAGCCCGCCGCCGCCGACGGCCACCAGCAGCGTGTCGAGCGTTGCCTGCTCTTCGAGCTCCAGGCCGACGGTTCCCTGCCCCAACAGAGTCTCGACCTGCTCGTAGGCGTGCACCGTGAGCGCGCCGGACTGCGCTGCCCACTCCCGGCTGGCCTCCAGCGCATCGTCATAGCGGTCGCCGGTCACCACCAGATCGGCGCCGTAACCGCGGATTCGCTCGATCTTCGCGGGTGAAGCGACGCGCGGCACGAAGATTCGCGCGGGCTTTCCCAGCTTCATTGCGGCGAACGCCACCGCCGCGCCGTGATTCCCGCCGGAGGCCGCCACCACGCCCGCCGGCGGAATCTCGCGCGTCAGAAGGTTTGTGAAGGCGCCTCGCGTTTTGAAGGAGCCCGTGTGCTGCAGCAGTTCCAGCTTGAGGCAAAGGCTCCCGGTATCCAGGCCGAAATCGCCGCTCTCCACGCCGACCACGGGAGTCCGGCGAATGTGGGGACGGATGACCTGGTAAGCGCGGGCGATCCCCTCGCGGCCCACGGCGACGTCGCCCATTAGCGTGAAGCGATGGTTTCCAGTTGCCGCAGATGATTGAGATCGTGGCCGGCCATGGTTTCCACCACCACCTGGAAGGTCATCTCTCCCCGTTCGGGGTGGCTCAGTGTTTTCGAGAACTGTTCCGGCGTCACGGTCTCGAGCAGCGCCTGGTTCCATCGGCGCACCGTGGAAAACGTTGCCAGTGCGGCCTCCGCGCTGAGCGAGCCATAAGGCTTGGCCCAAGCATCCTGGTCGAACGGCTGAATGATGTGGTGGGGTTCGGCCAGCGCCTGCCGCAGTCGGAACGCGAAGGCCAGCTCGCAGTCCGCCAGGTGACAAACGATGGCGCGCGCCGGCCATTTCCCGGGAGCCAGGCCGCGCTCCATTCCGTCCGGCCCCAGCCGCGCGGCCAGCGCCGCCAATCGTCCGGGAGTTTCGGCAATGACTTCGCGCGCATTACGATCGCCCAAAAAGCTTGCGTAGGGATTCATTGGGAATATTGTACCGCCCGCGCTGGGGCAGGTTTGTCAACTCGCGGCCGCCATGGGCGCGATTGAAACGCAAGCTCCTTCCGCCGTATACTGAGCCAAGCCGGCCTGGGTATGCGTAAAGCGCTCTGCCTCGTATTCATCGCGACGTCCGCGGTCTTGGCCGCAACCGACCGCGAGGCCGCTGAGTGGGTGATCCGCAAAGGCGGGCGAGTGATGGTGAACGGCAGCCGCCAGCCCATCGCGCTGCTCGCCGAGCTTCCGGCGGGGCCGCTTCAGATCACGGGCGTCGATCTGACCGGAACGGTGCTGGAGCCCAAGGAACTGGAGCACCTCGCCGGGATGGCACACGTCCGCGAGCTCTTCCTTCCCGGATCGGCCTTCACGCCCGGATCGGGCAGCAAGCTCGATGGCAACCAGGAGCTCAAGGCGATTGCCGGGATGCAGGACCTCGAGCGGCTGCAGTTCTCACTGCACTTCCTTCCCTATTTCAACGTCACCGATGCCGGGTTCGCGACTTTCGCCAATCTGACCAATCTCAAGGAGCTGCGTTGCGAGCAGTGCAAGGTCGACAAGCGGGGACTGGATCCGTTCGTCAACCTGGAGTCGCTGGACATGAGCTACTCCACGTTTGGGAACAATGCCATGGCCAGCCTTGCGGGAATGCGCAATTTGCGGCGGCTCTACCTGCGCGACACCAGCATCACGGATGAGGGACTCAAGCACCTCAGCGGCCTGACGAAGATCGAGGAGCTGGACCTCTACGGCGTGAAAGTGACCGACCGCGGCATCGCCTGGTTGAAAGACCTGAAGGAGCTGCGTAAGCTGATCCTGCTGGGCGCGCCCATCACCGACGAGAGCATTCCGGCGCTCGCCGGCATGACTCACCTGCGCGAGCTGAACCTGTACCGCAGCCGCGTCACCAACTCGGGGATTGCCAGACTCGCCGCGCTGCACGACCTCAGCATGGTCGACCTGCGATACAGCCGGGTGACTTCGAGCGGCGTCGATCTGCTGCGCGCGGCGGTTCCCGGCTGCGAGATCGAATTCGTGGGCGCGGCTCCCGCACCCGCCAACGCCAAGGCGGCGCGGCCCCGTGGAAGCGGAGAGAAGGCGCTGGCCGAATGGATCTCCTCGCTGGGCGGCAAGGCGGTGTTCGCGGGTGGGAAGCTGCGGCAGGTTTCGCTCGCGACGGCGCGCATCGGCGATGCGCAGCTCGCCGCGCTGGCGGGCGCCGCGGCAATCGAGAAGTTGAACCTGGAAGCCACCGAGGCGGGCGATCTGGGCCTCCAGCAGCTCCGCGGATTGAAAAATTTGCGGGAACTGAACCTGGGCTACACGACCATCTCGGACGCCGGCCTGGCAAGTCTCGGCTCACTCACCAGCCTGCGCGTGCTGCGATTGAGCGGGACCCAGGTGAGCGGCTCCGGCTTAGCCCATCTAGCCGGCTTGAAATCGCTGGTGGAGCTGGACCTCACCGCGTGCCCCATCACCAACGAAGGCGTCAAAGCGATTGCGGGGCTGGCCACGCTCGAACGTCTCTCGCTGAGCGGCTCGGATATCACGGATGCCGCGCTGCCCGAGCTGGCCAAGCTGCCCGCCTTGCAGTCGCTGAATCTCAACAGCACCGATATCGGCGACGCCGGCTTGCGCCAGTTGGGCACAATGGCCAACCTGCGCGAGCTGAGCCTCAACTACGGCCGGTTCTCGGACAAAAGCCTGGAAGCGCTGAAGACTCTCTCCGGCCTGAAGCGGCTCGACGTGGTCCGCACACGCACGGCGGCCACCGGCCTGGCGGCGATCGCCGGCTTGCGCAACCTGGAAGAATTGAACCTGGACTACACCACCATCGACGCGAAGAGTTTCGCGGTGTTCCAGGGCATGCCGCAACTCCACGAGCTGCACCTCGATTCCGCCGACATCGGCGACGAATCCATCGACGTACTGGCCTCCATGCCGAATCTTCGGGTCGTCAATCTGTATCACACGCTGCTGACGGAAGGCGGCGCCAGGCGGCTCAAGGAAAAACTTCCCAAGTGCCAGGTGATCTGGGACCGCGACTCCGCGCGGCCCAATCGCAGGAAAACGTGATGCGGCGCCGGGTTGCGATTCTGGCCCTGGCATCGGCCGCATGGGCTGCAACGGATGCCGGCTGGATCGAACAGGCGGGCGGAACGGTCACGCGCGATCCCGGCGGAAATGTGGTCGCGGTCGACTTGCGGTCGAGCTGGGCGACCGATTCCGACATGCCGCGCCTGGCCAAGCTGAAAGACCTCAAGCGGCTCGACCTTTCGCTGACCCGCATCTCCGACCGCGGCCTGCGCGCGCTCAAGTCCGCCCCGGCGATCGAGGAGCTGAATCTCTATTTCGCCGAGCAGATATCGGACGAGGGCGCGGCCACCGTCAAAGGCTGGAAACACCTGCAGCGCCTCAACCTGCGCGGCACCAAGGTCACCGACGCCACGCTGGAATTCCTCTCCGGCGTTTCGACGCTCGAATCGCTGGACATCGGGTGGGCGCAGATTACCGATACGGGCCTGGAGCACCTGGCGCCGCTCACCAACCTGCGCCATCTGGCGATGGGCGGCAACAAGCTCACCGGCACGGCGCTTCAGTTCCTCCGCCAGATGCCGCAGATCGAGTATCTCGACGTGGGCGGAGCGCAACGCACCGACTCTGGCTTGTGGTCGCTGCTGCTGACCGACGCCGGCGTCGAGGCCATCGCCGCCGTAACCCAGTTGCGCGACCTGCGCCTGGCGGGCACGGCGATTACCGCGCACGGAGTGGAGCTGCTCAAGCCCCTCGCCAAGCTGGAACGATTGAACCTGCAAGGTTGCCGGCGGTTGCGCGATGACACCGCGGCTGCGCTGGCCGGGTTCCGGCAGCTTCGGATGCTGGACCTGAAGGACAGCGGCTTGAGCGAGCAGGGTGTCGCGCGGATTCGGGCTGCGTTGCCGGATTGCCAGGTGGTCGACTGAGCGGTCGCTGAACCTCGCATAATACCGTGACAAAACCGCTCCCTAACGGTCGCGGCTCTGTGCGCAGCGACAAGTTCTGATCGGAGCCGCGACCGTAAGGGAGCGGTTTCTTGATGCGCACGAGAATGTCACTTATTATGCGAGCCTCAGTAGGAGGCGTCGCGTGCTCCCGCCGCAGTTGCTATCCTCAAATTAAGCAATCGGGATTCACACTCTGTTCGCCCATGAAAAAACTTCTTGCCCTGAATCGCAGCGAGATCGCTATCCGTATACTGCGCGCAGCCAACGAGCTGGGCCTGCGCACGGTGGCGATTTACTCCCAGGAAGACCGGCTCGCCTTGCACCGTTTCAAGGCGGATGAAGCCTATTTGATCGGGGAAGGCAAAGGGCCGGTCGAGGCTTATCTGGATGTCGAAGGGATCGTCGCGCTGGCCAAGGAGAAGGGAGTCGACGCGATCCACCCGGGCTATGGATTTCTTGCGGAGAATGCGGCGCTGCCCAGGGCGTGCGAGCGGGCGGGCATCGCGTTTATCGGACCCAGCGCGGAGTTGCTGGATCTTCTGGGCGACAAAACGGCGGCGCGCCAGTTGGCGGAGCGGGCCGGCATACCGGTAGTGCCGGGCACGGACGATCCGAAAGCGGCGGCGAAGATCGGGTTCCCCCTGATCATTAAGGCCGCGTTCGGAGGCGGCGGACGCGGCATGAGGGTGGTGGACCGTCCCGCCGATTTCGAAGGCCTGCTCCAGGAGGCCCGGCGCGAGGCCGCGTCGGCCTTCGGCAACGAGGCTGTATTCCTGGAACGCTTCGTGCGGCGGGCGCGCCACATCGAAGTGCAAGTTTTGGCCGACCGGCACGGCAACATTCTCCATCTGTATGAGCGCGATTGCTCGGTGCAGCGGCGCCATCAAAAAGTGGTCGAAGTGGCGCCCGCGGTTTCCTTGGATCCGCGTATTCGCGCGTCGCTGGCGGAGGCCGCCGTCACGCTGGCCAAGGCCGCCGGATACTACAACGCCGGCACGGTGGAGTTCCTGGTGGATGCCGATACAGGCGAGTGGTATTTCATCGAAGTCAATCCGCGGATTCAGGTGGAGCACACCGTCACCGAAATGGTGACCGGCATCGACCTGGTGCGCTGCCAGATTCAGGTTGCTCAGGGACACGAACTGCACGGCGCCGAAATGAACCTTCCGCGGCAGGACCAGGTGCCGCTCTATGGCTACGCGCTGCAATGCCGCATCACCACGGAAGATCCAGCCAACAATTTCGTTCCCGACTACGGAAAGCTTTCGACGTACCGCTCACCCGCGGGCTTCGGCATCCGTCTGGACGGCGGGTCGGCGTACAGCGGCGCCGTGATCACGCCGTATTACGACTCGCTGCTGGTGAAGACCACGGCGTGGGGCCGCGAATTCCCGCACGCCTGCCAGCGCATGGATCGCAGCCTGCGTGAGTTCCGCGTGCGCGGCGTGAAGACCAACATTCCGTTTCTGGAGAACGTGGTGAACCACGCGGATTTCCAGGAGGGACGTGTCACTACGCGCTGGCTGGAGGAGACGCCCGAGCTGTTCCGCTTCGTTGCGCGGCGGGATCGCGCGACGAAGCTCCTGAGCTACCTGTCTGACGTGATCGTGAACGGCAATCCGGCGATCGCGGGCAAGCCTTGCCCGCCGCGGCTGCGCACGCCGCCGGTTCCGCCACACGATCCATCGCCGCCGCCGGATGGGACACGGCAGCTCCTGCAGAGGCTCGGGCCCGAAGGATTCGCCCAATGGATTGGTAAGCAGAAGCGGCTGTTGATGACCGATACCACTTTCCGGGATGCCCATCAATCCCTGCTGGCCACGCGGGTTCGCTCGTACGACATGCTCGCCATCGCCAATTTCCTGGCGCATCGTTTGCACAACCTCTTCAGCCTGGAAATGTGGGGCGGGGCAACCTTCGACGTGGCCATGCGGTTTCTGCACGAAGACCCGTTCGCGCGCCTCCGCCGGCTGCGGCAGGCGATTCCGAACATCTGTTTCCAGATGCTGCTGCGCGCCTCTAACGCGGTGGGTTACACGGCGTATCCCGACAGCGTAGTGGCGGAGTTCATTTACGAAGCCTCGGCGCAGGGCATCGATATTTTTCGCATCTTCGATTCGCTGAACTGGCTGCCCAACATGAAGGCATCCATGGAAGCCGTGCGGCGGACGAGATCGGTGTGCGAAGCCGCCATCTGCTACACCGGCGACATTCTCGACCCCGCGCGCGACAAGTACTCGCTGGCATACTACGTGCGCATGGCCAAGGAACTGGAGCGCATGGGCGCGCATGTTCTCGCCATCAAGGACATGGCCGGCCTCGTGAAACCGTACGCGGCGGAGAAGCTGGTGAAAACGCTGCGCCAGGAAGTGGGGATTCCGATCCACTTCCACACCCACGATACCAGCGGGCTCAACGCGGCTTCCGTACTGAATGCCGCGGATGCCGGCGTGGATGTGGCCGATGGCGCGGTGGCTTCGATGAGCGGCTCGACCAGCCAGCCCAATCTGAATTCGATGGTCGCGGCGCTGCGCCATACCCGGCGCGACACGGGGCTCGACCTGGACGCGCTGAACGCGTGCGCGGATTACTGGGAGATCGTGCGCGAATTCTATGCGCCGTTTGACACGGGTCCGAAATCGGGCAGCGCCGAGGTCTACATCCACGAGATGCCCGGCGGCCAATACACGAATCTGAAGGAGCAAGCCGAATCCATGGGATTGGGCGACCGCTGGCACGAGATTGCGCGCATGTATGCGGACGTGAACATGGCATTCGGCGACATCGTCAAAGTGACGCCCTCGAGCAAGGTGGTGGGCGACATGGCGATCTTCCTGGTGAACCACCACCTGACGATGGAGGGGTTCGAGCGGCTAACGCCCGACCACAACCTGACGCTGCCGACATCGGTAATCGAGATGTTCATGGGGTCGCTGGGCGAGCCGGAAGGCGGGTGGCCCCCGAAGCTGCAGAAAATCGTGCTGCGTGGCGCGAAGCCGCAAAGGGGACGGCCAGGTGCGAACCTTCCGAAGATCGACCTGGACGAGTCCGCGGCGGCCATCGAGAAGAAGATTGGACGGAAGCCCTCGCGCGACGAAGCGCTCAGCTACCTGATGTATCCGGAGGTGTTCCTCAAGTTCGCGCGCAACCGGCAGAGCTTCGGCGACGTGGAAGTGCTGCCGACGCCGCAGTTCTACTACGGGATGACGCGGGGCGAAGAGGTGGCCGTCGAACTGGAGCCCGGCAAAACCCTGGCCATCAAGTTCCAGGCGCTGGGCGAGCCGCATCCGGATGGCACGCGCACGGTGTTCTTCGAACTGAACGGCCAGCCGCGCGAGGTCACGGTACGCGACCGCAAGCTGGATGTGAAGGAGAAGGCGAGGGCGCAGGCCGACCCGAGCGCGCCCGGGCAGATCGGCGCGCCGATTCCAGGGGTGGTCTCGACGGTGGCGGTGGAACTGGGCCAGCAGATCAAGAAAGGCGACCGCCTCCTCGTGATGGAAGCGATGAAGATGCAGAGCACGGTGTATGCGCCGGTGAGCGGGACTGTGAAGCAGTTACTGGTGCAGCCCGGCGGGCATGTGGAGGCGAAGGATTTGCTGCTGGCGATCGAGTAAAGACGGTCAGCGAGGCAGACCGTTTCTACTTCGATCCCGCCGCTGGCGCGCTGCGCAGACACGCTTCCAATTGCCGCGCCCGCCCCTCCTGCCTGGCCTGCTGTTTCAATCTCCGGAGCGCCAGGTAGCCCAGCCGTATCGCATCCGCGCTGCGGTACAACAGGTTGTCCCGAATAAAGTGGTTGCGCGCCGTCAGCGTCACGCGCCGGATCAATCGGACCACTTTGCCGGGCCTCGGCCACGGCTCCACAGTCTCGAAGTCCTGGCGCGGTTGCGTGCAGCCGTTCAACGTGATCACTGCCACCCGTGCGTCCGTGCTCACGCCTTTCCGGTACTCCTGTCCCGTCTCCCGTACTCCTTCCGGCCTCTGCACGTATGCCACCGAATCCACGCAGCCGGTGAAGATCAGGTCGTGGACCACCTTGTCCCGCTCCAGGTCCACATCGCCCTGAATCGCGTGCGTGAACCCGAATGGGTGCATTCCGAATGTGGTCCCCAAGTCGCGCGTCGCGGCCGACGCCCACAGCGGATGCCCGTCCAACTCCCCCTCGCGCTTCCAGATCCGCAGATGGTCGCGCTTCTCGAATGTGTCCAGGCTCTTTTGCAGCCGGAAATCCGGCTCCCGGCCGTCCAGCAGCAGGGTCCGCATCGGTGCGTCCGAAAAGCTCCGCTGTTCGGCGATCGCGCGGATGGCCGTCACACCCGCCCACATGGAATTCGCGCGCGCTCCGGTCCACCCCGCCGCCGCGAACGCCCGGTCCAACTCCTCCTGCGAGCCCACGAACAGCAGGTTCACCAGGTCCATCGGCTGCCGCTGCCGCTTCGAGTACGTCCAGTAGGGCAGCGCGTCCACCGCTTGCTGCATGCCTGCCCATTCCTCCGGCGAGGACTCCACTTCCGGCAGCGGGCACGGCGCCACCTCCCCGAGCTGCTCCGGAAACTCCACATTGAGTTGAATCACCGTGCCGCGCCGGAATTCGATCTCCGGCTCCGGGAAATGGAACATAGCCGTTTCTACTACGAACAGCGGAATCATGGCCGCCGGATGTCCGAACGCAGCGAAAACAATCCGCTCCCCGACGCGATTCGATAGCGTCGCGGTGGCGCGAATTCCGTGGATGTTCCCCTTGCGGTCCACCCGTTCCCGCGCGTTATCGACCGCCACCAGGTGCGCCGCCACCGTGAACTCACGCCCGTCCGGCAGGTCCAACCGCGTAAATTCCAGTTTCAGCCCCGCGCTCTCATGCACCAGCCCCAGCCCCACCTTGCCGACCCGCTTCACCACCCCGCGCAACTCCGTCCCTTCCGGCAGCACGCTCGCCCCGTCCGCGCAGAGCGGCGTAGCCACAGCCGCCGCGATCTCCATCCCGGGCTTGGCGCGGTAGGTCGAAATGGGAGTCAAGAGGCGGGCCTCAATGGCCGTGCCATGCGGCGATTCCGCGGCGGCAAGGCTCGCGGAAAGACACGCGCAAGCCAAGGCGGCTACACCGCGGCGAGTCAGACGGGCGGGCAAGCTCGGGGGGGGCGTGCTCATCAGCTTAGGGCGCGAATCGCTTCAGTTTTTCGATTTTTCCCGAAAGAACTTTTCTTGAACTTCGGGCCAGAACTCGGACATCAGGTTACCCAGCACATGCCCCGTCAGGCTCGTAGCGGCCAGGCTCGCCGTCGCAGTCCCCTCCGACTGTCCGAATGATAGTATACCTTGGAAATCCGATTCCTGCCGGATACTGTCAGGTGGCTCAAGGCGGCTCAGGCGTTCTCGCCGGTGCCGTGCTGCGGCGTCACCCAACCCAGGTTGAAGGGCAGCTCCGTCATGGGGCCCTGCCATTGCAACTCCCGGTCGATATCGGGATGCATGCGGTAGGCCTTCTTGACGTCCGCAACCTTCGCGCCGATCACCTCGATCTTGCTTTCATCGAACTGGCCAAGATGGAGCTCGCCGCAGTATTTGACGTAGCCCATCCACTCCGGGTCGACACCCATGCATTGAGCGCCAATGCGGTCGGCGGCCACGAAATCCGCCGAAGCGATGGCCAGCCGTGAGGGAACCGGGGTCCCCGAATTGGGACCGTTGCCTTCCATGCCCTCATAGCCATCGATCACCGAAGCGCCCCAGCTCGGCGCAAGGCGCTGAGCCGTCAGGAGCATGTTGTAGTGGGTCATTCGGAGACCGATGTGGAACTTGCGCTTCTCGTTCCAGCGGGTGGTCTCGTTGGGCGCATTGTGCAGCGGCGCTCCCAATACCATGTTCTTGATCGACAACGAAGCAATGGCGGTGTTGTGAGTTTTCAGCATGGCCGAGGAAATCACGAAGGCCTCGGGGTCGAGCAACCGCGCTGCCAGGCGCATGGGAACGATATGGAGGTCTTTGTCGAGCACCGTGATTCGTTCGAACTTGGCTTCCACGTTCAGATCGATCAGTTGCAACTGCTGCTTCTTGTACTCCGCGGGCAAAGCGGTGAACTTGAAGTTGTCGTAACCCTGCTGAGTATTCCCCGCCGACGATTCGGCGATGACCACCGGCCCCTTGAAGCGCTCGGACAGATAGTCCAGGATCCCGCGCATGGCGTCCGCATGGCTGGCCGCCAACTGGTTCACCGTGTTGACGAAGTTGGGCTTGATGACCACGTACTTCCTGGTCCTCAGCTTCGGCTGGAGGTCTTTATCGACGGCCATCAGGGCGTCGTATACGTTCTTGCGGCGTTCGTCTCCGTGGATCAGCGCCACCGTCGCCCTGCGTTCCAGTTCGGGGAACGGCTCGGTGTTGCCCCCCATCCCCATTCCTCGTCCGCGTCCGCCTGGCCCGGGCTGACCCGGAACGGTCGGCGCCTGTCCGGGGGGTGGTGCCTGTTGGGCCGATACGACGCGGCTGCGCAGCAACGCCGCGGCTCCGGCCAGTTGAAAGAGACTCCTGCGCGGAAAGCCTTTTCCCATAACGTTTGCCTCCTAAGTTGTGGGCCTTTTTATGCCGATCCAGGGGTTTCAAGCGGATAATCCCATCCAAAACTCCCTGACTGGTGTCAGTATACACCACATCCATCCCCAGAATCCAAGAAATTTGCCACGGCCATTTCGCAAAATGCGTTGTCAAGGCCCTTCACTCCGGATAGAATAAGATGTTAACATCCTTTTATCCGTGGAGGATTCATGAACAACGCCCCGTCTCGTCGCAATTTTCTGGCGGCCGGCCTAGCCATACCAGCCGTCGCGTCGGCAACCCGTTCCTCGAGTTCCGAACAATCGCAACCCCAACCGCCTGCCCGGTCGTCTTCCGGTCCGGCGCTGCAATACAGGACCCTTGGAAAGACCGGCTTACGGGTTACGACCGTGGGCTACGGCTGCATGATCACTTCCGACCCCACCGTGATCACCAGGGGTGTGGATATGGGTATCAACTACTTCGATACCTCCCGTAATTACCAGGGCGGCCAGAACGAGCGCATGGTGGGAGCGGCGTTGGGAGCGAAACGGAAGGACATCTTCCTGGCGAGCAAATGCGATACCCACACGGGACCGGGCATCCTGGCGGAGCTCGACACCAGCCTCAGGGAGCTCGGCACCGACCACCTGGACGTCTGGCACCTTCACGGTTTAGGCGACCCGGCGCAGATTTCCGATGAGCTGGTGGAGGCCCAGCGCAAGGCCAAGCAGCAGGGCAAGATCCGCTTCATGGGCGTGAGCACGCACAATCTGCCGGCCATTGTGGACCGGGTGATCGAAGCGAAACTCGAAGTGGTGCAGGTGCAATACAACTTCGCCTCGGCCGCCAGCTATGGCCCGGCGATCGAGAAGCTGAACCAGTCCGGAGTGGGCGTAATCGCGATGAAGGTGATGGCCCGGTCCGGTGGCCGGGGACGCGGCGGCGGCAAGCCGCAACGGCCTGCCACATTTGCCCCGGCCGCGCTCAAATGGACCATCAACAATCCCGCCATCGCGACTACTGTTCCCAGCATGACGGATATCGATCAGCTCGAGCAGAACTTCCGGGCCATGTCCGAGCACTTCACCGATGCCGACGCCAAAGTTCTGTCGGCCCGCCTGGAGGAAATCGGACCGTACTTCTGCCGCATGTGCGGACACTGCGACGGAAAGTGCACGAAGGGGCTGCCAGTGGCAGACATGGTGCGCTTCGTGATGTACGCCGATGGATACGGCCAGTTCCCGCTCGGCCGGGAGAACTTCCAGCGCATGTCCTTAGAGCATCAGAACGTGCGCTGCAGCGACTGCGCCACCTGCTCGGTCGAGTGCCCGCACGGGGTGCATGTGGCGGCGCGGTTGACCCGCGCGCAGGAGCTCTTTGCATGCTGAAACTCCTCCTGGGGCTGGGCCTGTTTGCGTTCGGATTAGCGGCCGCCGAAGATCAGGCGGTCGCCCCCTCGTGCAGCCTGGCCCCGGGTTGGACTCAGGATGGCCAGG
>Ga0116221_1001044_pt1 | contig 18672 bp, 10 predicted proteins | sample Sb_taG_5_FD_88965 | JGI IMG/M metagenome (GOLD analysis project Ga0116221, IMG submission 88965) | Peat soil microbial communities from Weissenstadt, Germany - Sb_50d_8_FC metaG | ecosystem: Environmental > Terrestrial > Soil > Wetlands > Peat | place: Germany: Weissenstadt | collected 2010-09-21 | reverse complement strand
GGTGTACATCACATCCTCGTGATGTTCTTCGGCGAGGTCCAGCCACTGGTCGAGAATGTACCATTTGAATTGTCCGGGCTTGGGCTCGAGTTCAAACCACTTCGTGGTCGTATCCCACAAGCGCAGGCTTCCAAACGGGGCCGACGGCCAGGGTTGTTTGCGAACCGCCACCAACAAATGCGCGTGCATGCCGAAGAAAGAAGGAGGGACGGGTTCCTGTCCAAAGACTAATAAGGCGAAGAAGGGAAGGCAAAGCAAGAGCAACTTTCTCATCTGTTTCTCCGGGAGTGGTGGGATGTTTTTCAATTGTGCCGTAAAAGGAGTGGTTCACGCAAACGGCGAGCGGCGAGGGATTTCAGAACAAAGCACTTGCGGTTCGAAGGTCAGGCGCGACCAATGAGATGTCGCGCAGACGCGCAACAGGTCCGAAAACCCGCTTTCAGTTAACGTCTCAGGGCTGAACCGAAAACACGGTGCCGCAGCCGTTCGAGCCGCAATGGCCTGTGCCGCCGGAAAACGTTGTGCCGTAAAGCATGCCGACCTTGAGAACGAGAGGAGCGTAGGAAGCCCAGCCACCGCCGGGTTGGCCGAGACTGTCCAGCGCGGTTTCGGTCCAGGTACTGCCTCCGGGCGCGAGTTGAAAAACGATGCCTTGATTGTACTGGCCCCCGCCCAGCGTGGTGCTGTAGAGCTTTCCGGAGCTGTCGAAGACAAGGCTCGTCGCGGGTGAGGTTCCGTCTCCCGTAGCGCCGAAGCTGTGGAGGATCGTTTTTGTCCAGCCCCCGCCTTGCGCGGGAGAAACCTCGAAGGCTGTGCCCAAGCCATATTGGCCGCCGGCGAGAGTCGTTCCATAAAGGTTGCCGGCCGAGTCCAGGGTCAGGCTGCCGTAGGCAGGATCCCCGTCTTCCGCCCCGGTGAATGTATAAAGGACCGACTCGGTCCAGGAACCACCATTCTGCGCTGGCGGAGAAAGCTCGAAGACCGTGCCGTGATTGAATTGTCCGCCCTCGGATGTTGTGCCGTAGAAGTTGCCTTTGTGGTCGAGCACCAGGCTTCCGCCGCGCATATCGGGAGTGCAGCCGTCGGCAATGCCGCCCTGAAAGGTGTAAATGACGCTTTCCACCCAGGTGCCATTGGCTTTGTGAACGAGTTCAAAAGCTGTGCCGCAACCATCGCCACCCTGTTGCGTAACTCCGAACAGCCCGCCCGTCGAGCCAAGGGTTAGGCCCCAGGGGTTCTCGCCATCAGTTACACCCAGGAAGCTGTAGATAGTTGATTTGGTCCACGCGGCCCCGTGCTTCGCCGGTGGCGTGAGCTCGAAAACGGTTCCAGCATTGGCTGTCCCGCCGTAGCTCGTCGTGCCGTAAAGATTGCCTTTCTTGTCCATGGTCAAACCAGCCATGGGCCAGGCGCCATCGCTCCCGCCTTGAAAGGCGTAAAGCATGGTCTCGGTCCACGCTCCGCCTTGATGGGCGGGCGGCAGAAGTTCGAAAACGGCTCCCGCTCTCGAGGTGTCGTTGAACTCAGTCGTACCGTAGAGATTGCCGGTAGAGTCGGCGATGAGTCCGCTGAGAGGATTGATGCCGTCGCCCTGATTGACGAAACTGTAAAGCACTTCCTCAGCCGGGGCTATGCCGGTGAACATGCCTAGTGCAACGATGGCTGCCAGCAGCTTGCGGCAACTCGGGGAAAGAATGCCATGCTTCATGCCGGAACTCCTCGGACTTCACGAGTCAAAAGCTGATTACTGTTCAAACAGAATCGGGGAGTTGGTCAGCTTCACTGCCCCGTGACTGTAGGTGATCTTCTTGCCGGCAAGATTCTTGTAGTCGATCCATCCCGAACCCGTGGGAGTAAAGGAACAACTGTTGCCCTGGGAGTCGTACCATGCGGTCTGAGCCTGGGTACCGGTACCTCCTTCGGTCAGATCGCACGTCCAGATATTTCCGGCTCCGGTACAACTCGGCTCGGGCGTTGAAGTACAGCCAGCAGCGGGGAACGTAGCTCCGGCATATCCCCAATCGGATTGCATCACCTGAAGCGCAATTCCGCTTGAAGTCAGCGCCGTGCCATTCCACAACGGAGCGAGCGTGTCCCAGCCATTCCAGTCGAAGCGTGAAACCTGGCCCTGGCTGAGCATCAGCGTGTAGAAGCGGCCCATCCAGGCCGGTTCGGGATCGCCGTAGCAGGCTTTGCCGCAGGATCCTTCGGAAAGGAACAGGAGCTTATCGCTCTGGCCAAAATCCGCCATTGCCGCACGCGTGTTCGCCACCAGCGTGCCGGTGCCACAACAGATGAGTTCAGGAGCCGCGGGAACATCGGACACATAGCCATGCACAGAAATGATGTCTGCATACTGACCGCCGCCGCCGTACTTACTGGTCTGTCCGCCCATGTAGTTGTACCACCAACCTCCAGGCAAAGTTGAGGTCCGCGCCTCCGCCGAAGGCGGGGTCAGCAACTGCACATTGGGATCGATCGCCAGGATTGTGGCTCGGGCGTCGGCTGCCATTCTCATCAGGATTCGTTTCGAGCCGGTGACGTCGCCGCCGCAATAAGTAGTGTTGATCCAGGCGTTATCCCAGAACTTACCCACGTCGGGTTCATTCCAGCCTTCGAAGAACCACTTTCTTCCAGGATAATAAGGTTGCCCCTGCAAGTGCGTCCACAGGGCTTGGACAAAGGCGATGAAGGTAGCGTCGGTTCCGCCGGTTCCTGCCGTGCCCGTGCCGCTGCAAGTCAGGTCTGTGGGTGGATCGCACGATCCCGGATAATGAGCGCACTTTTCATCGCCGGGATTGGAGGTAATGAAGCACGGCGTTTGCCCAACCGTGTAGATGACGTCGAAGTTACTCGGTGTTATATAGTGATTCGCGTAATTATCGAGGTAGCTGAAATCGAATTGACTGCTCTGGGTGCAGCCCTTGATGCCATTGTTGCCTTGAATGTCTCCCCAGGCGGTATTCGTATCCCACAAACGGATAGTGCCAAACGATGGGGCACCTGTGATCGGGTAGGGATCGTTGGGCCGATTGAACATTACGCCCCAGAATGTCGAAGGAACCGTAGTCTGACCGAAAGCCATGAAAGTGGTGAGGAAGGTAACCAGAAACAATACTTTTTTCATATCCATTCCTATCGAACTAAACGGCCCAATCTCTGCCGGTGGCACACTACTCGGGATCCCTCATAGGCGAAGTCGCGAGGTATGAAAAACAAAGGGGGATGAGTTGAGACGGGCCCTCCTACGCAGCGGCCCTTACGCTGGGGAGTAATGTTCCCATAAGCCCCGAGGGCTGTCAAGGCTATAAACGCGGGTTGCAGGCGGAGAATTGCAGTCGAAACTGCAAGCCCGCATTAGCGGGAAAAGCCGGCCGGGCGCCAGCAGTGAGGCGTGCCTCGACTCGAGGACTCAGCCCCACTGAGAGGCCGAAGTCTGTGCCGTCTTGGTTGGCGCCGCCTTCAGTTGTGGTTCCGTGGAAGGTGTCGTTGCCGCGCGCGCCAGAAGCTCCTTCTGGAGCAACTCGTCACTATTCCTGCCATCCAATTTCGTAATACACCCGCGCGATTCGCTTCGAAACCACTCCGAAAAGATGTTTGCTTCGATTCTGTACCCATGTGACGGCGAATGTACTTCTGAGACCTATTCCTACTTCTCGTCATGCCGCTAGCATGTGGCTGCTCGATCAAAGCCTATTTCCCGTCGATGTAGGCCCGGTCCAAGTCACAATTTTTTTCGTCAGGAGCTAAGGAAGATGTCCGCCTTAGGAGCGTCGATTTGTAGACTGTTGCAATCTGCAGCGAACGTCTCGAGCTTGATCGAGAATCGTTGTGCGGCTCGTGAGAATGGCAATACGGTTTTGTGGTGGCTGTTGGCTTTGCTGATTCTGGGCGGTTCATTCCTATATGCGCCCTGTCAATGGCTGAGGCCCCGTCGGATGCAGGCGGCCATGAGCGGAAAGGGATCGTCACTCCTGACCCGATCGGAAACGATTTTCAAGCCCTGATCACTCACTGGTATACCAAATGGCCCACGATTCCTTTCAGCACAATAAGAATGTGGGACACAGGCACATTTTGGTCTGAGCTCAATCCGGGGCCGGGACAATACGACTGGACCGTTCTGGATGGTTGGCTAAGTGCGGCGCAGATGAATCACACGACGATTACGTTTACTCTCGGCATGACGCCGCAGTGGGCGTCGTCCGATCCGAACAACACGATATGTCACATCGGTCCCGGAGAGTGTGCTCCGCCCGACGATCTGAATCCGGACGGCACGGGGCCCGATCAGCACTGGAAAGAGTTTGTCGCCGCCATCGCGCAGCATGCGGGAACGCAGATTTCCGCCTGGGAAGTATGGAACGAGCCCAACAATCTTTTTTTCTGGACCGGCACCTACGCCCAACTGGCCAGGATGGCGCAGGATGCCCGCAGCGTTATTCTGAGCATCAACCCAAAGGCTAAGATGCTGAACGCGGGCACCAGTTCGCTTAACTTCTACGGCTTAGTCTGGTGGGAAGGGTATGCGGCAGCGGGAGGATTGCAGTGGGCGGACGTGATTGCCATACATGGCGATGTCAACCCATATCCGCCGCAGTGTGGGGTTTATCCTGAGCCGGAGACTTTCCTAACGGTAATGAGCAATCTGCGTAAGGTGTTGGTTCAGTACGGAAAGAATAATAAACCTGTCTGGGATACGGAATCCAGTTGGGGGCCAACCAACCTGGACTGCTTCACCGATCAAGACCTGCAGGCGGCTTTTCTCGCCCGCTACTACCTGCTGCATCGATCCACAGGGGTTCGGCGGTTTTACTGGCGGGCCTGGATCGACGGACATGGCGGCCTCTACACCACTCAGCAAGGATTGAACAAGGCCGGCGTGGCTTACGGCTATCTTCACGATTGGCTGATGGGGAACGCTCTCACCAGCGCCTGCACGGCGAAGGGGACCATCTGGACGTGCAATTTCACCGGGCCCAACGGTTATGTGGCGGCTGCCATTTGGGATACGGGGGAAACGTGTAACAACGGGGACTGCGGAACCAAGCTGTATCCTGTCGCCGGGCGATACGTGGATTACCGCACTCTAGACGGAGGCACCCACCAAATCAACAACAACACAGTACCGATCGGCGCCAAGCCGATCTGGGTCGAGAATTAGCCGCGCGATCCTGGACGCTTGAAGTCAAAAGCAGCCTTTGCTGGTGCGAGCATTCGCGCCAGCAGGGTTGCCCAGAGAGTTATCCTGCCATAGTTTAGCCGGCGTAACGCCGAACAAACCTCAGCTCTCCCTTCAGCATCGAAGTGTGTTCCGAACTAAAACGCTTGTGGAAAACAGAAATCTTAACTCAGCGAGCAACTTTGGGCGGCCGGGAGGGTTCATTTGGAATGGCGCAATCCAAGGTTGGTGACAATCTTGGTATTCTGTTGTGTAACCCGCGCGTTAGCAACTTCGCGGATTTTCGCGCCGTCTAACTCGTGACGCACCCGCGACCCCCGGAGTGACGGTTTGATGACATCTTCCATTTAGCCGTGGAAAGAAGGCGCAGAGCGTAGGCTAGAATCCAGTGCGGCTGAATCGCACCAACTGACAGGCGGAGATTTGATGCTTAAAGAGAAAGTCTTTCTTCGTTGGGGAGTTATCGTGTGTTCGGCGGTTGTGCTGATCACCATGACAGGTTGCGGCGGTGGTGGCGGCGGCTCAACGGCCACGATCAGCCCATCCTACTCGCTGACAGCCACGGCGCTGAGCCCAGCTGTAGTGCTCGCCGGAAACGCGTCGGTTGCCAATTCCACCGTGACCGTGACTCCGGCCAATGGCTATAGCGGGAGCGTGACGCTTTCATGCGGCAACATCACGGGTGGTAGTCCGGCACCCACTTGTTCTTTTACCGGCTCTCCGGTAAACATCAGCGGCAACGGCTCGGGCACAGCCACGCTAAGCGTAACTACGTCGACAAGTACACCCATTGCCCGGTTCTCCATCCCGGTAACGGGGAGCGATGCCAACAGTCTAGGGCCGAGCGACGGTCCGCAAGGGCTGCTCCTGGGAGCCGGTACTGTGATTCAGCATGTGGTCATTATTTTTCAGGAAAACCGCAGCCCCGACAATTTATTCCAGGATCCTAATCTGGTCAAAGCCGGCGCCGACATTCAAAGTTACGGCGTAAACTCCAAAGGAGCGATCATCCAGCTCACGCCGCTGACCTTGGCCAGCGACTACAATCCGTATCACAACCACGAGTCGTTCCTGGCCATGTATGACGATGGCAAAATGGATGGAGCGGACAAGATCGGGATTCTGTGCAACCAGGGAGCCAAGAACTGTCCTCCTGCGAATGCACAGTTTACGTATGTGCCTGCGACCGAAGCTGCGCCATACTTCCAGATGGCGGAAACGTATACCTTCGCCGATCGCATGTTCCAGACTAATCAGGGACCCAGTTTCCCGGCTCACCAATACATTCTGTCTGGCGGCTCGGCGCAGACTGCCGAGGCTGACTCGCTCTACGCGGCGGAGAATCCAAACGGCGGCGAGGATGCCGGCGGTGTTTCCGGTTGCATTGCTCCGCCCACTGAAACTGTAGCGTTAATTAACCTGATTACCGGGGACGAGTCAACCAAGTCATACCCCTGCTACGACCACCCCACACTGACCGATAGCTTGGATACCGGCAAGGTCTCGTGGATGTGGTACGGGCCGCAAAACGATCCGGGCTCAATTTGGAATGCGCCCAACGCCATTCAGCACATGTGCGTGCCGAACTCCGCCAATACCAGCTGCACCGGGGCGGAGTGGTCCAGCAACGTCGTGCTTAATCCAGCGCAAATCCTCACTGACATTCAAGGCGGAAAGCTGGCTCCCGTAACCTGGGTCATCCCTAACGGAGTCAATTCCGACCATGGAGGCACCACCGGCACCACGGGACCGGCATGGGTCGCATCGGTCGTGAACGCGGTTGGCAACAGCCAGTTTTGGGGCAACACCGCCATCTTCGTCGCATGGGACGACTGGGGAGGATGGTACGACCACGTTCCGCCGTTTGCCATCCAAAATAAATACGAATTTGGATTCCGCGTGCCGATGATCGTGATTTCACCCTACGCGAAAGCGGCGTATATCTCGCACGTTCCGCACAACTTCGGAAGCATTCTCAAGTTCATCGAAGAGAACTGGGCACTGGGTCCGGTCGGTGCGGGAAATTACTCGGACGCGTATTCCGATACGGATGACTTGTCCGACTGTTTCAATTACAAACAAACGCCACTGAAGTTCACCACGATTCAAGCGCCTCAGGACAAGGAATTCTTCCTGCACGATGATCGTCCGGCCGTGCCGCTCGATGACGACTAGATTCCTGCCAGGACAGGCAGTTCACCAGCTTGGGGAGACAGTTAAGATTCGAGGGAATGAAAACCCATGGTTCGATTCAAGAACTTTCTTATCCCGGCTCTAGTACTCCTTTTTGCTGCCGCAGTCGCGATCCTGAACTCATGCGGGGGCGGCAGCAGTTCGGTGGGCACATCCACGCCGACGCAGAAGATCCAGCACGTCGTCGTTATCTACCAGGAAAATCGTACGCCGGATAACCTGTTTCAAGATCCCGTGCTGATTGCGGCAGGTGCGGACATCAAGAACACTGGCATCAACTCCCACGGACAAGTAATCCAGTTGACGCCGACCGATCTGCACAACGACGCCAAACCCTACACCGGCTACGACCTCAACCACGCGCACGTGGCGTTCACTCAAATGTATGACAACGGAAAGATGGACGGCGCCGACAAGATCGAATTGCTCTTTTGCCAGCCAAACTGTCCGCCGGCCAGCACGAATCCACAGTTCAAGTATATCGATCCTAGTTTCGTGGGACCGTATTTTCAGATCGCCGAAAGCTACACCTTCGCCGATCGCATGTTTCAAACCAACCAGGGCCCCAGCTTCCCAGCGCATCAGTACATCATTTCCGGCACTTCTATTCCCGCGGTGGGCAGCACTTCATTTGTGGCGGAGAATCCCGCGGGCACGCCGAACGCGACCCTGGACACCGGCTGCACCACTCCGCCGCAGAATTACGTATACCTGATCGATCCCGCGGGGAACGAAAAGCAACATATTTATCCATGTTTCGAACATCCGACGCTGACCGATCTGCTGGAAGCGAAATCGCTGAGTTGGAAGTATTACGCGACTTCGGCGGGATCCATCTGGACGGCTCCGAACGCGATCAAGCACATGTGTGTGCCGGATTCGACCAACACAACCTGCACCGGATCAGACTGGACCAATAACGTCATCCTGCAGAACACGCAGATTCTCACGGACATCTCGGCGGGAAATCTTGCGGACGTCAGTTGGGTGATACCGAGCGGGCAGCAGTCGGATCACGCTCTTTCCAACGACGGTTCCGGGCCGTCGTGGGTCGCGTCGGTGGTGAATGCGATTGGCAACAGCCCGTACTGGTCTAACACTGCAATCTTCATTCTCTGGGACGACTGGGGAGGGTGGTACGACCACGTCGCTCCCAGCATTAAAGATTCCTATGAATACGGGTTCCGCGTTCCCTTAATCGTGGTCTCGCCGTACGCCAGGCAGAAATATATTTCGCATGTCCCTCATCATTTCGGGAGCATCGTGAAATACATCGAGGAGAACTTCGGGCTGCCCTCGCTGGGCTACTCAGACGCCTATCCTGAGACCGATGATTTTTCTGATTGTTTCGATTACACGCAGACGCCCTCAACCTTCCAGACGGTCCAGGCTCCGCTCGGGGCCAAGTATTTTCTGGAGAACAAACAGGTGCCCACCGACCCCGACGACGACTAGCAGCAGCCGCGCCCAGCACTAAATTTGCATCCTGGTACAACCTCTGGACGTGCATCCGGACATAGCCTGACGCTACCAGAGTAACTTTCTGGTAATTCCCTCCGCGTGTAGCCTTTGCAGTGTCAAGGCATTCGTTTCAGGAGGTAATTTCATGGCTTCCCCATCCAGGTATTGTGCGTTGGTCGAACTGGATCCATCCTCTGAATACAAGACCAGGTCGCATGCGATCTGCTTTTGTGTCACCTTCCTCGTTGCCATCCTTTTATCAGGCTGCGGCGTCAGTCAAAGCCAGACTTCCAAAGTTTCCAGCACACCGCCGCCCGATAACGGCGCCATCCCCGCAAGCTACTGGGGAATCATTGTCAATCAAGGTGCGCGTTTTCCTGCGCAGGTTCCCTACGGGGAGTTCCGCGCCTGGGATGCGGTGGGAGTACAGTGGCCTGACATCGAAACCTGCCAGGCGACGGGTAACCCCAGCGACCCGTGTTACACGTGGTACAGCTTTGATCTCTACATGAACAAACTGTACGAGGCCGGCGTCACCAACGTGATGTACACGATGTCGCGAACGCCGCTTTGGGGAGTGGACCTCAACAGCGATCCGACCGGCTTGAACGGAACCGATTGCAACTATTATATTGCCGGTTCGCCGAAGCCGACCCGGGGGCCGGGTCAATGCCTGCCTCCTGTGGACCTGAACTCTGATGGCAGCGGAACTGACCAGATATGGAAAAACTGGGTCACGGCGATCGCCACGCGAACCAATACGCCCTCTTATCTGCAGAACCACGCTCATATCAATTATTGGGAGCCCTGGAACGAGTATTACCGCTCGAACGTGTTGCGACCCAATCTCATCAGCAACAATCTGTCGTTCGAGGGAACCTACGCGCAGTTGGTGCGACTGACCGAGGACATGCGTTGCACTATCACGGGGAAGGGAACCATCCACAACTATCCGCGGGCAGGGCAGTCTACGCCATGCACCGCAACTCCCATCGATTCCAAGGCAGTGATCGTTTCGCCTTCGGGTTCGGCGTCTTTCACGCAGGGGTTGGACGTCGTGCAGAACTTTCTGTACTGCAGCGGCACGGGTACACACGCTCCGGCTGCCGGCTCTTACTGCACCACGGGGAACGCGGGGAGTGCAGCTGTCGATGTCATCAATTTCCACCTCTACGCAGACACGATCACTCCGGAAACAGTTGCTGGTATCTATATTCCGAATGCACGAGCCATTCTGCAACCTGCCGATTTGAAGAAACCCATGATCAACGGCGAGGGCAGTTGGAGCAATCCCGCAAAGGCCGGCGATCTCTGGGCTGATCCTTACGCGCAGGCTGGTTTCATCCCGCGCTTTTTCGCTTTATACTGGTCGGCTGGGCTGACGATGAACATGTGGTACTCCTACGACACGATCGTGGGCGAACTGTACAACGCGCCATCAGGGCAGCTGAATCGACCCGTCGCCCCCGCCTGGACAGAGACGAACACCTGGTTGGTGGGCGCCACACCGGACAACAACCCGTTTTGCGCCAATAGCGGTACGGTGTATACGTGCGATTTCAAAGAGGCCGGCGGCAAGGCTGCTGAACTCGTTTGGGACGCGCAGTACGGCCAGAACTGCTCCGAAATGGCGAATCCGGAGATCTGCGGCAACACGCCATACAACGTTCCGGGTAAATTTGACCAGGACTGGATCGATGTGAGCGGGGCTAAGCATGGGGCAACGAACGTGGTGACAATCGGGGCCAACCCCATTTTGCTTGAAGGACAGTAGCAAACTCGTTCGGCTAGAAAGAACTACCATTGATCCTTCGGCGAAGGCTTCGCCATAACTTCGCCGAAGGATCGGTTTCTCTGGACCAGTTTTGTAACGTAGATTCAAAGGCTTCAGACTTCGCGTGAGATTTCCGCATAGTGCGAGCAACTTCCCAGCTTCCCGTGCCATCCCATTTGCCGACATATCCATGAGCTGCATGAGTGATGGTTTGGACGTGATTGGTTTGGACCAGGGCGGCGTAGCTTGCCTCAAGGATCCCTGTTACCAAATCCAATAACAGGTACTGACCAGTAATCTGAAGGCCGAAGTTCCCCTATACTGGAGGGAGAACCAAAAACCAGATCTACCCAGGAGGAGTCGAACACCTAATGAAGAACTATGTGAAATTGTCCTTGCTAAGCGTTAGTTTGGGAGCCTTTCTGTTGCCCCTGAGCGCCCAGACTGCACCCCTCCCAGCGCAGACTGCAAACACACCGGCAACCACCAGTACTCCGGCGACCACCAGTTCTACGCCGGCCACCACGTCCACTCCGGCTCCGGAGAGCCGCCAGGAAGTGCAGGCTCGGAAGTTGAAGCAGCAGCAGCGCATATCGCAGGGAATGGATAGCGGTCAGCTTACGGCGGGAGAATCTGCCAATCTGGAAAAGAAGGAATCAAACATCAACACGGAAGAGAGGACCATGTTGAAAGACGACAACGGTCATCTCAGCGCCGCGGACCGCGCAAAACTGCAGCAGCAGCAGAATCAGGTTTCAAAGCAAATTTATGGAGACAAGCACAATCGCGACCAGCAGGTCACGCAGCCAACCACCGAAGTCGGGAAACGCGACCTGCATCAGCAGCAACGGATCGCGCAAGGTGTGAAAAGCGGGCAGTTGACCGCCGGCGAAGCCGACAAGCTGGAGAATAAGGAAACCGCGATCAACCACGAAGTTGCCGCCGACCGCGCCGCGAACGGCGGGAAGCTGACTGCGGCCGAACGTCAGCAGATCAATAATCAGCAGAGCAACGTATCAAAGAAGATCTATGGCGCCAAGCACAACAACCACCGCCAGAGTAAGAAACAGTAGTCATCTTCATGCAGTTGTCTTCAGTTAACCGCGCGTGAAGACCGCAGAAAGTGGGTTTAAATAGGGTGACGGTACGACATTCGAAACAAGGTGACAGAAGAGATTTCATGCTCAAACATAAAGTCTTTCTTCATCGGGAAGTCATCCTGGGGTCATTGGTCGCGCTGCTCGCTCTGACAGGTTGCGGCGGCGGTGGTGGCGGGTCAGCCGGCAAGGGGAGCGCAGGGCCCGCCGTGATCCAGCATGTGGTCGTGATTCTTCAGGAGAACCGCAGTCCTGACAATTTGTTTCATGATCCTGTGCTGATGGCCCGAGGCGCCGATCTTGCCAGCAGCGGCACCAATTCGCATGGCCAGAACATTCCACTTACGCCGATCGACCTGGGCACAAGCGGCTCCAATCCTCAAAACTACGACCTTGCCCACGGCAACCCCGCCTTCGTTTCCATGTACGACGGTGGCAAGATGGACGGCGCCGACCTGATCCTGTGCGATCCCGCTTCTCAGTGTCCTCCAAACGCGCATCCCAACCCGCAATTTAGGTATGTTAATCCGTCCGACGTTCAGCCATATTTCGCTTTGGCCGAGCAATACACTTTTGGCGATCGAATGTTTGAGACCCAGCAGAGCGGGAGTTTCCCCGCTCACCAGTTCATTATTGCCGGTACTTCGGCACCGACCGCGACCAGCAAGCTTTTCGTCTCCGAAAATACAGTTCCAAATAATGAGCCCGCCGGATGCATTGCTCCCCTGACGGAAACCGTCATGTTGATCGACCAATTTGGGAACGAAAACAGCAATCCGCCCATGTACCCATGTTTCGAGCATCCCACATTGACTGACCTGCTGGATGCCAAGGGTGTGAGTTGGCGATACTATGCTCCGTCGGCGGGTGACATCTGGACCGGGCCCGACGCCATTGAGCACATCTGCCAGCAGCAGACCATCAATGGCACGCTCACTTGCACTGGCCCGGATTGGGTCAAGAACGTGATTATCCCGGAGTCGCAAGTTTTGCAGGACATCCCCAAAGGCCAACTCGCGCAAGTGACATGGGTTGTCCCGGACGCTCTCGAATCGGATCACACGATCCTGAACGACGGCAGCGGACCCTCGTGGGTAGCGTCCGTTGTGAACGCAATTGGCACCAGCCCGTATTGGGCAAATACGGCTATCATTCTCACCTGGGACGATTGGGGAGGCTGGTACGATCACGTTCCGCCTAAAGTCGTCAATGACGCCGTCAGCTGGGGATCGGGATTTATCTACGGTTTCCGCGTTCCGCTGGTCGTGATCTCGCCCTACGCCAAAGCGGCTTACATTTCTCACACTACGCATGATTTCGGCAGCATCCTCAAATTCATCGAGACCACTTTCAATCTGCCCTCGCTCGGCTATGCCGACGCGTCGGCTGACGACTTGTCCGATTGCTTCAACCTTACCCAGACCCCCATCACCTTCCAGAAAATCCCGGCGCCGCTCGACGCTGACCACTTCATAAATTACAAAGGTCCGCATGACGGCCCCGACAACGACTAAGGTCCGGTGCGCAGGCCTCGAAGCGCGGCCTAGCGTTTTCAGTAAGTTACGCCAGATGACACACCAACTGCCGAGGCTTCGTGTTGTGTCGGAAGGTTACCTGTGGGGTACCGAAGTGTAAAATAGCTGAGTACGTAAGTTGCATTGCCAGTGGGACCACTCCCTAGATAAACTGGATTGCGTGTGTAGGGCTGACCGGTCGGCGCCACCGAAGTGGACTCGGCAGAGTCGTAACCCGCTGCACAGACCGCCACTGCGAAACCTTGGAACGAAGTAAAACCAAAAGGGAGTACACCAATCCAATGACCCGACGACTTGTTTGCCTTAGTGTTTTTCTTGTGCTGGCGTTCGCATCCAGTTTCTCTGAAGACGCGACCAGCTCACCGAACCAAAGCCATTCCGCTTCAGTGGCAAGCGCTCGCAAGAACGCAGTCCGAGGAACGAACAATCGTGAGGCGATGGCGCGGTGGTCACGCGTCCAGAAAACCAGCACCCCTCCAACCACGAACATCGGATTCCTCAGCGGCATCCAGAACGCGTCCGGCGGCGGAACATTCCCGAATTACCCCGCAGTGACCGGAGATTTCACCGGAACCGGATTGACGGATGCTGCGGCCATTGTGAATACCGCCCCGTCGAACGTCGCGCCGAAGTACGCAATTGCGGCGGCTTTGAACAATGGGAAGGGTGGGTTCACTGTCGTTCCAACACTCACGGGTGCCGTTGAGTCTGACGCTATATTCGTGGGCGACCTGAATGGCGACGGAAAAGACGACATTTTAATAGTCCATCCCCCCGCTGCGACTGGAGACAACACCTTGATTCAAGGGTGGACGAGCAACGGCGACGGGACATTTAAAGCGCAAGGGACATTAATGGGCGTTACCACAAACGGCTTTGTCTGGGCCACGCTGTTTGACGTAAACGGGGACGGCAAGCTGGATTTGGTTTTAGCTGATGCCAGTAACCCCGGCAACATTTGGACCGCGCTGGGTAACGGAGACGGAACATTCCAAGCGGCGACCCATGTTCCTTTTACTGGAGCGCTCCTCCCGCTGACTCCGGGCAACAGCGGTGTCCAAGGCAACCCCATGGTTTTTGCAGACTTCAACGGAGACGGCAAGCTTGATTTCGCCGGCGCCGCTCTCGCCGGTGGCTCGGTGAATAACAACCAGATTGTGGTTTACCTGAACAACGGTTCGGGCGGCTATACGGGACCAGTCCCGCTTGCGACTCCGGACGGTGTGTACCACTCCTGCTTTCTCGGCGGGGGCACCTTGAAGACCGGCGGAAGTTTTGGCCAGCTTGTCAGCGCGAACTGCATCGACAATAACATCACCATCTACGTCAACAACGGCGGGACCTTCACGGCTCAGCCTTACGTCGATGTGGAGAGCAATCCGGTCGCGGTCACCGTCGCGGACTTAAACGGAGACGGCAACACCGATATCGTGGCTTCTTGCTTCAGGTCTGCCGATATCAAGGTTATGCTCGGCGATGGCACCGGCGGAGTAACGCCCGCAGTCGTGGGCTATGCCACGGGTGGTTCTCCTCTGGTGCCGCCGCTAATCGGTAACTTCAACGGAGCCAGCAACCCTGTGGATGTGGTAGTGCCGGACGACGAATTCAGCTTCGTCTATCTCGAAGGATACGGCGACGGAAGCTTCCGCTCCGCAGTCAACTATTACTCCGAGCCAGGGGGCGGCGTCCACGCGGCCGCATTTAACATAGCAACCGGCGACTTTAATGGCGACGGCATTCCGGATTTTGTAATTGGCAACGGTCCGATTGGCTCCTCCAGTTCGCCAAATTACAGTGTCACCGTTTTCCTTTCCAATGCGAATGGGACCCTCAATCCTGGCGTGAACTACTCAAATAGCGCGCTCACCGACTATTCGCTGCAATACGTCGCCGTGGCGGATTTCGATAAGAGCGGAAATCTCGACATCGCAGCTACTGACAATTTCAACGGCGCGGTTCAGATATTCGCCGGCAACGGCAAGGGCACTTTTGCAGCCGGAGCGACGTACCCAACAGACGCGATGGGGACGAATCCGAATCCCGTCGGCTTAGTCGTGGGCGACTTCAACGGGGACGGCTGGCCGGACTTGGCGGTCGTCAACAACTACGGGAACCCAGCCTCCAGCGCCAAGGTCAGTATTCTGCTCAACAATCAGAAAGGCGGTTTTAACACCGCGGTTACGTATCCGCTTTCGACGGTGGCCACGGAGATTACCGCGGCAGCTCTCGTGAATGGCAGCAACACTCTAGATTTGGTCGTGCCTCTCTACGGCACCAACGCTGCGCCCGGCAGCGCCGTGGCGATCCTACTGGGAAATGGTGATGGAACATTTAAGCCAGAATCGGACGTGAACCTCGTCAACGGGTCAAGTACGTACCTTAACCCTTACGCGGTAGCAGTTGGTGACCTGAATGGCGACGGCAAGGTCGATCTGGCCGTGACCATTGAGGACCAGACACACTTCCACCAGGGAATCGCGGTAGCTTTCGGCAACGGTAACGGAACATTTCAGGCGCCGACGCTGCTCGCGAGCACGAATCAGAATCCACTTCTAGACGTTCCACTTCCCGGCTACGTGCAGATTGCCGACCTCAACAAGGACGGCATCCCTGACTTGGTTTACAGCAACTCGGAATTCTCTACCGTGGGCATTCTCTACGGACAGGGTGGTGGGGCGTTCCACCTACCCGTCGAGTTCCCGGCTGATCGCTGGGCTTGGGGTCTGGCGCTTGTCGATATGTATGGAGATGGCGCTACGGATGTCGTCGTAAGTGGAAACTCGTTCGACTTCTCAGGCGTCGCGGTGCTGTTCAACAGTGGCGGAGACAAAATTGCGCTGACCTCGTCCGCCAATCCAGCGCCTCCGGGAAGCGTAGTCACATTCACTGCGACAGTTACGTCGCCGGTGAAAGGGGTCACCACGCCTCCAACCGGCAAAGTCACCTTCAACAACGGCACCACGGCTCTTGGCTCTGCGAACCTCACCAACGGAGTAGCAACGTTCAAGACAAGCCCATTGGCGGGCGGGGCGTACAGCATAACGGCTCAATACAGCGGAGATATCGATTTCCTGCCGAACACCTCCGCCGCCTTGAGCGAGATGGTGCCAGCGTACACTTTGAGCGCTAGTCCGAGCACCCAAACCGTTAGCCCTGGCAGCCCGGCTGCCTACAAAATAACCCAGGCAATTCTTGGCGGGTATAGCGGGAAGGTAAGCTACTCGACCACGGCTTGCAGCGGTCTTCCGACTGGAGCCACGTGCAGCTTCAGTTCGTCATCGATCACCGGCGCCGGAACCACGACCCTCACTATCGCCACAACCGGCCCAACCTCAGCGCTGCTGGCGCCTCCAGCTTTGACCCCTCAGAAGGGTGCATTGCAGCTATGGGCAAGCCTGGGCGGCCTGGGTCTCGTCGGGATGGTCGTGGCAGGGGACTGGAGCAGCCGTAAGCGGCGTGGCATGGGCATCGGTCTTGCGGTTCTCGCTATGGTGCTGCTGATGACTCTGGTCGGCTGCGGCGGCGGGAGCAGTTCATCGGGTGGCGGTGGTGGAGGAGGTGGCGGCGGCGGGACGGGCGGTACGCCTGCCGGCACTTATGCGGTAACCGTGACGGTAACAGGTCCGGGCGGCGCCGCGCCGAGTAACGGGCCTCTGAAAGTCACGCTGATAGTCAACTAGCAGATCTGGCAGTAACGGATCTGAAGAACGGAAGCGGCCGGGATTTCTCCCAGCCGCTTTTTATTCCTTAAGCATGACTGCACTGCGCAATCGGCTTGTCCAAAAGCTACTGCGCATTCAGCAGGACGCCCATCGCCAGTTTATCCACAGTCGTGAACCCCACATCTGGCGCTTTGTCGTTGTTGAAGTCAGCGACCACCAGGGCGCTGGCTCCCTTGCGCAGGACGGGAATCGCGACTGGCTTCTTCAGGTTGCCCGTGCCCTTGCCGTAGAACAGAGCAAGAGTGCCCTGGCCGGTGCCGACAATGACATCGAGATTGCCATCGAGGTTGAAGTCAGCAATCGCCACTGCGAGCGCGGGACTGCCGACGGCAGTAAGGGAGTAGTGAACAGGCTTGCCAAAAGTACCGTCGCCGTTACCCAGCATCACCGCAATGGTACCTGTGCTGGTCACCACCAAGTCCGGCTTACCGTCGTTGTTAAGATCACCCACCGCGATGCCGATAGGATTCCCCGTGATCGCATAGTGGATGGGAGGTTCGAACGTTCCATCGCCATGGTTCAGCAGGATCGCGAGCGGACCGTGGCCGGTGACATTCCCTCCAACGATGAGGTCCGGAAAGCCATCGCCGTTCACGTCGGCTGCAACAATAGTTTCCGGCGCAAGCGTAGCCGGATACCACGCGGGCGCCTGCAAAGTCCCGTCGCCATTGCCGAACATTACGATCGCGCCGCCGCGGGTTTTCGGATTCCCGGTTACGGCAACGTCCAGCTTGCCGTCACCGTTGAAATCGGCCACAACCACGCTCGTGGAGATGCCCACGATATAACTTGCCTTAAAGGTAAAGGTGCCGTCGCCTTTCCCCAGCAGGATTTGGACGTGAGCCGGCGTGGAACCAGTGACGACCGCGAGATCGGGGATGCCGTCTCCGTTAAAGTCACCGGTCGCCAGCGCGTGCGGAGCTTCGGTGAACTTGAAGGCCGAGATCGGTTTGCCGAAGGTTCCGTTACCGGTGTTCAGGAGCACATTGACGTGAAACGACTTCGCGTCCAGGGTTGCCAGATCGGGTGCCCCATCCTTATTGAAGTCGGCAGTGACCGCACCCGTAAGATGGGCATCTGCCGGGCCGATGCGATAGTAGGCCGGCGTGCCAAACTGTTGCGCAGACGAGCTGAAAGGAGCGGCCAGGGAAGCTACGAAACAAGACAATACCAACAGAATATTCCGGGTAAAGACGTTATCAATCATGAAGGTCCTCCTGAGATGACGTTAGAAGTTAAACTCTTGCAGTAGTCGAGAAGGTTAAAGTGTCCTATGACTGAGAGCAGCTGTCAATACGGGATCGGCTGTAGGCGCGGCGCCAGCGGCCCTTTCAGGCGCAATTGCGTCGCACTGCAAAATCTTTCACACATGGCGGATCCGTGAGATGGGCGTACAATCGCCAGCGTGCTTGAAGGGAGTCAAGCATTGGTAATCCGACGAGATTCTCGACCCCTACGGTGTTCCAGGCGCAGGTATACATGGGAACGTGGACGGAAGTGGACGTCTTTGGCTTGTGCAGCACCGACGTGAATAATAACGGGCAGTGTCTGAAGTAGCAGAAGGAGGAAAGATGGAAACCGGACCTCGCGCTCTATTCGTTGCCCTCGTCCTCTTGGCCGGATATTTCCTGGACGGGACCGCCCGCGGCCAGTCCGAAACGCCGAGGACGGCGAATCCTGGCCTCACCTGTTCCCCCGCTCCGTGCGT
>Ga0116221_1001037_pt1 | contig 18790 bp, 16 predicted proteins | sample Sb_taG_5_FD_88965 | JGI IMG/M metagenome (GOLD analysis project Ga0116221, IMG submission 88965) | Peat soil microbial communities from Weissenstadt, Germany - Sb_50d_8_FC metaG | ecosystem: Environmental > Terrestrial > Soil > Wetlands > Peat | place: Germany: Weissenstadt | collected 2010-09-21 | reverse complement strand
TGCCGACTTGCCTGAGCGGCTCGATAGTGTGCTACATGTGATCTATCTGGTATTCACCGAGGGCTACTCTGCTTCATTCGGTGACGCCTTGACACGACCCGACATTTCTGGCGAAGCCATCCGTCTTGGGCGTTTACTAGTGGAGTTACTCCCGGACCCCGAGGCCATCGGACTGCTGGGGTTAATGTTATTGCACGATGCACGACGAGCCGCTCGCACCTCGCCGGATGGCGAATTGGTTCTGCTGGACGATCAGGACCGTTCGTTGTGGAACCGTGATCTGATTGCCGAGGGCTCAGCTCTCGTGCAGCGTGCATTGTATTCGGGGCGTATCGGCCCATATACCATGCAGGCAGCGATATCTGCCGTGCACAGTGAGGCCCGCAGCGCCGACGCGACAGACTGGAACAGGATCGTTGGACTCTATAACCTTCTGATGAGTGCAAGTCCTTCCCCCGTGGTCGAACTGAACCGCGCCGTCGCAGTCGCAATGCGCGATGGCCCAGCCTTGGGTCTTGCCCTTATCGCTGACATCCTGATGCGTGGCGATCTCCAGGGCTACTATCTTGCGTATTCTGCGCAAGCAGAACTGTATCGTCGGCTGGGGAGAACAACGGAAGCCCGCTTCTCATACATGCGCGCCCTGGATCTTGCCAGCCAGGGACCGGTGCGTCGCTTTCTGGGACGGCGACTAAGCGAGCTAGCGGAGTCAGAAGGGAAGTGATCACTTACGAGAATAGGTGAATCGCAATGCCGGAGTACGACGATTCGACTTGGTTCAAAACGGCGCTGAATACACCAATCCCGCTGTTTCGACCACAGTACGAAACAATCTTCATCCGGACCGTCCCCAAATCTGCCGGGTATAAAAACGTCGACGCTGCGTCGAACAGCCTACTTCGCTAGGAAAGCACGCTACCGATCTGGAATTCCGTAAGGGATTTGAGATTCTTCTTGTAACCGCGGGCCACGGCGTATTCCTTCCCACCTTCCAGGCGGAGACCATACTTTCCCGTTGAGTATGGCTTGATCTCTACCACAAACGCGGTATTTACGAGCGCAGATCGATTGATCCGAATGAATCCGTAGGGCTTGAGCTTTTCCGCCACCACCGAGATGGATTCTCGCAGCAGATAGGAATCCGATTCCCGCCGCAGCAATACATAATTGCCTTCAGCCTGAACTGCGACCACATCGCCAGGATTGACAAAGAGAATCCTTCCTTTAGCTTTGATTGCGATCCTCGGATACTGCGAACGAGGCAACTTCTGCAACTGCGGCAAAGCTTCGATCAATTTCGCGGCGCGCTCGCCCTTCGCTCTCCGACAGGCCCGGTCCAAAGCTTCGCTGATGCTTTCGTTCGAGAAAGGCTTTAGCACATAGTCGACGGTGTGCTTCTCGAAGGCTGCGATCGCCTGCTCAAGGTGCGCGGTTACAAACACGATGGAGGGTAACGGAAGGTGTCGTTTCCTGAGCTGATCTACCAGTCCGGTGCCCGACAGGCCCAGCATATTGATGTCGAGAAGTAAAACATCGTAAGAGTGCGTCGCCAATTTCTCGAGCGCTCCAATGGCATCGTTGGCCGAATCGAAATGCTCGACCTCGCTTTTTGCCGACAGAACACTTGCCAAAGCCATTTGGGCCCTGGGTTCGTCATCCACGATCAACACGCGCATGGTTTCCACTCATCCAATGGATTTCCGTCTCGCTGAAACAGATCGATCTCATAGCGGATAACGCACGTTATCGTCATTGACATTCTCCGGGTGTTCGATCTGATCGGTGAGTCACTTCGCATCTGTGGTCAAATGTGCGTCCTTCATTTCCTTGATTTCAGTGATTGCGATGCGCGTTCACTTTCGCTCATCTCCGATGCGGACTTAAATACACTACGACCTTCACACCTGTGATGCGGTAGTCATTGTTGATCGTTGCCTTATAATACCGACTGGTATGTATGTTTACGGTACAAGACGTGCAAGTTGGGGAGAACAAACCATCTGTCGCTCGCGCACAGCCGTATGATCGCCCCTTGCTGGTCTTTGAGGAGGCGCTGAGGAGGCGTTTGCTAAGCAGGTCACGACCCTCAAAAAGACGGCGGGCTAGTCTCGGCCTGGCGCTCGCGTCCGGCCGCGCGCCGGGCGCAGTGACTCCAAGTGGCGGATCACGCTTCTTTGGCCTGATCGCAACATCCGGGGATCCTGCGAATTCTTCCCTAAAACGGCGTACCCCTCCCAAGCCGCGATCAGGAACGCAGCCGTTTCATTCGCGTTTATATCACTCCGCACCATCCGGCGTTTCTGTCCTTCGCACAGTGCTTCCGTCATAGCGTCGTGCCAGTCTTTATAAATTCTTGCCGTCCTTCTGCGGAATCCCTCATCAAGACCTGACATCTCTTGAGACAGGTTAAGCAAGTAGCAGCCACGCTGAACGTCTTCTCTTTTCAGAGATTCGGCTCTAAAAATGCGGATCAGAGCGTCGATGGGACTCTTGGCGTTCCGTAAAGGCTGCACCCACTTCTGGTGAACTTTACTCGCCATGATTTCGTCCGCCACCGCATAGCCGAGTGCTTCCTTGTTATCGAAGTGATAGTACAACGCGCCCTTTGTCACGCCCGCTTTGGCCAGAATGGCATCCAGGTCAGCGCTTCGAAATCCTGAGCGGTGTATCTCCTGGAAGGCAGCCTGCAACAAACGTACTCGTGTGCGCTCTGGATCGCGGGGCGTCGACACCTTCCGTCGCGGCTTCTTTCTAACGGCTAACATACCAGCTAGTATGCGGGTTACGGTCGCGGCTGTCGAGGAAAAAACCTTCGACGGACGAGCCCGGGGCCTGCTTACCCTTCAGGCCGATTGCGCGCGGCCTCACTTCTGTTGGGCACGGCCCCGAAGTAAGAGGGCCGATGTTCTGCGGCGTTGGTGCTCTTATAATACCGACCGGTATGTATGTTTACATTGTAGGGCACGCACGTCAGGGCCGGGTTCGGTAGCGGGACCGTGTCGGAATCTCCAGAATCTGGAAGTTTGCGGATATCGCCTTCGGTTTGTTATGTCTCGACAGACAAGCGGGACGAGACTAGCCGACAGCGCTGCCATGCGACTGGGATGCGTTCTGAGCGAGCTCGGACTGACATTCCGAATCCCATAAGCGCTGATCCAATGATTGCTGTAACTGCTTGAAGAATCGATGACTGCTCTTTGGCGTTCGCCTTGCAATCCTCTATTCGCGCGAAACCGGCTTTCCAAACGGGTTCCGCATCTAAGAGGAGGATGAATGTATCGTCAACGCATCTCAACTTTTGTACTTGTTCTGGGTGCGGCATGCTGTCTTTTTGCGAGTCAGCTGCTGCTAGCCCAGTCGGCGACGACGGGTGAAATTAGCGGTACCGTTAGCGATCCGTCCGGTGCCGTAGTAGCCAACGTCCCAATTACCTTAAAGAGCGTCGATAAGGGATTCACCCAGAGTTCGACCACCAACTCGCAGGGCGCATATCGTTTTTCGCTCTTGTCTCCCGGCAACTACTCAATTTCCGCGACAGCGTCAGGATTCAAGACCACCACGGTGACCCAACCAGTCTCTGTGGGTGCGGTCGCCATCACCAATATCACGATGGAACTTGGCACCACCGGAACCACTGTCGAGGTAAGCGGAGATGCCCCGCTGCTACAGGCGGACAGCTCCGAAATCTCTACTACGATGAACGAGCTCGCGGTTAAGAGCTTGCCCAACCCCGGCAACGACCTGAGCTTCATCGCCCAGACCGCGCCCGGTTCGACGATGAACACCGAGAGCGGTTTCGGCAACTTCTCCAGCTTCGGCATTTCGGCAACCTCGAACTTGTTCACCATGAACGGTATGTACGACAACGACCCGTTCCTGAACCTGAACAACTCGGGCGCGACCAACCTGCTGCTCGGCAACAACGAGATTCAGGAAGCCTCGGTCACCAGCAACGGCTACTCCGGCGAGTTCGGCGGCTTTGCTGGCGCGACTGTGAACTACGTGACCAAGTCAGGTTCGAACCAATTCCACGGCAACGCGGCTTACTGGTGGAACGGATCGTCCATGAACGCCAACGACTGGTTCCACAACAACACCACGCCGGTGACTCCGAAGACGTTCGACAACGCCAATCAATGGGCAGCGTCGTTCGGTGGACCGATCAAGAAAGACAAGGCTTTCTTCTTTGCCAACTACGAAGGCCTGCGCGTGCTGGTTCCGGTAACCCAGACGGTTACTTACCCCAGCCCGCAATTCCAAACTTCAACGCTGGCTAACTTAGCGGCGATCGGGCAGAGCGCCCAGCTCCCATACTTCCAGAACATGTTTAATCTCTGGAACGCCGCTCCCGGCGCGAGCCGCTCAACCCCCATTCCGCTCGGCGGAAGCTCGCTCGGCGGTTGCTCCACTCAATCCGCTGGAGGACTTACCGGCGTTGCTTCACTGCTTCCCGGCGGCGCGTTGTTTGGCAGCGCGGTTCCCTGCGCGAACAGCTTCCAGGCGGCTGACAGTGCTCTAACCCACGAGTACCTGCTGGCTGGCCGAGTCGACGTCAACCTTACCAACACCGACAAAATCTTTATCCGCGCCCAGGAAGACAAGGGCTTCCAAGCCACCTACACCGACCCCATTAGCACAGTGTTTAACTCGGGCAGCGACCAGCCTGAATATCAGTCGCAGGCGAGCTGGAACCACAGCTTTGGCACCAAGGCTGTGAACAACCTAGTCGGAGCATTCACGTACTACAGCGCGATCTTCGACGCCAACAACCCAACTGCTTCTCTGGCCGCGTATCCAACGACCCTGCTTATGGGGGACGGCACATTTGCCAACAGCTTCCAAGGAACCGCTCTGGGCGGCATAAACTTCGCTTTCCCAAATGGTCGCAACGTCACCCAGTATCAGTTCGTGGATGACTTCTCCTACACTCTGGGCACCAAACACACCCTGAAGCTGGGCGAAAACTTCCACCGCTACGACATCGGAGACCACGATTTCGGCAACCGTTCCGTCGGGCTGCTGATTCCGTTCAATATCGGCTCCTTCTATGCCGGGGGTACGACGGGTACCCTGCTGCAGCAGACTTTCGCAGCGTCCTCGGCGGTTCCCGTCGGGATTTATGGGATCGGGTGGTATGTACAGGATGAATGGCGCGCAACTCCCAGTCTGAAAGTGACCGTGGATCTGCGCATGGACCACAACTCGGTTCCGGCCTGCCAAACCGACTGCTTTTCCAACTTGGCGACAGACTTCGCGGATCTGAATCACAGCGCCGCAATCCCCTACAACCAGGCGCTGATAAGCGGTCAGCACCAAGCCGTAAACTCGTTTACCACAATCATGTGGCAGCCACGCCTCGGTATTGCCTGGACACCGTTCGGATTGAAGAATACGGTGGTCCGCGGCGGTATCGGCTTGTTCGCCGATACTTTCCCCGGACAAGTTGCCGACAACGCCGCTTTAAACCCCCCGAACTACAATAGTTTCTCAATTGTTTCCGGCGGAGCTCTGGCGCCAAATGTACCCGGCAGTATTTTCACCCAGGCTGCCCAAACCAACGCGGCGTTCGCCAGCGTCTACGCGAACGGAGGAACCGTCGGAGATCTTCCTGCGGGCTTCCAATTGCCAAACGTCAACACTGTCAACACCGTTAAAAACCCGATGTACGCTGAGTGGAATCTTCAATTACAGCAAGGCATCGGCGCCAACACGTCGATCACCATCAACTACGTGGGCAACCACGGCTACCATGAAACCGTGAACAACCAGGCTGTTAACGGCTACTGCCCGGTCTCAGCCTGCCCGAACGGCTTCGCTGGACTTCCGTCTGTAGCGCCAGATCCGCGGTTCAATTCCGTGGATCAGATCCAGTCCATCGGAATCTCCAATTACAACGGGTTGACCACGTCGGTGCAGCATCGCTTCAACCATGGTCTGCAGTTGCAGGGTAACTTCACCTGGAGCCACGCCATGGATGAAGTCTCCAACGGCGGCTTCCTTCCCTTCACCTCTGACACCAACACCAGCCCGGAATTTCCGATCGATCCCAATAACATCCGGCGGATGTATGGCAACGCTGACTACGATACTCGGAAGTACTTCAGCCTGAGCTACGTGTACGAAGTGCCTTTCCGCTTCGGACCGCGATCGCTCATGCAAGGCTGGCAGCTCTCCGGCACTGCGTTTGCTCGCAGCGGCCTCCCCTACACGGTCGTTGACAACGGAACAGTCAACAACCTTTTGAGCTCAACCGGCTACGGGAACGCCGACACTATGTTTGCCGGCTACAACGGAGCGGCTCAGGGCGGCTGCGGCGTCGGAGCGGCATCTTCCATCAACGGCGGCGCGAAAACTCCGTGTTTGAACTCAGCGGACTTTTCACCCGTCATCCTGGGATCTGGCGCCACCACCAACGCTCCCATCTTTGGTTTCGGCAACCAGGCCCGCAACCAGTTCTTTGGGCCGGGATACTTCGACACGGACTTCACCGTGATGAAGTACACCTCGATCCCGCACTGGGAGGGTGGAAAACTCGGCTTGGGCGTTCAGTTCTTTAACGTTCTGAACCACCCCAACTTCGACCAACCGAACCGCGACATTTCCAATGGCTCGGGCCAGTTCGGCCAGATCCTGAGGATGGTCAATACTCCAACCAGCATTCTGGGTTCATTCCTCGGCGGCGACGCTGCCCCGCGTTTGATCCAGTTGAGCGCAAAGTTGAACTTCTAGGTTCAGCTTTTCCCTTGCAGGCGGTCTTGGAACTCAAGACCGCCTGTTCTTTCACCGATCATGCGACCTTCATTATGAATTCTGCGAATACTGACATGCCAGTTCTTTCCATGGGATTTCTCCCGTCTGAGCAAAACATTTCACCAAACTTAGAACCATTCGATCATAAGGCGACCATGCCTTCAAACATCACTGGGGCTCGACAAGTGATCGAGTTGGCGCACAGCGAATTATGCGGGCTGATGCGAGAACGTGAGGCAATCATCAAGCGCATGACCGTTCTCAAGCAGACCATCGCTGGCCTGGTCGAAATATTCGGCGCTGACAGCGTGAGCACGGAACATCTCGATTTTGTACAACGACCCCGTCGCCGCCGGGGAAATAGCTTGACCCAGATCTGTCGTGCCGTCTTAGCCAAGGCGTCTGAGCCGCTGACGGCTCATGAATTGGTCGAAGGCATACGAGCGGCGGATGTCACGGTGATACAACGTCAGAAAAATCCTATTGCGGCCGTATCCTCAATTTTGGGCCGGCTCGCATCATACGGAGAGGTTCGCAGCGCTGTAGCTGGCTCGGGGAGACGGCAATGGCTCTGGACCAAAGCTGATGAGAACGGTCGCTCATCTTGCGACGAGAGTACATCGAAGTTGTAAGTGCAGTACGGCCCGGACAAAGATGTTTGCCCGTCACCTGGATCTCTGCGTCCGGCACACTGCCGGGCGCGAGCGGCAGGCCGGAGCTAGCCGCCCTTTTCCTTGAGCCCGTAAAGCCTTCCTGACGGCGCGAAGCCTGGCCGATCTGGGTCGTTTTGTGCCGGAGGTCAGGCCACCGTCGCAAGATCCTATTGATGAGATTCAAAAAACACAGGAAGAATGGAACGCAGCGGGAACTTTTCGCCTGCTTGTGACATAAAAGAAGCATGAACGATGGGAAAAACACCGCGGAATGTTTGCGCGGATTCAGCTGGCGCACCGACTATGACTAGCGACGAAGCCTTGATGCTGGAATTTCAGGGCGGATCACGCGCAGCTTTCGAGGAACTGTTTGCCCGCTATCGCAAGCCACTGTACGGCTTCTTCGGGCGCCGGCTGAATAACCCCGAGCGGGCGGAGGATCTCGTCCAGGAAACTTTCCTCGCGGTGATCCGCGCAGCCTCCCGTTATGAGCCACGAGCCTTGGTTCGAACGTATCTGTATGGCATTGCGTTGAATCTGCTGGCTGCGGAACGGCGGAAGTTTTCGACGAGTAGCACATTAGGACAGTCCGCTCCGGAGCCTAAGACTGACGGAACCCCCGAGTACGTGCTCTGGGTCCGGCAAGCCATGGAAAAGCTGGATTCGCCGGACCGCGAAATCTTGATGCTGCGCGAATACGAACAACTGAGTTACTCCGACATTGCGGAGCTCTTGCGAATTCCCGTAAATACGGTCCGGTCCAGGCTTTTTCGATCGCGTCTTGCATTGAAGAGTTACCTAGAGTCGGAGGCAAAAACCAATCCTGGCCTGAGAGCGAGCGCCTGGCAGCCGCACCCACGAAGACGAGGCATGCAATGAGCACGAACAGACATCCGATCGAACAGGAAGAACTCATGGCTTATCTCGACGGCGAACTGTCCGCGGACCAAGCCACCGAGGCCTTGTCGCACCTGGAACTGTGCCCGGAGTGCCAGGCCCTTGCTGCCGATTTCCGGGGTGTTTCCCAAGAACTATTGGCTTGGGAAGTTGAGTCACCAGAAGTAGGCATCTCCTCGGAGCTCAACGCGGCGCTTGGGGAGCGCCTCCAGAAGCGGCAAGCGGCAAAGGTCACTTCGTCGAGATTCGAAAACAGAGTGATGACTAGCCGCTGGGTCTGGGCCGGGGCCTTGGCTATCGTCTGTGTGGTCGTGGGACTGAAGTTAACACTCACCAGCCGCAATCGGAATGAGGATCGCTCGACAGCGTATCCAAGCATGGCTTCGATCGAGAAATACCTGATGCCGGATCGCAACGCCGAGATTGCCTTAGCGCGAAGCGCTGCCCCGGAAGCTATATCCAGCGACGCAAAGATCCTGGTTCTCGGGTGGCGGGGCTATGAGACCGCCATCGAAGGAAAAAACGGTTTCGTTTGTATGGTGGAACGATCATGGATGTCCCCATTCAACTCCGCTGACTTCTGGAACCCCAAAGTACGTGTGCCGCAATGCTTCAATCCGGCAGCCGCGCGATCCATTCTGCGCCTCACGTTCAAGCGGACGGAGATGGTATTAGCCGGGCTATCGAAAGCTCAGATGATCGACAGCATCAAGGCCGGATTCGACAACAAAGAGCTTCCAGCTCCGGAGCCGGGCGCGATGTGTTACATGATGTCCCGGGCGGGCTACCTTAATGACTCCCTTGGGCACTATGTACCTCATCTGATGTTCTATTTTCCACTGACAGACAAGTCCTCATGGGGCGCGGATCTGCGCGATTCGCCGGTCACACTGAATCCGCAGTTTCGCGACGGTCCGGAGCCCATCACCGAGTTCGTAATTGCTGTTGGCAAATGGTCGGATGGAACGGCTGCACCGGCTATGTAGGAATGTCTCAATGAAGAAGAGCTACAGCGGTTTCAGCCGAGCCAGCAGGGGGTGGAAATGCGGATCCATGATCGTTGGATTTTGAGGCTTTTGGCGGTTTTTGTGGTGGCGGCATGCGCCGCCGTTCATTGCCAAACACCGCCCAAGCACACGGCCGATCCGGCGGTGGCGGCGCTGGGAAATGGATTTGTCTCCGACACTGCGCAGGTGAACGGAACAACCCTCCACTATGTTCGCGGAGGGACTGGTTCCGCTGTCATTCTGCTGCACGGCTTCCCCGAAGACTGGTACGCGTATCACCGCGTCATGCCGTTGTTGGCGAAGCGGTTTACGGTCGTGGCAGTTGATCTGCGCGGCATAGGCGGCTCTGCCGCGACGGCCGATGGTTATGATGCGGCAAATATGGCGGAAGACGTTCATCAATTGGCAGAAAGCTTGCATCTGGAGCACATTTACGTTGTCGGCCACGATATTGGTGGAATGGTGGCCTATGCTTTCGCCCGCCGGTATTCGGAAACCTGCCGCGGCGTGATGTTGCTCGACGCACCGGTGCCGGGGCTTGGGCCGTGGGATGCAGTCAAAGCCAGTCCCATTACCTGGCATATCAATTTTCAGCAGACGCCGGATCTGCCCGAGCAACTCATTGCCGGCCGCGAAGCTATTTACTTCCGCCATTTTCTCGATCCCGACACCTTCAGTGATGCGGATGTCGCCCGCTATGCCCGGGCTTATGCCGCTCCTGACCATCTGCGCGCGGCGTTGGAGATATACCGGGCTTTTCCAGCGAACGAGAAATTCAATGCAGCACAACAGAGGGCGATCAGCGTGCCTCTGGTGCTGGCTCCCGGAGAAAACTCGCCTTTCGAGAAACTCATGCCGAGCTTCGCCGAAGCGTTACGGGATCATCGGTGTGCAAACGTCAAGGTCGAGGTCATCAAGAACAGCGTGCATTACGTTGCCGACGAGCAACCCGAGGCCGTGGCTCAACTCATCGAACAGTACGCCTCTTTATAACGACGTTTACAGAATGTTATGCGAGGGCACACGAAGAATTTACGTCGCTTCACAAGAAGGAAGGGAAGCGTCGGCCGATCGACGGTGCTCGACGATCATGGGTTTGAAGCCATACTTTAAATCTGCATCACAAGGATTCAAGGAGAGAAACCACGTGAAACGAAACACGGTCAAGATGATCGCATTGGCACTCTTTGCGCTAGCACTGGGCACCGCTCTGCAGGCGCAAGATAAATCAGCGCCGCCCACCACCATGGTCTCAATCGATCAATATCTGATGGACCGCGATGCGGAGATTGCCATGGCCCGCAGCGCGGCTCCGCCATCCGTTGCCAAGGACGCCACGGTGATGGTTCTTGGAAGGCATGGCTATGAAACAGCCGTGGAGGGGAAGAACGGTTTCGTATGCGCGGTGGGACGATCATGGGATTTACCGAAAAACAATCGGGCTTTTTGGGATCCAAAGATACACGGTCCGATCTGTCTGAGCGCCCCGGGTGCGCGGTCTTTTCTTCCGATCTACTTCAAGAAGACCGAACTGGCGATTGCCGGACGTTCGAACACTCAGATAGAGGACGCCATAATAGACGGCATCGCGAAAGGTGAGTTGCCCACGCCCGAACCCGGTTCGGTGTCCTACATGCTGTCAAAGCAAGGGTATTTGAATGCCGGCATCAAAGGACCCTGGCTTCCCCACGTGATGTTTTTTGTCCCCGAAATCGACCCTAAAGCCTTGGGATCCGACTTGGGGGATGACGTCCCGTTGGACGCGCACGAAGAAAAAATAGGCCGCTATACCACAATTGACGTTCCGGTAAGCATGTGGTCGGACGGAACGTCCGCAAGCGAAGAATTTAAAAAGTATTTTGGCCCCGCGGACTCGGGGAAGATGGCTCACTGAGGTCCGATCCTAACCTTGATCGGTGTCGCCGATCATAGGTTTGGAGCCATACTTTGAATCTTCATTTTCAGAGGGACTGTAAGGAGGACATCAAATGAAGGTAAAGATAGTCAAGAAAATCACATTGGGAGCTTTGGCGTTGGTTGCCGTACTGGGCGCGGCGCGGCCAGTACGGGCAGGAGACGCCAAGAATCCGTATCCCGCCAGCATGGTGCCGCTCGATCAATACCTGATGGATCGCGATGCCGAGATCGCCTTGGCGCGAAGCGCGGCTCCACCATCCATTTCCAACGATGCCACAGTCATGGTCCTCGGCAAACAAGGCTACGAAACTGCGGTCGAAGGCAAGAACGGCTTTGTCTGCAACGTAGACCGCTCGTGGATGGACCAATTCGAAAACAGTCCCGAGTTTTGGAACCCTAAGAGGCGCGGTCCGGTTTGCTACAACCCGCAGGCTGCCAAGACGCTGCTGCCGATCACTTTGATTCGAACGGAATTGGCATTGGCTGGAAAATCGAAAGCTGAAATGAACGAGGGTATGAAGGCCGCGAGTGAGAAAGGGGAATTGCCGTCTCTCGAGCCTGGCAGTATGGCCTATATGCTGTCGAAGCAAGGGTTTCTTAACAGCAAATGCGGGAACTGCGCTCCCCATCTCATGTTTTATGTTCCGGTGAAAGACGCTCACACTTGGGGTGCAGCCCCGCTTGGCGCTGACGCCCCGGTTCTGCTGGCTCCACACTTTAATGGTGCTCCGGAGCCCGTGACAGAGTTCATTGTTCCGGTGTCCGAGTGGTCGGATGGAACGCCGGCGGACTCGGGCGATCATGCTCACTGACGTCGATCTCTGTTGATCGTAGTTAAAGAAGATGAAAGCGGATCAGGCGGCTTTCATGGAAAAAGCTGCAGGACCACGGTGGCTGAGACTCAGGAGAGCACAGATGAAAGAAAGACCTTCCCGATGGGCTGTTGCGTTCATACTGCTGGTCGCCAGTGCACCAGCCTACGCCCAGGACGCGTGCGAGCGCCTGAGTGCGGCAAAGATTCCCAACACCACGATTACGCTTGCGCAGACGGTTGCGGCGGGCGCGTTCAACGGCCCTCCCGCGCCGAAGAGCGGCGGCGAGCTCTCGCTTTTGTATAAGAGTCTTCCGGCATTCTGCCGCGTCGTTGCCGAGGCGAAGCCGACTTCAGACTCCGACATCAAACTCGAAGTCTGGCTTCCGGTCTCGGGATGGAATGGCAAGCTAGAGGGGATCGGCGTTGGCGGATTCGGCGGATCGATTGACAATGCGCAACTCGCAACGTCGGTGAAGGCGGGGTACGCCGCGACGGCCACTGACACGGGCCATACGGGATCTCCGATCAATTCAGGCTGGGCGATGGGGCACCCTGAAAAGATTATCGATTACGGTTATCGCGGAATTCATGAGATGACGCGCGTCGCCAAGACAGTCATCGCGGCTTACTACTCCAAGCCTCCGCAGCGCTCATACTTCGCCGGATGCTCCGGCGGCGGGCGTGAGGGCTTGATGGAGGCCCAACGTTATCCCGAGGACTATGACGGAATTTTAGTCGGCTCTCCGGCGAACGACTTTTCTGCTCTGATGGCGACTTTTGCTTATAACACCCAGGTCCTGACGATGGATTCGGCCAGCTACATTCCTCCGGCGAAGATTCCCACGATTGCAGCAGCGGTGAACGCCGCGTGCGACGAGGCGGACGGCGTGCACGATGGGATTCTGAACGATCCGCGGCAGTGTCACTTCGATCCCGCGACCATCCAGTGCAAGGGAGAGGATTCCGACAAATGCCTGACCGCTGCGCAGGTCAGCGCGCTGAAGAAACTCTACGCGGGAATGCTCGATTCCAAAGGGCACCTGGTTTACCCCGGCTATCTGCCCGGCGCCGAAGAGGGCCAAAACGGATGGGGACTATGGATTACCGGCCCGGAGCCCGGGAAGAGTTTCACGGCGGCTTTCGCCAACGGATTCTTTTCCGGCTTTGTATTCGGGAAGTCCGATTGGGACTCAAAGACGTTCAAGGTTGATGCCGACCTGAAAGCAGCCCATGAGAAAACCGCGCAGGCCCTGGACGCTACCGATCCCGACCTCAAGCCATTCCAAGCCCGCGGAGGGAAATTGGTTCTCTATCACGGTTGGAGTGATCCGGCGCTCACGCCGTTGAACACCATCGACTATTACGAGAGCGTCATCAAGAAGATGGGGCAAAAAGATGTCGACTCTTTCGTCCGCCTCTACATGGTGCCGGGCTTTCAACACTGCTTCGGAGGCCCAGGACCGGATTCGTTCGGAGCGTTCTATGATCTGAAGTTCGACGACCCGCAGCACAGCGTAGGCGCGTCTTTGGAGCAGTGGGTGGAAAAGGCCACGGCGCCGTCAATCATTATTGCGTCGAAGTTCGAGGACCAGGACCCAACGCACGCAAAGATGACGCGGCCTCTGTGCCCGTATCCGCAGGCAGCGAAGTACAAAGGCAGTGGCGATCCGAATAATGCGACGAGTTTCGCGTGCGCCGTGCCGTAGGGAGCTATACCTTAAATCGGCATGACAAAATCTGCATCGCAAGGATCCAAGGAGAAAACCACATGAAACGAAAGACAGTCAAGTTGATCACATTCGGATTCTTTGCGCTGGCCGTTGCCCTGGGTACAGCCCGGCACGCGCAAGCACAGGATGCCAAGGCTCCGTATCCGAGCATGGCGCCGCTTGAGCAATACCTCATACCTGACCGCGATGCCGAGATCGCCCTGGCGCGAAGCGCGGCTCCGCCATCCGTTTCCCAGGACGCCACAGTTATGGTCCTCGGAAGGCACGGATACGAAACCGCGGTTGAAGGCAAGAACGGTTTTGTATGTCTTGTGGAACGCGCTTGGATGTCCGATTTCCAAAGCGCCGAGTTTTGGAACCCGAAGAACCGCAGTGCCGTCTGCTACAACCCTGCAAGCACCCGATCCGTTTTGCCTCTCACCACAATGCGGACGGAGATGGTTTTGGCCGGTATCCCTAAGGAGCAAATCATCGAGAAACTCAAGGCCGCGATAGCCAAGAAAGAATTTCCTCCGCCGGAGCCGGGAGCGATGGCCTACATGATGTCCAAGCAGGCCTACCTAACCGACGCGGGCAGCCATAATCTCTGCCACGTTATGTTCATGACCCCGACCACGGACCCTGCCAACTGGGGCGCCGGCGCGTCTGACTCCCCGATCGTTCTTTTGGGACAGGATTCTATCGCGGCAATTACGACGTTCTTGATTCCCGTGGGCCAGTGGTCGGACGGAACCCCGGTGGATGATCACGCTCACTGAGGCGGCTGCGCGAACTGTCGTGCCGATCACTTTGATGAGGACAAGACTATATTGGCTGGGGGATTGTCCGTTTTTGTTTGATCACATACGTACTAGTATGTATTATGGCAAAGAGTTACCCTGATCGCACACCTTTCGAAGATGCCGCACCACAGGAGGAAATCGATGAACGGAAAAATAGCTAGGACGATCGCATTCGGAACCTGCGCGCTGGTTGTTATCGCATTAGGCGCGGCACTGCAAGCGCGGGCAGCGGACGCTACTGCAAAGTATCCGAGCATGCCACCCCTCGACCAATATCTCATGGAGCGGAATGCCGAGATCGCCATGGCCAGAAGCGCGGCCCCGTCAGCCATTTCCGGCGATGCGACGGTTATGGTCCTCGGAAGAAATGGCTACGAAAAGGCGGTTGAAGGCAAGAACGGTTTTATCTGCATGGTAGAGCGGGGTTGGATGAATTCATTCGAGGCCCCCGAGTTTTGGAGTCCCAAGACACGCGGCGCAGAGTGCTTCAATCCGCCGGCCGCGCGAACCGTGGTGCCGTACACTTTCTTCCGGACAAAATTAGTCTTAGCGGGAAAATCGAAAGCTGAAATGATTGAGAGTATCAAGGCTGCGATGGAAAGAAAGGAATTGCCCGGTCTCGAGCCAGGCGCGATATGCTACATGATGTCGAAAGACGCATATCTTAATGATGGCGGCGACCACAACATGGCCCATATTATGTTTTACACGCCACTCATGGATGGCGCGGTATGGGGCGCAAACACGCTAGACGACACAAACCATCTCTCGGTTAAGGTCCCGAACTCTCCGATCTATCTGACTCCACAGTTCCTAGGTAAGCCGGAACCGATGGATCTGTTCGTTATTCCCACCGGCGTGTGGTCGGATGGAACGCCGAACTAGATGTAAGGCACCGCATGGAGAGAAATGCGGGGTGTGGCCGACTTTTTCAGGCTATTCCGCTAGGAAAGCACGCCGCCGATCTGGAATTCTGTTAGGGATTTGAGATTCTTCTTGTAACCGCGGGCCACGGCGTATTCCTTCCCACCTTCCAGGCGGAGGCCGTACTTTCCCGTCGAGTATGGCTTGATCTCTACTACAAACGAGGTATTCACGAGCGCAGATCGATTGATCCGAATGAATCCGTACGGCTTGAGCTTTTCTGCCACCACTGAGATGGATTCGCGCAGCAGATAGGAGTCCGATTCCCGCTGCAGCAATACATAATTGCCCTCAGCTTGAACTGCGACCACATCGCCAGGATTGATAAAGAGAATCCTTCCTTTAGCTTTGATTGCGATCCTCGGATACTGCGAACGAGACAGTTTCTGCAACTGTGGCAAAGCTTCGATCAATTTCGTGGCGCGCTCGCCCTTTGCCCTCCGACAGGCCCGGTCCAGGGCTTCGCTGATGCTCTCGTTCGAGAAAGGCTTTAGAACGTAGTCTACGGTGTGGTTCTCGAAGGCCGCGATCGCGTGTTCAAGGTGGGCCGTTACAAACACGATGGGCGGCAACGGAGAGTGTTGTTCCCTAAGCCGATCGACCAGTTCAGCGCCCGACTGCTCCTGCACATTGATGTCCAGAAGCAAAACATCGTAAGAGTGCGTCGCCAGTTTATCGAGCGCTTCAATGGCATCGTTGGCCGAATCGAAATGCTCGACCTCGCTTTTTGCCGACAGAACACTTGCCAAAGCCGTTTGGGCCCTGGGCTCGTCATCCACGATCAACACACGCATGATTCATTAGATAGTCGTTCGGCGAGCCCAAAATGGACATCCTTTTTGGCCGGAGTCCAGGGTTTGCCGAGTCCCCGAATTTGTAAGGCCGGAGTGATGCCCGTTGTTCGGGAGTCATGCGTTTACGGCGTCTGGCGCTGCCTGTCTCTTCCGCTCGCTGATAGTCTTGAGTCGCTCGTCAAAGACCACAAGGGCGTTTATCAGTACCGATCCCTGCAAACTTCCGACGAGCTGACTTCTGGCCCGAAACCAATTTGGGGATTGCCTGTCATGCGATCGGAGTTAATGCTGCGCACTCGAATCGCTAATCCCAGGTCAGGCATATTAGGCTATGCCAATGGCGGGACAGCATCCGGATAGAACGCTCTACACTGCCGCGAGTGTCCGCTCCGCCGCCTGTGCCACCAGGCTCTCGAATTGCGTATGGTCCAGGCAAAGCGGACGTTGCCCGTAGCAGGCGTCCCTTCCTACCACATGCCAGTAAGGCATCCAGTTGAACTGCTTGCCTCCGGCACTTTCAAGCACGACGAGAAAAGGATAGAGGGTAACTTCCTCATCTTCCTCGCCCAGCCACGACTCCAACTTTTCTGGAAGAAAGGCATGCAATACCTTAAAGTCCCCGTCACCCACGCCTAGTTGAAAATCGAGCGACACATGCAACTCCCGCGTCCCTCCACAAGCCGGGCAGTTTTCCGGACTGACCTTAGAAAATTCGTACAGGGTATCGAACAATTTCAGGAACGTAGAACCTTTCTTGTGGCACCGCGTGCAGCAAACATATTTCGTGGTCACGTCTGCGCCTCCGCACACACCCGCTAAGCGGGAAAGTGAGTTACACCTACGCCTTAGGAGATCAGCGAATAGGACTTTTGTCGGTGTGGAGGATCACGAGCCCTTGTGACGCTGATCATGTCTTCGCTTTCCGGCGCGAGATAAAGTAAGGCGTTCAGGGATGGGAGCGAATGAGTGCGTGAGATCGTTACCAAACTGTGGCCGGAGATCGCATGGATTGAGAATCTCCAACTGCGAGAACAAGTGACGCAGGTCTGGATCAAAGCTCTCGAGCGCAGCCCTCTCCAGCCGGAAGATCTGAACCAGATTCCCTTCACACTGCTGGTTCCGAACTGCCCCATCACATTCATGGAGCACAAACGCTGCGTGGTGCACATTGCGCGCGCCAGCGGCAAGGCTATGCAAGAGTTCATGGGACGTGCTTTACAGATTAATTTGGATACCGTGATCGCCGGGGCGATTCTGGCTGACGTGGGCAAATTGCTGGAATACGAACTAGGACCCGATGGCAAGAGCCGACAGAGTGAACGCGGCGAAGCGTTGCGGCACCCGTTCACCGGAGTTGCCCTGGCGCTGGAGTGCGGCGTTCCGGACGCCGTGTGCCACATTATTGCGGCCCATGCCGGCGAGGGCGATCTGGTCAAGCGCACCACCGAGGCTTTCATTGTGCATCACGCTGATTTCATGGCGTTCCTGCCCTTTAAGAATCTCAAAAACATCAAAATGAAATCATAAGGAGAGAGCCCTTGTCCGCACCGAAGTCGATTGCCGAACCGAAAGAAGCTGTCACTGCCAGAATGTCCCGCTGGGCCGCCGGCCTGCAATATAAGGATCTCTCGCAAGAGGCGATCGACCGGGCCAAGCGTTTCCTGCTGGATTCTATCGGCTGCGCGCTTGGCGGTTACCAGCAGCACGACGTGAAGATCGCTCTGGCAGTTCTCGGCGAGATAGCCGGACGAGGCCCGGCCACGGTAATTGGCACCGGCGAACGAGTCGACCCCGTCTCCGCAGCGCTGGCCAACGCGCTGATGATCCGCAGCATGGATTACAACGACATTTATTGGAAGCAGGATCCTTCGCATCCCTCCGACATCTTTCCGGCGGCGCTGGCAAGCTGCGAGCGGGCAGGCAGCGGCGGCAAGGAGTTGATTGTGGGCCTGGTCTTAGGCCACGAGTTCGAGATGCGATTTTGCGAGGCAGCGTTCCCGGGCATCCGCGAGCGGGGATGGCATCACGCCACGCTGACCGCCTTTGTTTCGCCGATTGTTGCTGGGCGCGCGCTGCATCTTTCGGGGGAGCAGATTCAGCATGCCATCGGAATTTCCGCCAGCCACCACTGCACGCTGGGAGCGGTTACTGCGGGCAAGCTGACCATGATGAAGAACACGGTCGACCCGATGGCGACACAGAGCGGTGTGTTTGCCGCGCTGCTGGCGGAAAAGGGCTACTCCGGTCCCGAGCATGTCGCGGATGGTAAGGAAGGCTTAACTCATGTCTTCGGTCCCGACTGGAAGTTGAATCTTCTGACTGATGGCCTCGGCGAGTCGTGGCGCATCACGCAATGCGGGATGAAGGCCTTTCCTACCGAAGCCCTCACCCACACGCCGATCTCGGCCGTGCTCGATCTGGTCAAGACAAACGATCTGCATCCTGATCAAGTCGAGAGAATACAGGTACGGTCGCTGGCGCGGGCTGCTGACATTCTGTCCGATCCCAGCAAGTACGATCCG
>Ga0116221_1001036_pt1 | contig 18805 bp, 15 predicted proteins | sample Sb_taG_5_FD_88965 | JGI IMG/M metagenome (GOLD analysis project Ga0116221, IMG submission 88965) | Peat soil microbial communities from Weissenstadt, Germany - Sb_50d_8_FC metaG | ecosystem: Environmental > Terrestrial > Soil > Wetlands > Peat | place: Germany: Weissenstadt | collected 2010-09-21 | reverse complement strand
GGCGTTCCCGACCACCTCAGGCAACGACGAAACGTTCGAAGTCACGACCGGGGTGCCGTGCGCCATCGCTTCAAGTGGAGGCAGACCGAAACCCTCATATAGCGAGGGGAAGACGAAAATCTTGGCTTGGTCGTAAAACGTGCGCAACACCTCGACCGGCACGAATCCTAGAAAACGAACATCGTTTTGCACGCCGCTTCGAATGACGGTCCGCCGCAGATCGGGATTGCCGGAAACATCGTCTCCAATAATGATCAGCTTGAGATCGGGAAATGCCTGCTCTTTTTCTAACTCCGTTTTCAGTGCGGAAAATGCCTCGATCATACGCACAACATTTTTGTGTGGACTGATTCGTCCGGCATAGAGCAAAAAGGGATAGGTCACCTGATAGCGCTCGGCAATCAGCTGACGATCGACCGCGCTGGCATGTCCGCGAAGGAAGCGTTCATCGATCGCGTTGTAAACCACCTCGATGCGAGCCGAAGGAATGTTAAAAAGTTTCTCCATCTCAATCTTGGTGAAGTTTGATACCGCGAAGATGCGCGAGGCGCCACGCAAAACTTGTTTCGTCAACTGGAAATGCAGCGAACCCCAAAATCCAGTCTGCTGGCGAGCCCGCGACAAATGCTCCAGCATATCGTGCACAGTCATTACGTAAGGGCAAGGGAGCGCGCGGGGAATCGAGAACAGATTCGGGATGTGCACCAGATCGCATTCGAGCCGCTTCACAACCGTGCGAAAATCGCGAAAGCTTTTCAGGGAGCGCTCCGGCTCGGCGAGCGGCACACTATGGAAGTTAGGCGGCAGGGGACCGATTTCCTTGACTTTGGCGGGTGAGCCGATGAGGAAATACGTAGTCTCGAGGTCGAGTCGCCCTAGAGTGCGGACGACGTTGCGGATATAAGTGCCAACGCCGAACTCGGTCATCCGCCGGATGTCGATGGCGATCTTCACCGATGGCATTTAACCACAGAGAGCGGCAGTACTCACAGTAGAATTGCTCACGACCATTCTAGACGCGGACTTCCGCTTGGGCTTTGGCGCGGCGCTCGGCGTACAGCGGGAACGCTTCGCATAAATCAAACACATCCTTTTTGATTCTGGCCAGCACAGCGGCATCCGTGCGGTGAAGCAGCGCATCCGCGATCCAGCGGCCGACCTGCCGCATCTCCCCTTCTTTCATGCCGCGCGTGGTCAGAGCCGGCGAACCGATGCGAATGCCGCTCGGCCTCAGCGGTGGGTTGGTGTCGAATGGGATCGCATTCTTGTTGACGGTGATTCCAGCTTCGCCCAACGCCTTTTCGGCCTCGCTGCCCAGCATGCCTTTGGAGAAAACATCGACCAGCATCACATGCGTATCGGTTCCTCCGGAAATGATGCGGAAGCCTTCCGCGGCCAGCGTCTCCGCCAGCACCTTCGCATTCGTCACGACCTGCTTTGCGTAGTCGCGGAACTCCGGCTGCATCGCCTCGTGAAAACAAATCGCCTTGGCCGCGATAATGTGCATCAAAGGGCCTCCCTGCATACCGGGAAAAACTACTTTGTCGATTGCCGCCGCAAACTCGGCCTTGGAAAGAATCATGCCCGCTCGCGGCCCACGCAGAGTCTTATGTGTGGTAGAAGTCACGATGTGCGCGTGGGGCACAGGAGAGGGATGCACCCCGCCAGCCACCAGCCCCGCAAAATGCGCCATGTCGACCAGGTAGAGCGCACCTACTTTGTCGGCGATCTGGCGCATGCGCGCAAAGTCGATGATGCGCGGATAGGCGCTGCCGCCGCCGATGATCAGCTTCGGCCGATGCTCCTCTGCCAGCTTTTCCAACGCGTCATAGTCGATCGTCTCCGTTTCCTTCGTCACGCCATAAGGGACGATCTTGTAGGTCTTTCCAGAAAAGTTCAAGGGATGCCCGTGTGTAAGGTGACCACCGTGGGCCAAGTTCAACCCAAGAATCGTGTCGCCCGGCTGAAGCACAGCGGCATAGGCTTCCATGTTCGCCTGCGATCCGGCGTGGGGCTGCACGTTGGCGTGCTCTGCGCCAAATAATTGCCTGGCGCGGTCTCGCGCCAGGTTCTCGACCACGTCGGAGAACTCGCAGCCGCCGTAGTAACGCTTGCCGGGATATCCCTCGGCATACTTGTTGGTAAACACCGAACCTGCCGCCTCGAGCACTGCCTCGCTGACAAAATTTTCCGAGGCGATGAGTTCCAGGCCCTCGTGCTGACGGCGGGTCTCGTTGTCGATCGCGGCGGCGATTTGAGGATCGGCTTCGTACAGCGGACGGTACATGTTCGTCGAACTCTTCATATCATTTTTTCCTTAGCGAGCCTCGTACACGTCGGGCCGGTGCAGTTCCATATATCGCTCGGGAGACTTGACCGGGGTAAAGCCGGACCGCGAATAAAGTCCGTGTGCATCGCGGGTCAAGAGAATCCAGCGCCGCAGGTTCTGCAGTGCGGGATGCGTCATCACGCACTCCATCAACCACTTGCTTAATCCACGGCCCCGATGCGACTCGAGCACGAACACATCGCCCAGATACGCAACGGTGGCAAAATCACTGACCACGCGGGCAAAACCAACCTGTGCACCGTTAGCTTCGTAAATGCCGAAACACAACGAATGCTCGATCGACCGCTCCACGACTTCAAGCGAAATTCCCTTGGCCCAATAACAGTTGGTTAGAAAACCGTGAATCACATTCAGATTCAGGCGTTCACGGTTGGTGCTGATTATGAAACCGTCACGGTGGTACTCCATCACCTCTTCAAAATCAATCGCGCCGCTCGACACCATTCCCACATTCTACCGCTTCATCGGCTACGGCCGCCGCCTTTGCTCAAAACGCCGTTCGCAAGAACGAAGCCATTTGCCAACCATCCATGTACTTGAACGGCGTCTCTCCAGTGGTGTAGTGGCCGCAAGGCAGAACAACGACTTTGTGATCGAGTCCATGCCGCTCAAACTCTTCCACCGCGCCGCGCGACAGTTCTGGCAGGAAAGTTAAATCGTACTTCGCATAGATAATCAGCGATTTCTTCGGCCAGCGGGCAAACTTATCGAAGTATGACATGGGGCTGACGCCCAGCCAGGCCTGTCGCAATTCCTCCAGACCAATCGACGGCTCGATTCCCTGGCGGATGTGCCGCGTCGACTGGCCATGCCAGACCACATCGGCAACGTAGGTAGATGCATGGTTGAATACCGCAGCACGAACCCGCGGATCGTGGGCCGCCGCGATGAATGCATAACACGAGCCCAGGCTCGTGCCCAAAATGCACAGCTTGCTGTAACCCTGCTGCTCCAGCCAATCAAAACAACTTCGAATATCGGCGACTCCTTGACGCAGGGCATCGAGCGTGCGCCCAATGTTGGCGGAAACCGCGTAGTCAGCGCGGCTCGTTTCGGCGGGCATGCGAATGTCATGATAGGGCATGCTCATCCGAAGCACGGCAATGCCCAGCATGTTGAGCACGCGGCAGAAACTGTTGTAAGCGATCGCGTCCGCATTCCAGTGCGGCAACAGAACGATGGCTCGCTTTCCCCGCGCTGGAAACCAGCGTGCATTTACCAGATTGTTCTCGGGATACGGCGTGCGCACGGGCGAAGTGAAACGCAGAAACTCGGCGGACGTTCCCTTCACTTTCGCTTCAAGCTTTGGATCGGGAACCTCACGCGTGGAGAAAACCTTTACATCGCGCTTCTCCAGCCTGAAATCCGAGGGCCGCGCGTAGGAATAAAACTCCTCGCTCCCCGCGACGATGCGGTGGTTGAAATCGTGGAAAAACTTTTCTGGATTTTCAGGCGCCTGCCCCGGACGCCATCCATTCCGGCAAGGCCAGTCGCGTGCCCACTCGACACCCCATTCGAGCGGACGCACCACACGGTTGTTGTCTACCGAAGTGAGCCGGTGCTCCCAGTCATACATCCATTGTGCGTAGCGCGAAGGCATGGTGAATCTTCTAGTGTAACAAGCCGCATCCTGCGAGCCATGCGAGAATCAGTAAACAGCAGCAACTAGCGGTTCGCAGTTGGCATTTGGACGTTGAGCGGCGTCGGTGACATAAGATAGCCTTGAATGATGTAAACCAAAACGAAGATACAGCAGATGAAAAGACCATCCAGAACGGAGTGGAAGCGGGTTGATGCCATGAAGGACTCAGACATAGATTTTTCTGACATACCCGAGCTCGGTCCCGATTTCTTCGCCAACGCGATGGTCTGGCGGCCGCAAGAGGAACGTAACAAATGCGGAGCCGACGCGCACATTCCCCGGCCACCCTGGGGAACGAAAGCGGACGTGGTCAAGGTGAAGTCGCCAAGGAAAAGGAGGACCGAGAAAGCTTAGCGCCTGGATGATAAACAATGGCTCATCTTGCTGACAGATGGGGTTGTCTAGCGCTCCTCGCGCTCTTATTTGCCCCCGGATTCCTTGCTGCTTACTTTCTGCATTCGTGGGTCTGGGTACTCGCCGCACCCGCCATTCTAGTGATCCTCATGCTCGCAGTTGCAGCGCTACCGTTTAGGCGGAAGATCACGCCGCAAGAATGGGCAGACCAACTGGAAAAGCATCTGCTTGGCACAAACGGACCCTATGGTTGGGATGACGCAACCTCAGTTACTCTTTTTGATCAGCGACTAGAGAACCTTCGTTCTCGCCTCGTGCACGACTTCGACATGCTCAACACGCCAGAGAAGCGCGAAGAATTTCGGCAGATCATCGAAGCACTGCGCCGTGGAGAGGTCCCCTAGTCTGGATCGATAGGGGAGTCAGTTTCCGTACTTTCGCGGCACGCGTTTGGAAATGTTGCAGAGAATTTCGTAAGGCGAACTGTTAGCCCATCGGGCATGTTCGAGTGCCTCCACGCTCAGACCGTCGCTGCCTCCGAGCAGAATTACTTCATCGCCGACGGCAATCCCAGGAATTCCAGTCACATCCACCAGCGTGAGGTCCATCGAGATGCTGCCGACAATCGGCGCGTAGTGGTCGCGGACGATCACGCGGCCGCGATTCGAGAGCTGCCGGCTGTATCCGTCGGCGTATCCCACGGGGAGCACGGCGACGTGCGCCGCGGCTTTGGTCACGTAAGTTCCGCCGTAGCCGAGAGCCTGATTGGCGGCGAAGTTTCGCATGGAGAGAATTCGCGTCTTCCAGGTAAGCACCGGCTTCACGGGAAGGCGGAGCGTGCCGCCGCTTACTTCCCTGCCCGCGCGCTGGAATGGCAAATAATATCCGTAGAGCGCGATGCCGGGCCGCACCATGTTGTTCCAGGTCTCGCGGCGCGAGATCAGGGCACTGGTGTTTGCTATGTGTATCAACGTCGGATCGAAGCCGGCGGCTCGCACCATGCGTTGCGCGTCTTCGAAACGGCGCTCCTGCTCGGCCACCGAGGGCGCGTCCAGAATTTCCGACGAAGCCAGATGAGTGGAGAGACCTTCAAGATTGAGATGCGGCGCCGCGCTGAGAGCCCCAAGCACAGCAGGAAGTTCATCCAGCGATACGCCCAGCCGACCCATTCCCGTGTCCACCTTCAAGTGCACAGCTTGGCGAAAGGCCCCGTTCGCCGCGGCATTCTCTAGAGCCTCGATGTGCCACGGTTCCCATACGGTGGGAGTGAGCCGCTGTCGCACAATTTCGCCTTCTTCGCCGCGCCAGAAACCGGTCATCAGTAGAATTCGCGATTCGATGCCAGCCTCGCGCAGCGGAATGGCCTCGTCGAGTGACGTGACGCCGAGCCAGCGCGCGCCTTCGGCCTGCAGAGCACGTGAGCATTCCACCGCGCCATGTCCGTAAGCGTCGGCTTTTACCACTGCGCACACGGTTACACCCGCGCCCGCATGCTTCATGACCGCGCGGAAGTTTTGCCGCAATGTGTTCAGCGAAACTTCCGCCCATGTGGGGCGCGTCGCCACGCGGCTCGGGATTTCTACAGTAGTCGCCACTAGGCTCGATTATAGCGGGAGTAACGCGCGCCCTCAGGTTACGCTTGGACTACTCCCGGTCGAGTCGATTGCGCCAATGCCGTGAAGGTCCGGATCTATCCATAAATTCATTCGCATAGTTGCAGGACTTTCCCAAGCGGCTAAGGCCACGCGAATTGGGCGAACCGTACGGCACGAGCGGAACTCGTGCCCATCCCAAAATCGTTCCGTGAGGCGTCCTGGATCAGTTTCCCCCCAGCGAGAAGTTCACCGTGATCTGCGTCTCTACTTCGACGGGTTCGTTGTTCAAGATATAGGGCCGGTAGCGCCATTGGCGCACAGCCTCGATCGCCGCCGGAGCGAGCATGGGATGGCCGAAGAGAAGTTGAAGATTTTCGATGGTGCCTACTTTGCTTATCGTCGCCTGCAAGAGGACCGTCCCCTGAATGCGCGCACTTCGGGCGAGCGGGGGATACGTTGGTAGAACCTTCCGCACCAGGTCACCTTCACTCATGTGCGAGATGTGGACCGAATGGACGACTGGCGCTGGCGCTGCGGAAAGAATCGGACGCGAACCGGTTCCGATGGATCCGAGCATTCCATCTTGACCACCTGGTCCGGCCAATGCTCCTGGAATCTCGGGACCACCACTTCCAACCTGAGGTGGAGCATCGTCATTGCCAGTCTCTATGTGACCCGGAATTCGCTGTGGCTGTCTCAAGAAAATATCCGCGGGATTGCTGGGTGCAGCCGAGTTCCCTCCGGCATGAGTTCTAGACGTGGCCGGCTCTCCCAGCGGTGGTGCCAGACTGACGGGAGTCGAGAGCTGGCGGAACAAGGGCAAACCCTGCGGACGGAGCAGTGGCAGGATCAGCAGCACCCCGATAGCGAGAGCCTGCAGGCCAAATGATGTTAAGGCTGTCAGGCCGCGGCGCGAACGCTCATCCCACGAATTAATCGTGTGGTCAAGCAGTGCTCGTTCAAACATGGTGTCCTCCTTGCTGAACGCGTTGCTGATAAAGACACCGTGACCACCTCGTCCGGACTGACGCGAGCAAAGAAAAAAGCCGCGCTGAGCGCGGCTTTGGGGGAACTTTCCCGACACACTCGGTGTCGTCATTCAACTACCCAGAAAACTACTGTGGTGGCGTGGTCGGCTTCGGAGCAGCCGGCTTCGGCGTCGTCGGCTTCGGAGCCGCAGGCTTGGGTGCCGCGCCAGAAGATGCAGGAGCCGGAACGCCGGACTGCGTGTTATAGAGTTCGACCACGGCCTTGGTAATGTCGCCCCCTTCGCCGTACCACAAGATCGGGCTTTGCGGCCAGGGGTTGGAAGTGTCGACGATCATTGCGTAGCCGCCCTCTTGCGCGTGCTTCACGATCACCGGCGCCATCTTTTGCAGAATGCGCTGGAAAATTTCCTTCTGCTGATTCTGGGCGTCTTCCTGTGCGTCCTGCACGGCGCGATCGAAGGATTTCTTCTTGGTCTCGATTTGTTTGACCAGGCTGGTGCGCGCATCCTCGTTTAGCTTGTCGCCCTGGGTCTGCAATTGCTTTTGCAAACTCTCGAGTTCATCGTTCTGAGATTTTAGTTCGTTCTGTTTCGGATCCAGCTTCTTTTTCAGGACATCAAAGTCACGTTGGCCCTCGTTACTGGCAAACACAGCTTGCTCAATGTTGATGGTCCCAATCTTGGTGCCGGTACCGGTGGCGATGGGTGCGGAAGGCGCAGTGGTTGCGGGCGAACTGGCTGGGCCCGTGGGAGCAGCGCCAGCGGTTTGGGCCCATGCGGAAATCATTGATACGGAGATCAGTGAGTTAACGGCAAGGGCCAGGACTGAACGCATAAACTTGCTTGTCATTGGATCGATTAAACTCCTTGGAACATTGTAGTTCCTGTAAATAGGCTCTGGGAATTAACTCGGATTATCCTCTTCCGGCGACGCTGGGCCGTACTCACGAGGTTTTCGTCTCGCGTCTCCTGATCTTGCGTTTCTTGCAAATGGCCGCCGTCAGTCGTTATCGGGAATCGGCGCACCGGATTGCCAGCGTCACAGGTCGGGGTTGCGGACGTGCCGTCCACCCTTGGACTATCTTTCTACTGTAGCGTGGATCGTAGTGATTATAGAGACCCCTCATTAGCGCCGTCAAACGGTCGGCTACCAAACTCGCCACTAGAACGTCGTTGCCACGGTGAAGCGGAACGTCTTGCGTGGCTCCCGCAGTAAGAAGCTGGGCGAAAACGCGTTTCTTGCCAGGTTAAACGTATAAGCCCCCGCGGCGGTTAACTGGCAACCAGTTTTGGGGTTGCAAGTCTGAGGAAACATCGAAGGCGTAATTGGAATCGGCGGATTCGCCGCACTATCCAGCCGCAGCGGATTGTACGCCCAATAAATCCGGAACGGCGCGTTGATCACCGGCAGAAACATTTGCAACTCAAGTCCCGTCGACATTCTGGGACGCCAGTTGGTCGTCCCCAACACCTGAAGATCAGGAGAAGGTGGAGGGTTCAGCACACTTCCAGGAGTGCAGGTATTGGCGGTGGCAGTCTGCAACAGTTGAGGGCAGCCGAACGGCGTACCCACAACGTTCTGGTATTGTTCGGTTGCAATCTGGAGTTGCGAGCGCCTGACAATGGGGTCGATGCCGATGTCCATAAATGGAGCCAGCGCCACCGGCCCATAGATGGTGTAACGGTATTCAACGTTGGTCACGACGCTCAAATCGCCGCCGGGGAATACGATTTGATCGATAGGTATGGGAATGCTCACATTCCCCGCCCGGGGATTCTGAGGATCTTTGAGTACCGGTGTGCCGTCGCGATTGGTCAGGGTGATCGCTCCGTTGCTCGGCAGGAAGGCAACCGGGGAGACCGAACGGATGTCGAAGCCGCGCAGATCGTTCTCGCCACCCATGTAGGAACGCTGGAACGGTGGCGCAACCAAACCGCCGAAGCCGCTGATAAAAGATCCCTGGACGCGGAAGCCGACCGTATTGCGGCGTTTCTGCACTGGAGTCCAGTGCGTGAACTGGACGATCGGCCGAACCGAGCGGACGGTCCCCCCTAACCCGGCAATCTCAGCGCCCAAACTAAGAGCCTTTCCGCTATGGGGCGAAATGGGACTGTCGATCGTGTTGAAGGAGAAATTTGGAAAGATCTTGCTGGTGATAATTCCTTCCAAAGCATTTGGCCCGGAAATACCACGGAAGGCCAGGAACTCAAATAAGTTTTTTGAGGCCGAACTCAAGGCCAGTAGAGAGGACCGGTCGAAAGAATAGGTAATCCCGACTCGCTTGAACGATCGGTGCAGCGGATAGCTTAACGATGTGGTAAACCCGGCGCTTGATTGCGTGTAATTTTGCAGGTTTTGCAGGACGGCATTGGGCAAGTTCAGAGTCTGTCCGCTGAAGATGGAGAGTTGCCGGGCCTGGTTGTAACTGACCTTGTTGTAGTACACGTTGAAGCCGAACTGCAGTGGCCGGTCAAACACATACGGCTGGGTGAAACCAAACCGAATGCTACGGGCCAGGTTCCCGATGCTCGCCTGGACCGAAAGCGTCTCACCCAGGCCCAGGAAGTTGTTGGTCGAGTAGTTGATTCCCACGAATGCGCCTTCCAGTCCGCTCACGCCGCCGTTCAGGCCAATGCTGTTCTTGCCCTTCTCGTGTACCTTGAGCGTGAGGTCAACCAGTCCATCTTTCTCGTCCAGTTGGCGGACCGTAGTGTTGGGGTCGTCGGGCTTCAACTGGTCGAAATATCCCAGTTGATTCAAGCGCAGCAAGCTCAACTCCCAGAGACGCGAGTTGTAAACGTTTCCTTCTTCAAGAGCGATTTCGCGGCGAATCACTTTGTCCCGAGTGGTCGTGTTGCCCTGGAACTCGATACGACGCACATAGAATTGCTTGCCTTCATCGACGTCGATATCGAGAAAAATCTGTTTCTTCTCATCATCAAAGTGGGTGTCGGGAATGGAAGTGAAGTTGATATAGCCCAACTCGCCGTAGGCTTTACGCAGATTCTCCAGGCCCTTGGCCACTTTCTCCTTGCTGAAGATATCCCCATCTTTGATGGGGAAGAGATTTCGTAGGGCCTTGATATTCTGTACGGCTTTATTGTTCTTGAAGGTGATCCCGCCCAGGGTGTAACGGTCGCCTTCCTGGATCGGCATGGTAATGTCAACCGCTTTGCCCGGCCCACTCTGCAGCAGCGGGATGTGGGGACCCGCATGCCCGGTATCGTGAATCTGAGTTTTCGGCTGGTTCACGCTGACCTTGAAGTAGCCGCGATTCTGATATTCATTGCGGACGCGTTCGGTGTCTTCGTCCAGCTTGGTGGCATCGTAGGTTCGGGCGAAGATATTTTCTAGGAAGATCGAGTGCGGGACGCCGATAGGCCGCAGGTTCTTCATGGAATAGCGCAGAACTCGCGTGGGAACGTTTTTGTTGCCTTCGAACTTGATCTTGCCCACCTTGACCTTGGGACCTTCTTTGATCACGAATGTGATCCCAACCGCGGCTGGCGGTATCTGCCGTATCTCGGTGCGGACGGTGGAAAACTGACGGCCATGCTCCGCCAACAGGCCTTTAATGGTCACTTCCGCTTTCTTGACTTTCGTCGGGTCATACTGATTCTCGACTGCCAACCCGACTTTGGCTTCCTTGAAGCGGTCGAGCACGTCGCTGGTGGAAACTGAACTGAGGCCGACATAGTTGATTTCGCGGATAGTCGGCTTTTCTTTAACGTGGATCGTTAGATCCCATCCCTTAGCGGTCTGTTCGCGAGTGAATTGGATGTCCTCGAAGTAGCCGGTATTCCAGAGGGAGTTGAAGTCGCGCTCTAACGCGGCGGGATCATAGACATCGCCGGGATGAGTGAAAATGCGAGCCAGCACTGTTTCTTTAGGGATCCTTCGATTGCCGGTGATATAGATATTCGAAATTACGTCGGTCTGCGCCCAGCTGGTTGTGCCCGGAAAAAGCACGAAGGCGATTCCCAGCACCCACGCCAATCTTCGGCAAATCCGTGCCAATGAAGGGGATGGACGATGGGTAACGTCGGAAGCACGCTGGCCGCGCTGGGGCACAGCAATGTCTGCATGAGAACAAAAATGAATCGCTACGACCTCAGCCTCTGGGATGTGGGAAAACGATCATTATACGTAGAGAAAGAGAAAGCGTCCAAGCTGCCACTCTTGCCGGTGGCTTAGCTCAATGTCATCCGCAAGCGTCCGTTGTGCCCCGAAGAGCTCGTCCCAAGCTTGCCGGGGAATCCCGGCGAGCGCGCGTCACCTTTCTTGCGACGCAATAATCGCGCGTTCGGCTCGCTTCCTCAGGGCTTGGCTGACTCCACCTCAACCAAGACGGAATAAAACGTCGCGGAGTTGCCCAGATCGGAAAGTTTTTCTGAGGTCAACACATTAATATTTCTAAATCCGGGACCGAGCTTCGCCCAATTCAGCTTGGCCGACACCACTCCCGGTTGCACTGCACCGTCCACTCGAGCCCGCAAAAAGATTTCTCCCCGGCGGTTGAATACCTTCACCGGGTCGCCGTCGGCAATGCCTCGCGCGCGAGCATCGGCTGAATTTATTTCGAGAAGGTTTGTGTGCTCCATGGCTTGTACCGAGGCGACATTTGAGAAACTTGAGTTCAGGAAGTTGTCTGCCTTGCGTGCCAGAAGCTCCAGCGGGAAAGCGGGACCCTGCGCTCCATGCCGCGATTCCGCCGGAGGCGTGAACTCGGCAACCGGATCAAGACCCAGCGCTTTCATCGCCTCGCAGTAGAGTTCAGCTTTGCCCGAAGGCGTGCGAAAGTTCCCTTGAGCGAAAGGCAAAAAGGCCTCCGGTGCAACCTCGTTTGCAGCAGTAACGGCAGCACCGGGAGCCGGAAGCCGATAGCTGGAAGCCGCGAAGTTTAACCGCACCTGCCCTTCCCGTTCCAGTCGGTCGCGCGTAATTCCATCCAACCAAGGATTCTTCGACGCCAGTGCCCCGTCGATCATCTGGTCAACGGTCTCGCCGAAGCACGAGTCGTTAAATCGCATGCGACCAGCCAGCGCGCGGAATACCTCAACATTCGGCCTGCACTCGCCCAACGGCTCGATGGCCTGATCTGACACCTGCAGGTAATAGTGTCCGTAAGCGGTCTGCAGATCCTTGTGCTCGAAAAATGTAGTCGCGGGCAGCACGATGTCGGCATAGTCGGTCGTGTCAGTAAAGAATTGCTCATGAACCACGGTAAACAAATCCGGGCGCTTGAGCCCACGAACCACCTCGTTGTGATTCGGGCAAACCGCCGCTGGATTGGAACTATAAACGAACAGCGCCTTCAGCGGTGGATCGCTCAACTGGTTCAGTGCCTCACCCAGCCGAACCATGCTCACCACTCGCGGTAGCCTCTGGAGTTTATCTGGCTGCAAATCGGGTCGCCTCAACGCTTCCTTATTTAGGTCAAATGCACCGCTCGTTGATAAGTGAATCCCTCCGCCAACTTCTTTCAACGATCCAATGATGCACGGCAGCATCGCAATCGCTCGCGTTGCCATGCCGCCACCCTCGGACCTCTGCACACCATAATTCACACGGATTACCGAAGGTCGAACCGTGGCATACTCGCGCGCCAGCTTCTGAATATGTTCTGCCGCGATCCCCGTCCACCGCGACGCTCGCTCCGGCGAATAGGCTTTCACTTTTTCGCAAAGTTGATCGAAGCCGAGCGTATATTTTGCGACGTAATCGGCATCGTGCAGTCCTTCGCCGATGATCACGTGCATCATCGCGAGCGCGAGTGCGCCATCGGTGCCTGGATTGATGGGAAGATACCAGTCAGCGCATGCCGCTGTCCGCGTGCGGTAAGGATCGATCACTACCAACTTGGCGCCGTCGCGCCGCGCCTCCTCGACAAACGGCCACAGGTGAACATTGTTTCCATGAATGTTCGAGGCCCACGCGATGATGTAGCGGGAGTGGACGAATTGCTCAGGCTCGGTGCCGAGCTTCACTCCCATTACCGATTCGAGTCCGGCTTCACCCGCCGAAGAACAAATCGTGCGCTCAAGCTCTGATGCGCCCAGGCGACTGAAAAATCTGCGGTCCATGGAAGCGCCGTTGATCGCGCCCAGCGTTCCGCCATACGAATAAGGCAGAATCGCCTCGCTGCCGAACTCCGCGATAATGCTGCGGAAGCGCGAAGCAATCTCATCCAGCGCCTCATCCCAGGTGATACGCTCCCAAACTTGCGCTTCTTGTGTGGGGATAGCCGCCCCTTCGGCAACCTCAGGGCAGGCTCTCGGCTGTCTAGCCGGAGCGAAGCTCAGCTGCTCTGCCGCAATCCCCTTCGCCGCAATCCGCCGCATCGGGTACAGCACGCGATCGAGCGAATAAACCCGGTCGAGATATTTCGCGACTTTCGCGCACAAAAATCCGCGCGTGACCGGATGCCCTGGATCGCCCTGAATCTTCGTCGCGCGCCCATCTTCGACCGTAATCAATACCCCGCAAGCATCGGGACAGTCGTGAGGACACGCGGCATGGACAATCCGTTTCATTGACCCTTAATTATAAGTGGAACAGGCAAGGCGAACCGTAGGAAGAAAAGCTCTCAGTAACTACTTCAATCCAATGTAGAGATCGACCTGGGAGTCTTGCGGACTAGCGGCGCGCTGATCGTAAAATTCGTAATCAGTCTGGTAGGCCCGCGCGCCGCCGAGGGCGTGCTTGTCCTCCATTTCCCACACGCGCTGCCACGCGGCAACCACAACCTTGGCAACTGGACCTTGGTCGCTCGTCACAACGGCGTAGCTCCCAGCGTGCACCGTTTTCAGAACAAGACCGGCGGGGACGGCCGAACCATCGGGAACCCTGGCGCCGAGGGTAAGGGAATACTCCCCATTCTTGTCGCTGGCGTAATCGCTGTAAACCGCAAAAATGTTGCTGTCGACCTTGTTGGGAATTTGTTGCAGCACGCCTTCCTGAAAAAATTTCTGCCATTGTTTGCCAATGAGGCCGTCGCCCGTCGCTTCCTTGGCGTTGCTGGTGCGCACGGAAATACCGATAACGGAAAATCCGCTCTGATGGACAAGTTTTGGCACGGCGGCTTCTCCAACAAACAAAACAGCTGTAAGCGAAAAGGAAATCAACGAAACGATGCCAGCGAGCATTCTGAATTGCCTCCCCGCTTCGAAGCTGCGGCTCATTATACCGGTCCCTTGCGGGTAAACCGGCGGACGAAAATGGGCGGCCCTCGCGGGCCGCCCATTCGCCTTAGTTATAGTTTGCCTTATTGGATCTGAGGCGGATCGGCAACCACTGCTGCCGCCATCACCGGAGTTTGGGTAAGCGGATCCACAAAGAGCAGACCGCCTGCCACCACCGGAATCGATCCGCTCGACTGCAACCCGCTTAGGCCCGTCGTATCGATGAACAGCGTTCCGTTGCCGGTAGCCACGGTAAGCGGAGCTCCACCCAGCGAATATCCGATCAGCCCGTTGTTCTGAAGCTGGAAGCTTCCGTCGTTGCCGCTGACGATGCTGACGGCGCCCAGCGTGCCATAGACGCCCTGGAAGCGCAGCGAGATCATCTGTGGCGTGAAGAGATTGCTGGAGAAGCTGCCGCCGATGAAAATACGCTGTCCCACGATCACGCTGGAATCGTTGAACAACGCGTTGGTAAACAGATTGTCGAAGAAGCACATATCATACTGCGTGACTGCGCTCACGTTGATGGTTTGGATGGTGTCGACGTCGCTGACGAGGTCGGCGCCGGTTTCCCCTACCCAGAGAGTGATCTGCTGCACCGGTCCCGAGGTTGGGTTCACAGCCAATACACGGCCCGAGAGAAAAGTCTGCGACGTGGCGATAACTTCCACGTTGCTGGCCACCACGCTGCCGTCGGCTTGGAACGCGCCTTGGACTCCGACAATCGCCGGAGCGGCGAGATTGTTGATGTTCCACCCGCTGTTGAACTTCGTGCTGCTGTTGACGTCGATGGTTAACTGGTGTCCGTACGGTCCCTGGATGAGGAACGAATTGCCGGCCGCATTCACCGAGACCAACCCTCCGGTGAGGTCGGTTACCTGACCGCCAGGATCACTGGCATTTACCGCCTTGATGTAGATGGTTGGGTTCACTATGCCTGTAATTGTGCCGCTGCCATCGACCGCGACCGACTGGCGGATGTCAAAATCCATCCTCAACCCAGCCAAGCCGTTGCTGCTGACAACCATCGGCGAAGGAAAATTCACGGTAACCGTGGTCTGCGTGGGTGTGCCTGTGGTCGGACTGAAGGTCGCGTTCATCGGGACCACGGTCGGAGCCGGGTTTAACTGCACGTAAGAAATCACTGGGCTCGACAATGAAAACGTGGCGCTATTGTAGGTATCCGCAGGTACTGAGTTAAATCCCAGCGGAGAACGAAGGCCTAGAAGGCGCGCGAAATCGACCGTCGTAGGTGTGGACAACACCTGCGGCGATCCGTTAGTTCCATTCAAAGTGATCGAGTTGATGGTGACATCAAAACCGACGACCGAGGCCAACGGAGCATCCTCACCGGTCACGAATACGGACGCCGGTTGTGAGGACGGGGACGTGGGCGGTGTTGACGAGGTCGACGATGAACTGCAGCCCACTCCCAGCATCAGGAGAGCAAAGGACAGGGTAATCCCAAGAATTCGTTTCATAGCAAACTCCTATTCAGAGGTTTGATGTGACGCCAGGGGGAGCCGCAATTTGCTTCACGAAGATGAGAACACGCTGATTGCGAGGATGTCGCGTAACCGTGGTTCCGGTTACTGGAAGCAATCTCTGAGCGCGAGATCGGCTAAGTACATGAATTTTATGGATTTGCTGAGGTCGGTGAGAGCGGCGGGAATTGGGACACGTACTTGAGTTTCGAGCAACCTCAGCAAACAGGCGAATCTGCCCTGTTAAGCACATAGGGAGGAGCAATTTTTGTCACCGGCGGCTGGGACTCGATCTAGCTTAGTTCGAGGACTTCTTTTTCTTTAGCCTTGCTCATCTCTTCCATCTTCTTGATTTCATCGTCGGTGAGCTTTTGGATTTCATCCAGCGACCGCTTCTCGTCGTCCTCGGTGATCTTCTTGTCTTTCATCGCCTTCTTGATGGCATCGTTGCCATCGCGGCGAATGTTGCGCACGGCAGTGCGATGTTCTTCGAGAACTTTATGCAGATGCTTCACCATCTCCTGACGGCGCTCCTGCGTGAGAGCGGGCACGGGTACGCGAATCAGCTTTCCGTCATTCATCGGATTCAGTCCAAGCTCGGCGGAGCGAATCGCTTTCTCGATCACCCCCACCTGAGATGGATCAAAAGGCTGCACCGTGATCATCTGCGGTTCGGGCGCATGCACCTGGGCGATCTGATTTAGCGGCATCTGCGAACCGTAATAATCGACGTTCACGCTGTCCAGCATGTGAACCGAGGCACGTCCGGTGCGCGTAGCCGCCATCGCCTTGCGGAAATCTTCTACCGCCTTGTCCATGCGTGTCTTCAGTTGTACGTAAGTTTCTTTCAGGCCCGGAATCGCGGCCATCGTGGCTTGCGCCATATCAGTAAGCTCCGTAGGACGTTAAGAATCAAAACGCTGCATTATAAACCCAAACGAAAGTCAGCCACGGATCGAGCAGTACCCATTCCCTGGCGTCATGCCGCTTTTCAGGCGGAGCGAAGCATCGCCCGGAACTGCTGCGCTTCAGCCCACCGAGATCCCTCGCCCGGCTGAAGAGCGCCCTGCTTCGTGACGACGCCCAGCGTGGTGCTTCGCAAAAATCTTTACGCGCCCACTCTCGATCCAATCTTCTCTCCAAGGACCACGCGACGGATGTTGCCGTGATGATTGAGATTGAAGACAATGATCGGCAAGTCGTTATCCTTGCACAAGCTGATGGCTGTGGAATCCATCACTTTAAGCCCCAGCTTCAGGACGTCCATATATGTGATATCGGTAAACTTCTTGGCGTCCTTCACTTTCATGGGGTCAGCATCATAAATACCGTCAACTTTCGTGGCTTTGAGAATCGCGTCGGCTTTGATTTCCATGGCGCGCAAAGATGCTGCCGTGTCAGTGGAGAAGTAGGGGTTGCCGGTGCCGCCGGCAAAGATGACCACGCGGCCTTTTTCCAGATGACGGATAGCGCGCCGCCTGATGAACGGCTCCGCGACCTGGTTCATCTCAATCGCCGTCTGCACCCGGGTGTAAACCTTCTGCTTCTCCAGCGCATCCTGCAGCGCCAGCGCGTTGATCACTGTAGCCAGCATTCCCATGTGATCGGCGGAGACGCGGTCCATGTCTCTGGCCTGGTCAGCAACGCCGCGGAAGAAATTGCCGCCACCCACAACGATCGCGATCTGCACTCCCAGTTTGTGCACGTCGGCTAATTCTGCCGCGACCTCGTGAATGCGTTTGTTATCGACACCGAAGCCCTGCTCGGCAGCCAGGGCTTCTCCGGAGAGCTTGAGCAGAACGCGTTTGAAGGCCGGGGCAGTAAGAGTCATGTAGGTTCGTAGAGCCAGCTGTCGCGAGGTATCTTGCTCTCGCAACAAGCACAAAAAAGGCGCCCCTTCGGGCGCCTGGAATTACTCTGCCTTCTGTTCTGTGGGCTTGGTGGTGGCGACAGTCTCGCCCGCATCACCCACCTTGAAGCGCGCGAAGCGGCGCACGCTGATGTTCTCGCCAAGCTTGCCGATCTTCGCCGCGATGAGCTGCGCAATCGACATGGTCTGGTCTTTGATGAAGGGCTGTTCCAACAGGCAGACCTCTTCGTAAAACTTTTCCATCTTGCCGGCGACCATCTTTTCCGCGATGTTCTGCGGCTTGCCGGAGGCTACGGCCTGCGCGATATAGATTTCCTTCTCGCGATCGAAATCGGCCTTGGTCACATCCTCCTTGCGGACAAACTTCGGATCGCTGGCCGCAATGTGCATGGCGATATCGTGCACCAGTTCCTTGAAGTCGTCGGTGCGTGCCACGAAATCGCTCTCGCAGTTCAACTCGACCAGCACGCCAATCTTGCCGCCGGCGTGGATGTAGCTCGCCACCGAGCCCTCACTGGTCACGCGCGTGGCTTTCTTGGCGGCAACCGAAACGCCTTTCTTGCGCAGAATCACAACCGCCTGCTCCATATCGCCCTTAGCTTCCGTCAGGGCCTGTTTGCAATCCATCATCGGTGCTCCGGTCTTCTCCCGGAGATCTTTCACTTGTGCCGCAGAAATATTCGCCATAGTAGTGCTCATCGATTGAAGTCCTTATAAATTTTGAGTTCATGTCGAGGTTTCAAGGTTTCATAGTCTCAAAAGGCCAAAGACTACTTCCGCGGCATCCGCGTAAACTTTGAAACCTGTGGAACTTTGAAACCTTGCTTCTGACAAACTTTGACCCGCGCCGGACGACCCGCGCGGGTCTAATGTCAAACGCCCGGTTTGTCTTCTCGCCTGAGAGAATCCCTCAGGGGCTAAAGCCCGAATCTTTGGTGGCTCTCAGCGGCACGGCTAAAGCCGTGCCCTTTCGAATCATTGTCTGCCAACGACTAACGACAGACGACCAACGACGATTTCTAAACCGTCTGACTCTCCACCTTATGGATCTCGGCGTCTTCGTTGGCGACCGGCTTCTTGTGCGTCCCCGGGCCCAGCACTTCTTCCATGCTGATGTCTTCGCCGATGTCGGCCAGATCAGAGGCAGCTGCCGCTTCCTGGGAGCGCAGTTCGAGCGCGGCAGCGGCATCTTCGGCCTGCTGCGCTTCACGGGCTTGGGCCTGTTCCGTAGCCGCGGTCATATCGGCGACCTGCTTATCGGTCATCAATTGCGCGCCCTCGGCAATTGACTCCGAAATCTTCGACGTAAACAGCCGGATCGCACGCAGCGCGTCGTCGTT
>Ga0116221_1001035_pt1 | contig 18807 bp, 17 predicted proteins | sample Sb_taG_5_FD_88965 | JGI IMG/M metagenome (GOLD analysis project Ga0116221, IMG submission 88965) | Peat soil microbial communities from Weissenstadt, Germany - Sb_50d_8_FC metaG | ecosystem: Environmental > Terrestrial > Soil > Wetlands > Peat | place: Germany: Weissenstadt | collected 2010-09-21 | reverse complement strand
TTCGGAAAAGCCAAGAATGAAGAAGTCTATCGGCCGCACAAGATCACGTACTACACTCTGCACCAGGGCTGGGAAAAGGTCACGTTCAATGAACAGAGCACGGTGTATCTCAGCGTCGGCAGTGATTCCTCGTATCTCGAAGACACCGCCGTGCCAGCGGGATTCACCGAGGCGAGCGCGGCTCACTCGGTGGCCATCGTCCTGGGTGCCTGGATGACGGTCCGCCTCGAAGAGAAAGCGGCCTGCGAGGAGGCCCGCAGCGCCGCACAAGAGCGTCTGATGCATGCGCTTAGCGAACAGCGCGAGTGCATCGATACACTGGCGCTGGCTATTCGAGACGTCAAGGAGGCCCATGCACAGTACAAGGAGCAACAGTTGGGCGAAATCGGCCAGACCGCTGTCAACCCCTCCTGGGGCCCATTGAAGGCCTTGCAGTCCTGGAGTCACACTTTAGACGACAAATACCTGAGTCAGCTAGGGAGGATCGATTTCTTGAGGAAAGCGCCCCCCGGACAGCTTCTGCGCGATGCACAGCTGAAAACCGCCGATCTCGAAGCGCTTATTTCCCAGAAGGAAGACGAAATGACGATCTTGCTAACCCGCTACGCCGCGAAGGGAGAGGAAATCGCCAAGGCCCAACAAGTGATCGCCCAAAAAGGCACACGGATCCGCGAACTGGATAAGGAGCTGATGTTGATCACTAAGCCGTGAGAGGCGCGACAAGGTGCTATTCATTCTTCCTTCAGGGAGAAGACGGAGGCCTCCCAGGGAGCCATGTCCAGAAACAGGCCGCGCGATTGCAGATCATTGCCCTCTCGTTCATAGGCGGAATTGCCGAGTTGATCCTCCAGCCGCCATTGGGCATTCCCGAGGTCCGCGAACGGCAGCCGGACGTAGCACTGACTCTGATTGGGGGCATAGTTTACCGTGACCAGAAACTTCCTAGAGCCTATCCGAATAACGGGGACAGGACCTTTGAATTAGAGGTCCTGTCCCCGTTATTCGGATACGCTCGATGGTTTTGGCACATAAAAAAGACTGCTGCTGTTGGTAATATGGTAATTAAGGGTTCGTTGAGATGATGTGTCAACAAACCCTCTGCCGCCAAAGTTACTGCATGTCTTCGAAGACTGCGAGATCAGATGCACGCCGGCCGCGGCCCCTCCGCTGATGCCGTGGCAATGGCAACGCCGGAGTGACCTCGGGTGAAAGACGGGCCCCAATGTTCCGAGTAAAGGAATCGGAAGAAATCCAGGGCTTCTCTCTAGCCCAGCGGGTAGTGCAAATCACCATCATTGTGGCACTGCTGGTCAGCTGTGGCTCAGCTTATCTTCTCGTGCAGGAAGACCGCCGACTGGCCGGGGCGCGGGACATTTCGGAGCCGGCTACTGGAGCGGCCCTGGAATCGCTGCGAACCGTGCTCCGGTTTCAATTGGTTTCAAGTGTAGTTATCACTGCGATGTTGGCCTTTTGTCTAGCCTTCATCTGGTGGCTACAGCGGCGCTACTCGGCGGGCCAGCAGTCGTTACGGCGGCTCAAGATGCTCGCCCACGACATCCTGGCCAGTATGGACCGGGGCGTGGTGACAACCAATAGAGACGGGATTATTACGAGCATTAACCCGGCGGCCCTGCAGCTTCTCGAAGTAAAGTTCGAATGCGTTGGCCGCTCCCTGGCTTCCATTGCGCCCGCGGGAGTGCCGCTGGAGGACATCCATCGCGGAGTCGTCGAAGGTGACTCGGCTGCGCGTGACCGGGACTTCAATCTGGATCGAGCAGGCCGCGTGCTGCGCTTGCGCGTGGACGCGCATGCACTCGAAGACGTCACGGGCACCGGCCTTGGCTGTGTCATCCATTTGCGCGACGTGACCGAGCGACTGCTGCTCGAAGAACGCATGCGCCGTATGGAACGGTTTCTCAGCCTGGCATCGTTGGCATCCGGCTTGCATCATGAAATCAAGAATCCACTGACGGCGTTAGGCATCCATTTGCAACTGCTCGAAGAACGGTTGACCGATGCGCGCTTGGGCCAACCTGTGGAGGAACTTGTCGGCATCTTGAAGACCGAGGTGTATCGGCTCAACGGCGTTCTCGACAGTTTTCGCAGCTTTGCAAACCTGCAGCGCCTGAGAGTACAACCTACCGATGCATTGCGAGTGCTCGAAAACACAGCCCGCCTGGTGGCTCCGCAAGCGGCCCAATATCAGGTGAAGATCAACTTCGTATCACCTGATGCTCCGCTGCCGCCGGTGCCCTTGGATGCCGAGAAATTCGAACAGGCGATTTTGAACCTGGTGATCAATGCCCTGGAAGCCATGCCCGGGGGCGGATGCGTTACGCTTCGAGCAACTGTACGGGAAGGCTGGTTGTGTGTGGAGGTCATCGACACCGGTCCGGGCATCGCGCCCGAAATCCAGAAGCATCTTTTCCAACCCTATTTCTCAGGAAAGAGCACCGGCACGGGAATGGGGCTAGCCCTCTGTGAAAAACTGATCGGCCAACACGGCGGTCACATCAACTATCACACGAGTGACAAGGGAACAACCTTCTGTGTTTCAGTCCCGCTGAAACAAGAGCACGAACGAATATGAGCGACAACCACTTTCGCATCTTGATCGTGGACGACGAGCCCAACATCCGCTCCGGGCTCGCGAAGGCATTGGCAGAAGAAGCCGACGAGGTGGCGACCGCGAAAGATGGGTCCGAAGCCCTGGGAATGCTGAAGCGCCATCATCACGATCTGGTCATTACCGATCTGAAGATGCCCGGGTTACTTTCCGGCCTCGAGTTGATCGAGCACATCAAGCACGAGCGACCGGAAACATTGATTCTGGTCATCACCGCCCACGGAACGGTGGAGACCGCAGTAGAAGCCATGCGCTTGGGCGCCCATGACTACATGACGAAGCCGCTCGATTTGAACGTGTTACGCCTCCATGTGCGAAACGCGTTCAAACATCATCGTCTGGTGGAAGAGAATCGCCAACTTCGCCAAAGGCTGGCCGCCACCAGCGAGTTCCCGCAGATGGTGGGGCAAAGCGCTGCCATGCGCGAGGTGTTGGCGCGCATTCGACTTATCGCGGACACCGATGTCACGGTCATGATTCAAGGCGAAAGCGGCACCGGCAAAGAGCTTGTCGCGCGCGCCCTGCACAATCTGAGCGCGCGGCGCGGCAAACCTTTCGTGGCAGCAAGCATCGGCGCCGTTCCGGAAACCCTCATTGAAAGCGAGCTGTTCGGACATGAAAAAGGAGCGTTCACCGGGGCCGGCCGCCAGAAACCTGGATGGTTCGAGATGGCACACGGGGGAACTCTGTTCCTCGACGAAGTGGGAGAAATGCCAGCCAAGACGCAGGTCGATTTACTTCGCGTACTCGAACAGCGGGAAATTCGCCGCCTGGGAGGCGAAGTCTCCATCCCCGTCGATGTGCGCCTGGTGACGGCGACGCACCGGGACATCGCCGAACTCGTCTCCGAGGGGAAGTTCCGAGAAGATCTGTACTATCGGTTGAACGTCGTGCCGTTGCGCGTCCCCCCGCTGCGCGAGCGCCGCGATGACATTCCCTTGTTGGTCAAGCACTTCCTCGTAGAGGCTCAACAGCGCCACCAACGCCCGGCTAAGGAAGTTGCCGGGGCTGCCATGCGAATTTTGTGCGATTACTCATGGCCTGGCAACGTCCGCCAGCTCCGCAACTGTATGGAGCGCTTGGTAGTCACCGTGGAAGGTCCCACGATCCACGCGGAAGAGCTGCCCGAGGAACTGCGCTTGTCACCGCGTCCCGATGTAGTTTCCCTGGAATACGCCGTTCAAGAGGCTGAGAAGGTTGCCATTCTGGCTGCCCTTGCCGCGTCCAATCAACACCGAGAGCGTGCGGCTCAAGCCCTCGGGATCAGCGTCCGATCACTTCACTACAAAATGAACCGCTACGGCCTTCAATGACTCTGCAAGATCTTGCAGTTCTCTGCAAATAAATGCAGATCCGGCATGCCGTCCTAAATGCCCAGTCTTTGTCGTGTGAGCCACCAACCCCGCTTTCCATAGCTTCAAGTCGTGCCGCTGCAATTCGCTACAGCACTTCCGGAGTTGGAGCAAGCCTGTGGCACAAACTTTGCACGGGTTGGATTTCCAAATGCCAGGATGGATTATGAGCCAGCGCCCGCCTGTACCGTCGTGGTACAGGAACATGAACGCCGCGTCGACAAGTTTGCTTGACGTTGGAGTCGGTATGCAGACAAGCAGCGTTCCTAACCGACCTCTGCAGTTGGCGAGCATTTTCCCTCGAGAAGCAACCATCATCGGCTTGAACGAGCGGAGCAAACCAGGAGTCACAGCAGAGATGGTCCGCCGCCTCGCGCAACTAGGGGAGTTCCCCGCAGAGCGCGAACCCGCAATTGTTGACATAGTACTGGCGAGAGAAAAGGCTGGATCCACTGCGCTGGGCAATGGCATCGCGATGCCCCATTGCCGGACCGGCTACGTGAAAAGACTGGTCGGAGTTGTGGGGATCGACCAGCATGGTCTGACATTTGATGCCGTGGACGGCGAACCGGTTTATGTCATTTTCCTGTTGCTCGCCCCACTCGAAGATCGGGCCCAGCACTTCGAGGTCCTAGGACAGATCAGCGCCATTGGCAAAGACAAGGCACTCCGCATGTGCCTGCGTGGCAGCAGAACGCCCGATGATGTGCAGCGCTTGTTGGAGGACTGGAATCGCAATTTGAGCGGATTCTCCACCTAAAGGTGATGGTGGACCGGTACTCAAGCATCCGCTGCGGAGAATGGCAATGAAAGCGTATAGGCGTGGATCGTCTGCGTCATCCGGCGGCAAAGGGGCCGCCAGCTTCGCTCTTTCCTCTTCCAAGAGCGTCGCTCCGTCGCAAGAAGCGATTGCGCGGCGTGCCTATCTCAAATGGCAGGCTCGCGGGTGCCCCAGCGGCACCGACCTTCAAGATTGGCTTGAGGCAGAAGCCGAACTTAAGAAGGAACTAAGGCAAGGCAGCCGAAGTTAATTGCGGGCATACGAACTACCAGACACTCTCCGTCTGAGATTCTAGAATTTCGGCGTGGGGACGGAACAGCGCGCGATTACGGCTTCCGGCAAGCGGAACTGACCGGTGGCTTGGACCGAGCGCGGGAGGGGCGCCTGCCCCGTCATGGATGAGAGGAGAGGCGCATGCAATGGAGCATGAGGGACTTGGGCGAAATGTTCAAGGTGTCGGAGAGCAAGGTGACTCGGTGGATCAGGCATCAAGGGCTGCCGGCGCAGCGCGTCGCCGGCCAATATCATTTCAACCGAGTCGAGGTGCTCGACTGGGCGGTCGCTCACCAGGTCAGGATGGAGGCTAGCCCGGTCGATCAGCTGGTCGATGGCGTGCCGTCGATCAGTCTGGCCGATGCGCTGGAGGCTGGCGGCATCCATTACAAGATTTCGGGAGATGAGCGCCAAGCGGCGCTCAGGGCCCTCGTTTCCCGCCTGCCGCTGCCCAAGGATTTCGACGGCGAATTGCTTATGGGGCTACTTCTCGCTCGGGAGGCCCACGGCTTCAAGGCAGTAGGAGACGGAATCGCCATCCCTCATGTACGCTACCCGATAGTACTGAACGTAGCGCGCGCTCTGCTGACGCTCTGCTTCTTGCACAAACCCATTGCTTATCAGGCGCCCGACGGGAAGCCGGTGCGGATTCTTTTTACGGTGATCAGCCCCACCGTGGCGACCCACGTTCAGCTCCTTGCTCAACTATCGCGCGCTCTTCACAAGCCGAGCTTCAGAAAATGTGTCGTGGAAAGGGGGCCCCGAGAGATCATCTTGCAGGAGGTTCGGCGACTCGAGAAGGCAGAACAACCGGTCTTGGGAAGCAGCCCACGGGCTGCGTGAAGTAGTGGCGAGTGGCGGGTGGTGAGTAGTGGGAGGAGCAGCCCGCGGGCTGGCTGAGTCTTGCCTCCTTGTTTCAGCGTGTCCAGGCGTTATCGCTCCATCATTGAGGAACAGCATGCAACTGAACATCCGGGACCTCACAGATTTGCTCAATGTGGGCGAAGCCATGGTTGCACGATGGATCAAGCACCAGGGCCTACCGGCCCAACAGGTCGGCGGACAATACCGCGTCAATCGTGCCGAGCTTTTGGAATGGGCGACCGCAAATAACGTACGGGTCTCTCTGGAGTTGTTCGACCATCTCGAGGCGGACGAAGAAACTGTCCCATGCCTGAGCGAGGCTTTAGAGGCCGGCGGCATTCACTACAAACTCGAGGACACGAGCAAGGACCGGGCGATTCGTGCCCTGGTGCAGGTCTTGCCATTGCCCGAGGACGTGGATCGAGAGCTTCTCTTACGTCTTTTCCTCGCGCGTGAAGCTTCGGCTTCGACCGCCATCGGCGACGGCATCGCCATCCCACACGTCCGTAACCCCATCGTCCTGCATGTAACCCAACCGGCGGTCACGCTCGCCTTCCTCTCACAGCCGGTCGACTTTGGAGCGCTGGACGGCAAGCCGGTTCACGTCTTATTCTCGATCATCAGTCCGACAAATCGGAGTCACTTGCAGTTGATTTCACGTTTGTCCTTCGCATTGCATGACGGAAAGCTCCGGGAGACAGTGGCGCGCCAGGCACCACGCGACGAAATCATGCAGGAGGTTCGCCGGGTGGAAGCGAACATGGAGATGCCTGCCCAAGGGATGAGAAAGGCGGCACCATAGCATGGAGGTCTTGCTCGGCGCGGCCGCATTCCAAGTCTTGGCCGGGATAGTTGCCCTTATTCTCTCGAAATGGCCGCGCCTTGCCACGGTGGTGGGAGCGGGGGGAGCTGCTCTAGGTTGTCTGATCGGTTTGGTCCCCACGTTGCGCGTTTTACTGGGCGGCACGCCGGAGTTGCTGCGCTTTAGATGGGACGCCTCGCACGGGCCCTTTTGCGTTGAAGTGGACGCTCTGAGCGCCTTCTTTCTTCTGCCGGTGCTGGGGCTGTCTGCGCTCGCGGCCGTGTATGGCGGGGACTACCTGCTTGGCTATCGCCACAAAAAATCCCTGGGCAGCCCTTGGCTCTTCTTCAACTTGTTCGTCAGCGGCATGGTGATGGTCCTGGTCGCTCGGACAGCTCTCCTGTTTCTGGTGGCATGGGAGGTCATGTCCGTCGCCGCGTACTGCTTGGTGACGTTCGAACAGGAGAAGGCTGACGTCAGGCGGGCAGGCTGGGTCTATCTAATTGCCACGCATCTGGGCGTAGCGTTCCTTTTCTTGGCCTTCGCGCTGTTGGGCCGACAGGCGGGCGCCCTGGAATTCGAGGCATTCCGGGTGATGCCCAATCCCGGGGCAATGTGGTCAGGGCTGATTTTTGTGCTTGCTCTTGTCGGTTTCGGGGCCAAGGCGGGCTTTGTGCCCTTTCATGTCTGGCTGCCCGAGGCACACCCGGCTGCCCCATCTCACGTTTCGGCCCTGATGTCGGGGGTGATGATCAAAATGGGCCTCTATGGGATTTTGCGCATCCTGACCTTCCTGGGACAGCCGGCCGTGTGGTGGGGACCGACACTAGGCGGACTCGGCCTTCTTACCGGATTTGTCGGCATCTCTTTGGCATTGCAGCAACGCGATATGAAACGCGTGTTGGCCTACTCGAGCATCGAGAATATGGGGTTGATCGGCCTGGCCCTGGGTGTGGGGCTGTGGGGATGGGCCAACAATCTGGCTGCGGTGGCAGTGCTAGGGATGACGGCCGGCCTGTTTCATATCTGGAATCACTCCCTGATGAAGGGTCTAATGTTCTTCGCCGCCGGCAGCGTTTTGCACGGCACGGGCAGTAAAGACCTGGAGAAGCTCGGAGGATTGATGAAGCGGATGCCCTGGACCGGAACCGCCATGATGATTGGTGCCTTGGCGATCGCTGCCCTGCCGCCGCTCAACGGTTTTTTGAGCAAGTGGCTGATTTACCTGGGTCTCATGAAGTGCGGGTTCGCGACGAATGGCAGCAGCAGCCTGACGGCTTTGTTCGCGGTCGGTCTCCTGGCCCTGATCGGCGGGCTAGCGGTGCTGGCCTTCGTCCGCATGACTGGCATCGCCCTCTTGGGTTCGCCGCGGAGCGAAGCCGCTCAGCACGCCCACGAATCCTCGACGTGGTTGCTTGGCCCCATGGTGCTTTTGGTCCTTCTTTGCCTGGTCGCAGCGGTATTTCCCCTGAAAGTGACTGAATGGCTGGCGGGTCCTTTAAATCAAATCCTTGGCCAGGCAGCCGGGCAAACCCTGCTGGAGCTGGAATCTTCCGACGCCCCTCTCCATATCGTTGGTAACATCAACGCCTGGACCCTACTGGCCGTCGCACTCGGGGCGCTAGGCTTCTATGCTTGGTCTCGGATGCGGGGACGGACGGAAGGACCGACCTGGGGTTGCGGTTACGTTCGCCCGACGGCGCGGATGCAGTACACGGGAAGGTCCTTCGCGGAAATGATTGGCGAACACTTGCTGCCGCGTTTCCTTCGGCCGCATATCAGCCGGCAAGCTCCCCGCGGGCTGTTTCCGGTCAGAAGCAATTTCGGGTCAGACTGTCCGGACCCATTCAGCGAGAAAGTTTACGAACCTTTCTTCCGCCGTTGGGCAAAGCGGTTTTCTCGACTGCGAATTCTCCAGCAAGGCAAAGTTCACGTTTACTTGCTCTATATTGTCCTCATGGTTGTGCTGGCCCTGGCCTGGGTGTCGCTGCGCACGTTGTGGGGTAGGTTGTGAGTGAACTGTTCGTGCTTCTGGGAATCGTCCTCGCCGCCACCAGCGGCATTCCGGGACTGCTCATGGGCCGCTCGTGCATGACCGGTCAGTGGGTGACCACCCTGCTTGCCGTACTGGGAGCCGGTGTTGGGTTGGCCGGCGTAGGCATCTTCTGGACCGGAGCGGCTAGTCAACCAATCGTGCTTCCTTGGCCGATCCCGGGCGCCGAGTTCAGCGTGGCCCTGGACGGGCTATCAGCCATCTTCCTGCTGCCGATTTTCCTGGTTTCACTCCTGGGCAGCATCTACGGGCTGGCCTACTGGAAGCAAACAGAGCACCAAGAGAACGGCCGCAAGCTGCGCCTGTTCTATGGCACACTGACAGCCGGCATGGCCATGCTGGTGATCGCGCGCAACAGCATCTTGTTCCTTTTCGGCTGGGAAATCATGGCGCTGTCAGCCTTTTTCCTGGTCACTACCGAGGACGACAAGCAGGACGTTCGCGAGGCCGGATGGATTTATCTGGTGGCGACGCACATGGCGACCTTGTGCTTGTTTGCACTTTTCGGCTTGCTACGGGCGGCCAATGGCTCGTTTGCGCTGACACCACTGGCGGAGGGAAGCCTGACGTCGGGGACGGCCACGGCGGTGTTCGTTCTGAGCCTGGTGGCGTTCGGTTTCAAGGCCGGCATCATGCCGCTCCATGTTTGGCTGCCTGGCGCCCACTCGATGGCTCCTAGCCACGTGTCGGCCATCTTGTCGGGCGTCATTCTCAAGATGGGCATTTATGGGTTAGCGCGCATCACGTCGCTGATGCCAAGCTTGCCACTGGAGTGGGGCGAGATCGTGCTGATATTGGGCGTGATCTCCGGCGTCCTGGGAGTGGCCTTTGCGGTGGGCCAACACGACCTGAAACGGCTGCTTGCTTACCACAGCATCGAGAACATCGGCATCATCGTCATGGGCCTCGGCCTGGCGATGATCGGACGCTCCTTAGGGCGGCCGGCGTGGATTGTCCTCGGCTTGGGCGGCAGCCTGCTGCACGTGTGGAACCACGCTCTATTCAAGTCCCTGCTATTTCTGAGTGCCGGCTCTGTAATTCATGGGACGCACACGCGCGAGATCGACCACCTGGGCGGCTTGGCAAAGCGGATGCCCTGGACTGCGCTGGGCTTCCTGGTTGGTGCGGTTGCCATTTGCGGTTTGCCGCCGCTCAATGGCTTCGTGAGCGAGTTCCTCATTTATCTGGGGTTGTTCGAAACCCTGGGGATCGGCAAGGAACCATCTTTTGCGGGTGCTGCCTTCGCTGCTCCCGCACTCGCGCTGATCGGCGCGTTGGCCGTGGCCTGTTTCGTGAAGGTTTACGGGGCGGTCTTTCTGGGGACAGCCCGGTCGGATCACGCGCGGCACGCTCACGAATCACCACGAGCCATGCTAGGGCCCATTGCAGTGTTGGTCGCCTGCTGCCTCCTCATCGGCTTGGCTCCGCTCCTGGTAACCCCAATCATTGGAAAAGGAGTCTCGGCATGGGCGGCGGGCCTGAAGGATGCGTCTCCCCAGCTCAGCAATCTGGCACCATTCGAGTGGATCACCTTTATGGGCCTGGTACTGATCGGGGCCTTGCTTGCGACTAGCGCGTTGCTGTGGCTCCGGCTTCATACCAGCGTTGTACAGAAAGGGTCAACATGGGGCTGCGGCTACGTCGCCCCGACGCCGAGAATGCAATACACCTCCTCTGCATTCGCACAGATGCTGGTCGGGCTCTTTAGCTGGGCGCTGCGCCCGCATGTCCACGCACCCAAGGGCATGCCGATGTTCCCGCAGAAGACCGATTTCCACAGCGAGGTGCCCGATCCGGTGCTCGACGAGGTGGTAATGCCGGTGTTCCGGTTCGGTGGCTCGCTATTCTCCTGGTTTCGCGTGTTTCAGCAAGGGAGCATCCAGGCTTACTTGTTCTACATTTTCATCGCTCTGATCGGTCTGTTGCTTTGGCGTTAGAAGGGATGTGATGGACGCAGCCATTCATAACACGATCCATGTGCTGGTGGCGCTTACCTTGTCGCCGCTACTCCTGGGCGTCATCGCCAAGACGAAGGCTTTCTTTGCCGGGCGCATCGGGCCGCCGCTGCTGCAGCCGTACTACGATCTCGTCAAGCTTCTCCGCAAAGGGTCGGTCTTCAGCACAACCACGACCTGGGTATTTCGGGCCGGGCCTGTGGTCGCGCTCGTCACGGCTGCAATCGCGGTCCTATTGATTCCGCTGGTCAGCGCGCGCGCTCCGATCTCGTTCACCGGCGATGTGATTCTTTTGGCCTACCTGCTGGGCCTGGGCCGATTTTTTACTGCGTCCGCGGCCCTGGACACCGGCTCGTCGTTTGAGGGGATGGGAGCGGCCCGGGAAGTTACCTTCGCCTGCCTGGCCGAGCCGGCGTTCTTCCTGGGATTGCTCGTCCTGGCCAAGCTGTCCGGCTCGCTGCAACTGGCGGGCATGCTGGGGGGCTCGCTCGGCGTGTATTGGTCGACCGCCGGCGCTTCGCTCGCGCTGGTTCTGCTCAGTTGGTTTGTCGTGCTGCTGGCAGAGAACTCGCGGATCCCGTTCGATGATCCGAACACCCATCTCGAGTTGACCATGATCCACGAGGTCATGGTGCTCGACCACAGCGGTCCAGCCTTCGGTCTGATCCTCTACGGGGCGGCACTCAAGCTCTTCGTCTTCGGGGCGCTGATTGTCCGCCTTGCCTTGCCTGTTTCAACGGGCTTCAGTTGGCTTGATTGGCCCATCTTTATTGGCGGGATGTTGGCTCTGGCGGTGGCGATTGGGGTCGTGGAATCGACGATGGCGCGCCTGCGGCTAACGCACATTCCGGTCCTCCTGGTTGCGGCCTGCCTGCTGTCGGCATTCGGCATCATCCTGCTGGTGAGGTGACGTGATGGTCCAGGTTCTCGACCCTTTATTGATCGTGGCACTGGCGCTCAACTTCGTCGCCCTGGGCGTGAGCCGCATACGCGGCGTTATTAACGCGGTTGCTCTTCAGGGGATTCTCTTGGGGATCCTCCCCTTGTTTGTCCACCCGGACATCGGGCTCCGAGGTATTCTGCTCGTGGTCGTAGCCATCGGCTTGAAGGGCTTTGCCATCCCGGCCTTCCTCGTTCACGCGATGCGCGAGGCGAATATCCAGCACGAGGTCAAGCCGGTGGTGAACTACATGAGCTCGCTGCTTCTGGGAGCCGTGGGGACAGGACTGGCGATGGTGTTCTCTTCCACGCTTCCTCTGGCCGAGGAGCATACCGGCCTGCTGATCGTGCCGGCATCTCTTTCCACGGTGTGGACCGGGTTCCTCATGCTGACGACGAGGCAAAAGGCCATTATGCAAGTGCTCGGCTACCTGCTCCTGGAAAACGGGATCTTCGTGTTCGGCCTCTTGCTTCTGGAGGCGATGCCGTTTCTCGTTGAGATCGGCGTGTTGCTCGATTTGTTCACCGGCGTGTTCGTGATGGGAATCATCATTCACCATATCAGCCGAGAGTTTGCCTCGATCAGCACGGAGCACCTGACGGAATTGAAGGAATAAATAATGGCTTACATGCTGATCCTGTTTCCGTTGGTGATGGCGGCGGCGGCGTTTGCGTTCCCGTCGAATCGCTGGCGGCCGTGGCTACTGCCCATAGGGGCGCTCGGGCAACTCGGCCTTGTCGGGACGGCCATTTTTCAGTCTGGGCACGCAAGCGCCGTCACCGGCTTGGGCGGCTGGCTGCTGCTCGACGCACTCGGCAAGCTCGTGTTGGGCTTCGTGAGCGCTTTGTTCTTCCTTTGTTCCCTGTACGCTCCCGGCTACCTGGCTTTCCGTGCCGATCGGCCCAATCGGACGTTCTGTGCCAGCCTCTTCGCTGCATTGGCCATGATGACCCTGGTAACGCTTTCCCATCATCTGGGTCTCATGTGGGTGGCCATGGAAGCGACCACGTTGGTGACTGCATCATCCATCTATTTCAACCACAACGCCCGCTCACTAGAAGCAACCTGGAAATACCTGCTCATCGGCTCCGTGGGCATTGCCTTGGCCCTGTTGGGCTCCTTTTTCCTTGCTTATGCTTCACTGAAATCGGGGCTGGAATCGACCCTGCTCTTCGATGAACTCATCCAAGTCGCTCCCAAGCTCTCGCCGCCGTGGCTGCACGCGGCGTTCGTGCTTCTATTCATCGGCTACGGCACCAAAATGGGACTGGCGCCCATGCACACCTGGAAGCCGGACGCCTACGGCGAAGCGCCTGGGATTGTGGGAACCCTCCTGGCCGGGGGCGTGACAAGTTGTGCGTTCGTCGCGATCCTGCGGGTTTACCAGATCTGCCGCGCCGGGGCTGAAGCGGAATTTGCGCGCGACATCATGATGTTCATCGGCCTCTTGTCCATGGCCATCGCGGCAGTGTTCATGGCCAGGCAGAAGGACTTCAAACGCATGCTTGCGTATTCCAGCGTCGAGCATATGGGCATTCTGGTTCTGGGCATTGGCATCGGCGGGTTAGGCGTTTACGGAGCGCTGCTTCACCTCATCAATAACGGCCTCACCAAGGGAGTGCTCTTTCTTTCTGCCGGCAACATTCACCGCGCGTACGGGAGCAAGCTCACTGACGACGTGCGCGGGGCCATTCAGCGTGTGCCGCTCTCGGGGGCGCTCTTCTTGGCGGGGTTCCTGGCAATCACTGGCTCGCCTCCGTTCGGCCCCTTCGTAAGCGAGTTCACTATCGTAAACGCTGCGGTCGGCAGCGGCCAATTCATCGCCGCCGGGCTTTTCTTGCTGCTTCTGGGCGTCGTGTTCATCGGCATGGGGTCGACCGTTCTGGCCGTCGTCCAGGGGACTCCGGACATGGACACACCGGACTCCGGTTATCGAGACACCATCGCAACGGGCGCTCCTGTCCTCTTGTTCATGGCACTCGTCCTGCTCCTGGGTCTTTACGTCCCGGCGCCATTGGAGTCACTCCTGCGTGAGGCCGCGGCGTTCTTGGAGGTGAAGCAATGAAGGACAACGGCTTCGCAATCTTGCGCACGGGACAGGCAATTCCGCGGGCGCAGATCCCCCAATTGTCGTTCGCAGAGTTCCGCCGAACCATCCTCGATGCCGTGGCCGGGGGACAGCGCATAGCTGCCCTCTTTGGTGATGCACCAGCACCAGCCGATCAAGTGACCTTGTATGCTGTCCTATCGGACAGCGCCCGTGCCTTGTTGCATATCGGCAGCACGACACTCGATACGGACAGATTTGCTTCCCTGACTCCCGACTGCCCCCAGGCCCATCTTTTCGAGCGGGAGATCGCCGAGCAATATGGGGTCATCCCCGAGGGGCATCCGTGGCTCAAGCCGGTCCGGTTCCATTCTTCGTACCGCCCTGGCCACGATGCCTGGGGACGCAGGCAAGGCGAAGTCCCGGTGATTGGCGTCATGGACTTCTACCGCGTCGAAGGAGAAGAAATCAACGAGGTTGCCGTCGGCCCGGTTCACGCCGGCATCATCGAGCCTGGACACTTTCGATTTCAATGCCACGGGGAACAGGTCTTCCACCTGGAGATTTCTCTGGGTTACCAGCATCGCGGCGTCGAGAGAGCGCTTATTGGAGGACCAAACAAGCGCAGCATGCACATGATGGAGGCCGTGGCCGGCGACACTTCTATTGGGCATGCGACTGCTTACTGCGAAGCGCTGGAGGCGCTTGCAGGTTGTCAGGTACCGATTCGTGGCGAAGTGCTGCGCAGCATCGCCCTCGAGCTCGAACGCCTGGCCAACCACACGGGAGATCTCGGCGCCCTGGCGGGCGATGTCGGTTTCTTGCCCACGGCCTCGTTCTGCGGGCGCATCCGTGGCGATTTTCTGAACCTGACTGCTTTGTTGTGCGGGAGCAGATTTGGCCGGAGTCTCGTACGACCGGCGGGGTTGCGTTCGACGCGGCGGAGAACCGCAGGACACAGTGCCTGGAACGCCTGGATGCTGCATTTCGCGACGTGGAGAACGCCGCCAACTTGCTCTGGAACTCGACGTCCGTGCAGGCCCGGTTCGAAGGCACAGGTGTCGTCGAACAGGAAGACTGTCGTGCTCTAGGGCTCGTCGGGCCGGCAGCCCGCGCCTGCGGAATCGAGTCTGATGTGCGGCAGGACTTTCCATCCGGCATTTTTCGGTTTGCGCAGGTCCCTGTCTCCACCTGGATCACGGGTGATGTCTTCGCCAGGGCCTATGTTCGTTGGCTGGAGATCCAGCGCTCGGTTGCCTTCATTCGCAGCCAACTGCAAGAGTTTCCCGACGGACCGATTCAGAAAGACATCGAGCCGCTCAGGCCCGAGCACATGGCCGTCTCGCTAGTGGAAGGGTGGCGCGGCGAGATTTGCCATGTCGCGCTGACCGACGAACAGGCGCGGTTTTCCCGCTACAAGATTGTGGACCCCTCCTTCCACAATTGGGCAGGGTTGACGATGGCGCTCCGCGATCAGCAAATTTCCGATTTTCCCCTGTGCAACAAGAGCTTCAATCTATCTTACTGCGGCCACGACCTGTGAGGAGTTAGCATGCTGCAAGTTTCACTTGCTCGTTTGAAGCAGGGCCATCGGACGATTTCGTACCCGGCGCAAGTGCCAACTCTCCCAGACCGCTTCCGCGGACTGCCGGCTGTCGATACCTCCAAATGCCCCGACGGGTGCAGTGCGTGTGCCGAGGCATGTCCCACAGATGCCATCGCTATCGACGAGAAAGGATTCCGTCTGGACTTGGGTCGCTGCCTTTTCTGCACCGATTGCACGCAGGCCTGCCCGGAGGGAGCCATCCGCTATACCCAGGAACATCGACTGGCCACGACGACTCGCCAGGACCTTATCTTCAACGGAAGCACGCTGAAGCGCGCGCAGGCACTGGACGAGAAACGCCGTCGGCTATTCGGGCGATCCTTGAAGCTCCGCCAAGTGAGCGCTGGCGGCTCGGGCGCGTGCGAAGCCGATTTGAACGTTTTGGGCACCATCGTGTTCGACCTGGGTCGATTCGGCATCCAGTTTGTTGCCTCGCCGCGGCACGCAGATGGCTTGGTTGTAACCGGCCCCGTCAGCGAGAACATGCGTTCGGCTCTGCTGGAGACCTATGCTGCCATCCCCGCTCCGAAGCTTGTCATTGCCGTAGGCACCGAGGCAATCAGCGGCGGCATATTTCGCGGCCACTCTGAGGTGCATAACGGCTGCGACACATTTCTGCCAGTTGATCTTTACATTCCCGGTTGGCCGCCGCATCCGCTAACGATCCTGGACGGGCTGCTGCGCCTGCTTGGTCGTCTGCAGGACTCGACAAACCCACCGGCTTGATCCCGCGTCGCACTTCGGCGGCGCCCTTCCCAATGTCATGTTATGTCATGTAAAAGGGGGGTACCCAGACGGAGCGTCTGACAGACATGACGATCTTATGAAACAATACTTCATAAAGCTTTGCGTCAACGCTGGAACATCCAGAGTAAGCTCAGTACGCATGACATATGTCATGTGAGCAAACGTATACTAATCGAAGCTTCCGGCCTTCTTCAACCCCTCCAAAGGCGACCCGCTGGCTCAGTGGAATCGCGCTCGCGTTTGTCCACTTCAGACCGGGCGCAGTCCCGTACTTGTCCCTACATTTTTCGTTTAACCGCGAGCCAACGGCGAGCGCGTGAACAATCAGGACACTGTCCCCTCCTGTGGTCGCGCTCGCCGCTGCTCGCAGCTAAACGATCTCGTGGCGTTTCTGGAAACGGGAGGTCGAGGATGCAAATGTGCATGGACATGGCATTGAGATCCATGCCGGGGTAGAATCAGCGTTGTTCTCCATAGAAGCGCATTATTCCCTCCTCGTCAGTCCTGGGGTGATATCTCATTCACCAAAAGGAGAAAAGCCATGAATCTCAGCAGCCGTCGCCAGTTTCTGGCGGAAGTCGGTCAGGGAATGCTCGTGGCAAGCGTAGGCCCGGCTCTAGCCCTGGATCTCGGCATCACTTCCACAGCACAGGCAGCAAGCGACGTACCCGGTACCCGACTCACCTTCGGCGCAATGGAGCCGCTGGTTGCGTTGGTGGAGGAGACGCCGGCGGACAAGCTCTTGCCCTTGGCAGTGCAAAAGCTCCAGACCGGCGCCGAGCTGCGCACACTCGTGGCGGCCGCCGCCCTGGCGAATGCGCGCGCGCTCGGCGGTCATGATTACGACGGCTATCACACATTCATGGCTCTTGCACCTTCCTATCAGATGGCGCAGGAGTTACCAAAAGATCGGCGTGCGCTCCCTGTCCTCAAGGTGCTCCACCGCAATGCCCGCTTTATTCAAAAGGCCGGCGGTTGTGAGCATGAGGCGCTGCATGCCGTCGAGCCGGCATCGCTCCCCACGGGTCGCTCTGAAGGCCACGTGCTTCAAGATGCCACGCGGCAAGCCGACCAGGCAAAGGCGGAGCGGATTCTTGCCACGCTGACGCAGGGCTCGCTCCCCGATGCCTACAATCAGCTTCAACTCTGCGTACAGGACGAAGTAGATGTTCACCGGGTCGTCCTTTCCTGGCGAGCCTGGGAAACCCTGGATCTGACCGGCAGGGACCAAGCGCTGACATTGCTGCGACAATCAGTGCGGTACTGTGTGGACGCCGAACGGAATCGGATCAAGCAGAATCGACCGGAGCCGGCCGTCCGCGCAACCTTGACCCGTCTCCTCGATCAGTACCACCTCATGGGCAAGAAAACCGGCAACCGAAAGGGTGACGACGCCTGGGTCGAAAAGATATGTCAGGCGATTTATACGAGCAGCCGGGAGCAAGCGGCCGAGGCAGTCGCGGCAGCCCTCGCGGAGGGGACCGCGCCTACCGACATCGGCGAGGCGATTTCGCTGGCTGCAAACCGCCTCGTCTTGCGCGATCCTGGCCGCACCAGGGCCGAACAGCAAAAGCCAGTGGGCAGCGTTCACGGCGCTTCCGTGGGCGTGCATGCCTCGGACTCGGCCAACGCCTGGCGAAATATCGCTCGTATCAGCGACCACCGTAACACCGTCGCCAGCCTCATCGTGGCGGGCTTCCACACAGCCGGGCAAGCAGGCTCCGCCGCCCAGAAACCCTATCCGTGGCCCGAGCATTTGGAGGCGGTTAAGGTTTCAGACGCGGCTGCGCTGCTGGCTGAACTCGAAACGGCAATCAAGGGAAAGGACCAGGTCCGCGCCTGTGCCGTGACCTACCGTTACGGTGAGCTTGGCCACCCGTCGCGGCCTGTTTTCGACCTGCTGCTGAAGTTTGCCGTCAGCGAGGATGGGGCCTTGCACGCGGAGAAGTACTACCGCACCGTCTCTGAGGAGTTTGCGACAACACGTCCTGCCTTCCGCTGGCGACAATTGGTGGCCTTGGCCCGAGTCACCGCGAGCGAGTATGGCTATCCAGCCCCAGGCTACGCGGATGCCTGCCGACTCCTTAAGGTGTGAGGATTGGCGGGGCTTGGGCACCGAACTGTGCAGGTAATCGAAAGGACCTTGGCACAAAAAACCGGCCAAAGTAACTCCCTTGGCTTGAAACTGGCGCAGGTCATGAGCCTTTTATGGGCGCGCCAGGCTGAGTGGTCAAACGCTCAATATGGGCTCGGCCCCATTGGCGAACATTCTCAACCAAGGGCAACAATGATCGCCCATACTCGGTCAGCGAATACACGACCGGAGCCGGGATCGCGCCTTTCGGTTGTCGATTCACAATCCCATCACTGACCAGCTCGCGGAGTTGCTGAGAGAGAACCTTCTGCGAAATGCCGGGTAAAGCTTGCCGCAGAGCCGCGAAGTGCTTCGGCGATTCCGCTAACCAGTAAACGATAATCAGCTTCCATTTACCGCCGAACGCCGCCAGCGCAGCCGTCAGCGGACACCCACCAACCGGATTGGGGCGACCAAGGCGAGTATGGTTACCTACAGGTGCCTTCTTGGTTGAGCGCATAGGTCCGATTATGATCCTCTCTGACGTCGCTTCGGATCAGATTATTGTTCCCGTTCACGATAGTATTCACGTTACAGCTGCTAATTCCTATTATGCAGCTGTATGAGCAAGCACGCACGGAAGTCGTGTCCACAGTGCCAGCGTCTGCAACGGCTTGTTGAAGCTCA
>Ga0116221_1001030_pt1 | contig 18830 bp, 19 predicted proteins | sample Sb_taG_5_FD_88965 | JGI IMG/M metagenome (GOLD analysis project Ga0116221, IMG submission 88965) | Peat soil microbial communities from Weissenstadt, Germany - Sb_50d_8_FC metaG | ecosystem: Environmental > Terrestrial > Soil > Wetlands > Peat | place: Germany: Weissenstadt | collected 2010-09-21 | reverse complement strand
GCGGCTGGCCGGGAGGCTGAGGCGGGGCTGCTCCGGGTGATCGATCAGGAGCGAAACCGCATCGCTTCCCACGCTGGTGTCGACGAAGAGGACCCCGACGAGCCGCCGGATTATTCCGCCATGGACCTGGCCGTCGGCAGCGAGAGCGTCAGTGGCCTGGCTGTCCGGCATGGGAATATCTGGACGGCGCAGGCGCTGGCCGGCGGGCTGAGCCTGACCGTTCTCGGTCGCGGTGTCGATCCAGGCTCGGTGCGGCTGGACCAGGTGGTCGATCTCGCCCCGTATCTGCATGGACGGAGCGAAATGCTCGGCCGGCTAGCCGAGCAGTACCGGCGGCAGCCGCCGCCGGTACTGGAACCGGCGAGTGGTGTCGCGGCGTGCCGCGCGCTGGCCGAGGCGGCACTGGCCGCTCAGGCGCGGCTGGTCGAGGCGTTGCGGGCCGGACGCTCAGCCAGGCACCGGGCTGGTGACGGCGCGACCATGCATGCGCTGTGGCAGCGAGCGGTACGCGAGCAGGCGCGCATCGGCGGAATCGGTGAACGCCAGGCCGACGAGATCGTGACCCTCATGGTCAACCACCTCACGCATCTGCAGGAACAGGCTGGGTGGTTCGCGACCGAGCCCCGGCTGCGCGAGGCCGCTATCGATGAGACGCTCCGGCACACGGTCAGCGGCGAAGATGTCCCGAGTAAGCCGGCCCAGCAGGCCTGGGCATACTACTGGGCGCAACGCCGATCTGTGGCAGACCAGGAGCCCGGACCGGCCCTGATAGCTCGCCGGGAGGTGGGCGAGCCGCTGCTATCGGCCTGGCTGCAGGCGTGGACGGCCTGGGCGGCCGGACGTTGATCACCGTCCTGACCGTGGCGGAGGCGGAGTCAGCTGGGTTTGACCACGCCGGTCAGGCCAACCACGCCGACGGCCAGCAGGCTGACCAGGAAGACCAGGTAGCACCAGGCCTGTGCGTGGTTCCAGTGCATCGAGCCGGTGAACCCGGCCAGCACAACCAGCTGCAGCGCCGCGTACACGACGATGGCCGGGAAGGCGATGGCCGCGACCTCACGACTATTGACGTACCAGGACTGAGCAGCGATGATGCCGAGTCCGGCCAGCCAGGCGCCCACGGCGCGGCCGGTCAGGGCGGTCAGCGGCCACGGCCACAGCTTGGCCGTCTGGACCGGCGCGATGAGCAGCGCTGCGCCGAGCGCCAGCATCACGGCCCCCTGTACGCCCAGGATGGCCCGCACAATCGGCGGCAGATGTCGGCCCTCCGGCGCGGTGCCGGACACGGTTCGCGCCTGGCGCCACCACAAGAAGGCCAGGACCGGCGGAACGCCGACGTAGATCGCCAGCCAGCCCCAGGTGAGCGTACGCGTTAGCATCGCGGCGGCGCCGCCCAGGTGGAACTTGCTCAGATGCACCAAGGTCACCAGCAGCGTCAGCGTGGTGAAGGCGAGCACGCCGGGGACGGCGATCCTGGCCCGCTGCCAGCTGCTCTGACGAGCCGCCAGGGATTCGAGCACCGCAGCGGACAGGTAGCCAGCGCCGAGGAAGGCAGCTGTTACCGGCACGGCGATCGTCCAGCTGAAATAGCGGGCCGTGTTGTCGTGCGCGGCGAGCAGGATGCTTCCCTGCACCAGCACCAGGCCGGCCGCGACCCACAGCATCCGCCGCATTCCACGGGTGACCAGGTCAGCAGGCGGGCTTACCATGCCGCGGCCTCCGTCAAGCTCGCTGACCGGTTCGCAGCCAGCAGCAGCAACCTGCCGAACACCATAAGCGTTTCCATGTCGCCCGCCCCAGCTCCCGGCGCCCAGCGCCCGGCGCCCGGTAATTATCGCAGCGTACGCCGCTAGGGCATCCGATGGGAATAAACCTCACCGGTCCGGCTTAGACTGTCAGCGCGCTGCGCCGCTGGCCGTTATATTGGCCGCGTGATCGAGGGCCTGATCGACCATATGCAGGCACTACTAGAACCGCTTCAAGCGGCCGATGACCCGCGGCAGTATTTCCATGCCACCTACCTCCGCACGACGATCGCGGCTAGCCAGGAGATCCGCCGCGGCGGTTTCCTTGATGCTGAATGGGTGGAACGCTGGGATGTCGCCTTTGCCGGCCTATACGTGGATGCCCTGGAGACCGCGACGGCGGGCCATCTGCCCTCCCGGCCGTGGCAGGTAGCCTTCGGCGCAGCACGGGAACTGCCTGCGCTGCGCCATGTGCTGCTCGGGATGAACGCTCACATTAACTTCGACTTGCCGCAGGCCATCGTCGGGGTAATCAGCGACAGCGAGTTCGATGACGCGGTCCTGATGGCGCGCCGGGAAGCGGATCACGAGACGATTGACCGGGTGCTTGCCGCACGGGTAGCTGCCGAGGAGACCGAGCTGGTCAAAATCTCCGGCCCGGGTCCACTGCTTGACCGCATGCTGCGGCCATTGAGCCGGGTTGGCACGCAGCGGTTTCTTCGCGAGTCGCGCAAGAAGGTATGGGCGAACGCGTTCGCGCTGAGCCGGGCCCGGCGACAAGGTCAGGACCGGTACGCCGCAGTCTTGGCCGAACTTGAGGAACTCACCGCAGCAAAGGTCGCCAGCCTGACAGCACCTGGTCAGGTACTGCTGCGACTTGCCACCACCGGATTCGGCGTTCGGTTGCGCCAGGACGAGTTAGCTTGACGACCCGGACCTAACTGCTATGGGCTCAGCGCACGGGTATGCGCTCAGTGCACGGGCGGAAGCCCGAGGGCCGTTCGCAGTGTGGCGGCTGCTGCTTGAGCAGTCTCGGCGGTTTTCGTCGTGGTTGTTGGTTGTCGAACTTAGTAAAGGTGCTGGCGAAAGGCTGGTCGACCCGGGTTACCTGAGCTGAGGTCGCGTCGGAGTGCAGGGCTTTGAGCCTCGAATCCCAAGGCTTGCCGGCGGCGCTAACTGAGGCTTCGCCGGCCAGGAACTGCTGGCGCATGCTGGATACGCTTAGAGGCCTGGGCCCCCGGCAAGAAACGACTCGATCTGGAATGCGAAGGTCGCCCCTTCCTGAAACAAGAACGCATGCCCGGCATCGGGGTAGAGCACCAGCCTTGCCCCAGGGATCTTGGTGAGCGCACGGATTGCTGCCTGCGAGGGCACCACCGTGCCGTTTCCCGTGAACGGGGCGCAAAGCACCAGGCGGTGCACCTCTTCGCCGGCGACGAGGCGCACGCGCCCAGGGTGACCGACATTGACCCCGCGACCAGGCCCAGGACGATCCCTCGCCTGACCCGCTGGCATCTTGCCGCCGGACTGCTTGGCGAGCCTGCGTGCTTCGTCATGCCGATGTCCGCCCGCCGGGTCTGGAAGCCATAGCTCGATGCTTGCAGCACGCGAGAACGAGATCCATGAGGCGCCTGGATCGGAGTCGTTGGTCATTGCGGCCGGGGACGTCCGGCCCTTTGTGGCATCGCGCTGGTCGGCGAGCCTGAGGATGTGGTCGCGGGCACTGGCGGAGTTGGGCTGAGTCGACTTGTGCGGCTGCCTGCGTCGCAGAATGACAGAACCGGCCATGAGCCGCGAGAGGGATGAGATGCCATGGGCGGAATGATGGGCGGCGCCTGGATTCTGCTGTGGAGCCTGCTAGCCCTGGCCCTGGCGGTGCTGTTGGTAACCGGCGGAGTCTGGGTGGCACGAGCTCTGACCAACCGGGATCGCGGCAGCCCGCGCCAGATCAGCGCCACCGTGCCACCCGGCGTGCAGGAAGCCCAGGATGCGCTGCGGCTGCGCTACGCGCACGGCGACATCAGCCGGGAGGAATATCTGCAGGGCAAGGTCGAACTAGAGGACTGACTCTGCGGTGTGGCGCAGGTGCGCCACACCGCAAGCCGGCCTAGACCCGAGCCTGCCGACCGGCGGGTCAGTCGATGGCCATAGCGTCCGCGCTGCCTGATTCGGCATCGCTCGGGCCGCCGATGATGTTTGCCGGGCAGGCCGCGCAGCACCAAGTTCTGCACCGAGATCGCTGCTCCCGCCGATATGGCGACCGGCCGGTCGATAATCGCGCCGTTCGGTCCTTGTGCCGATGGCTGCGGTCACCGCGTCCAGTGCGGTAACGGTGCCATCGTCATGAGGGCTCGTTACAAGGCGATTACAGGGAGTCCGCTGGTGTCGCTTCGTCGGCAATCTCGGCCGGCGCTTACGCGCGCCGGAACTAATGGCAGCGGCCCGTCCTCGGAACCGGCTCGATTACGCCGTCGGGGGAGTTGTAACGGGGCGACACCTGGCAGGTCCCCAACACGATCAGCGATATCACCGCCCCGGCGACAGTGAACGTCACCCTGATCAGCGGTCGGTGGAAGGGCCCAGGCAGCTACGGCGCCGGCGACCTGCTTGGCATATCCGGGGTCAGGATCCACGATGCCACCTACTACGACGTGAGTTCCGCGTCAGTGGCCACGCTCACCGTCAACCCAGAGGGCTCCGGCTCGTTCACCTTCAAGGACGCACCCGTCTCAGGCCAGAAGTCTCCGACCATCTCCGGTTCCGTCACCTGGACCTGCATCGACCACGCAGGCTGACGGTCCCTGGCGCCCCGCTGCCCGGCAGCTCTGGCCGGCGGTAATGCCCCGGTTGGGCCCTGCGGACGGTGTCGCACTCAGCCCGGATCTGGAACTACTGGCTGGGCGGCAAGGACAACTTCGCCGCCGACCTGGAGGCTGGTGACAAGGTGGCCGAATGTCCTTGCCGAGTTGGCGCGGACCCTCGACCTCACCGGCCCTGTCGCGCTCATGCTGCTGGGCATCTTGCACCACATCTCCGACACCGACGAGGCGGGGCGAACGGGCAGCCCGCCGAGGTGGACGAATTCTGCGGAGTCGCGCGCAAGCGGTAGGCAACCGACACGCCCACGGGCCGGACTCGGCAGCCTCGCCCGGACCCGGCAGCACCGGTCTGCGGCCAGGCGAATCTTGGCGCCCAGGTTGCGCGCGGCTGATCACCAAGGTCATGCTGGACCCTTGCCGGCATTTGGAGTGATCGTGACTCAGCCCGTAGTCCCGCCCGACCCGACCCAAGATCATCAGGAACACGAGGACCAGCCGTGGACGATCAACATCCCTGGCCATCCTCAGCGCAGTGACTCACCGGAGTACGTCCACTCCCGGCAGATAATGACCCAGATGGCGGGCCAGGTCAGCACGCTGATCTATGGCCAGCCGCCATATGAGGACCACCACGGCGGTGGCTTGTGGCTCAAGGATGCTCAGGGCTGGTTCCTGGTGCGGAATCTCGTCGGCATGGAATGGTCGTCACAGTTCTGCGCGGATCCCGGCAAGGTTGACCTGATCCGGCAAAACGCGAAGCGTCTGTACGCCGCCTTTCCTGATGCTGCGCAGGAACTGGGCATCCAGCAGTTGCTCGACACTCCGATCACCGACGCGGCCGGAGTCGCTCAGTGGACCGACTCGATCTGCAACGCCAGCGTTCCGCTGCCGACACCGGCTCATACCGGCGTGCTGCCGACCGGCGGAGGAGTGCATCACTACCCGAGCCCCATTACCGAGATCGCATTTTTCAAGCAGGACAGCTTTCAGCTGTGGGTCACCGACGCTCAGGGCAACCCGGCGGCCGTAGCTCCGGTAGGTCCGCCTGGTTCCGGTGATGCGCGGGTCCATGTGCTTTATGCGACTCCGGGCTCCGATCTCGCCGGTCAGGTCAGCCAGGCCGAGGCGCAGAGTCAGCCGCTGATCCTTGACCCCAGCCACCCGCTGGCGCAGCAGGCGTTCGCGAAGCAGACCGGCTGACCGAGCAGGCACCGTGCGCTGAATCCTGCTCTTGCAGCCCTTCGACCGCCGTTTATTGATCATCGCTGCAGGCTGACCGGGTTTCGGCCAGATGCATCTTGATGACGGAGTCGAAGTCCGGGTCAGCGGCCAGGCCAAGCCGGGCCGCGCGCTCGGAGCGAAACCGGGCGGGCCAGCCGGTTACGATTGCGGCCACTGCCGGGTCGAGAACCCAGTCGATCAGCGCCGTCACCTTAGGTCCGGCCACCCGGTCCAGCGCGGTGACCATGTCCGCGACGGTCATCGTGAGGGCCGGCAGGTTGACCGCGGTCCGGCCACCCCAGGCCCGGTCGGACGACGTGGCGGCGCAGAGCAGCCCGTCGATGGCCCGGGTCGGCGACGCGAGCGCCACCTCGGTCTGCGCGTCCACCGGGCAGATCGCACGCTGGCCCGCCAGCGGCTCGCGGATGATGCTCGACAGGAAACCCGACGCCGCCGCGTTGGGCCGCCCCGGGCGCACGCTGATGGTCATCAGCCGGATGGCGCGTCCGCGCAGGAACCCCTTACGGGTGTAGTCGGCCAGCAGGTACTCAATGATGACCTTCTGCGTGCCGTAGCTGGTCTGCGGGTTCGGCGCGGTGTGATCGTCCAGCACCGCCGGGAGCGGTTGCTCGCTGGTCGCCCCGAAGACGGCGGCGGAACTCGCGAACACCACGACCGGGTTCGTGCCGAGTGCGCGGCACGACGCGAGCAGCGACTCGGTGGCACGCAGGTTCGCTCGGATGCCGAGGTCGAAGTCCGCTTCGCATTCGCCGCTGACGGCCGCGGCGAGATGGAAGATCACGTCCGCGCCGGCCAGCGCGCCCCGCCCGGCGTGGGCGGGATCCAGCAGTTCGTCGAGATCGCCGCGGATCGCAGCCACCCGCTGGTCCGCGGCGAGATCCGCGGGAACCGGCGAACGGTCGATGAGCGTCAGCCGGGATAGCTGGCGCGCTCCGCTGCCTGCCACGTCGAGCGAGCCCGCGGCCAGCAGTACCCGGGCGAGACGTGAGCCCAGGAAGCCGGCCCCGCCGGTGACCACCACATTCGCCACGGCATCTCCTGTCTGTGGGCCGGCCTGGGGCCTCGATTAGTGAGCTTAGGTGTTCGACTGTTTGGAGCTGGCCAACCACACGATGGCCAGCACGCCGCTGTCGCCGATGTGCGTTCCGATCAGCAGCCCGCGCATCGTCTCGCCGATCGGGGTCATCGGCTGATTCGCGGTGAACGCCTGCAGCCAGCCGGGCATGGTCTGCGTTGGCACGAAGGCGCTGCTGAGGAATGGCAGCAGCAGCAGGCCGATCATCGCGTTACCCGCCCCGTTCGGGCCGAGCAGGCAGAAGACCGTCCCCTCGGGGACGCTCAGGTCGATGCCATCAAGCACGGTGTGGTCACCGTAGGACTTGCGCAGCCCGGTCGCGTGCACAGCGGGCCGACTCGAAGTTGCAGGCATGGTCTCCTCTTTCTGGTCGCGGCAGCTCGCCGCCGGGGGGGCGAACGTTCGAGTCAATCGGGGCCGTCGCCCTTTGGGCCGGTCGGCCGCTCCGCCGCGCGCAGCGCTTCGCGGTGCGCATGCCACTCCTGCAGCAGTGCCGGCATCCGATCGGCCAGGAAGTCGCCCAGGGCTGCGGTTTCTTCCAGGATTGCCCGCCGGGCCGGCGGGCAGTGGCGCCTCGCCCCACACCGCACCCACGCGTCAGAGGCGGTCGGTCATCGGGTACCGCGAGCGACGGTTGGTCATCGGGCACCGCGAGCGGTTGTGGGTTGTCTCCGGAATGGGAAGATCGCCGCTGTGGGAGACACGCGAAGCAGCGGTGCACGCCTGCCGCTGGCGGCCGTGGTATCGCAGTTGCTGGTGGCGTTCACCATCGAGTTCGACAACGAGTTCGAGCATCAGATGCCGCATCGGACGACCAGGCACGAAATTCCGGCGCTGACCGGCGTGGCGAAGATGTCGATCGACAACTTCCTGGGCAGCCTCGAAGAGCATCGCTACCTGGTGGTCGGGCCAGACCCGGCAGGCAGCCGGTTCAAGGTGGCCCGGCTGACTCCGAAGGGCCGCAATGCTCGGGACACCTATCTGCACTGGGCCGACGCAGTCGAACTCCAATGGGAAGACCGCTTTGGCACTCAGGCCGTATGCGCCCTGCGGGACTCGATCGAGCGGCTGACCGTCGAACCCGCCCCCCAGTCGCCGCTGTGGCGTGGCATCGAACCCTACCCGGATGGGTGGCGGGCGCAGCTACCCGCGCCCAAGACGCTGCCGCATTATCCGGTGGTCTCGCCCCGCGGCGGGTTCCCCGATGGTAGCTGAGCCCAAGGGAGGCGCCAGGTGAGCGACTGGGACATCGTGCTGCGCGGAGGGCGGGTGATCGATCCCGAGTCCGGCCTTGATGCGGTGCGGGATGTCGCTGTCGCGGCGGGCCGGGTGGCAGAGATCGGGACCGGGCTGGGACCGGCGCGGGCCGAGTTCGATGTGGCCGGTCTGGTGGTGACTGCCGGATTCGTGGACCTGCACAGTCACGTCAGTGACATCGCGGGCCTGTGGCTCCAAGCCTGCGATGGCGTCACGACGGCGCTCGAGCTGGAGGCGGGCGTCAGTCCGGTGGCTGCCGCTTACCGCGGCGCGGCGGCGCAGGGCCGGCCGGTCAACTACGGCTTCGCCACGTCGTGGGCGCTGGCCAGGATGGAGGCAGTCGCCGGAGTGGCACTGGATGGCACGCTGGCCACGTTCCTTGCCAATATCTCCAGCCCGGCCTGGCAGCGCCAGGCCGCGGCTGCGGAGATCACCGCGATGCTGGCCCGGCTGTCGGCCGACCTGGCCGACGGTGCGCTCGGCATCGGCGTGCTCCTCGGGTACGCTCCGGGGACCGACCCGGCCGAATACCTGCAGGTCGCCGGGCTGGCTGCCGAAGCCGGCCTGCCCACGTTCACGCACGCGCGTGACCTGATCGAGATCGCCCCCGATGCCGTCATCGACGGCGCGGAGGAGATCGTCCGCGCGGCCGGCCAGACCGGCGCTGCGATGCATTACTGTCACGTCAACAGCACCTCGCAGCGGCACATCGACCGGGTACTTGACCTGGTCGGCCGGGCGCAGGCAGCCGGGGCGCGGATCACCACCGAGGCTTACCCTTACGGATCAGGCATGACCGGCATCGGCGCCGCATTCCTCGCGCCAGAGCGGCTCGGCGCGCGCGGGTTGTCGCCGTCCTCGCTCACCTACGCGCCGACCGGCGAGCGGATCGCCAGCGCGGACCGGCTGCGCGAGCTGAGGCAGGCCGATCCCGGCGGACTGGCGATCATCGATCTTCTCGACGAGGATGACCCGGCCGACCGTCGGCTGCTGATGCGGTCCCTGACCTTCCCTGGCGCGATCGTGGCCAGTGACGCCATGCCGCTGACCTGGACCGGGCCGGCGCACGACCCGCTGAGCTGGCCATTGCCAGAGACCGCGATCACCCATCCGCGGACCGCCGGGACGTTCTCGCGGGCGCTGCGCCTGCTCACCCGCGACGGCGGACCGCTGAGCCTGTCCCAGGCGCTGAGCAAATGCAGCCTGCAGTCGGCCCGACAACTGCAGGACCGGGTGCCAGCCATGCGCAGCAAGGGCCGGCTGCGCAGCGGCAGCGACGCTGACATCGTCGTCCTCGACCCGGTCACGATCAGTGACCAGGCCACCTACACCAACAGCACCCGCCCGTCCACCGGCATCCGGCACGTCCTGGTCAACGGCACCTTCGTGGTCCGAGATGGCGACATCGTGACCGATGCCCGGCCCGGCCGCCCCCTCCGCGCCAGTCCCCGCTGACCAGCGCAGACCAGAGCGGGATGCCGAACGGGACTGTGCCGTCTCATCCCCTGCCGATGAAGGGCATCTTGGTCGCCGTGATCGTCAGGAATTGCACGTTGGCGTCCAGCGGCAGGGCCGCCATGTAAAGCACGGCGTCGGCGACGTGCTGAGCATCGAAGGTAGGTTCCGGGACCACGGAACCGTCAGCTTGCAGTGCACCCTGGCTTATCCGCTGAGTCAGGTCAGTAGCGGCATTGCCGATGTCGATCTGGCCGCAGGCTATGTCGAACCTTCGGCCGTCGAGGGAGATCGACTTCGTCAGGCCGGTGATCGCGTGCTTGGTGGCGGTATAGGCGACGCTGTTCGGCCGCGGGGTGTGCGCGGAAATCGAGCCGTTGTTGATGATCCGCCCGCCGCGTGGACGCTGGGCCTTCATCATCCGCACCGCGTGCTGGGCACACAGGAACGCGCCGGTGAGATTGATGTCCACCACCTGCTGCCAGTCCGACCAGGAGATCTCGTCCACCGCACCTGTCGGGCCGAATAGGCCGGCGTTGTTGACCAGCAGGTCGACGCGCCCCCAGCGGCGGTGAACCGCGTCGAACAGTCCAGCGACGGATTCAGGCACGCTGACATCGGTCGGAACGGCCAGCGCGGAGTCGGCAGGCGACGCGGCGGCGGCCGTGGTCTCATCAAGCTCGCGTCCGCGCCGCCCGGCCACCGCGACCTGCCACCCCGCCGCCAGCAACGTCCGGGCAATGCACCGGCCGAGTCCGGATCCTGCCCCGGTTACCACAGCCACGCCAGTCGTTGCCATCCGCGTCTTCTCCGCCGACCTCTAGGCGCCCGGCCAACGAGCCGGTCGCATCCCTGGCCGCCAAGCCTAAACCGTGCCGTGGCCGACCCATAGCAGGTGTTTGCCGGAATGGCGCAGGCTGGCTACCGTCGGTCTGGTGGCAGCCGGAGAAGTCGCCGTGGGCGTGGTGACCAGGACCGGGTCGGCTGTCATCGTCGCACTGAATGGCGTCGCTGCGGCACCCGGATTCGTGACGCGGCGGGAGGTCGGGCTGCTGACTGCCGCGCTGCCCGCCCAGCCCTACCACGTCGCGGTCGGTCTGGACCTCGCGGCGGCGGAGGAGATGATCGGCCAGGTCGAGCGGGCCGCGCAGGAGGCTGCGGCGGCCGGATTGCGCGCGGTGGCGAGCTGCTCACCGCCGGCCGCCCTTGGCGCCGGATCGAAAAGGACGCGGCACGGGCGGCCGTCACACTGCTTTAGGGTCGCGGGCCTCCCGGCGCGGGCGCTTGGCTGAACTACGTGATTCCCCGGATGCGTACCTCTGCCTGACAGCCACCCGGCCCGTGCAGCGGCCCACCGGACGGTCACTCCGGCCCGGAGGCAGCAACCAGGCAAGGAGACGCACCATGAGCCAGATCCAGCCGTCGGCCTGGCCACCCGTGACGCGACCCGCATCCTGGCTGAGCGCCGCCGCCGCTCTCATTGGCCTGGCCCCCCGCCTGGTACACCGATAGCTCTGGCATCGTGCACCTGCAAGGCGCGGCCGCCCAGACCAGCGGCTCCGGGTCCGGCGCTAACCTGATCGGCACCCTGCCCCCGCCGCCCGGCCTGCGCGCGCCGTGTACACCATCGTGTCCACGTTCGGCGGCAGCTACGCCGACCTGGCCATCGAGACCGACGGGACAATCAGGCTGATCGATCCCAGGTCGCCGGCCGTCAAGGACTACGCCACCTTCGTCTCGCTGGAAGCCATCAGCTACCGGCGATAAGTTGCCAGGCAGCTCAGCGGCCGAACGCGTAGAACTCGCCCGAGGCCATCCCGGTGGACGCCCCGACGTACACCAGCCCGCCCGCGCTCTTCGCAACCGTGCGCGGCGTACGCTCCGCCCAACCAGGGGAACCAGGGAAGTATCCATTGTCCGCCCTCGCTCGTCTCTCTTAAGAGCGCGTCCGATCCCGAGGGGTTGCCCGCTTTGACAGACGGTCCGATCCAGGGTGCCAGGCTCATACGGTGTTGTAGAAGAGCATGTGGCCGCGACGGGTGAGAAAGAGAATGACCGCGTCAAGCGCCGGCTTGTTTGGCGGACCGTAGACGATTACCCACGTCGCGCGGGCCACGCCCGCGCCGCAGTCGGCGACGATGGCTTGCTGAAGACCGGCCGGCACGCTGCCGTTCGGCTGCAGCGGCCCGGAATAGCGGACGGATGTCCGGGTCGGCGCGAGCAGCCGGAAGCCGCCAGACTGCCAGATGGTGACGAGCAGCGGCCAAGCGGACCTGTCGCTGAGGTGCAAATCGCTGCTAAGTCCCTGGCCCAGCCTTCGCAGGACGAAGATGGCGGCGGCTGGGGTGGCCGGTCCCGGGGCCTCCAGCCCTACGGGGTCGGGGCACAGCCTCAGCGAGCCGGCTGCGGCCCGTGGCTTGGTGGCTGCCGGGTAGATGCTCGCCGGGAATCCGGCCGTCCCGACCGGAGGAAATATCGTTTGCCGGGCCGGCCGAGAAGGCACGGTCTTTGGAACACGGTTTCGCACCGGGCCTTGCGTTACTCCACGGGAGACCCGGCCCATCAGTGCGACCGGTACCACGGCTGCCGTCGTGATGATGACGGCCAGCACGGCGCACACACTCGCGGCGGTCAGCCGCTGTCGGCGCGCTGCCCGCCGCACCCGCGCCTGCGCGTCCGGCCAGGCTGGCAGCGACCATCCAGGGTCGCGCATCAGTCGCCGCAGCTGGTCCTCACTGGTCATAGGTCGCCCCCCCCGGGTACGGTCTCCGGCTCCGGCTCAAGCAGAGACCTGAGCGAAGCCAACCCGCGCGCCGCCTGACTTCGCACCGTGCCGGGTCGGCAGTTCATCAGCTCCGCGATCCTGGCGTCGGGCAGATCCTCGTAGTAGCGCAGCACAAGGACCGTCCGCTGCCGCACCGGGAGCCGGACGAGCGCGCGGCGCAGCCGATCCCAGTCCTCGCCACGCCGCATCGCCGGGTCGTCGGCGCCCCAGTCAGGCACCTCCCCGAGCCGCACCCGAGCTTCCCACCGCCGCCAGCGGGTGATATGGGAGTTGACCATGGCCCGGCGCACGTAAGGGCCGGCGTCGGCGCTTCGCACCGAACGCCAGTGGCGCAACGACCGGGCCAGCGCTTCCTGAACCAGGTCCTCGGCTTCACGAGGGTCACCGGTGAGTACGTGACCGAAGCGGAGCAGGCCAGGTAGCGCACCGGCGACGAACTCGCCGAAGCTGTCCCTGGCCAGGCTTGCGTCGGGCAATCGTCCTCCGTTACTACCCTGACCCGCTCGGCACCCAGAACGTTGCATCACAGCCGGCCCTATCGCTGGCGGGAGCCTAGTGGCCGAGCGGCCGCGGAGCCGCGGACCGCAGCATCTTGCCTTGGCCGCGCAACAATCGCGCGGCTTCGCGGGTCTCAGAGATAACGGCCAGGTACGAGTGCGCGGAGGTGCTGAGATGACAATCACGGTTGCGGCGCAAGCGGCATCGGCCCGTGCTACCGCGGCGATGACGGCCCAGCAGCGCGAAGGTTTCGAGCGGGACGGCTTCCTGCTAATCCGTCGCGCGCTGACCGGGTCGGAAGTGGCGTTCTACCGCGACGCGCTCGACCTGGTGTACGCAGCACAGCTGGCCGTAGGCCGGGTCTGTGCCAGAGGACCGATGCACCTGCTCAGCGCGGTCGCGAACTGCCGCGAAGCGGTGGGCCTGATCGACCATCCCAAGACGTTTCCGCTGGTGTGGTCGATCCTCGGGTGGAACGTGCACATCTACCACTCGCACCTCGATGTGCACCCGCCGATCCGAACGCAGCCCCCCTACCGGTTCGAATGGCACCAAGATGGCGGCCGGCAGAATCGCGAGCTGGAAGGTGAGCCACGCCCGCGGATGTCGGTGAAACTCGGCTACTGGCTCTCCGATGTCTCCGAACCAGGGCGCGGCAACCTGAAGGTCATTCCCGGCAGTCATACTCGGAACTGGATCGACGGGCCGCCTCGGCGTGACCTGGAATGGCCAGAACCGCAGGGCGCTATCGAGGTGTGCGCGCAGCCTGGTGACGCGGTGTTCTTCGACCGGCGCCTGTGGCACGCCCGGACACCCAACTACTCAGATATCGTCCGGAAGGCCATTTTCTTCGGGTACACGCCGCGCTGGGTAGCGATCCGCGACCAGCTCGGGGACCTGCATGCCGAGCAGGCATTCGAGGCGCTATCGCCGGTGCGCAGACAGCTCCTCGGCGGGATCGGCCGGGGTATCGCCGGCCAGGCTGAGGGCGACCATTGCTGGGGCCACTATCCGCAGACCACGCCGCTGTACAGATTTCTTCAGGAGCGGGGGCAGCTGGTGCCGGACTGCCCGCCGTTGCGGCCGTAACCGGTCGGGCTGACTGTAAAGTTGCCCGGTAGACATGGCCAGGATCCGTTTCAACCGGTCCACCTGCCAGATCAGCGGCACGTACGTGCCGGTGGCCGAGATGAACATGCACGAGGAGGACTGGGTCTACTTCTCGCACCATGTGCTGCTGCACACCGATACCAATGTGCGGCTGGATGCGCTGAAGATGGGCGGCGGGTGGAACCGGGTGCTGGCCGGGATGCCGCTGATCATGATGAGTGCCCGCGGGCCTGGCCATATCGCGTTCAGCGCCGACGAGCCCGGCGAGACCCTGGCGATACCGCTGCAGCACAACCAGGCCGTGGATGTGGTCGAGCACCGCTTCCTGGTCGCCACCGGCAACGTCACCTACCAGTGGACGAAAACCGGTGTGTGGTTCACCACGCGGATCGGTAGCGAGCGGGAGTGGCACTACCCGCTCGGCCAGATGCTGGACCGCTTCACCGCCCAGGGCGGACCTGGACTGCTGCTGCTGCACAGCCCTGGCAACATCTTCGTCAGGGATCTGGCGTTCGGCGAGCGCATTCTGGTGCAGCCGTCCGGCCTGATCTGGAAGGACCCGATAGTCCAGATGTTCCTGCATTTCGAGTACCCACGGGGCAGCTACTGGTTCAGCTCGGCGCGCCGGCAGGCCAAGTCCGTGTGGCTAACCCTGCAGGGACCTGGCCGAGTGGCGATCCAGTCTGTCTTCAAGCGCCCCGAGATGGTGCCAGCAGTCGACCGGAGCTCGCACGCGACGCAACAGATCTGGTAGCACGGTCCGGCGGAATAGGCGGGTTGGTAGGTGAATCGACCGAGAGATGACATCGCCGGGTTTCCCGCAGTAGAGTCGGCCGGCAGGAGCCGCAGGTACCGGCATGGTCGCGTGTTGGCCGCGGCAGTACCAGAAGATTGGGGAATCCATGCGCCGTACCCGATGGGCGGGCCTGAAGTTCGTTACGGCAGGTTCGGTAGTTGCTCTGACCGCGATGGTCAGCACTTTGCCGGTATCGGCGTCGCCGACCGGCCGTCCGCATCCGGGGCCAGCCGGGCTGCTCTCCGGTGTCCGCGGATCGCACCGTGGGGCTGCCAGCGCGGACGGGGGCGAGTCCGATGCGATCATGACGTCGGCCGCGCAGTTTGCCTTCGTTCGCACCGCGCCAGCCATCTCGGTCAGCGCGAATGCCTTCGCCGCTGCTGCCGCTCAGGCACGGCGGCTGCCCCTGGAAGGCGGTCACTGGCGGGAAGTCACCGATCAGCCCTATAACTCCGATGCGCTTAACTACCGTGACCCGATCTGGTCCAACTCCAGCGGCGGAGCCGGCCTCGTGGCCGGCCGGATGACCGCCGTGGCCGTGGATGGCGACACGCTCTACGCGGGCGCCGCCGCGGGCGGCGTCTGGCGCTCCACGGACGGCGGCAGGCACTGGACCCCGGTCTTCGATGAGCAGAGCAACCTATCCATTGGAGCACTCGCCGTCGATCCGGCCGACCATTCGATCTGGGTCGGCACCGGCGAGGCCAACACCAGCGGGGACGGGTACGCGGGCAATGGCATCTACCGGTCGGACGATCAGGGCCACAGGTGGCGGCTGGTCGGCAACGCGCTGCCCAATGACCTTGTCTACTGGCTGGCCTTCGACGGAGTCGGCCACGTGTACGCGGCGACCAGTCATGGCCTGCTCAGGCGCTCCGCGTGGAATCTGACGTCGCCCTGGACGACCGTGTTGAAGCCAGATCCCAATCCCACCAACTCGCCGTACCGGACCTCATTCATCACCGACGTGAAGGTCCAGCCCGGCACCGGCGGCAAGGTGGTCATCGCCGCACTGGGCTGGCGCGGCGGCACCCTGCCGGCCGACATCTCGTACAACGGCTTCTATGAGTCGACCGATGGCGGCCACACCTTCAGCAAGCTCACCCTGACCGGTGACCTCGCCGCGGCTACCGACATCGGCCGCACCACGTTCGCCTATTCCGCCGACGGCAAGGTTCTCTACGCGCTGATTGAGTCCACGGCATCCGTCAGCCTCAAGGGCGTGTACGAATCGGCCAGCGGCCATCTCGCCGGACCGTGGAAGCTCATCGCGACCAGCGCGACGCTGGCCGCAGCCAATTCGGCCTACGCGCTGTCCGGCGGCACGGTCGGGGCACAGGCGTGGTACAACCAGGCGCTTATCGTCGACCCGGCCAACGACTCGCACCTGTTCGTCGGTCTGGAAGAGATCTTCGAGACGCCGGATGCGGGTACCACCTGGACGACCACCGGGCCGTACTGGAACTTCCCCTACGCCTGCTGGAGTGTGATTCCATCCAAGGACACCTGTCCCAACACCGTCCACGCCGACCAGCATGCGCTGGCGATTGGCGGCCGGACGCTGTACGTGGGCGATGACGGCGGTGTCTACGCCCACCCGCTGGCCGACGTCGGAGTCGTGAAGTGGCGCGACCTGAATGCCACCTTGCACACCCTGGAGTACTACTACGCGGGCATCGGTCACGCGCCCGGTGGCGGTGACCTCATCTGGGGCGGAATGCAGGACAACGGGGTCGGCTTGCTGCGACCCCACGCCCAGGACATGGTGTCGCCATTCGGCGGCGACGGCGGCGACGTCATCGTCAACCCGGCCAACGGCAATCAGGCGGTCAACGAGTACGTGTACCTCTCGATGGCCTCGACCGTTAACGGCGGCCGTTCGGACGGCAGCACCGAGGTCTATTCGACGATCTCGCCGTCCTGCTTCAACCCGATCTATGTCGCCAAGCCCTGTGACCCGAACCCCAGGTTCATCGCTCCCTTCAGCGCCGACATCCACAACATCAACCATTGGGTCGCTGGCGGCGAGTTCGTATGGGACAACCAGTCCAAGGGCTGGAGCACGAGCTGCTCGGTGTCGGCGTGTGACTGGATTGCGGTCCATGACACCGGAGCCGGCAACTCGATCAACGCCATCGCCGACAGCGGGAAAGTCACCTACGCTGGCTGGTGCGGGAACGGCTGCAACCCGGGCGGGGCTGCGCCGTTCACCTCGGGCATCGACACCAACTACGGCGGGACCTGGCACACCGTCAGCTCGTCGGTGCTGCCCAACCGGATTCCCACCTCCTTCACGATCGACCCGCACAATGCGGCGCACGTCATCGTCACCTACGGCGCGTTCTCGCGTCATTGGATCCCCGGCGGCGGCGTAGGCCACGTGTTCGAGTCCTTCAATGGCGGTACGACGTGGACCGACATCAGCGGCGATCTGCCGGACATCCCGGTCGACAGTTCGGTGCTGTGGCATCACAAGCTGGTGGTCGGCACCGACATCGGCGTGTTCGCTACGTCGGCCTCCTCGCCTGGCGACTGGCACCGGCTGGGAGCCGACCTGCCCGCCGCCCCGGCGGTCGACCTGGCAGTGTCGCCGGACGCTGGCTACCTGCTGGTTGCCACCCACGGCCGTGGCCTGTGGCGGATCGGATGAGTTAGCTCGCGGCAGCGCAGTGCCCGGCGGGCCGGGGCGATTTTCACGATCGGCCCGCCGGGCGCGCTCGCTTCTGCGGCTGTATCCCAGCGGAGCGGCTGCTCGGCGTGGTGCTGCGCCCGTTTGCGCATCGATAGCTGATGGTGGCCGACTGAGCGGCAGTGATCAGATCTGCGGCGGGTACATGAGCGCCAGCACATCACTGACCGGGCGTTTCCGGCACGCGGCGCAGACGTCTACGTTATTCCTGCCGGTTTGGTTATTCCTGCCGGTCTGCGATCCGAGCTTGGCGGCTGCCGCAAACCGGGCACCCGTCAGCTTGTTGTCGGTCCGGTAGAGCGTGACCAGGTCATCCTTGCCCATCTCGGTACCGCACAGGTCACAGATGCGGTGTTCGGTCGTGTCGGTCTTGGTTGCCATCGTGTCCCCCGTGCTGGTCTCTTGTCCCCGCCTAGCCCATACCCGCAGGTGCGGCAGGTACTCAGCGAGGCTGAATCCCGCCCGGATACCGTGCGGGATTCAACCCGCGGGTGCATTCGGCGCAGGACCTTCCCATCATTCAGGCGTCACAATGCATACTTGGTCGGTTCGGCGACTGGAAGACGATTCCTCGCGCGACATGGATCAAACCCGGCCTTTCGGGCAGCGGTCCTTGGAGTGGAGGTGCTGGCCGACGGCCGGTAACGCGGCCTGAGACCGGTCTTATCCGGTCCGGGAATCACTGTCGGGCGGGCTGAGCTCACGCCTCGCGGGGCACACTTCCTGGTGGCAGAAATCGCTCTATAGTGAGCAGATGACGGTCGAGGGCGCTGATTCCCCCGGCGCCGCTCCGGCACTGCTGGTGCGAACCGAGGGGTCTGATCGCACGCTGCGGGCGGGGCGCAGCTACCGGGTGGGCCGCGATCCGCGGTCGGACATCGTGGTGGATGAGCCCAGGGTCTCCTGGGAGCACGCGATCCTGCGGCTGGACGGTGATCGGTGGCTGCTTGAGGATGTGGGCAGCACCAACGGGACGTTTGTCGGCCCGCAGCGGGTGCAGCGGGTCGAGATCACCGGCCTCTGCCAGGTCCGGCTTGGCCACCCGGAAAGCGGTCCGGTCCTGTCCTGCTCGATCGGGGCCGGGCCGGACGGCCATCCCGCCCTGCCGGGCGGCCGTGTGCTGATGCCGCCGCCGGCCGGAGCCACGGTGCTGCGGTCAGGCCGGCCGTCGGGCCTGAGCGAACGGATGCCCAGTTCGATTATGCGGTTGCCGCCGAAGGTGCTGCGGATTGGCCGGGCTGATGACAACGATGTGCTGGTTTCTGATCTGAGTGTGTCTCGTCATCATGCTGAGCTGCGGAGGGCGGCTGGGGGCGGGTACGAGATTGTGGATCTGGCCAGTTATAACGGGACGTTTGT
>Ga0116221_1001023_pt1 | contig 18985 bp, 14 predicted proteins | sample Sb_taG_5_FD_88965 | JGI IMG/M metagenome (GOLD analysis project Ga0116221, IMG submission 88965) | Peat soil microbial communities from Weissenstadt, Germany - Sb_50d_8_FC metaG | ecosystem: Environmental > Terrestrial > Soil > Wetlands > Peat | place: Germany: Weissenstadt | collected 2010-09-21 | reverse complement strand
GGCCGGAACTTACACCCAGGAAATCGGCCCGGCCTGCGGTTTCTTCACGCTCGCTAATGAAATTCTGCACGAAGGCGCACGCCAGCAAGCGGAGTACTTTAACGGGCTGCAAAAAATCGCACTCACCCAGACGCGCCTGAAAATACCCGTCATGGAGGACGAAGAAGGTACACATGGCGCCATGTTTCCAGGTGGCACGGTTTTCCCGGAGGGCCTGGCCGTGGGCAGTTCCTTCGACATGGATCTGGTAAAGTCGATCTACGCGGCAGCGGCGGCGGAGGCGCGGGCGGTCGGGATCCACATGCTTTCCACACTGGTGATGGAAGTGGATCGCGATCCGCGCATGGGCCGAAACGAGGAGGCCTACACCGAAGATCCTTACCTTTATATGCGCATCGGCGAGACCATCGTGCGGGCGGCGCAGGGTTCCGACATCGCTGCCCCTGACAAGGTCGTCGCGGTGCTGACCGATTTTCCCACGCAGAGCGAACCATCGAGTGGCCTCGAGCGTGGAGCGGTCGAGGTATCGGACCGTTCCTTGCGCGAGAACTATATGCCGCCCTGGATCGGCGCAATCACCAAAGCCGGCGGCTTGGGTGTGATGGCGGGTTACCCGGAAGTCGAGGATGTGCCGGCGCACGCTTCGGTGAAGTGGATGAATGATGTCTTGCGGGGGGAAATTGGCTTCAAAGGAGTCGTCGAGAGCGAAGGCGGCGGCTTCTCCACCATGATCTACGAGCACATCGTTCCCACCCAAAAGGAAGCTGGACTGCTGGCCTTGAGGGCCGGAGTCGATTTGAACATCACCTACGAGCCTGCCTACATGGGGCCATTGGTCGAGAGCGTGGAAGAGGGTCGAGTCCCCATGGCGCTGGTCGATCGCGCTCTGCGCAGAGTGTTGGAGATGAAGTTCCGCCTGGGCCTCTTCGAGAATCCCTATGTCGATGTGGATGGCGCCGTCCAGGTCGTGCATTCACAAGCGAATCGGGACTTGGCACTGCGCGCCGGCCGCGAAGGAATTGTGTTGCTGAAGAACGATAAGAAACTGTTGCCTCTCAAGAAGGATTTGAAATCGGTAGCGGTGATCGGCCCCAACGCAGACGACGTGATGAACCAACTGGGCGACTATTCGCCGAAGACCATTCTTCAGCACGTAACAACCGTGATCGAGGGAATTAAAGCCGTGGTTTCGCCTCAAACCAAAGTTACGCAGGCGCGCGGCTGCGAAATCACTGGCACGGACAGGAGCGGGTTTGCCGAAGCCGTGCGGGCTGCGAAAGGGGCGGACGTCGCCATTGTGGTGGTCGGCGAGAGGCAGCATATGACGAACGGGGCCGACCTTCATGGCGCGCCCACCGATGGTGAAGGGCACGATGTGGCGAGCCTGGATCTGTCGGGAGAGCAGGAGAACCTGATCCAGGCAGTCTTCGAGACGGGAACTCCCACCGTCGTGGTGCTCATCAACGGCCGGCCGCTTTCCACGCGGTGGACGTCCGAACACGTGCCCGCCTTGGTGGAGGCGTGGGAACCCGGCGAGCGGGGCGGCGAAGCGGTGGCCGACGTGCTCTTTGGGAATTACAACCCCACCGGACGGTTGGCCATCTCGGTGCCCCGGCACTCCGGCCAATTGCCGGTCTACTACAATTACAAGCCTTCCAAGGCTTACTGGATGCGGCGAGGTTACGCCGACATGCCGGCAACGCCGCTTTACCCCTTTGGCTATGGGCTGAGCTATACCGATTTTGAATATAGCGGTCTCCGCGTTGAGCCGGCGGAGATTCATCCGGGCGGCGAGGCGCGCGTGACCATGGCCGTGAAAAACACAGGTGACCGGGCGGGTGTGGAAACCGTGCAGCTCTACCTCCACGAGCAGTACGCCCCCGTTTCAACCCCGGTCAAGCAACTCCGGGGATTTGAGCGAGTGGCGCTGAAACCTGGCGAAACGAAGACCGTAACTATAAAGCTGACCCCGGACGATCTCCAGTTGCTCGATATCGACATGCACTGGCGGGTCGTGCCGGGCAATTTTGAGATTATGGTGGGAAAGTCGTCGGTAGATATACCTCTCCAAGGAATACTCAAGGTAACGCCGTAGCGAGCCGGCGTTCGGAGCCGCCAGCCCAGCGCGCCCCGGATGGCTACCACTGCTGGGCTCTCGGTCACGCGCGCGCGTCCTTAGCGGCGGACTTGAAGGATTGTTCAGAGTGCGCAGAGTTACCACGGCCCGGGGCGCTTGTTCATAGTGCGCGATAATATCGGGATGTGTGGACGGACAGCGGAATTAGGACGCGTGCCGCTTGATGACGAGGACGGCTGAGACCCTGAAGGAGCCAGGATGATGCGACGCGATTTGCTACAGTGCGCCGGCATGCCTCGCAACGGCGAACTGGGAGCGGGGAGCGACGAATCGACACGTATATCCGGGAGGATGCAGGTTCGCTAGGGAAATGAACGCTCGCACGATTGTCATTACCGGCGGGGGAGCGGGTATCGGCCGCGGTGTCGCGCTCCTGTGTGCGGAACGCGGCGACAACGTCGCTCTGCTGGATAAGAACGCGGCGGCCGCGAGAGGGACCGCCGCCGATGCGCTTGCGCGAGGGGCGGGTGGCGCACTCGGCGTAACCTGCGACGTGACCGACGAAAGCCAGGTCGAGCGGGCGTTCGCCGAAGCGTGCAGCCGGTTCGGTGCACCCTATGGCATCTTTGCGAATGCCGGGATCGACCTCGGCGGATTGATCCACGAATTGCCGATGGAAGCCTGGCGGCTGGTGATCGACACGAATCTGACTGGTGTCTTTCTCACCTGCAAACATGGCTTGCGCCACATGCTCGCGGCAAAGGCGCCGGGCTCGATTGTCTGTACGTCGTCGCCCACGGGATTTGTGGCTTTGGCCGCGGGCGCTTCTGGAGCTTACAGCGCCACGAAGGGCGGCATCTCTTCGCTGGTGCGCTGCATGGCTATCGACTACGCGCGGTACGGCATTCGCGTCAACGCCGTCGTGCCAGGCGCCACGGAAACCCAGACAATGTGGCAGAATGTCGCACCGGGCGAGATTGCGCGCATGCGCGAGCAATTAAACCAGGAGATCCCTCTCGGGCGTCTGGCTCAGCCGGAAGACCCGGCACGGGCCGTGGTGTGGCTGCTATCCGAAGAATCCGCCTACGTCACGGGATCGCACCTGGTGTGCGATGGCGGCATCCTGGCGAAGGCCAGCATCAGCGTGTAGCAGCTTACTTCCAGAGGCCGCTGGTAATCGAAAGCGCGGGTAGAACAAGGCGTAGCGAGCCGTCGTGCCGACGCTTGCCGGCTGCTTGCCGCCGCTAAACCGCGCCTCCGCCGCCGCAAACGCGCTCGCGGCGCCGGCAGGCGCCCACGGCTGGACGAAGGGAGCAGAAAATATTGGATCAAAGTCCACCAAAAGCGCCTCCTCGACAAAGGGAAAATCAAAAAACCAGTGGAGTCGTTGCGGTCCATCGATACCAAGAATCCCGATTTGCCCGAGAAGATCCGCATTGAGGCGGACTACTTTGAGAGGAACGCGGAGAGCATGCGGTATCCCCCGCCAACCTTTCGACCGCCTGGTCCGTCTAACTACTAACCATGGCCAGTCTGTTCTCGCACCTACGCTATTCCATCCGGTCCTTGCGCAAGAACCCCGGTATAACCGCGGTCGCAGTTTCTTCTCTGGCGCTCGGAATCGGCGCCAACACCGCAATCTTCAGCCTCGCGGACCGGCTGTTGCTGCGTGCTTTGCCCGTACGCGACCCGCAGGCGTTGGTGCTGCTGACCGCCAGCGGCCCCAGGCGCGGCAGCGTGGATACGCCCTACGACGACACCTTCACCTTCTCCTACCCCATGTACTGCGATTTCCGCGATCGTGCGCCGAAGCTGGACGGCGTGGCGGCGTGGTTTCCGTCTCCCGCCAGTTTCTTGCTCCGGGGCGAGACCGAGCGCATCTCGACCAACCTGGTTTCCGGAAACTACTTCCAGGTCCTGGGCATGCCCATGGCTTTGGGCCGGCCAATCCTTCCGGAGGACGCCCGGGCATCCGGCTCCTCACCGGTGGCGGTCGTGAGCCACGCGATGTGGGAACAGCGTCTGGGCGGCGATCCCGGCGTGCTCAACCGACCCATTACTCTCAACGGCCGGCCCTTCACCATCATCGGAGTGGCCGCACGCGGCTTCCAGGGTCTGGCCGTCGGTGAGACTCCGGCGGTGTTCGTGCCCGTCACCATGAAGGCTCAAATCCTGCCAGGGCGCGATGCGCTCGAACAGCGCCGGTATATGTGGCTGAACGTGATCGCGCGGTTGAGCCCGGGCGTATCGCGAGAGAGCGCCGAGAGTGCCCTCAATGTGTTCTGGCGGCCGATCCTCGAATCGGAATTGGAAGCCATGCCGCAAGCTACCGCGGCGTTCCGGCAGAGATTTGTCAGCCGCCATTTGTCGCTCGCGCCTGGAGCCACCGGCATTTCGGCGCTGCGGATGATGTTCGCCGACCCCCTGAAACTGCTAATGGGCCTGGTCGGGCTGGTCCTGGTGATCGCTTGCGCCAATGTCGCCAGCCTTCTGATGGCGCGCGCCGCCGGCCGTCAGAAGGAGATTGCCGTCCGGCTGGCGATCGGCGCCGGCCGGTCCGATATTCTGTGTCAGATCCTAGTCGAGAGCGTGGCTCTCTCGCTGGCGGGCGGCGCGCTCGGCGTACTCCTTGCGACCGAGGCCGGCGCCGCCCTGCTGCGCTTCCTTCCGTTTGACAAGATCTCCGCCGGCATCTCGGCCCAGCCCGACTGGAGAATCCTGGGATTCACCGCGGCGGTTTCCGTGGTTTGCGGGCTGGTCTTCGGTCTGGCGCCGGCGCTCCAGACCACGCGTCCGGATCTGGCGTCCGCTCTGAAGGAACAGGTCGGCGCGCCTGCCGCCGCTTTCCATGTGCGAGTGCGCAAGGGCCTCGTGGCGGCCCAGGTGGCGCTTTCGCTGCTGCTGCTCCTGGGCGCCGGACTCTTCCTGCGGAGCCTCGAAAATCTTCGCATGATCGACGTGGGTTTCCGTCCGGACCACCTGATGTCGTTTACCATCCAGCCCGCGCTCAATGGCTATGATCCGCCGCGCTCCATCGCCCTGTTCGACCGCGTGCGCCAGCGGATTGCGACTCTTCCCGGCATCCAATCGGTAGCCGCCACCGAGACGCCCCTGCTCACCGGGGAGGACGTGCTGTATTCGATCGTGGTTCCCGGGCGCGAGCCGAAAGAGAACCAGACTGCACCGAACGTCGCGGCGGTGGGCCCGGGCTTCTTTTCGGCTCTGGGAATGCCGATCCTCGCTGGACGCGAGCTTACCGAGGCGGACGCCGGCCAGGCGCCCAGGGTGGCGGTGGTCAACGAAGCCCTCGCTCAAGAGTACTTCGATTCAGCCAACCCGGTAGGCCGGTTCTTCTACTTCACCAGCGACCGCAAGACGCCCATCGCCATTGTCGGTGTGGCGAAGGACGGAAAGTATGGCGACCTGCGCGAGACGAAGCAGCCGTTCATCTTCTGTCCCTACGCGCAGCAGTACAATCCCGGGGAAGGCGGCATGACCTGGTACGTGCGGACCAATCAGGAGCCCGCGGCCTCCGTCGCAACCCTGCGCCAGACCGTGCGGGACGCCGATTCCAACCTGCCAATCTTCAACGTCAAAACTCTGGAGCAGCAGATCGACGACTCGGTGTTTGCCAACCGCATCCTCTCCACTCTGGCGGCCTTCTTCGCGCTTCTCGCGACCGGGCTGGCCGCCATCGGACTCTACGGCGTGATGTCGTACACGGTGGCGCGGCGGACGCGCGAAATCGGAATCCGCATGGCCTTGGGGGCCCGTCCCGGAGAGGTGGTTTCCATGGTCTTGCGCGAGGTGATGCTGCTGGCCGCCGTTGGAATCGGGGTCGCGATTCCGCTGGCTTATCCTCTCACGCGCCTGGCGAAATCGATGCTCTACGGCATCTCGCCCGGAAATGCCGGCGCGTGGCTCACCGCCGCGTGCGTGCTCGCGGTGACTGCTTTCGCCGCCGGCTATGTTCCTGCCGCGCGGGCCGCCCGTATCGATCCGCTGACGGCACTACGGCACGAGTAGGAAAGGCCTCCGGGCGTGTCGATGCCCGGGTGAGCCCGGCATCGCTGCCTGGTACACGGTTCCGCAAATACAAGGTGCGTATTGTGGGGCGGACCCGTTGTTCGCCCAACCCAATCCGCCCCGTGCGATCCCCGAGTGGCCGACGGACCCCCGGGGGACCCCGGGGAACCCTTGAGCGGATCCTGGGGGGCCGCCCAATAATTTCTCATGCGAGTCCGATAGCGCGGAATTCTCGACTCCGGCGTTCCTCCGCGTGATTCCCGACGGGCGCGCCGCGACTCCCTGCCTCGAAATTTAGAGTCGCGGCGAAAGCGGAGAACTGCACGGCCATCTCGAAAATCCTCGCATGTGGACGAAAGATTACTGTCGGCGGGAGTTGTTAGCAACTCGGCTAGCGAGAGCGCGGATTTCCAACGCATCGGGAGGACGCAAAGCTCCTCCCACTTGAGGACTTTGCTGTCCCATTCAGGCATGGCTGAGACCAGGGCACTCTCGTCCAGGATCGCAAGTTCGAGAAATTGTTCCGATGCGCCCGACGCCACCAGGAACGCTCAGGCGGGGGCCAGTTCACGATGAGCTTGCCTTTCCACGACGCGTAGAATTCTGTCGCAACCAGGTCGAACCAGAGGCCGGATAATCGACCGCTCTCCTCAGTGAAGCCTTTCATACCAAACTTCTGCATCTCATATGGGCCGGAACCTGCCAGAATTCCTCTCGCGTGATGGGTCTCGACCCACCAATTGAATACAAGCCAACGAATAGGGCTTTGCCCGGCTCGTGCCCGATGAAGGAAGCGACGTATGCGTCCCTGCCCTCGACCGCGAGCCCGGTCATAACCTTTTCCAGCTTTTCTCCCTGAGTCTGCTGGTAAGCATTGAACACATCCGGTTTCTCAGCGGCCAACCACGGGAGAACCCGGTTAAGCTCAGGTTCGGTAGGCCGATGTCGGAATACCAAAACCTGCTGGGGGTCGATCCCCTTGTTCCGGAACAGGTCGTTCAGGTCCATGTCGTACCTCCCATTCAGGTCGATTCGCGAGGAGCTTCGGCAGTTCTTACAACTGCTACAGTTTTCGCTACTTCATACTGAGGAAATCTGTCAGCGCCTCCTGCCATGGGCGCATCGGCGGCAGTTTCGTATTCAGCAGGACCGCCCGCGCCGGGCGCTTCGCCTTGCGCGGAAAGCGGGACGACGGCACCGCCAGCACCGTCGTGTTCTTCCCTGTGATGCGATAGATCTCCCGCGCGAAATCGTACCAACTGGCGCCGCCGCGGTTGGTCACATGATAGATGCCCGCAGGTGGCGCTGCCTCCAGCAGGTCGCACGTGCTCGTCGCCAAGTCCGCCGCATACGTCACACTGTTGACTTCGTCCGCCACCGCCTCGATCGTGTCCCGCTTCGCCGCCAGGTCCACCATGATGTCGACGAAGCTCTTCTTGGACAGCTCGCTCTTTCCTCTGGGCCCGAAAATCACCGCGGTGCGCACTACGTACCATCGGCCGCCGTTCTCCGCTACCAGTTGCTCTCCGCGCCACTTCGATCGCCCGTACGCAGACAGCGGCGCCGGCGCGTCAGACTCGCGATATTCCCCGCGGGCTCCGTCGAACACGTAATTCGTGCTGTAGTGAACCAGCGGGACGCCCTTCTCCTTCGTCCAGTGCGCCAGCCAGCCCGGAAATTCGGCGTTCAGCGCGAAGGCCTGCTCCGGGCAATCTTCCGCGCCGTCCACGTCGTTGAACGCGACGCAATTCACCACCGCGTCGGGCACGAACCCGAGCCCGTCCAGCCGCGCTCCCAGCGCGGCGGCGTCCAGCACATCTACGTCTTCGCGGTCCCAGCCGGTCGCCTCGGGATACAGCCGCATGAGTTGTCCGCCCAGCGTTCCCTTCGCACCCAGCACCAGCGCTTTCCTGATTTTCGCCATGCTTCGCTATTGTAATTGACTGCCACATCCTGTAAGAAGCGACGGGGTGTGGTGTGGTACATCCGAGATCTGAGCAGGATCGCTTTGCGCCCGTCCCGGACGGACGAGAGGTGACCGGCTTCCCATGCGAGTCCGCTAACGCTGACGTTCGCCTCGGGCGTCTTCCGCCCCGCGGTCGCGAGTTGGCACGCCGCGCCTCGCCCGCGTCAAACGCGCTCTCGGCGCCAGCAAGAGCTCGCGGCCGGGACGCGCCGAGGCGAAACCGCGCCCGCCGGCCGCGGCGGTCGATTCCCGCGCCTTCCGCCGCGCGAGCTGCGATTGGCCCGCGGGCGCGCTGTAGGCTCCTGAGCCGCGACATCGGGCGATGCGGCTGGGCGTCTCATACGAGTCCGCTGGCGCGGAATCCTGCCTTCGGCGTCGGCGCCGGTTGCGTGACCGAAGGCTGTGGGCGCTCATCCCGCCGTGAACGGGGCGGAACAGCATCACGAGCGCTGGAAGTAGGAGTTGCGCGGTGCGCGGTACGTGACGGCCAATTCTTTCGACTCGATGCGCCTTTGCCAGGCGCGGGATTCGAACAGCATAGAGAGCGTGCAGGTGGTCAACAGAGTCCGCTCGACTGGATAGAGCGGTTTGCCGGTGATGAACATCTCCTCCATGCAATGAACCAACCCGTCGAAGTGCGGGAAGGGACGGCTGCCCGGCTCATCGCCCTGCTTGAAGTAGGTGGACACGGGTTCGGCCTGACCCTTCAACTTGGCGGCGAAACCCCAAGCGTTGACCTGCCCTTCCAGCATGTATGCGGCAGCCCGCATTCCGTCACGATATTCGAGTACAAAGGCGACAGGCTTCTTGACGTTGTCTTGAAGGCGTCCGGCCTTGCGTCCCGGGTAACGCGAGAGGGCCGCCTCGAGGAGCGGAAGGCTCCAGCGGCCGGCGCCATCGCGCCATTTCCAGACGGCGTCGCCTTCGATCCATTCGACCGAACGTATCCCGGTTTCGCCGCCCTTGCGCCGCTCCACCATGCACTCGAGCGCCTCAAGTGTGTGAAAACCGTAGGCGTCGAGTTCGCCGTACCCTAGCGCGATGGCGTTTTCGATCTCCACACCGTAGGGCATCTCCAGGGCAGGAGAACGCATAGTCACGGGGATGGAAGAACCTGCCATGAGAGGAAAGTTCAACTCGCGCGACCACCGGTACATCTGTTTGGCTTTCGACCAGGAGTACGAGAAATGCTTGTCGGAGAAGACAGGCACCGTCTTTCCGGTGCGCCGGAACACTTCGACAATCTGCTCCAATAGTTCGTAGCGAGGATAAAGGTGCTGCCCGCGCTCATTCCACGGATAGTCGCCATGCTCGCCGATGAAGCAGACGGCGTCCACGGCTAACTCGTCGCCGCCGAGCATCAAAGTCTCTTTTATCGTGGGATAGATTTTGAAGCCATGCTTTTGAGCGAGTCCGCGGCTGAGCTCGTTGGACGGCACCTGGGCTGTGTACATTGAGACCAGGTGCGTCCGCGGCTCGGTGAATACGCCGTTTGGTGAATAGCCGTCGAGTAGGCGGCCTACAATCACGGCGGCGTGCGAGTATAAACTGCGGTCGTGGGTGTACATGGTGACGACGGCAGCCACGCGTTTCTTGGGCGCTTGCGCCTGGAGGTCGAGGCAGGCCGAGGCGCCGGTCGCGAGGAATCGCCGTCTGTTCAGTCGGGTCCGGCTCACCATCAAATTCTATGCCAGAGTCCGAAAGATTGGGGCCTCGTTCTGAATGCGCGGCGAGGGCTGCGAGGTCTTCTTTGAGTTGGCGAAGGGCCTCGCATGGAGTGAGCGTCGATCGCGTTGAGGGTGGCGAGAAACAGCGCGCTGATTTAGTCCGCACGCTTTTCATACGAGTCCACTGTCGAGGAATTCCGATTTCCTCCGCGTGATCGCGCGCCGGCCGGCGCCCGCGGCTCTCGGGTGCCGAGGCGGCATGGCGGACTGGCTGTGATTTCTCATTTCGTGAAATCGGGTAGCTGCACAATAGCGCCATCGCGCATGGCGGATTCGTGGGCGCAGATGCCGGCGCAGGTCCAATTCACGGACTGGTAGACGTCCGGGAAGGAGGCCCGGCGCTCGACGATGCTGGAGACGAATTCGTGCACCAGGTGGGGATGCGAGCCCCCGTGGCCGCCGCCCTGGATGAAGGAAAGATGCGCGTGCGCTCCATCGTATACGCCCTTGGTGGTGAAGCGGCGGATCGGTTGTGGCAGCAGGCGAGCGTAGTCGGGAACCTTCACCCGCTCCGGTTTCTCACCCACGTGGACTGCGGGATCCTCGCCTTCAATCCGACTCCACTCGAAGGAGGTCTTTTCGCCGTAGACATCGAAGCTCTCGATATATTGGCGCGCGGTTTCAAACAGCGAGCGCGTCACTTCGAACGCGAGATTCTGGTCGCGAACCTTGAACAGTGCGCTCTCCACCGCGAATGGCGAGCCGTACTTCGCCGCAAGGCTCTCCGCGATCCGTCCGGAGCCAAAACACGAAACAAAATCGGCTTGGCCTTTCACCAGTGCCAGGCACGGGCTGATGGCATGCGTTGCGTAGTACATAGGCGGTAGACCCTCCCAGTAACCGGGCCAACCGGCCATCTCCTGCTGATGGCAGCCGCGCAGGAATTGAATGCGTCCGAGTGTTCCACTATCATGCAGCCCACGGATGTAAAGAAACTCGCGCGTGAAAATGGCGGTCTCCATCATCATGTAGTTCCGGCCGGACTCCCGGGCCGCGTTTACGATCTCGCGGCACTCGTTGACCGATGTGGCCGCCGGGACCGTGCAGGCCACATGCTTGCCGGCGTGCAGCGCCGCGATGCTCTGCGGCGCGTGCAGGTCAATCGGCGAGTTGATATGGACGGCATCCACCTCGGGATCCAGAATCAGATCTTCGAAGCGGGTGTACCGTTTCTCGATGCCAAACTGATTGCCGACTTCGTCCAGCCGGTCCTTCGTCCGCTGGCAGATGGCGTACATATTGGTGTGCGGGTGCAGTTGGTAAATCGGGATGAATTCCTTGCCGAAACCAAGCCCCACGATGGCGACGTTGAGTTTCTTTTCGGTCATGCTGTCCTCTTTACGCACAGTTATTTCTGAAATGGCCGCCAACAGCATCGGCCAAACGGTCCAACCATGTACTTGATAGACCATAGTTCCAGGTTCGCGCGTCTCCAGGATTACTGCGGTCCGGCGAGTGCGTGAGCTGCACGGATCTCTTGCACTGCACAGCTATTGTAATGCGGCTCTCGACCAGATCTCTTGAAACGCAATGATCCGAAGCTGACGCGAACCTGCATTACCCGCGACGGCAAGTGCCAATCGCGCCGGCGTGCGCGGCCCAGCCTCGCGCCGCAGCCGTGAAGCACCGCGAGCGCAAGCCCGCAGGCGCGGACGCAATCGATTCTGTCGCCTTCGATTGCGCGAATCGTGCGGTTCGCCCGCGAGCGCGCTGTATGCTCGTGAGCCGCGACATCCGAACAGCGAAAGGGTTCCTCGGTGCCCGCCGCGATGTAGCGGCAGTAAGCGCGGGGTATGTGGGCGGCGCGTAGGTCCGGTTCTTGGCTCGTGTTTTACAGCTTGGCAACGGGGGAGCCTTAGCGGCGGCTGTACACGCGAACGACCGCGCCGCAGGCTCCTTGTCTGGAAAAAACGAAGGCGGAGCCCCTCGTTTTCGTGCAATCGGCAAGTGGGAGACACGAAAAGGAGGATAGGCATGCCGCGTTTTCGGACGGTACACCGACGCGGCCGGCGAGACGCTCCTCACTCGTGAGCGAGCGAGACAAAAGCATCGGCGGCGCGCGAAATCGATCCCGCTCTACGTTTCGATCAGCCGGCCCACCGCATTAGAACGGGCCGCGCGCATCCGGGGCACTTCGAGGAAGTCCTCGGCTGCCTTGCTCCAGACGCCGTTCCTGCCGGACTGCGCCCAGGATGTGTAACAATATTCGGTCGGAGGATGGCCGCTACGAAGCAGCGAGCTACTCACCAGCGCAAATGGCTGGTGACCGCGTGATGCGGACCAAAGCGTTCCGGGGCCCCTGGAGCATTCTGGGCCTACTGTGGATCGCATTCGCTCTGAACTACGTCGACCGGCAGATCGCCTACTCCATCTTCCCCGCCCTGCGTCGCGGGCTTGGGTTCAACCAGGTGCAGCTCGGCCTGATTGGGACGGTCTTCCTTTGGACCTACGCCGTTTCGATGTTGCCGGCCGGCCGTGCAGCCGACCACCTGAGTCGGCGGGCTCTGATCCTGGCAAGCCTCGGGCTTTGGAGCGTGGCGACCGCCGGGTGCGGCCTCGCCACTTCGCCGGCTGTATTCCTGTGCTGGCGGGCCGTTATCGCGATTTCCGAAGCGCTCTACGTTCCCGCCGCACTCGGAATGCTCGCCGCATTGCACCCGGACGCGACGCGATCGACCGCGCTTTCCATACACGCTTCGGCGCAAGTGGCTGGAGTGGTTGCCGGCGGCTGGTATGGCGGTTGGGCGGCGGACCACATCGGTTGGCGCGCTGGTTTTCTGGCCATCGCGGCGGCAGGGTTGGCCTATGCCGTGTTCTTGGCCTTCGTTCTCGTGGACGTACCCGACGGCCCAACCGCGAAGGCCTCACCACCGGCCGGGTTGCGGGATCTGCTGCGCTCCCCGTGTTATGTCGCTCTGTGCGCCGCCTTCTTCCCTTTCTGCGCCACCATCTGGATGTTCTACACGTGGCTGCCTGATCTGCTTTACGCCCGGCACGGCTTGTCCATGGAGCGTAGCGGGCTCATAGCGACGGCGAGCCTGCAAATCAGTTCGGTCATCGGCATATTGGCCGGTGGACGCCTTGCCGACCGCCTGGCCCACGCCGTCCGGCCTGCCCGCTTGTATGTCGCCGGGGCCGGGGTGGTGCTGAGCCCGGGCTTTTACTATCTGGTCTTCGCGGCGTCCTCCATGGCAGGCGTTCAGCTCTGCTCGGTAGCCTTCGGCCTCACCGCAGGCCTGATGATGGGAAACGTCTTTGCCGCGGGCTATGATGCCCTCCCGGAGTGCGCCTATGGCATTGGCGCCGGCGTCGTGAACATGTGCGGCGCCCTGGGAGGCGGTCTGTGCGTCCTGCTCGCGGGGGTCGCCAAGGGATACAACGGTATCCAGAGGCTGTCTGCCGTCACCGCCGTGTTGACGGCCGGCGCTGGTCTCATGCTGCTGCTCGTTGTAGCATCGCAATACGGACATTTGGCAAGACCTGACCGGCGAAAGAGGTGAGTACGTGGCGGATATTTCACAGATCATGCGAATCGCTCTTCTCCAGATGAACAGCCGGACCGCGGCGCGCGACGAAAACGTGCGGCACGCCTGCGACCTCATCGACGAGGCCGCGCGCGGCGGCGCCCAACTGATCGTGTTGCCCGAGTTCTTCAACACCGAGTATTTTCCGCAATACCGCGATTATCGTTACATGGATTATGCTGAACGCGAGGACGGCCCTACCCAGTGCTGCATAAAAGCCAAGGCGCGTCAGCATGGCGTGCACATCGTCTCGACCATTTTCGAGATGGCGCGTCCCGGGCTGTACTACGACACCGCGATGCTCATCGACCCGGATGGCGAGATTGTGGGAAAGTACCGAAAGGTGCACCCGGCGGCGCTGCTCAGTCTCGAAAAGATCTACTTTCGGGGCGGCTCGTCATTTCCCGTGTTCGCGGTGCGCGGCTGGCGGCTGGGCATTTCGATCTGTTACGACAACCTGTTCCCCGAATCGTGCCGATGCTTGGCGCTGAACAGCGCGGAATTGATCGTGGCGCCCTACGCGACTCCCATCGACGATCCCTGGGAGAACTTCCTTTCCACACGCGCGCTGGAGAACGGAGTGTACCTGGCAGCCTGCAACCACGTCGGCCAGGAAGGGGACTGGCGCATGTCGGGGAAAAGCATGGTGATCGACCCGGGCGGCAAAATTCTCGCGCAGGCCAGCGGCGCCGAAGAGCAGATCCTCGGCATGGATCTCGACCGCGAACAGGTGATCCAGGCCCGCCGGCGTTTCCCGCTTTTCCGCGACCGGCGGCCGGATGCTTACGCCGCCCTCACCGCCACAACGGAATCTCTGCTCTCGTAAGGGGTGCGCTCAGCCGACGACCTCGCCTCCGAAGCCTGGTAAAATCCACCGCCGGCCGCGCATTTTTGAGCTCCCTTCGGGCGTGGGGTTAGACAACCGGAGGTTTCTATGCAGAGACGCAACTTCATGATGCTGGCGGCGGGAGTGCCGCTGCTGGCCCAGACCAAACAGGGCGCCACCGCCGAGTTTCCAGCCGACTTTTTGGAGGACAAGATCCGAGGTGGATTCCTCGGCCAGATTGTTGGGGACCTCAATGGTCTTGAACACGAGATGAAGTATATTCTCGAACCGGGCAACGTGCAGGAATACACGCCGGCGCTGCCCGATGGCGGGTGGACCGACGATGATACCGACATCGAATGGCCGTACATCGTCGAAATCCAGCGGGCCAAGAGCCTGTTGATTCCCAACCAGCGCATCTCGGAGATTTGGAAGAAGCACATCAACCGGAGGATCTGGTGTTCCCACTTGTACCTCCGCCAGATCATGGATCTGGGCATTGATCCTCCACTCACGGGCCGTATTGAATTCAACCCCTGGGCCGATTTCAACCTCTCCGGCCAGTTCGTCAGCGAGAGTTGGGGCTTGATTTCACCCGGGATGCCCCAGACGGCGGCGCGAATCGGGACCCATTACACACACGTCAGTGTCGACGGGGAAGCGGTTCAGTCTACCCAGATGGTGGATGCCATGATCGCCGCGGCGTTCCTGACGAATGATATGGATAAGATTCTGGACGCCGGCAAGGCGGCGCTCGATCCTAAGAGTGTGATGAGCCAAATCATGTCCGACGTGCGCCGTTGGCACAAGGAGAACGCTCGCGACTGGCGCGCGACTCGCAAACTCACCAAGGACAAGTACTGCAAGTATGGCGGCCAGGACATGCGTGACCGGAACGGCGTCTGGCTGAACGGAGCATCGACCATCTCGGCCCTGCTGTATGGTGACGGTGACTGGACCCAGACTGTGCGGAGCGCTTTCAACTTCGGATGGGATGCCGATAACAACGCGGCTGCGTCCGGGACGATCCTCGGTGTCGTCAAAGGCAACAAGGTTCTGAAGAGCCAGGGTTGGGATATCAAGGACCTGTACCGGAACACCAGCCGGGACGACATGCCGGAGGGCGAGACCATCACAACCTACAGCGACCGGCTGATCGCGCTGGCACAGCTCAACATCTCCGAGCACGGCGGGTCCCAGACGACGGTCAACGGCAAGTCGGTGTACCGCATCAGTACCGAGAAGCCCGCTAACGTCGAACCACTCCCCGATCTCAAGAAGCAGTATGCCACTATGCGGTCGCAATTAAGTGGCGAGATCGAGAAAGGGGTCGTCAGTGGCGCCTCCGCGCGGGAGAAGGCACGCGCCGCCTACTTGGCGATTTGCCTGGATTTCGCGCCGGAATTGAAGGAGAAGCATTCGGCGCAATGGCCGGCGGCCGTCGCTGCACTACATGGGTATCCGCGGGTGCTGCAAGCTGTTTTCTACGAGGCGCCGTTTCCAGCAGGGGACAGAATCCGCGAGAAGGCCATTGCGGCGGGCGTTCAAAAACCCGTAACGAACCAGAAGCTCTGGGCGTAAGCACGAGGTTCCGACTTCAACTGTTGGTAGTGAATGACTCCGGCCACGAGCAAGTGCAGGAAATGGCGCGCATTGAGCGAGGGAGCGGAGATGGAAACCCTCGGCCTCACGCTGGCCGCCGAGCTCGTCGCTGCCTTTACCAAGCGTCTGCGAAACTGTACCCCTCCTACAGCCGCCATCGGGCGATGGAGTCACGAGACATCCGAGCATCAAGGTCACGCTCGACACTTACGGACACCTGTTTCCGGGCTGCGGCCCCGAGGCGAGCGGGCACTACGAAAAGGCGATGGAGAAGCCGCGGCGCAGGACCAAACCGGATGTTAGCAATCCGTTACCAATTGCAGGGGCAGAAATGCCGGATGGAAGCGCAACCAGTTGAAAAGACTTGGTTGCGGGGGGTGGATTTGAACCACCGACCTTTGGGTTATGAGCCCAACGAGCTACCAGACTGCTCCACCCCGCACTTCTATCCTACTCCACGGCCCCCCAACGGTCAACGTCGCAAATTCCATCGCCCCGCGCGGGTGCAACGCCCGGGTACAATAGGACTGTGCCCGCTTCCTCGTTCCGGCGACCCTCGCGCTAGCCGCTGCTTTGTCCGCCCAAACCGCCTTCTTCCCCGTGAAGGACATCAAGCCCGGCATGCGCGGCACCGGCCCCACCTCTTCTCGGGCGCCCGCATCGATGAATTCCAGGTCGAAATCCTTGCCGTCCTCGACAATATCGGGCCTAAGGAATCCCTCATCCTCGCGCGCCTCTCTGGCGGTCCCCTCGAGCATACCGGCGTCATGCAGGGCATGAGCGGCAGCCCCGTCTACATCCAGGGCAAACTCGCCGGCGCCGTCGCCATGGCCTTTCCGTTCTCCAAAGACCCCATCGCCGGCATTCGCCCCATCCAGGACATGGTGCGCTCCTCAGCCACCCTGGCATCGGCGCCGCGACAACATCCCCTCATCGCCTGGAACGACCGCGACCTGAGGCGAGCGCTCCCCAAACCCGAGCCCGCCTTGGCTGGCGGCGAGCGCATGATCGACATCGCCACCCCCCTCTCGTTCGGCGGTTTCAGCCGCGCCACGCTCGAAGCCTTCGCGCCGCAGTTGCGCGCCCTGGGACTGGAGCCTCGCCAGAGCATCTCCGCTGGCTCCAAAATCGACCCGGGAATGGGCAATCCCGCCGACCTCAAGCCCGGTTCCATGATTAGCGTCCAGTTGATGGCCGGCGATTACGGGCTGGGCGCCGACGGCACCGTTACCTATATCGATGGCAATCGCGTCTATGCCTTCGGACACCGCTTCCTGGACATCGGCTCCACCGATCTGCCCTTCGCGCGCTCCGAAGTCATCGCCTTGCTCCCCAACGTCAACACCTCGTTCAAGCTCTCCGACGCCCGGGAATGGATGGGCGCCATCAACCAGGATCGCAACACGGCCGTCGCCGGCGAGCTCGGCAAACGCGCGTCCATGGTGCCCGTCTCGGTGGAGATTTCGCGCGGCTCGCGCCCCATCGAGAGCTACCAGATGCGGATGGTGAACGACCCGCTGCTTTCCCCGCTGCTCATCCAGATGGCCGTCTACTCCGTCATCGATGAGACCGAGCGCACCGTGGGCGCCGCCAGCATTCGCATCAGCGGAGAAGTCGAGTTTCAGAACTCCCCGCCGGTCCGCATCAACAACATGTTTGCCGCCGACAACGGCTCCGCCCAGCAGGGATACCTCTCCGCGGCCATTCCCGTGGCCTACGTAGCCTCTTGACAAACCTCAATAGGGACTGTATAAAGTCCTTATGAAGACTCTCACGATTACGGAGGCCAAGAAAAACCTCGGCCGCTGGTTGGCCGCCGCCTCCAGCGGCGAAGACATCGGCATCATCTGCGGGGCGGACATCATCGGCCTGCGCAAAGTCGCGGTGGAGTCCACGGACTACGCGCAGCGCGAATACGGAGCGGCGCCCGAACAGGTAGCGGCCTTGGAAAAGGCCACCGAGAGACGCTACCGGAAGCTCAAGCGTTTCGGAGAGCTGGTGACCGTCACGGCCGCGCAACTCAGGAAGATGATTGGCTAAGGCGCTCACCCTCGACCCAGCCGTGATGCGACGGCTGCGGGAGTTGCCTAAGACCGAAAGAGCAGATTGCCTGCTGGCGCTGTGCGATCTGGCCGGCGTATTCGGCCAACCCCACAGCCACAGCGGGCTTGCCATACGCAAATTGGGAAACAAGCTCTTCGAATGTCGCGCTGGCTTAGCGTTGCGCTTTATCCTCCAAGACCGGCCCACGGATCTTTTCGTCTCATTCTTGGGCAACCACGACGAAGTTAGAGCCCTGCTCAAAAGCGGCAAGTATCGTTGAACCAAGATCGCTCCCCCTCAGCTAGCCGGCGTGGCCTTCGATGGCGTCTCGACCGCCGCTTCAACTATGGGAAAGCCGGACAACGGCCCGCCCCAGGCCGAACTGGAAAAGCACGTCTCCAGCATACAGGTGGCGCCCAAAGTCGAAGGAAAGAAAGGCCACTACATCGCAGAGGCGGGGTGGAATCTGTTGGGTGGGTATGGCGAAGGCACCGGGAACCCGGCAACCAAGCGCATTCGGATGGTCGCGGGGGCCTGTTTGAAGGCCATTCATAACGCGTTAGCGGCGTGGCTCGTTCGACGTTGGGCGCTGCCCAGAAATGGCAGGAGACCCTGTCGGCGCTAGCCTCTGGAAACTGTCAATAGAAGGGGTTTACGACTCGCACGCGTCCATATCGCTGCCCATCACTCAAGTCCTCGGAGTAGACGGTGTCGGCGCCAAGCGCCTCGGCGGCGACCAGGATGGCCGCGTCCCAATAGGAAATTGCGAATCGCTCGGATTGCTCGATCGCGATCCGCACTAACTGATGGTCAATGGCCTGACAGGGAAAAGCCGTCCACTGCTCAATCCACTCCAAGGCTTGTGCGGCGGAGATCGGGCGGGACGCCTTCCTTACTACGGTCACAAAGAATTCCTGCAACACCTGTGCCGAAGTCCATCGATTCAACAAGCTCCATCGCGCGCTTTCTTTTGGGTTCATCTTTACCCGCTCCTACAGCCGCGTAGACGAGAACATTGGTGTCGAAAAACGCTTTAACGGTCATGCAAATCCTCCCGCGTCCACGTTTTCTGGGAATTCCGGCTTCTGAGTGGCTGTAAGGACTTGCGCGAGGGTGCGAGGAGGGCGGCATCCAGGCGTAATGCGCAAGCAAATGCCTGCGGCAGCAAGGAAGTTTGATCTCCCCCTTTCCCGT
>Ga0116221_1001021_pt1 | contig 19003 bp, 11 predicted proteins | sample Sb_taG_5_FD_88965 | JGI IMG/M metagenome (GOLD analysis project Ga0116221, IMG submission 88965) | Peat soil microbial communities from Weissenstadt, Germany - Sb_50d_8_FC metaG | ecosystem: Environmental > Terrestrial > Soil > Wetlands > Peat | place: Germany: Weissenstadt | collected 2010-09-21 | reverse complement strand
TTCGTGCGTGGCTACCTCATGCTGTTCTTGTTGCTCGAAACGGGCATGATTGGCACGTTCCTGGCCCTGGATTTCTTCCTGTTCTACATTTTTTGGGAAGTCATGCTGCTGCCCATGTACTTCCTCATCGGCGTCTGGGGTGGGCCGCGCCGCGAATATGCAGCGATCAAGTTCTTCTTGTATACGCTCCTGGGTAGTGTTTTCATCTTGATCGCCATGCTTGGTTTCTACTTCACGGACGTGCGCGACTTCACGCCACAAGCAGCCACGAATGGCGGCCCGACCAATTCGTTCGACATCATGGTGCTGCAAAAGATCGGCAGTGCCGCGGCTGCCTTGAACAATGGCACGTTAAGTCGCGAAGATATCGCCAAGGATGCGTTGATCGCCAAGCTTTCCACGCTGACTCAGACGGATCGTGAAAAGCTCGAAAACGGTACCTCCACGCAACGTGCCGAGATACGCAATAAGTACGCAGCGCAGATCGCTCCTAAGGAGCTTGAAACCGCCGTCGCTAGGCTCAACCAACCGTTTTTCAGTCAAACTTTCCAGTGGACGATGTTTCTGCTGCTATTCATAGGCTTTGCGATCAAAGTGCCGGTCTTTCCCTTCCACACGTGGTTGCCTGATGCGCACGTTGAGGCGCCGACACCCATCAGCATGATCCTTGCCGGGGTGTTGCTGAAAATGGGCGGCTACGGCATCCTGCGCATCGCCTACCCGATTTGCCCGTGGGCCGCGCAAAACCTTGCCGCCTGGGTCGGCCTGTTCGGCCTGATCAATATCGTTTACGGCGCGTTTGCGGCCATGGCCCAAACCGACTTCAAGAAGCTCGTGGCTTACAGCTCGGTCAGCCACATGGGTTATGTCATCCTGGGCATTGCGGTCTGGTCGGCAGGCGACCGCGGCCAGTATTGGTCCTGGGGCATGAATGGGGCCATGTTCCAGATGATTGCCCACGGCATCACCTCGGCCGGCATGTTCTTTTTGGTGGGCGTGATCTACGATCGGGCCCACCACCGCAACCTCGATAACTTCCGCGGCCTGTACGAACCGATGCCGCTCTACGGCGGCATCAGTGCGCTCATCTTCTTCGCGGCGATGGGGCTGCCTGGCATGTGCGGCTTCGTCGGCGAGTTCATGGTTGTGCTTTCAACCTGGAATTTCAAACCATGGAACTGGGAGTACGGCGGACCGGTGTTTGCGATTCTTTCCGCGCTCACCGTCGTGATCACGGCGGCCTACATCCTTTGGACGCTGCAGCGAGTCTTCTTTGGCCAGAACCCTGCTTACAAGGGATTCCCGGACATCGACCTGCGTGAGCTGCTGTGCATCGTGCCGCTTCTCGTCCTGGCCGTGCTTCTCGGCGTTGCCCCGAATTTGCTGCTGGCCTGGATGGAGCCAAGCGTGACCGGGCTCGTGAAGACCCTGATTCAAGTTTCCGCGCTGCCCTAGGAGAGGTTTCGGATCACCCTCTGTCCCGCAGCGAAGATTGTGCGGGCTTGCTATCGAGATTTTCCTCATGTCGATGCAGAACTGGATCATCGAGCTGCAAACGAGTCTTCTGGAGGACGTGTACGCGTTCTTGCCGGAACTGGTCGTTTGCGGCGGCATTGTACTCCTCCTGCTGCTCCGCCTTTTCAGCGCATTCAATCGCCTTCACCTCGGTTCGTTGGCCCTGCTGATATCTCTCATGGCTCTGGGGTTCGCCGGTGAACAATGGTGGCACCCCCCGCAGGGCAGGCCCGAAATGTTTTCCGGTATGCTCGCATACGACAAACTGACGATCTTCCTGCGCATGTTTCTGTTGGGCTTCACCGCGCTGGTGATCTGGCTAACGCTCCTTACGGGCATTCCGGACCGAGAAGATTCGGCCGATTTCTATTGTCTCCTGCTGGGCGCCGTCGTCGGCATGTCCTTGATGGCATCGGCTAACCACCTGCTGATGGTTTTCATAGGCGTGGAGATGGCCAGCTTGCCGAGTTATGCCCTGGCCGGCTTCCTCAAGGGCCGCAGGCAGAGCAGCGAGGCTGCACTCAAGTATGTGATCTATGGTGGCGGCGCGTCCGGCATCATGCTCTACGGGATCAGCTTGATCGCCGGCAAGTTTGGGACAGCCTATCTGCCCGATGTTGCGGTCGGCTACCGGGAGATCCTAAGTCATGCGTCTACGACCGGGGCATTCGAGCCCATTCTGCTGCTGGGCACACTGTTCATCATGATTGGCATTGGATTCAAACTGGCGGCCGTGCCGTTTCACTTTTGGTGTCCGGATGTTTTCGAGGGGGCCTCGGCCGAAGTTGCAGGTTTCCTTTCGGTGGCTTCAAAAGGGGCGGCCCTGGCGTTGCTGGCCCGGTTTACCCTCGTGCTGGCAGGCCTGAGCAGCGGGCTTCCCGACGCTAGTACCTGGTTGAAGATGGCGCAGAGCCTGGGGCCGATCATCGCGTTTTTCGCCGTGCTGACCGCAACATTTGGCAACCTCGCCGCCTATTTGCAGACGAACCTGAAACGCCTTTTGGCCTATTCGACGATCGCCCACGCCGGCTACATGATGATGGGGTTGGCGACATTCACCCCTCAGGGCGCCGCCGCGGTCCTTTTTTATCTGGTGGTATATCTCTTCATGAACCTTGGTGCCTTCGCAGTAGTTGCCTTCCTCCGCAATCAGACCGGCTCCGAGGACCTGCAGAGTTACCGCGGGCTCATCCAGCGTTCCCCGGTGATGGTCGTCACCATGGCTTTCTTTCTGCTAAGTCTGCTAGGCATTCCGCCCCTGGCAGGCTTTGCAGCCAAGTTTCAAATCTTCCGTGTGCTGTACGACGCCGGTCAGATTTATGCTGGGAAAGCCCCGAATCTGAGCGTAATCATGTATTCTCTCTTGGTCCTCCTGGGCCTCAATACGGTCATCAGCGTGGTGTATTACATCAAGGTCCTCAAGGTCATGATCCTGGATAAGCCTCTCTATGAAGTCGAAGGCCGGGCCCCCGAACCTTTGGCCATACCTGCGGGCGCGCAGATTTATGCAACCCTTCTTGCTCTGGTCGTCTTCGGACTTGGTATTGCTTGGGATCCGCTCGCAGTGGTAAGCGCGGACGGTGTCGACCGTTTCCGGCCTGTTCAGGAGGCAAGTGCCGGGAACCCGCAGGGCGCGCCCGTACTCCCGGCCGGAGGGGTTCGCCGATGATCGACGCCAAAACGCAGGAGCTGCTCGAAGCCATGCTGCGCCGAGTAGGTCGATCATTGCTGCAGTACGTAAGCGAGGCCTACCCCTGGACGACCGCCGAAGAGCAAGATGCATTGGCCCAGTTCCAGACACTCGCACGCGAGGAAGGTGAGGCCGCCGCGGCCATCGCCCAGTTTCTCGGCCAGCAGGGATATGGCGCGCCCCACCTGGGCCCGTTCCCCATGGCCTTCACGACGATCAACTATGTTTCTCTGGATTACCTTCTGCCTCTTCTGGTCGAAACGCAGCGACAGGACCTCGAACAAATGCAGCCTGCCCTTGGCCAGGTGACGGATCCCCAAGCGCGGGACCAGGTCCAGAAGATTATCGACATGAGCCAGCGCCACCTGACAACGCTGAAGGCGCTGGCAACATCCCATCCCCAGGTTGCTTCAACCGTGCATTGACCGTGCTGACGCAATTTATCGACACTCATGCCCACTTGGATGCCGAACAATTCGACCCAGACCTCGCGGGCGTCATGCAGCGTGCAGCCGCTGCGGGAATCGCCTCGGTGATCACGATTGCGACGACGGCCCCTTCGAGCGCTGCCTGCGTAGCGCTCGCCGCTCAGTATTCGTCGTCCTTGTTTGCCACGGTCGGCCTCCAACCCAACCAACTCGCCCAGGAACTGCCCAGCGCCTGGGACGAGGTTGTCGCACTCGTCACGCGCGAGCGCGTGGTCGGCGTGGGAGAAACCGGCCTCGACCGCCATTGGGACTACACTCCCTTTGCTCAGCAGGAAGACTTTTTCGCGCGGCACCTGCACCTGGCCCGGCAGCATCAGCTTCCGGTCGTGATCCATTGTCGAGAAGCGGAAGCCGACATCCTGCGCATGCTGCGCGAAGAGTTCGAGCGGCATGGGCCCATTCGGGGCGTCATGCACTCGTTTACTGCCGATCTCGCGACGGCAGAAGCCTGTCTGGTGATGGGCCTCTTTATCTCGTTTGCGGGCATGGTGACATACAAGAACGCTCAGAACCTACGAGAGGTGGCCAAGCACATCCCCCTGGAGCGTTTGCTCATAGAAACCGACAGTCCCTATCTGGCACCGGTGCCCATGCGCGGCAAACGCAACGAGCCAGCCTTCGTCGCCCACACGGCGGCTTGCCTGGCAACCGTCAGGGGGGTGGAGCCGGCATTGATTGCCGAACACACTGCACGGAACGCGCGTTCACTATTTCGTCTGCCAAGCTAATTCTCACCTTGCGAGCCGCTGCGCGGTTTTTCGGGCAGCAATTTCTAAAGAATGACTCACTCGCAGCGAATACTCCTTCAGGCATAGGCTCTGTTACGCTTGAAAGATGGGTTTGCGGTTCCCCCTTCAGCCGAGAACTCCGCCTGAGGGTGCAACTAGGAACCCATCACAGGATGAAAACAGAGCGGTACACTGCTTTTGGCTTCGCGCGACTCGGATTGATCTGGGCAGGAGGAATTACGATGGAAAACATGCATAGCACCGGGCATCTGCTTCGCAAGGTCGCAATGATGACACTTATTGGTTTCCTGGTCATCACGTTGGCGGGGCCGATATTCGCGCTCCTCGGCGTGATCCTACCATTCGCCCTCGTGGGGTTCCTCGTTTGGGCAGTTGTCCGAGGCATCATGCTCGGGCCCGTGGTTGTGGGAAGGATCATCGGCAATACAGCCAGGGCCGTTGGCCGGACGGCAGTTGCCCTGCCGCTTTGGTTCGCCCGCCGGGTTCGGTCAGGAATAGGGCTCCTGGGCAGACTCGTGATGAGCGCTGCCGGAGTCATTTTCCCGGTCGCTGCCGGCGCCGCCGTTGGGGCGATTCTGGGTATGCTGGGCGGTGAGCAATATCACGACGCCGACATGCGCGTTCCCGCGGGGGCGTTGATTGGGGCCGGCATCGGACTCATCGCTGCATTCTGGGGAAGCAGGCCCGCGGCAAGCGTCGCCCGGCCCGCTCACGAGACCCTGGAACGTGCTGTCTAAGAGAAATTCAGGAGAGGATGCCAAAGTCCCGGATCGTGAAAATAGGCAAATAGTTGTACTTGTCGACCAGGCGTTCGCGGGCTCCTTCGAGCCGATCCACGATACAGCTGACGGCTACGACCTCCGCTCCCAGCTTTTCCACTTCCGCGATTGCCTGGGCTACAGAGCCGCCTTGTGTGAACACATCATCGATGACCGCTACCCGGAAGCCAGCCTCAACGACACCCTCCACGCGTTGCTGGCTTCCGTGGTCTTTGGCCTGCTTGCGAACGAAGAACCCTTCTAGCTTCCGGCCGTGCATGTGATAGTGCAGCCCGGCAGCCGTGGCCATGGGGATCGCCCCGACTTCCAACCCGCCTATCGCCTGGATGTTCAGATCCTTGGTCATCTCCCAGAGGATATCGCCCAGGAGCCAGACCGCTTCGGCGTTGAAAAGCACTTTTTTGCTGTTGATGTAGTAAGTGCTCTCTTTCCCCGAAGCGAGCGTGAATCGTCCGAAGGACACTGCCCGCGTTTTGAACAACTCCAACAGACGTGCTCGCGATGGATTGCTCATCTCTATCTCCTTCCAGGCGCGTCTCGCCCCAGCTTCGCCAATCTCGACAATCGACAAGCCTTTATCAGCACTCGCGCTTCGCTAAGGGACCATGCAGGCCTCCCAGTCTAAGGAATCAAGGTAAGAATCAGCTCTGCATTCGACCACGTAAGATTAGGAAAGCTAACTAAGCTGAGCAGCTGTCTTCTCCCAAGCTTCCCGGTCCTTCCACTTCCGGCCTCCTGCGGAGTGTTCGGCTCGACCAGGCAGGCGAAATCGTTACAATCCGCCGCCTTCAACAGTCGATGTTTTAAAAGTCGGCTCCCAAACTCGATTGAGGAAATTCCTCATGACCGCACCTCAGCCATCGGCCTCCAGCGAAATTCGCAGTCGCCAGGAGAGCCGAGCCAAGACGACGCTGGCCGCTTTTGTTTTTGGCTTGCCTCTGGCAGCGGGCATCCTTTGTCTGATTCATTTCGGACCGCTGCACGACACGGCTGCCCGACGCTATGTCAGCCATCCAGTGGAATGCGTCGAAGTGATCATGTTCTGTGCCGCGCTGGGCGCATTGGGCGCCAAGCTCCTGCGTTACTTCACCGAGAGCCGCGCTTGCCGGATGACCGTCGTGCCTCCCTGGGACGGCAAAGCGATGCCGGTTACTGCAGCGGCCAAACTGCTGCCCGAACTGCAGAAGCTGCCCGCCCGACTGCAGAGCACCATCATGGTGCGAAGGGTTGCCTCCGTACTGGACTTCCTGTTCCGCCGCGGATCGGCGCTGGAACTGGACGACCAGCTCCGCGCCCTCGCGGATACCGAAGTCATGGCGATGGAAGGAAGCTATTCGCTCACGCGCTTCATCACCTGGGCTATTCCTATCCTGGGCTTCCTGGGAACCGTCCTCGGCATCACGGGCGCGATTTCCGGAGTCACGCCTGAAGTGCTCGAACACTCCCTCAGCACGGTAACCGACGGCCTGGCCCTGGCGTTCCACACCACCGCACTTGCTCTCGGTTTGACCATGGTGACGATGTTCCTCAGCTTCATCGTGGAGCGGGCGGAGCAGAGCGTCCTCGACAGCGTCGACCGCTATGCCGAGCGCGAATTGGCCCATCGCTTCGAGCGGGCGGGCGCCGATGAGAGCGAGTTCTTCGAAATGACCCGGCGGAATACTGCCATTCTCCTGGAGGCAGTCGAGAACTTGGTAGAACGGCAAGCCGCCATGTGGGCCGATGCACTGCACGAGGCAGAACGACGGCGCTTGGAAGCCGAGCAACGCACACAGGAACGCCTCGCAGGCGCCCTGGAAGCCGCACTGGAGAAAACACTCGAGACGCATGCCCGGCGGCTGGTCGAACTTGAAAAGAAGATGGCGGAAGAAGGCAGCGGTGTCGTCACGCAACTGACCACCCTCGCCAAGAGCGTGCAAGCCGCCGGAAAGGAACAGCAGGCCTCCCTGGCCGAAGTTTCGCAGGCGCCCGGCCAGCAGGTCGATGGGCTGGCCCGGTTGCAGGAGAGCGAGAAACATGTGCGCCGGCTCCAGGAAACGCTGAACCAGAACCTGGCCACGCTGGCGGGCGCGGGCACGTTCGAGCAGGCGCTGCATAGCCTGACCGCGGCCGTTCACCTTCTCACCGCACGGGCCAGTGCCAACGCGGCCGGCGGCAGCACTCGGCTTGGACCGCCACCGAGGGCCGCGGCATGAGGCAGCGGCGCCACAAGCTGCAGGTTTCAACGTTTCCCTTCTTGGCCGTGCTGCTGTGTGCCATGGGTTCGCTGATCCTGCTGCTGCTGGTTCTCGACCGTCGAGCCCGAGTCGTGGCTCATGCGAAGGCGCTCCAGGAAGCGGCCCAGGCCAGCGCTGTCGAGACGTCTGCCGCCGCACATCGCGCGGAGCTGGAGCGCCGCGAGCACTCATTGCACCAAACCTTTCTGAACCAGGACCAGGAAACGCGCGAGCAGGTCAAGGTCCTGGAAGAGCGGGTCAACACCGCGGTGGAAAATATCGAGGAGGAACGGTCGAACGACCGCCAATTGCAGGAAATGCTCGGCAAGGAACGGTCGCGCCTGGCCGGCTGGGAACAGCTATTGAAGAACCGCCGCCAGAAGATATCGCAATCGGACCAGAAGACTCAATTATCGCAGGCTGAGATGGCGCGCCTCAGCGCCGACCTCGAGCGGATGGAGAGGACGCTGGAAGACCTGAAGGCCCTGCGCCGGCGGCAGCGACAGACCTACTCCGTTGTGCCTTATCGAGGCAAACACGGATTCGCGCGCAAACCGCTTTACGTCGAATGCACGGCAGACGAACTTGTCTTTTATCCAGGTAGGATTGCCATACGGGCGCTGGGCCTGGAACCCCAAGAAGTGCATGCCGAAATCGACCGTCGCCTGGCCCGCCGCGCCGCCGCGACCGGCAAACGTCCCGAGAGTGCCTATCTACTCCTGCTCGTTCGCCCCGACGGCATCACGACCTATTACCGGACCGTGGAAGCATTGAAAACGCTGGAGGTCGATTTCGGCTACGAGTTCATCGATCGCGATTGGGCCCTCGATTTTCCCGAGGACGACAGTACGACGAGCAGCCAGCCCTGGATGGTAGCTCAGAAGAACGAGATCCCCGCGGCGGGCAACTCCGTGACCAGAAAGGTGCAAGGGCTCCCGGCCTCGGGTACCTCGGAGATACGTGACCGGCCTCGAGGCATTACCTTCGGCGGCGACGACTCGGGCGTGAGGTCAGGGGCGGGCTTCGAAGGAGGATCGTCAACTGGCCCCACGGGCTCGTTCTCCGGGTCAGGCCCAGTTCGGTTCGGACAACTCGCGGCACCTGTTGGCAATGGATCTTCCCAGCCTGGGCAGCCTGGTTTATCCTCGACTGCCACGGAGATGCCTGGGCGTCCGGGAGGAAGCGCGTCCGCTCCGTCGATGTTCGGGACAGCCAGCGGGTCCCCCACGTTTGGCACGGGAATTCCAGGTCGCGACGGCGCTACCCCGGGCTCACCATCGTTGTTGAGGGCCGGCAATCCGGCTTCGGTAATGCCGGGAACAAACTTCCGCCTGGGCGGCGCCCAAGCGCCGATAACGGGTGGTCTTGCCGGCGGAAATGCCCCGGCTGCCGGAATTGGGGGGATGGGCGGCGCGGGCCCATATCCAAGCGCTCAGGGCAGCGTCGCATCTGCCGCGGGCATGCTGGGAGGTCCTGCTGGCGGTCGCACTGGCCTGTCTGCGGGAAATGGCAGGACGAATGGCACTGGCCCCAATGCAGGTACCGAAGGCGGGGTCGCACCCGCGACGGGAGGGGTTGCGAACGGCACCGGCGGATCGCAGACTTCGAACGGTGGGACGGCCGACCTCGGCATGCCCACCGCCGTGCCCTCCTCCGTGAGCAATTCCTCTCCCGCATCGGCACAAAACAACGGTGAAAGTTCGCCGTTGCTTCAGCGCGTTGGCACGAATTCCTCAAACGGCACTCCGGGGAATGGTGCCGCCACCAATCCTGAAGCCGGTTCATCTAGAGAAGGAGGGCAGCCTCGACAGGAAGAGCTGGGGCCCGCCTCGCTTCTCCCCGGTCCTGTGCCGAGCTCGGGAACAGGTCAGGGACAAGGTCCAATCAATGGACAGTCAGGAGCGGGGGACGGTGGGACGGGCACTGGCACAGGACAGGGCCAAGGCTCCTCCGGCGGACAACCAGGAACAGGAGGCGCGGGGTCCGGCGGAGGCAGACGTTCTCAACAGGGCGGCGCGGAGCAGGATGGTGGGTTCGCACCTTCCTCAGGTCTGTATCAGGACCCTCTCAGTGGGATTGGCCCACGCGTGCCCGACAAGAGAATAACCCGGCCCACGACATTTCGAGGCATGCAATTGACCGGCAATCGAGATTGGATCATTGCCATCGAGTGCGCGGGTGACTACGCAGTCCTGAATCTGACTGCGCAACGTTTCCCCGTGGCAACACTAGCGCACCCAGAGAGCGGGCATAACCCCCTGGCGGACGCAGTGCAACAAGCGATCGCCCGACGCCAGGCGACCGTGCGCGAAGGCGTGGAGCCTTATCGGCCGATGATTCGTTTCCGTGTCCGGCCCGACGGCCTGCGCGCTTACTACCTGGCGTATCCGGCCCTCGAAGTTCTCCATGTGCCCATGATGCGTGAAAACTTAGATCCTCCGGAAGATTCGAAGGCTGGAGGTCTTGTACATTAGCCTCCTGCCACGGTTTGCAGGAGCCCTCTAACCGTTTGCAATACCATGTTTCGACGCCGACGAGTTGCGCGAGAGATACCGTTCAGTTTCGATTCGTTCCTGGACATTGTCGCCAATGTCGTCGGGATCATCATTCGTTTGATCCTCGTTGTGTGGGTGGGTGCGCGATCGTACAGCAGCGTGCAGCCGATGCTTGTTTCGGCGGCGCCGGCGGAGGAACGGAGCCAGGAGGCGCGCCCATCGACCGACCCGCTCCAAGATGAGCTGGCGCGCCATCGCCAGGAATTGGCCGCGGTGCAGGAGCGGCTGCTCGCGCAGCTCCGTCAGTTGGAAGAATGGCGCGAGGCTGAAACGCGGAGCAAGACGCAACTGGCCTCCCTGTCCGCGCGCGACCACCAACTCGAGCAAGAAAGGCAAACCCTGCAAAAGACGGCCGCAGACCAGGAGAAAAACGCTCAAGGAGTGGCTTTGACCTCCGCGGAGCTGCGCCGCCGCAGTCAGAAACTGGCCGAGGAGATTCGCGCACTCGAGAAACAGCCGGCGCTGCAACAAACCCTGCGCTATCGCACGCCGGTCAGCCACCCCGTGCAGTCGGAAGAATTGCTCTTCGAGTGCAACAACGGGCGCGCGACCTTCATCGACATCGCGGGCTTGCTCAACGAAGTTCGTCAAGGGCTGGAAGAGAAGACCAGGCTGCTCCGCAATCAGTGGGAAGTGCATGGCGTCACCAACACGGTGGGAGCATTTCGTTTGCACTACACGCTCGAACGCCAGCGTGAGCTCCTCGACTCCATCGGCGCCAACTCGCCGCCGGTTTCGGGTGGCAACTACCGTACGAACCTGAGCGAATGGCAAATCGAGCCTGTCGCCCTGAACCGCGGTGAGAACTTGGCCGAGGCGCTCGCCTCCGGCTCAGATTTTCGTCAAATTGCCGACGCGATCGATTCGCAAACCACAGCGGTCACGTTCTGGATCTATCCCGACAGTTTTGCGATCTACCGGCAATTGCGCGATTATTTGTACGACCACGACGTGACGGTCGCCGGCCGACCGTTGCCCCATCGCATCCTGATTGGAATGTCTCGGCACGGGACTGTGTCACGCGGCCAATAGGCCAAGCCTCGCAGCCAATCGAGCCCGCTGAAAAAGGGGTCTGACCCCCTACGAAGCCTTACTGATTTCCCGCTTTCTTGGGGATCAGCCACCATTCGTGGAAGGGGTCAGACCCCTTTTTCAGCAGCCTCCCACGGGGAGGGCACAAGCGCTCTGGCGCTCTTACCTTAAAAACTGCTATTGCACTCGCGGCTTATTTTGCAGACAATCGCGGCCACGCGCCAGGAAGCGTGTGGCAGTAAAGCAATCCCCTTGTTTTTTCAGCCAGGTAAGGACATCGGCTGCTCAGAGGCGGCATCTCGGCCCGTCAAAACGTTTCTTGCCCATCTCCTCACCATTCCGGGAGGAGATTTCTCCAGAAACACCCTCATGGATGAGGCATCCGCTCAACGGCGAGCGTCCCTGCTCTGTCCGTTGCGCACACGTTGTATCGAAAGGATACTTAAAGCCATGTTGGTGCTATCTCGCAAACTCAATGAGAAAATCGTTCTCCCCACTCTGAACACTGTTGTTGAGGTCCTGGGTATTAAGCGCGGCACCGTCCGACTTGGGATCAGCGCTCCACCAGATGTGACCGTTCTGCGCGAAGAGCTGCCGGATCGAACCACAGAATGGGATCGCTCCGAAACGTACCCACCCGCGCTGGAGGATGTCCAAGAGGGGTCGCAAGCGGAGCATTCGATGGAGCAGGTCCGCGACCGCCTTCAGACCGCGGCAAGAGGTCTGGGGTTGCTACACCTGCAACTGGACGTCGGCCAAATCGACGAAGCTCGCGCGACACTTGCCGCCATCCAGGACGATTTACAGCTCCTGCGTTTTGGCCTGGATGCAGTTCCAGAGCCGGCGGCGAAATGTCTTGCCAAAGAACGCCGTGCACCCAAAGCGCTGCTCGTCGAAGACGACCGCAACGAACGTGAGCTTCTTGCCGGCTTCCTCCGTCAAGCAGGTGTAGACGTCACCACGGCCGGCGACGGCCAGGACGCCCTTGAATACTTGCACTCCCAAAGCGCTCCCGATTTTGTCCTGCTTGACATGGGGTTGCCTCATGTAGACGGACCGACAATGGTGCGCGAGATCCGCAACGACCCGGCGTATGCCGGGCTGAAGATTTTCGGCGTCACCGGCCACCAGCCGGAAGAATTTGACCTGGAGTGCGGTCCAGGCGGCATCGACCGCTGGTTCCAGAAACCGGTGGATGTGAATTTGCTGCTCCGCGACTTGGCCGCCGTGCCTGGTCAACCGCTGTGCGGCATTTAGCCGAGGGGCGCGGCAACCCCGGCCGCATGGGCCGGCTAATCGTTGAATCTCGCGATGGTATTTTGGAAGGGACCCCGACCGTATTTGAAATAACGGCCCTTCTGCTCTCTCGTTTACCTGGCCCGACTGTCCATCCTGGTCACTTCACGGCCTCCTGCCTCCTTGACGACAGACATTCGAGTTCATTAAACCACAAGAGCCGATGCGCGCCCGGTTTGTAGCCTGGCTGCATCGGGTCAAATCATCACCTTTCACAAGGGGAGATAGCGATGCGCACCCTCGGTTTACTGGCTTTGGGAATGCTGGTCCCGCTTTCATTTCTTGCAACGGCTTCGGCCGACGACAAAGGAGACAAGAAAGTGCCGCCTGTTTTAAACTTCAAGATGAAGAGCCTTGCCGGCAAAGAAGTCGATCTGTCTCATTACCAGGGAAAGGTGATCCTGATTGTCAACGTGGCCAGCAAGTGCGGCTACACGCCGCAATACAAGGGGCTGGAAGCGCTGCACGATAAGTACGCGGGCGAAGGGCTCGTGGTCCTCGGCGTGCCGTCCAACGACTTTGGCCGTCAGGAACCGGGCACGAGCGAGCAGATTGCTCAATTCTGCGAGTCCAAGTATGGCGTGAAGTTCGACATGCTCGAAAAAGTCTCGGTGAAGGGAGAAGAGCAGGCACCCCTCTACAAGTACCTGACATCGAAAGAAACCGATCCTCAGTTTGCCGGCCCCATCGAATGGAACTTCACGAAATTCCTCATCGGCCGCAATGGCGCGATCGTCAATCGCTTTAAATCCGCCGTGAAGCCCGAATCTCCTGCGGTAACGAAGGCCATCGAGGCCGAACTGGCGAAGAAATAGCCACGGCCAAGCGATATCCCGCAACGCGGGGAGCGCGTGAACAACCAAGGCCAATGTCCCTTCTGTTCACGTGCTCCCGCTCGCTGGCCATCAGACAACGGGCCAGCCTTTGCAAGAATGGGAATGCATGCCGCGCTGCCGGAACACTTGACACGTGTGCGCGGCCGTGCAACCATAAATCACTTCTTACCTGCTCCGGACCTACCCTGGAAAGTGTGGGATGCGGGCCAAGTTTCCACGGTGCTGCTCCCGGCATTCAATCACTCGGGACCGCGCAATGATCTACTGCTGTTGCCCGGACGCCTGGCGACGCGTCGCTTTCGCACTTTCCCGGATCCTCATGCTGCTTTGTGCGGCAATGCTTTCGCTCCCGCCGATCAAAGCAGCGCCAACACTCCCCGCTGGCGGCGTGGATGGGAAATCGGTTGAGAAGTCGCGCGGCAGAACGAACAGTCTCTTTGCGCGCGACAACCTAGTTGCCTGGTGCATCGTGCCGTTCGACGCGAAGAAGCGCGGTCCCGAGGAACGCGCGGCCATGCTGCAACGCCTAAGGTTCAAGCATTTCGCCTACGACTGGCGGGCGGAGCATGTGCCCACCTTCGATGCGGAAATGGAGGCGCTAAAACGCCACCATATCCAACTCGACGCCTTCTGGTTTCCCGCTGCCCTCAACGACGATGCCCGGAACATCCTGGCTGTCTTGCGCCGGCATCGCATCCACACGCAACTCTGGGTAACGATGGGCAACCCGGCGCCGCAGGCCAAGACCCAGGCCGAACGGGTAGAAGCAGCGGTCCGCACCATTCGGCCCATCGCTGAAGAAGCCGGCAAGCTCGGCTGCCAGGTGGGGCTTTACAACCACGGCGACTGGTTCGGCGAACCGGAGAACCAGCTCGCGATCATCGAGCGACTCCAGATGCCCAACGTCGGCGTCGTCTACAACCTGCACCATGGCCACGCTCACCTCGACCGGTTTCCGGAACTGCTGCGCAAAATGCTGCCCCATCTGTACGCGCTCAACCTCAACGGAATGGTCGCCGGCGGCGACAGCACCGGCCGGCAGATTCTGCCTCTAGGCCAGGGTGACCGCGATTTGCAAATCCTCGCTGCTATTCGCGACAGCGGCTACCACGGCCCAATCGGCATTCTGGGCCACACGTCGAATGATGCGGAAGATCAACTGCGCGACAATCTTGATGGGCTTGATTGGCTGGTCGCACAGCTCGATGGCAAGTCACCCAGTCCCCGGCCAAAACCGCGCACGATGACGTCGCCTGCCCTGGCACCGGTTCCGCCCGGCAGTACCGGCAACCGGCCGCCGGGAGATCTGGTCTACGATTCCCAGTTGGTCACGCGGTTAGTTGCGGAAGCGAAGTTGCACGGCGACGCCCGGCGCGGAGCCGAGGTTTTTGGGTCGCCTCAGTTTGCTTGTCTCTCCTGCCACAAGATCGGCAACCAAGGGGGCATCGTCGGGCCCGACCTCACACGTGTGGGCTTCTGTCTCACGCCGGAGCAGATTGTTGAGTCGGTGCTGTGGCCCAAACGACAGGTCAAGGAAGGCTATGCGGCCTGGTTAGTGCTGACCACCGACGGCAAATTGCGCACCGGCTACAAGGAGCGCGAGAACAGCAAGGAACTCATCCTACGCGATCCGGCCACGGGGGCCAAGTTGCGGATCGCCAAGGAAGAGGTTGAAGTGCAGCGCGATGTCGGCACGCTCATGCCCGACGGCCTGGCCGCCGCGATGACGCCCGAGCAGCGCCGTGATGTGATCCGCTTTCTTCTGGATCGGGGCCGCGTTGAGGATGCCTCTGCGGAAATGCTTCTCTCTCATTCGCATGTCGCTGCGAGATTTCCGTACGACCGTGCACCGCTCCGGCCAGAAGACTGGCCGAGCTGGCAGCATCCCGTCAATCGAGACCGGCTCTATGACTTCTATGCCAAGGAGGCGGAATACTTCCGCACGCAGCCGAGCGTGCCGCCTCTGCTGCCGGAGTTCCCTGGCCTGGACGGCGGCAAATACGGCCACTGGGGCAATCAGAATGAAGCAACCTGGGCCGATGATCGCTGGAACCAGACGGTGCTCGGCTCGGTGATGTGCGGCGTGTTCCATGGCAGGGGCGTAACCGTGCCGCGTGGCGTTTGTGTCCGTCTCGGCGAGCGCGGTGAACTCTCCGCCTGCTTCAATCCCGACACTTTATGCTACGAGGCCCTGTGGCGGGACGGCTTCGTGAAGTTCTCCGCAGTGCGTCACGGCTTCCTCGACGGCCTTCAACCCGTTGGGACGCCGCTCGACAGACCGGCGGGCAAAAAACCCGATCAACCCTTTGTCTATCACGGGTTTTACCGTTACGGCAACCATGTCATATTCTCGTACCAGCTCGGCGGCGTGGAAATGCTGGATAGCCCGTGGGTCGAGAACGGCAAGTTTATGAGATTGGTCGGGCCGGCCAAGGATCACCCGCTGGCAAGCATGACGCATGGCGGTCCGGCCCAATGGCCACAGACCTTGGAGACCCGTGGCAGGCTCGGCCGCGGCAGGCCTTATGCCGTGGACACGATCGTGCCACCGTTCGAGAACCCCTGGAAAGCGCTACTGTTCTTTGGCGATCACGATTTCCTGCCCGACGGCGTAGCGCTGATCTGCACGATGGAGGGCGATGTCTGGCGTGTGGAAGGGATCGACGAAGGTCTGGAGCACGTGCGTTGGCGGCGCATTGCCGCCGGTCTCAACCAGCCATTGGGCCTTGTCGTTGCCGGCGGCGATGCTTATGTGCTGGGACGCGACCAGATCACCCGCTTGCACGACCTCAATGGCGATGGCGAAGCCGACTTTTACGAGTGCTTCAGCAACGCGTACAAGACCTCTCCCGCTGGACACGATTTTATTTGTGGACTGCAGCGCGATGCTGCGGGAAATTTCTATACAGCCTCGGGAAATCAAGGTTTGATCAAAATCTCCGCCGATGGGAAGCGAGCGGATGTGCTGGCGACGGGTTTCCGCAACCCGGATGGGCTGGGATTGCTGCCCAGCGGCGAAGTTACCGTTCCCTGTTCGGAAGGCGATTGGACGCCGGCCTCGATGATCTGCCTCGCCAGGCCTGGCCAGGGGAGCAGGACCAGCGGACAGGCGCCGCCTCACTTCGGTTATGGCGGGCCCAAGAATGGGCGGGTGCCCGATCTGCCGCTCGTCTATGTGCCCCGTGGTCTCGATAACTCCAGCGGCGGCCAGGCATACGTTTCCAGCGATCGCTGGGGACCGTTCCACGGACAGCTACTGCATTTCTCCTACGGGGCAGGCAGCCATTTTCTCCTGCTGCGCGATGAAGTCGACGGCCAGGCGCAGGGTGCGGTCCTGCCCTTGCCGGGAGAATTCCTCGCCGGCGCGCACCGCGGTCGCTTCAATCCAAAAGACGGCCAGCTCTACGTCAGCGGCATGGGCGGCTGGGGCACTTACACGCCAGACGACGGCTGTTTTCAGCGCGTACGTTACACGGGCGACCCTGTGCAGGCTCCTTGTGCGTTCCATGTTTGCGAAAACGGCATTCTGGTGTCATTCACGCAGCCCCTGGACAGGGCGCTTGCCGGCGACCTTAAGAACTACCTTGTCCAAGCCTGGAACTATCGTTACAGCGGTGCATACGGTTCGGCCGAGTATTCCCCTCGGCATCGGGACATCCCTGGACACGATGTGCTAACGGTCGCCAATGTGCACCTCCGCAGTGATGGCCACACTCTATTCCTGGAGATTCCCGACCTGCAGCCAGTTAACCAGCTTCATCTCCACATGCGCGTGAGCGCTGGGTCGCCACTCGATCTCTTTGCCACCGTTCACAAGCTCGGGACGCCGTTCACCAAACTCCCCGGCTACCGGCCGGTCACGAAAATAGTCGCCGCACATCCCATCCTCGTCGACCTGGCACGCGTGGAGAAACCCCGGCCCAATCCTTGGCGGAAGGCGATCCCCGGTGCGCGGGCGATCACGATCGAGACGGGCAATAATCTCACCTTCCGTCTCAAGTCGTTTACCGTCCATCCCGGCGAGCCGATCCGGCTCACGCTCGTCAATCCGGACGTGGTGCCGCATAACTGGGCCCTGATCGTGCCGGGCACGCTTGAACGCGTCGGCGATCTCGTAAACAGGCTTATAGCGGAGCCAGATGCCGCGGCACGCAACTACATGCCACGCAGCGCCGACGTGCTTGCCTATACCGATGTGGTTTCGCCGCAGGGCAGTTTCGCCATTTACTTCCGCGCGCCGGTACAGAAAGGACGCTATCCCTACCTGTGCACTTTTCCTGGCCATTGGATGGTGATGAACGGACAGATGACGGTGGAGTAAGGTTTCAAGCGACAGCTTTGGCGGCCTGCTGCAGTAGCGCCTAGGCGAGCGGCAGGTCATAATCTCCCCTCTCCCCCGCTTCGGGGGAGAGGGGTCGGGGGTGAGGGGGACGAAGCATCACGGGCCAAGGCCCCTCACCCCCGACCCCTCTCCCCGGAGTACCGGGGCGAGGGGAGAACAATTGCTGACGCTCGCCCTACTCAGGCAATTTCCGGCCCGCCGCGCGGCCGACTGTTCTCCAGATGAATCTTCGCCCCTTTGCATCTACTCAGCTATCCCTAGATTAATGGTCTGCTTGGAGCAATCCGCTGCAATGCGACCTCTCCCCGGGTAGCCGCTCAGCCATAGCGGTTCGTAAGACAATTCAACTCGTGCAGGTGCTTCGCGGAACGTCGTCTAGGACTGCCAGCCCGACGCGTACAATGTAACTAGCCGCTATCCCGACTTCGGTACCTGGCGCTTTGCAGAGGAGAGCGAAAATGCCACCGGATCCAACAGTAGTGGCGAACGGAGATAGTGACGCTACCGAAACCAGGGAATGGTTGGAGGCGCTCGAAGGCGTGGTACAAACCGCCGGGCCCAGCCGTGCCGGCTATTTGCTCACGCAGCTTCGGCATCAGGCGCTTCGGCAGGGCGTGGAGATACCGTTTACAGCCAATACGCCGTACATCAATACCATTTCCATCGACAAACAACCCCCCTTCCCCGGCAGCCGGGAAATCGAGCGGCGCATCAAAAGCTTGGCGCGCTGGAATGCCATGGCCATGGTAGTCCGCGCCAACAAGAAGTCGGCTGGTATCGGTGGCCATATCTCAACCTATGCCTCCAGTGCCACGCTTTATGAGATAGGATTCAATTATTTTTTTCGAGGTCCGCATGCGCCGGGCGGCGGCGACATGGTCTATTTTCAGGGCCATGCCTCGCCGGGCATCTACGCCCGCGCATTTCTCGAAGGCCGGCTGAGCGCCGCACAGCTGGAAAACTTCCGCCGCGAGCTTGCTCCCGGCGGTGGACTTTCGTCTTATCCGCATCCCTGGCTCATGCCCGATTTTTGGCAGTTCCCCACGGTGTCGATGGGGCTGGGCGCCATCATGGCCATCTACCAGGCCCGCTTCAACCGGTATCTCGAGCACCGCGGACTGCGCGATACTTCCGAGCAACGTGTCTGGTGCTTCCTGGGCGACGGCGAGACGGATGAACCGGAATCGTTGGGCGCGCTGACGCTGGCGTCGCGCGAAAAACTCGACAACCTCACATTCATTGTGAATTGCAACCTGCAACGCCTGGACGGCCCGGTGCGCGGCAACGGCAAGATCATTCAGGAGCTGGAGGCGGCTTTTCGAGGCGCTGGCTGGAACGTCATCAAAGTCATCTGGGGAAGCAATTGGGATCCGCTGCTGGCGCGCGATGAGAGCGGGCTCCTTATCAAACGCATGGGAGAAGTCGTCGACGGCGACTACATGAAATACGCCGTCGAACCAGGTTCGTACATCCGCGAGCACTTCTTTGGCAAATATCCCGAGCTG
>Ga0116221_1001012_pt1 | contig 19070 bp, 18 predicted proteins | sample Sb_taG_5_FD_88965 | JGI IMG/M metagenome (GOLD analysis project Ga0116221, IMG submission 88965) | Peat soil microbial communities from Weissenstadt, Germany - Sb_50d_8_FC metaG | ecosystem: Environmental > Terrestrial > Soil > Wetlands > Peat | place: Germany: Weissenstadt | collected 2010-09-21 | reverse complement strand
GTTTCCAGGCCTCGCGGACCAGGCGGCGGACGATGATGATGGCGTTGGCCAGGGCAACGTAGAAGCGGATCACCACCCCGCAGCGTTCGGTGCACCAGGCCAGTTTCTTGAAGGCGTTGTGCCAGGCGTTGGTCCGCTCGACGTGCCAGCGCTGCCCGGCCTGGATGGGGGCCTTGTCGCCCTTGTGCGCGATTTCCCCGGTCATGCCGCGGGATGCGTCGCCACTCTGCGTGCCCGCCGCGATGGGGCACTCCTCAGGCAACGCGCTCGGAGTGCGCCCCCTTGGCGCGCTCGCCGGGAACTTCGGCCGTGGTGCGCAGTGCGGCATCGAGCATCCGTTCGCGCCGGTCGATTTCCTCGCCCATGTACAGGACCAATGACGCGAGCTCGGCTGTGTTACCCGGCCGGATCCGGGCGCAGAACGCGGCCAGCCTGCGCGCGAGCACGCGGCGCCTGCTCACCGGCGCCCGTGTGGTCACCTGCGGGATGCCCAGGCACCTGAGCGCGAGGAGCCGGCCATCCGGGCAGCCGGGCCCGAGGGGATTTTCGGTGACGCTGGCTGGTAGTCCCCGCTCGGTAGCTGTCATCTGAATCGGTTCGTCCTTTGAGGGATGGGTTGCGACGGGCACTGCGTGAGGAGTAGGACGCGCCGCGCAGGCGCCCGGTTGACAGGAACCGGCACAGTCGGCGGTCAGGCGGTAACGCCAGGGGCCTGGGGTGCCAGGACACGGTAACGGTGATGGTGGTGATGAGGGGCCTCCGTCAGTTCTCGATCATCAGCCGGACCGATTCAGCTGCGTCCCAGGTCAGCTCATAGCACCGGGCTGCGGACCTGCAGCGATCGGGTCCCAGTTGCCGGGCAACTCGTCGCGCTGCTCCCTGCGCGCGGCTCGGCGAGCCATCGGTGCGACGCTTGCGGTCCGGGGTTGGCTGGGGCGTTGCCCCGCCCAGAGTCCTTTACGCTGGGTGGCGTGTCAGTGCGGCCGCGCACGTGTTACGCGCACCAGCGAGGCCTACGAAGCGCTCCAGCAATCTACCCCCGTAGGGCGTCCGGCAGTTTTACGGGTGGTCCCTGCCCCTGCTTGGTAGCGCATTGAGACGACGCACACGCCCGAAAGGATTGATCGTGAACTGGCAGGAGATGCTCGACGGAACGGTCAACGGCTCATTCCAGCACCCTGCCTTGCGGCGATTGACCCTTCCCAACTTCAGTGGCTGGGAGTCTGGCCGGGTTTGGGGGGACTGGGATTTCGACCCAGAGATCTGCAACCCTGACGGGACATTGTTTGGCGGCTACTTGGCGGCCCTTGCCGACGCGACCGCCGGCCACGCAATGGCCACCACCCTCGGCAACGAGGAGGGATTTGCCACGGCGGACCTACACATCTCCTACCATCGTCCGGTGCGGGATGGCCGGCTGCGGTTCGAGGGCGTCGTCCTGAGCCGGGGCCGCCAGATTGGCCACGTTGAGGTGCAGTTCACCACCCACGACGGTGATCTTGTGGCCACGGCGCATGCCACCGAGGTCGTGACCGCAGGCCCACGCCGGCGAGGTCTTGGGGACACCAGAGGTCTTGGGGACACGAGCAGTGACTGATCCTTGACGCCAGCAGAGCTACCGTGGTTGTCGTCCTCCTTGGAGGACCGTTCTAGCCAACCGACACCTCCTCACGAGTGGCGTCATGGTCAGCCGGTTGGAACGCTGCTATCGGCGAGGATTGATGGCTCCTGCATGGATCGATACGCCTGGGAGGGACGACCGCTGGATTGGGCTGGCAGTTGCAGCAGGAGTCGGTAGGCGGTGACGGTCCCGCTGTTGAAGTAGTGGACACATCCCCACAGGTAGATCCTGAATCGCCGGTAGACGTATTCGCCCCAGCGGCTGACCACTTCGTCGCGAGCTCGATCGAGGTTCTCGGCCCAGTGCTGGGTTGTGAGCAGGTAGCTGTGACGGTCGTTTTTGAGGTACAGCACCTCGAATGGGCTCTTGCCAACCTCGTTGAGGTAGGAGGCCAAGTGCATCGGGGTGGTGTTGCCCGGCCAGATGTGCGAGCGGACAAAGGCGCTGAACGGGTACTTCCTGCGGGAGGCGCAGGCGTCGAGGAAGACGCGGCCACCTGGGCGAAGCAGGCGTCGATACTGGGCCAGGGTGGCTGCGTAGTCGGGGAGGTGTTCGGTGACGCCGAGGTTCACGATGGCGTCGTAGGGTTCGTCGGTCGTGTGCTCCAGGAAGTGCTCGAGGAGCACCTGGCAAGGAAGCTGCTCGCGTGCGATAAGGTCGCGAACATAGCGCTCGGACTCGGCTGAGATGGTCAACGAGGTGACCTGGATGCCTTGGCGCCCGGCATGGGCGGTGAATGCGCCCCAACCGGCACCGATGTCGAGCACGCGCCACCCAGGCCGCATCCCGCAGTCGGTGATCGCGGTGTCCAGCTTCCGCTGGATCGCCGCTTCCAGTGATTCATCATCGCGGCTGAAGTATCCGTGTGAGTAGCAGCGGGCCTGCTTGTCGAGGAAGAGCAGATAGAAATCCGACTCGAGGTCGTAGTGCTGGCTGATCCAGCGCTCATCACACTTGACCTGCCCGAAGACGCGGGGCTGCACGTAGGTCGCCCACAGGTAGCCGAGCCCGTAGGTGGTGAACAGGTAGGCCAGCCGACGCTGGTCCCTCAACTCGGTTCTGAGGTCGAGCGCCGCGACCACGTCGCCGTTGAGATCGATGTCGCCGTTCAAATAGGCTTCCCCGATGCGGTTCTCGTTCAGGGATCCGAGGGCGGCAACGCCGGCCTGGTTGCGAACGAGAATCTGGAAGGCGGGCTCACCCTGACCGAAGAGACGCGATGGGCGGCCGGGCAGCTGAAGCTCAAAAGCGGCGCCGGTGAACAGTCGGTCAAAGGTCCCCATGACCTTGTCTTCAGGCAAGCGGCGGCTCAAGAGCGGATGATCTTTCATTCGCAGTCCTCATAATCCTCTGGCCTGGCGCCGATGCCGCCAGTCTGGTGTCTGACAGGGTGCCTGCCACTCAGCCGGTCGGCGTCGATCGCCAGGGCAGGCATCGTTGGCCCTCGAAGACTCGCTCCGATCCTTGCTATCGGACCACCGCGGGAGGGCAACGTTCGTCGGGCAACCTCGGGAGCATGGCCGAGGAGGATCCGTTGCGGCGGAGTTCGCACGTCATGGACCAACCCGACGGTGGAAAGCCCATAGAGTAGGTAGTAGCTGAGGTCGACCTCCCACCAGAAGAATCCCTGCCGGGCGGAGGTGGGATAGTAGTGATGATTGTTGTGCCAGCCTTCGCCGTTGGTCATCAGGGCCACGAGGAGTGAGTTGCGGCTCGTGTCGCTCGTCGCGTACCGACGCCGACCGAACAGGTGGGCGATTGAATTTACGGCAAACGTTGCGTGCCACAGCAGGACGGTCGACAGGAAGAAGCCAAAAAGGACCCCGCGGTATCCGCCCACGAGAGCGCAGACAATCAGGAGTACCGCAGGTCCAAGCCAATGCTGGCGATCCAGAAATCGAAGTTCCGGGTATTTGGCCAGATCCCGGATGTCCTTGTAGTCCACTGTCTTGTATTTGTCGCATAGGAACCAGCCGACGTGGCTCCACCAGAAGCCTCGCTGTGGTGAGTGGATGTCACGGTCGGTATCGGCATAGAGATGGTGCTTGCGATGATGGGCGGCCCACCAAAGCGGGCCCTTCTGGACCGCGGTCGTGCCCCCGAGGGCGAGCAAGAACTGCATCGTCCGTCCGGTCTTGAACGAGCGGTGCGAAAAGTAACGATGATACCCGGCGGTGATGAAGAACATCCGCACGAAGTAGAGCACACCGCATAGCAGCAGTGAGGCCCTGTCTACACCAATAAGCAGGGCAGCGACGGCCAAGGCATGGAAACCAAAGAACGGCACCGAGCTTAGCCAGTTGATCTTCTCTCCCGGGTCCGGACTTGCGTACTTCATGGCGTTCTATACTTTCGTTCGGAAATGCAGCAAGCATTTCGTGAGGCAGGCGCTCTGTTCGTAAGTACTCGGAAATCCTGTGATGGGGCTGATGGCGTCGACGGGTCCGGGGGCTGTGACACGCCGGCGTGTGGTGCGTGATTTGCGAGGGCTGATGGACGCTGTCACGAGGCTGAGGATGGGTCCGGTACATAGCTCAGCTCCGCATCCACGGCAGCGCGGCCGCGATACGCGGGACTGCCGCTTCTACCGCCGCCTCGCCGGCCTCGATATAGCGTCGGCCGATGCTGAACCGCCGGAGCCCGATGCCAGGCATCCCCTCGCACTCCGGTGCGATCACGATGGTGCCAGGCGACCTCTGGCCCCGTATGGTCGCCTGCATCAGGTCGACCGAGCGCCGGATCGTCTCGATTGCCGATGGCCCTCGCCCCAGGCGCTCTTGGGCCTCGGCATCATCGTGGGCCGCCGGTCGAGGCCGCCCGAGCCGCACGGCCACGACCTTATCGGCGCCCATCGCCGTCGCCGCACTGCTCGGGACCGGATTGACGATGCCGCCGTCGACCGCGCTGTACGGTCCGATGCCCACGGCCGGATGGATCCCGGGGATCGCACTACTGCCAAGCACAGCCAGCCACAGAAGACCACGGCGGAAAACAATCTCGCGGCCGGTCTCCAGATCGGCCGCGATCACCGCCAACGGGAGCGGGAGCTCCTCGATCCGGGTCTCCAGGCAGATCTCCCGGATCTTGGCCGCCAAGGCGACATTGGACAGCAAGCTCCGCCGCGACAGGGTCGGCCGGAAGAAGACGCTGTCGAGCGTATCCAGGAACCGAGTCGACTCCTCAGCGCTGTACCCCATGGCATACAGCCCGGCCACCGCCGCGCCAATGCTGGTGCCGGCCAGGTAGTCCGGCTCCAGCCCAATCCGCGCGAGCCCTCGCAGGATGCCGATGTGGGCGTAGCCCCGGTAGCTGCCAGCGCCCAACGCGAGGCCGACCTTGAGCCCGGCGAGGTCGCGGGCGACCCAGCCGAGCGCGGCACCAGCCGGTGTAGAGGGGGGCAGGACGCCACGTGCCAGCTCGGCACGATCGGTGTGCGACAGCGACGGGATCGAAACCATCCCGCTGGCGTCCGGGCCTCGCCGTACCGGCCCATCGACCCACGCGCGAACGGCCAGTCGCCGCTCCGGCATCCTCGGCGTGCCGGAGCGTCCCACCAGCTCCACCACGGGTGCCCCACCCGGGACCAGGTCATGGCTGGCGACACGCAGGAGGACGTGCGCCGCGTCGGCATCGACTGAATTCGTGAGCGCGACCCGCTCGCGGGTATGCCAGGCGACGCTGGCAGCGAGGGCGGGCGCGAGGTCTGGGGGAGCACCGCGGTCGATCAAGAGCGTCAGCCGGCCCGGCCGATCGCCCACCTCGCGCCGGGTGGAGGCGGCCCCGGTAATGATTGCTATCCGCGCCATCGCGACCTCCGTTCACCCCGGTCCCGGCAGGCGGGGGCCGCCGGCAACCGTTCATCGTCCCGATGGCAGCACGACGCCGTGCGCCAGCACCGGATCGCCGGTCCCGGACCGCCGCAAACCGCAACCAGGGCCGGCCGAGCCGTCGTCCTACACCACGGAGTGGGCTGGCATCGCACCTGATACACCCGGCCCGACCTGGTCCCGCCGGGAAATAGCCCGGCAGGCCGGCGTGGTGACTGACAAGGGCAGCCGTGGAGACTGCTTCATGCGTCCGCGGTCGCCATCGATCCGGCGCCTGAGCATGCTTACCGGATTGGCACATCCCATCTCGGCCAGATAGGCCCCTGCGCCTCGCAGGCGCTTACGCAAGGTAGTCGTGCGCCAGGCGAATGGCGATCGACCCGTCGCCGACGGCTGACGCAACGCGCTTCACCGAGCCGTGCCGGACGTCGCCGACGGCGAACACACCGGGTGTGCTGGTTTCGAGCAGGTAGGGTTCCCGTTGCAGGGTCCAGCGTTCAGCCAGGTCCGGGCCGGTCAGGATGTAGCCCCATTTGGTCGCGCCCGACCGCCTCCGGCAGCCAGCCGGCGTATGGCTGCGCGCCGATCAGGACGAACAGCCCGTACTCATGCATTCATCGCCTCTGGCGGCATGTGGTCCAGGTGACTTCGTTCCAGAGGACCGCGGGCAGGGGCTTCTGCGGGGATGGTGTCGATCCGGGCAGTGTCCGGGATGGTGAGGACGAAGTCGGCGCCGAACGCCGCGGCGGGGCTGAACGCTCCGGGCACGGATCGCGCGAGAGTTTCCTCTATGACGCGGATGCTGGCGGCGGCGGTAAAGGCGTAGGACTCGCCGGTTTGCAGCCACGCTTCGGCGGTGGTGCCGTCCGGGCCGGCGGCTCGCGCCCACCCGAATGACCGGTAGGCCGGGGGTCCCGGCGCGCCGGTATCGGAGGCCCGGGGATCGACGGCAGGATCGTCTGGTACGGGGGAGTACGCGGTGATGTCGGGGGCCCCGGTGGCCTGGAAGGCTGCTTCCAGGTCCCCCGTGGGGAAGGGCATGATGCGGCAGGGCCCGCCGGGCAGGATGATCGTTATGATGCCTGAGCCGAGCGGCTGGGGGTGCAGGTGGCCTGCCCGGCGGGTCCAGCCCCCGTAGGGGAGGTTGTCCCGTATGGATGCCGCGATGCCGGGGCCTTGCCGGGCGGTGGCGGCCCGGGCGGCAACTTCGAGGTGCTGGGCGCCGCCGACTGCGTCGCTGACGTAACGGGCTAGGCAGTTGGTGGCGACCACGCCGAACCCGGCTCCGGGGATGATCGTGACGCCGGCTCGCTGGGCGCGCTGGTCCAGGTCATAGAGGGTGCGGAAGACCTGAAGCTCGTTGCCGATGTCGATGTAGTGCACTCCTGCGGCCAGGCAGGCTTGCGCGAGCGGGGCTGCCGTGTGCAAGAACGGCCCGGCGGCGTTAAGGACCAGGTCCACCTCCGCCATCGAGGCGTTCAGTACGGCCGGGTCGTCCAGGACCAGAGCCAGGTAGGGCAGGTCGAGTTCCTCGGCCAGCGCGGCGATGGCGGGCGCGCTCCGGCCTGCGAGCAGGGGCCGGTGACCGCGCAGGTGCGCGTGCCGGGCGATCAGCGCGCCGGTGTGGCCGGCGGCGCCGTAGAGCATCCAGGACCGTGCCCCGTTCATGGCCGCTTCTGTCGTGGCTGCCCGCTGCCGGAGGTGACGTCCTGCTGCATCCTTGGCTCCCGGATTCCGAGGAGGAGGTCCCGGAACTTGCCGGGTTCTTCCAGATGCGGCGTGTGCGCTGAGTTGTCGAACCAGACCAGGCGCTTGCCCGGGGCCTGCAGCGTGCTTGCGTACCGCTGCGCCGCCGTGCCGGGCGCCACCTGGTCATGGCGGCCTTGCACCATGACGACGGGCACGTCGAGGCGGGGCAGGGTGCGGGCCAGGTCCATGCTGGCGAGCTCGGGCAGCAGCGCGGCCTGTGTCGTGCTGATACCGCGGACGGTCCGGAGGATGTCCGCGGCCGAGTAATCGGGTGAGCGCACCAGGCTGGCGACCAGTCCGCGCGCCAGGGTGGCGTAGGTTTCGCCGGTCGTGACCCCGCCGAAGTTGGTGGCCCAGCGGACCCGGGTGGCGAACTGTTTCGAGCGCAGGTGGGGGGGCGGCCCGATGGCCTCGAGCTGCCGGGTCGCGCGCCGGTGGCCGCGCTGGCGGGCGGTGCTGAGCGCGAAGTCGTAGGCACCGCTGCCGGCGGCGGCACCATCAATGTCCATTCCCACCGCCACCAGCGTCGCGACCAGGTCCGGGCGCTGTCCGGCGGCGTACGCTCCCAGCGTCGCTCCGAAAGAGAAACCGGCGACGTATGTCTTCCCGCCGAAGCGGTGCCGGAGGAATTCCAGGAGCGACACGGTGTCGCCCGTCATCGCCTCCAGGCTGATGCCGACCCGGTCCTTTCGCCTGCGCAACGAGCGGCCGCAGCCGCGCTGGTCCCAGTAGACGACGGTGAAGGCCTGTTCCAGGCCGAGGAGGTGCCCGAAACGGGGCGCTTCGTTGATCATCGGCAGGCCGGGACCTTGCTGGATCAGCAGCAGCACCGGGTTGGCCGCGTCCGCCCCGCGAACCCGGATCCACTGCGTGGTGCCGCCGGCCTGGATTGCCTCGAGCGTATCGATTGCCATCATGGCTACGCTGTTGCCACCCTCGGAGCCTGGCCGGTGGCCTGGGCGAGGTGGCTCGCCGCTCCCGGGTCATGAGCGGGCAGGATCACCAGGCCCGGATACTGCTGGCGCATGGTGTTGATCATGGCGGTGGCCTCCCGCAGGCGGCGTCGGCTGCCGACCCCGGGGACGTGGCCGGCCTCGAGCAGGTGCGCGTCGTAGGTCAGGTCGCCGACCATGCCGGGGTCGGTGACCGAGGCCCGGTCCTGCCCGGTGTCGAATAGCACCAGGCCGTCGCGGTGGTCGATGACGTAAGCGTTGATGGGCCGGGGCCCGGTCCAGCGCCGGGAGGCGAGCAGCCACCAGGCGGTCGGCCGCCAGGTCGACGCGAGGTGGTCGGGGCGGATCTGCACCTGGCCGGTGCTCACTACCGACACCCGCAGGATCGGGTCGGTCACGTTCATCTCAGTGTTCCTCCGGGATAGATTCCGGGTGGCTTCAGCCCGCTCCTCGGATCCGGCTGTCCCAGTGGTCGTAGTAGGGGCGTACGCCGAAGGCCTTGGCCAGCGCCCACAGCGGGGGGAGCATGAGGTTCTGGGCCCAGATGGGCGGTGAGGTGACCCGGCTTTCGTGGCGGAAGTACCAGAAGGTGGCACCGAGCTGGAGCGGGTTCTTCGGCGCGCCCCTGGGCGTGGTCTTGCCGTCGGCCACCAGGCCGGCGAGGGCCTCGTGCCACTCCTTGGTGTGCAGGGCCGGGCGGAGCTCGACGACGCCGTCGATCTCGCCTGGTCCGGGGTTTCCCTCGGAGTGCGGGACACCCGCTGGGACGACGACCGTCTCGCCCGCTCCGGCCACGAGCTCCGCACCGTTAAGGGTGAAGTGGGCCTCGCCCGCCAAGATGGTGAAGCGCTCTTCCTGGCGGGGATGGATGTGCTCGGTGATCACGCCGCCGGGAACGCTGCGCCAGGTGAAGCGGACGAGCTGTCCGTCGCTGTCCTCGGCGAGGGCGGTGTAGGTGATCCACTCGCCGGTGGCGGGGTTGAAGAAGGGCCGGAACCCGGTCACGGGGCTGTCAGCCTGAGGCATGCTCATCGGGCCTTCGCGCTGAGCCGGGCTCGGCCCGGCGGGCGAGCGGGCCGCAGGCCCGCGAGGTCGTGGAAGCCGGCCGCGGCGGTGCCCAGGAGCACGACGCCGGCGGCTAGGCCCGTGGTCACGGCGAGCGCGGAGCCCGACATCGTGGCGACGAGGATGACCGGCCCGATGGTCAGCGCCCAGCCGACCACGCGGTACCGGGGGATATGGACCAGGTGGTCGAGCCAGAGCAGCAGCGGCCCGATCGTGATCACGATCGACGGCAGCACCCAGTCAGAGCGGCCCACAGCGATGACGACGACGGGCAGCACGAAAGCCGCCACCAGCTCGATCACGGTCGCCACGGTCACCGACCGCTCGATCCGCCTGGCCTCCGGGTCGGTCGGCCGGGGGGTCAGGCCAGCCGTGACCCTGATCGCATAGGAAAACACGCCGATCACGGCGACGGCAGACGCGGCGAGCAGGACTTCTCCGGCGAGTCCGCCGATGGCCAGGCTCGCCCGCGCCAGCCAGAAGGCGGCGAAGGCGGCCTGGATGAACCCGCCGATGCGCCGCACCCGCCTGGACCACGCCGCGGCCGGAGTCAGGTCAGCGGCGTTCAGAGCCGCCGGCTTCGGTGTCACGGGGATCAATGGAGTTGTCATGGCGTTTACCGCCTCCGGTCTGGTGGTCATGGCGTGCTCGGCCGGGTCCGGTACCAGGCGACGGTCGCGGCAATGGCGGCAGCCAGCGGCGTGCCGGCCACCCCGAATGTGGCCTGGTATTTGCTGGTGTCCAGGACGAACGGCTCGTCGAACTCATACGACATCTCGGCCAGTTCCCGCAGCATCGGGTTGACCAGTCCCAGGACGCGCACGGCCAGCTTGGGCACCGACCGGATGCCGACCCGGTGCCCGACCTCGGCGGCCACCAGATCCAGCAGCGCCCGGGTCGTGACGGTGGGCGGGCCGGGCAGGTGCCACACCTGCCCGGCCGCGCGGGCGTCGGTGCCGAGGGTGGCCAGCCCGGCGGCGATGTCGGGGACGTAGCTGTAGGTGTGCGGCAGGTCGGGGTTGCCGATGAAGTCGGCGCGCTTGCCGGCCAGGGCGTTGCCGAAGACCCGCTCGCCGAGCGTGGAGCCCTGGGTGACGCCCGGGCCGAAGAAGTCTGACGCCCGGCCGATCGCGACGCGGACCTGGCCGGCGTTGGCGGCGGCCAGCAGCTCGGCGGTCATGGCCGCCCGGGTGCGGCCCTTGACCGTCGTCGCGGCCAGCGGGAGGTCCTCAGTCATGGGCTTGCCGCCAGTCGGGCCGTAGCCGTACAGGTTCTCCAGGCACACCAGCAGCGCGCCGTTGCGCTCGGCGGCGGCCAGCACCCCCCGCTGCAACGGCGGGAAGCGCTCCGGCCACTGCGTATAGGGAGCGTTCAGGCACTGGTACACGACCGCAGCGCCCTTCGCGGCGTCGCTGGCCGCGTCAGGGTCGGTCGCGTCCGCCGCACGCCAGTCGATCCCGTCCGCCAGCTCCGGCGGCCGGTGCCGCGACACCACCCGGACCGTCAGGCCTTGTCCCGCGAGCACGGCGGCGAGCGCATGCCCGACCTGCCCCGTGCCGAAGACCACGTGCCGCCGGTCCTCACCCATTAGTGACTCCTGCGCGGCGACAGCCTCGGCGAGACCCATGCCCGCGGAACCGCCCGGCATCACAGCAGCCCCCGGGTTCAGGCCACACCGGGCGTGAAGTGCCGACCGCATGCCAGCGGCCGTGGTGACCTAGTGGCACCATGTCGTGGCACCGCAGGATGACCGGTGCGGAGACGCAGATCGCGACCCGCAAGCAAGAAGGTGCTGCCATATTCCACCTCGGCTTGGATGCGCGCTAGGCGCCGCCGAGGTCCAGAGCAGCCGGAATCTTGATGTCGTTTACACGCAGATAAACGAGCATTACTTCCTGTTCGCACGCTACGCCCGATCCGCCGGGCAAACAAGGGAGCCGGGAGACGGGGTACTCGTTGCGGCACTCCATCGGCAGAAAATCAAAGATCGACACTCATGTACCTCATCGCGGCGGAAGAGCATTTCTGCGGTCTGGCGAAGCCGGGTGCGGACTGCCTTCGGCCGGGGATTACTCGCGCTCGATCCTGCGCAGCCCGTGCGCGGGGGTCCACCACTCAACGACGAGCATCGTGGCCTTCTCGTTGAGGTGGGTGTGTACGACCTCGGCGATGTCGGCGTAGAAGCGGTCGCCGTCGGATCCCTCGGTAAGCGGCCCGGCACAGGTCGCCCGCCCGGAGATCTTCGCCTCACCCGGCCACTGCGCTTCCGCGCCCTCGACTGGGTCGATCGTTGCGCTGTGCAGTGCGAACCGCGGATCCCGGCCCAGATCCGCGCCCTTGCGCGCGTTCGGCATCGAGCCGAAGGCGAGCTCGCCGTCCTCGAAGGCCACCTCGATCCCGGAGATCCGCGGCGACCCGTCGGCTCGCACGGTGGCAATCGTCTTGTGCCTGTGCCTGTCGAAGAGCTCCCGCACGCGCTGCGCGAACTCAGGTTCCGCGCGCTCGACGTCCTTCCAAGCCGTCATGCGCCCAATATCGCACAGGCGGCCGGGGGCGAGCTCGCCGGGATGAGCAAGACTCTTAGGCGCAAGTATCCGGTGCGCCGCGTCCGGGCATCGACCCGGTGTGGCCGGCGTAGGCGCGGGCGACGGCGTAGCCGAAGTTCCGCTTACGGCCCATGATCAAGCTATGACGACGAGTGTGCGATTCGATCGGCTGGAGACCGATCGGCTCATCATGCGACGCTGGCAGGAGTCCGACCGGGCACCGTTCGCCGAGCTGAACGCCGACCCTGAAACCATGCGGTTCTTCCCGAACCTGCTGGACCGCGCGGCCAGCGACGCGCTGATCGAGATGATCGGGACGCGTTTCGACCGGCAGGGGTTCGGATTCTGGGCCCTGGAGGTGGCTGCGACCGGCACGTTCATCGGGTTCACCGGTCTCAACCCGCTGCCGGACGGCGTGCCCGGCGCCGGCGGCGTGGAGGTCGGCTGGCGGCTGGCCAGGCACGCCTGGCACCACGGCTACGCCACCGAGGCGGCCCGGGCCGCGCTCGGCGTCGCCTTCGACAACATGGGCCTGCCCGAGATCTGGTCCATGACCGCGGTCCTCAACGAACCGTCCCAGGCCGTCATGCGCCGGCTGGGGCTGACGGAGACGACCCGGTTCGACCACCCCCGGATTCCGCCGGGCGATCCGCTCCGACCGCAGGTGGCCTATCACGGCGCCCGCCCGGCCTAGCGCCGCCCGCCGCGTCCAAACTCCCACGATCATGGGCCAAAGCTGGCGATAGGCGCGCCTCAGCGGATCAGTCGCAGGACTGGACGGCGTCACAGCATGCGCAAAGGGTTAGTGTCCGAGAGGGACTTGGACTCGCATGCCTGTGACCTGCGGCGTTGCGCATATGACTCAAGCTGGAAACGTATAAGTGCAGGTCAGGGACATGCGCTAAGTGTCCGAGGGGCGACACGCACCTTACGTACATGATCAACATCGTCCTGACCAAGGAATTTACGCTTGCTGCCGCCGGTGCGCGATGACCAGCACCCACCGCATTATCAGATGATCAACCAGCTGGCCGTGATCTGCGTCGCGGCGATCCCTCGGGCGGCCGCGAGTACAGCGAGTATGTGCTCTTGGTAGGTGGCTTCAAGTTCATCCTGTCCGCGGTGGGCGTGAGGCCAACGGCCGGCCCGGCCCTTGACCCCTGCTAAGCGCCACCGTATGGTTTAACCATGGTTACCGATAAACCAGACAACTTCGATGACGAGGTGTCGCCGATCGCGTTCTACCTGGACCGGGGGCTGGGGGTGCCGACCTACCTGCAGTTGGTGCACCAGGTCGACTATGCGCTGCGGCTCGGCTTCCTGCGTGCGGGTGACCAGTTGCCGAGGATCAAGGACGTGACCCGCTCGCTGGCGGTGAACCCGGACACGGTGATGAAGGCATACCGCGAGCTGGAGTTGCGCGGCATCGCGGCCGGCCGCCCCGGCGTCGGCACGTTCATCACGCAGGCACCAGCCGTCGTCGGCCTCAAGCAGATGGCCGCCCTGCAGAAGAAGCTCACCACGTGGCTGGCCGAGGCGGCCGAGGCCGGAGTGGACGAGCTTGGCATGAAGGCGCTGTTCACGGCGGCGCTGCGGGATTTTAGCGGCGGGGGCGCCGCGTCCCGCCTTCCCGGCCGCGCCGAAGCGCGCCGGGAAGGCGGGGCGGCATGAACGTCATCGAGACGGACGGCCTCGGCAAGCGTTACCGGCAGACCTGGGCCCTGCGAGACTGCCGTCTCACCGTTCCGGCCGGCCACGTGGCTGCCCTGGTCGGACACAATGGCGCAGGCAAGACCACCCTGCTGCGCATCCTGGCTGGTGTAGTGACCCCGACGGCGGGCACGGCCACCGTACTTGGCTTTACACCTGGCAGCCAGCAGGCCCGCGACGCGGTGTCCGCCATCGACCAGACGGTGCCGCTCTACCGCCACCTGCGGGTCCGCGACCAGCTCGCCGCCGCACGGGAACTCAACGACCAGTGGGACACCGATCTCGCCGTACAACGGTTGTCCTCGTTGAACCTGATGACGTCCGGCAAGGTCGGCAAGCTCTCTGGCGGCCAGCAAGCCCAGCTCGCGCTCACCCTCGCCCTCGCCCGCCGCCCCCGGCTGCTGTTGCTGGACGAGCCGCTGGCCAGCCTGGACCCGTTGGCCCGGCAGGAGGTGCTGGGCTGGCTGATGACCTGCGTGGCCGAGGACGGCCTGTCCGTCGTGTTCTCCTCGCACGTCATCGCGGAACTTGAGCGCGTCGCCACGTACCTGGTGGTGCTGTCCCAGGGACGGGTACAGGTCGCCGCGACGGTCGACAGCCTGCTCGACTCGCATCTGGCGCTGACCGGCCCGGCCGCCGACGCCGGCCAGCTGGCCGGCCAGGTGCCCGTCATTACCGCACAACGGACCGGGCGCCAGGCCCAGGTGCTGGCCAGGACCGACACGGCGCCGCCCGGCTGGGCGGCCCGCCCGGTCACGATGGAGGAACTCGTGCTCGGTTACCTACGGGAGTCGGCCGCCCGCGTGTTGCCCCGACTGGAGGCGGCGCGATGACCGCGCGGGCCATCAAGGCGATCAATGTGCCGAGGATGGCGCGGGTCACCTGGTACAAGCACCGGGCCTCGGTACTCGGAATCCCCGGCATGTTCCTGCTGGCCGCCGCGCTGCTGTTCATCGACGGTGTGCTGCAGCGCCACTGGATCAGCTCGCACCACTTCACCTACTGCCTGGCCTATGCGGACCATTCCACCTCGAGCCGGTGCCTGACGGAGAACGCGCCGTACACGCTGGGGATCTTCGCGGAGTTCGTCAACTACTGGCGGACGGAAGGCACCGTGGTGGCGGTATTCCTGCTGGCCGCGGCGGCAGGCTTGTTCGCCGGAGTGCCGTGGGTGGCCCGCGAGTTCGACGGCGGCGGCTTCCGGTTCACCTGGACCCAGAGCGTCAGTCCGCGTCGCTGGCTGCTCGGCACGTTCGGACCACTCACCCTGCTCGCCGCGGCAACCGCCGCGATCTGCGGTGTCGCCGCGCACTGGTGGTTCCAGGTGGCGCAGTTCCGGCTTGACGGCGGAACCACCCCGTGGGGCTGGGAATCACTCGAAATGACCCCGCTGTCCATGGTGAGCTGGACACTGCTGGCTATGGCGCTCGCCCTGCTGCTCGGTGTGACGATCCGCCGTGTGCTGCCAGCCATGATCACCTTCGCCGTGATCTTCGGCGGGTGCCTGGTGCTCGCCCAGACCTGGCTGTCCACGTTCCTGTTCAGCGTCGGCGACATCCCGTTGCGGGTCAACTACGTCAACCCCGAGTACCCCAGCGGCAGCTACGTCGCGCAGACGTGGTTCGCCCGTCCGGGCGGCCCCAAGCTCAACCCGATGACCGTGTACGCGCAGCTGCCAAACGTCCCGCAGCCGCAGCAGGTTCGCTGGCTCACGCAGCATCATCTCACCGAATGGATCGCCTACCAGCCGCACAGCCACCTGGTCTGGCTCGCGCTCGCCCGCAACGGCATCCTCGTCGCGATCGCCGCCCTCGCCGTCCTCGCCTCGGTCTGGTGGCTCCGCAAGCACCCGGCCGAATGAAATCCGGCTCAGCAGACGCTCTACGGAGATAACACGGATCACAATCGGCACCATGGATGTGCACCTCGCAGAGCCCGGCACCGAGGTCAGGCATCCGGCGTCATCCTGGCGCACCAACTTTTCGGCGTGACCAGCGACGTGCGCGCGGGCCCTGGCCGGGAAAGCCGGCTCCGGCATAAATAGTCTGAGCTGTGCTCGCGCCAGAGCAGTCTGGTATCGGGTACGAAGCGGTCCCGTAGTGACGCCACTGCGGAGGGAATGTACGTAGGGCAGTGTCCGGGAGGGACTTGAACCCGCATGCCTGTGACCTGCGATGTTGCACATCTGACTGATGCTTGGAATGAATATGACCAGGTCAGAGACTTGCATGTGTGTCCGAGGGGCGAATACACCAAAAGGCCAATACGTCGCACCGCTCCTGACCAGCGAATTCGCGCTTGACGCTGTGGCAGGTGGGCCGTGAGCGGGACCGACTGCACCAAAAAGCCCATGCCTGTCCAAGACGATGTTCTCGCTGTTCAGCGGTAATGCCCAATGACTACAGCCGATCGCGTCATCAGGTCATCGACGCGCCGCGCATGTACGCCTACTGGCCGTGGCCCGGGACCTCGGTGAAATCAGGCGCCACGAGATTCCGGGCCTCCTCAAGGGCGTACTGGGCGTCACTGACGAGAATCCGCTCTTGTTCGATGCGCAGGTATTTTCCGCCGGTGAGCTCCAGCGCGGCGAGTGCGCTGGCTTCCGCCAGGGTCAGCGTCGAGTCGGGTTGGTCGTACCGGTCGAGGTCTTCTTCGACGCCCAGCGGCCGGTAGGCCTCGATGGCTCCCGACGCCATTAGCAGTGATCTGAGCCGTGAGATCATGCTGCGGGCGCGGGAGAGGAGGGTGAAGCCGTGTCGGTCGAGGTCTCCCCAGTACCAGCAGTGGTCGTGGCGGATCCATGGCAGGCGGCTGAGGACGTCGAGGTGATTGCCTAGGTAGTGGATGACCACCAGCCCAGCCGTGTCGCTCCAGGCGAGGGCGGGTTCCTTGTTCTCCACGATAAGGATTGCGTCGGGGCGGATCTGGAGCCCGGCTAGCTCGTCCACCGGGGCGCTGATCTGTCTCAGGCCACCGACAGCGGCCCGCAGGACAGGATCGGCAAGGATCACGCTGATCTCGCGGGGCAGCGGCCGCAGCCCGAGGGCATCTAGGTCGTCGGCGGGGATGTCGACGGGGTCGGCGTCCCCGGTCGACTCGGTGGACTCACTGGAGTCGGTGGGGGTGCCAAGGCAGGCGAGGACCATGCCGCGGTGCCGGGCGAGCCACTTGGTGTGCATGCCAGGCACCGGCACGCTTCGCGCGGTCAGCCCGGAGCGCGGATGGGCCCGGAACCAGGCAGTGGCGGCGAGCAAGGTGGTGAAGTCGTAACTGTCGAGATCGACGATGCGTGCCAACCAGGGCCGCACCGCCTGACCGGCCTGGTGGTCGCGGAGCTGATCCCACCGGGTGCGGGCCCGCTGCCAGTGCCCGGCGGTGTCCGCATTGAGGCCCGCCAGGGCGGGAATGTCCGGGATGTCGAGGTGGGTGTGGATGGGCTGGGCGCCGAACTTGGTGCGGATGGTGCGGGTGCGCAGACTAACCTCGGGATGCTGCACGGCCCACTCCCGCCAGCGGATAAGCCAGGCGGAGACGTCACTGGCGTGGGTTGTGATCGCGGCGCTGGAGGGCGGCTCGAGCGCCACCGTGTACGCGCCTGAATCGGTGCCCAAGAGCGCGCCGCGCCACACGCTGCGGTACCGGTTCTGCGCCTTCCCCAGAACGTACTCGGGTTCGCGCATCACGCCGCGCCCTGGTCGAACTGAAGGGCCTCCTGAATGGTCATCGAATAGATCCGCACGCCATCGGGGTTGTCCGGGTCGGTGCTGATGTAGGCGACTAGGTCGACGAAGTCCTCGAACGCGGTGGCCTTCTCACGGGGAGCACCGACGATCAGCTGGAATCCCAGCTCCTGCAGAGCTCGCAGCGCGCGTCCGGTGTAGTCGCTGTCGGCCTTGACGAACCCCTCGTCAAGGACGACACAGCCGTACGTCGGCGGAGTCTGGCCGCCTTCACCGAGGCGGTAGCGCAGCGCGGCGCCGAGGATGAACGCGATCAGCTCCTGCCCTTCGCCGCCGCTCATCCCGGACACCCCTTCGTGCACGATCGGCTTGCCCGAGCCGGGCGTCTCGATAGCACGGAACGTGACGTGCTCACGAGCGTCGAACACGCTTCGTCGCCAGGACTCGCCTGACCGAGACGAGTCGGTCAGGCGCTCCAGGCTCTTGCGCAGCTTCCTGAAGGAGGCCTCGACCTTGGTTTCGTCGTTGAACAGGTCCTCTCCCAGCGGGTTGTCCCTGGTGAAGGTCAGCACCACCTTCCTGAACTCCTGCAAGTTGCTGCTGAGGTGATCGACTGGCTCGATCGCCAGGTGAGAGCCGTTCCTGAAGGGCACCCCGGCCAGTACGGCATTGATCGGGCCGAGGCCGCGGGTGATCTCCTTCCGGTCGACGTCGATCTGCCGCAGCAGGGTGCGCAGTCCCTGGTTGAGGTCGGCGTCGACCTTCGCCAGCCAGTTCTTGCGGGCCCGGGGAAGGTCATCGGTGACCAGCTGCTGATGGATATGCTCCAGCGTCGGCAGCGACTCGATGGTGTCGTCGACTTCCCGGTGCGTGCGGTCGTTGATGTTGCGGTAGGCCTGGATTATCACCAGCAGGGTGCGCTCGTGGGTGGCGCGGGCCGCGTCGTGGGCCGCGATCTGGTCCTCCAGGACACGCGCGGCTTCGTGGTAGCTGGCCTGCACGGCGGCGTCGGTTTTGGCGTCGACGTCGCGCCCGGTGAGGTCGACGCGTTCCAAGGCGGGCGCCGCGAACGGAAGTGACGCCGCTGCGGCCTGCTCGTCTGCGGTGAGCGGATCGTGTGCGTCGATGACGTCGTTCGCGCTGTCCTGGGCTCGCTGGACGGCGCCCCAAAGCAGGTTGAGGTGCTGGACGCGGTCCTGGCATTTAGTGGCCGCGCCCTCGGCGCCGGTCACCTGCTGCCGAGCCAGCTTGTAGGCGTCGCGCCTGACCTGCTGCTCGGGGGTGTCGACCCGGTCCAGGGCATCAGCCAGGGTGGCCAGGCGCCGCGTCGTCGGCTCGAGGTCGAGGTCGGTCCAGGACAGGTCTTTCTGGATCTGCTCGAGCTCGCCGATCCGGGCCTGTCCCGTCCGCGTGGTGCCGCGGGCGATTTCCACCCGTCGGCTGATGTCGTCGAACTGCCGCTGAAGACCCGCGAGGTCATCGTCCAGTTCGGCACGCAAGGCGCTGTTGTCGCGGCCGACCCACCGGTACCGGCGCGGGGTGTCCGCCTTGATCACGCGCCGGTTGGGAGCAGTGCGCAGGCCGGCTCGGGTCACCCGGCCGACCACGCCGTCAGGGCGGGGGCCTTCAAGGTCGGTGTCCTTCTCGACGCACAGGTAGGTGAAGCGCTGCAGTTCCTCGCTGAGCCACCCTTGGTAGGGGCCGGCCGTGATGTCTAGCATGGCCGCGACTGTCCCGGCCTGATGGGTACGCACCGGCCGGTGCGCGACACCTGGCACCAAAGCCGTGTCGCCGCCGAGGGTGGATTTGCCACGGCCGGAAGGTCCGAGGATGGCCGTACTGCCGCGCCCGGCCCGCATGACCTGCAAGCCGCAGTAGCCTCCCCAGTTGAGGATCTGGACCTGCTCGATGCGGTATTG
>Ga0116221_1001009_pt1 | contig 19119 bp, 18 predicted proteins | sample Sb_taG_5_FD_88965 | JGI IMG/M metagenome (GOLD analysis project Ga0116221, IMG submission 88965) | Peat soil microbial communities from Weissenstadt, Germany - Sb_50d_8_FC metaG | ecosystem: Environmental > Terrestrial > Soil > Wetlands > Peat | place: Germany: Weissenstadt | collected 2010-09-21 | reverse complement strand
GTCGTTCTCATGGGTGGGCGCGCCGCGGAAAAGCTAGTGTTTGCTGGCGATGTTTCAACCGGTGCGGCAGACGATCTCCAGCGGGCGACAGAGATCGCCCTCGAAATGGTCACGCGCCACGGTCTGCTCTTGAAGCGAGAAACCTTGACAGCTGACGAGTTCCCCGCAATCCGCTCGGTCGTCGCTGAAGACCGCGAACGCCTACGCGCTTAAGCACTTACAGAATGCCGACCCTGCAACAAAATCCGCCGGGGATTGCTTCGGATTCAATGTCTTCCTGTGTTGCCTTGCCCATCGCGTCCCGGGGCCATGGCGTAAATGAGGATTGCCGCGCTGGCGGCCACGTTGGTATTCGCATCGGATCGCACCAGATATTCGGTGCCCACGCCACCGCCTTGGCCGGCCCCTTTGCCAGAACCAGGCGGCCATGAATGTCGCTAACGTCGTCCCCTGGCTCTTCCCGAAGCTCGGCAAGGAAGCCTTCGGGAGCGAGATACCCCACACGCCCGTCCAACAGAGAAATTCCGACCAACGCGATCCCCGCTCCGCGCTGCCGGACCACATGGATTCGACGGCATGGCGGACCTATCCTAGGTTCGCACGAACGCCATCGTCAAACACGCCCGGACGGAAGGCCATGGCCGACGTCGGAATGCTGGTCCTCATCACCGTGGCTTTTGGCCGCCCTCACCTTCTTCCCGGCCATCGTCCTTGGCCCCGTTGCCGAACATCTCTTGATGCAGGCCGGCACGGCCTTTTGATGGCGGGTCCGATTGGTCAGCAATTTCGTGCTCAGATTGGAGAGGTCGCGTCGTGATGAACCGATTGCTTCCCCCGCTCCGCACCGCAATGTATGCGCTGCGCGGTGGGTTTCTTGTGCGGCCGCTGCTGATCTCCATCGCGCTCGGCCTGCTCGGCGCCGTGCTTTCCTCGCTCGAAGAGACCGTCCCGGCGCTGAGCGCCTGGGTTCCCACCGTCCTGTTTCCCTCCCGTGCCGATCCCCAGGTCGCTCAGATCGTCCTTGCTACGATCGCAGGGTCGATCATGACGGTGGTGTCGATCGTCTTCGCCATCCTTCTCATGACGCTGACGCTCGCGTCGATGCAGTTCTCCCCTCGGATCCTCGTGAGCTTCGTCAAGGATCGCGTGACCCAGTGGACGCTGGGTATCTTCCTCGGGACCTTCGCCTATTGCATGGCCGCATTGCCCGCAGCGCGCTTCCTCCCGCAACCCTTTGCTCCGGTTGCCACGGTCACCGGCGCCATGTTGCTCGCGCTGACCTGTGTCGCATGGTTGATCTTCTTCATTCATCACATCTCGCAGGCGATCAGCGTCAATCAAATCGTCGATCGGATCGCGCGCGAAACCGAGGAAGTGATCGACGAAATCATGCCGGACCGACAGCGATACATCTACGACCCGACCGGCGTGCCGTTCGATGGCAACAAGCGCGAGGTTCCGGTCGACAACGAGGTCTCCGGCTACATCCGCTATGTCGACACCGGACGCCTGCTCTACCTCGCGAAGGCATTCAAGCTGCGGGTGCGTATCCTCCGCCGGGTCGGACATTTCGTGCCGGCGGGCGTCGCGCTGTTCCGTGCCTCGCCCGAGGAACGGCTCGATCCCGAGCGTGCCCGCGAACTGCGCTCGGCGTTCGATATCGGACCGACGCGGACGATGCAGCAGGACGTCGAGTTCGGGGTCATCCAGATCGTCGACATCGCGCTCAAGGCGATTTCGCCCGCGGTCAACGACCCGAGCACCGCGATCACCTGCATCGACCAGCTCGGGCGGATCCTGATCCGATTCGTGAACCGCAAGGCCCCGGTCTCGCTGCTTTGCGATCCACCGCACGTCGTCAGGGTCATCGTTCCGTGGATCGAGATCGAGGGCCTTCTCGATACGGCATTTGACCAAATCCGCCACTACTCGATGTCGGATATAGCGGTCAGCCTGCGGCTCTTGCGCGCCCTCGACGACATTGCGTCAACGTGCAGCGACCAAGGCATCATCGAGCCGCTCGTCACGCGTGGCCGGCGGATCGTGGCCGGTTGCGCTGAGCGACTGAGCGTGGACCAGATCGAGAAGGCCCGGCAACGACTCAGCGCGCTCGAAGCGCGGATGGATCCTTTCAGAACTGCCAACACTGGCGCGGCTTCGCCTCAGACCGACAAGGCGTGTAGAGTACCGCCAGCATAGCCGGCGGTTGGTCTCGCTCATCGACGCATTGACACGACGGTCAAATAACGGCTTGGCTTGCCAAAGTCCGTTCTAGGCTCCGTTCGGTTCGAACGTCCGCTTTGGGTCATAAGCGGACAGACCGGTGACCATCACCTAGACCACGCTGGGCTCGGCAATGGCACGGTAAAGCGCCTCGTTGTCACTGGCACCCCTAAGACGCCGTAGCGCCTCTGGGTCTCTGAGCACCCGAGCAACGCATGCCAACGCGTTGAGCTGTGCGCCATCGGCTGATTCGGGGAGCAGGAGCAGGAAGACGATATCGACCGGCTGGTCGTCGATGGCCGCAAAATCGATAGCTTGGCGCAGACGGGCGAGGAGGCCGAACGGCGCCTTGAGGCCCCTCAGCCGCGCGTGAGGAAGTGCCACGCCGTTGCCAACGCCGGTCGATCCAAGCTCCTCGCGCTTGGCGATCTCCTCGGAGACTTGGTCTGCGTCCAAGCCGACTTCAGCCGCTGCCCGCGTGGAAAGCTCCCGCAGAAGGCGACTCTTATCTTTGGCGCGGACGTCGAGCATGATGTCGGCCGGCGAGAGCAAATCGCTGATTTTCATAAGGGCTCCGATATACGATGCGGGAGTTAAGGCTTGGTGGCCGCGAAGGAGGCGCGCTCACGGTCTAGTCGGGCGCCCTTAGCCGATAACCGATGCCGGTCTCCGTCAAGATGTATCGCGGTTGTTCGGGATTTGGCTCGATCTTCTGCCTAAGTTGCCGCACATAGACGCGGAGATATTGGGCGTCGATGGGCATGGCCCAGAGCTCGTTGAGCAGGAATTTGTGGGTTAGCACTTTGCCGGCATGCTGCACCAGCAGCCGCAGCAGCTCGTACTCTTTGGGCGACAGCTTGACCTTCTCATCGCGGATTTTGACGATACGGCGTACAAGGTCAACGGATAGCTCGCCAGTACGAAAGATCGGGCGCTCGCCGTGAATCTGGAGCTGGTGGCGAAGGGCCGCTCGCATTCGGGCGAGGAGTTCATCCATGCCGAACGGCTTTGTCACATAGTCATCGGCCCCGAGATCAAGCGCCTGAACCTTGCCGGCCTCGTCACCGCGGCTGGACACCACCACGATCGGCACGCTCTCATTCCGCACGCGAATCATCCTCAGCAATTCGAGCCCCTGCATGTCGGGAAGGCCAAGATCGAGAATGACCAGGTCGGGCTTTTCTGCCATCAGATCGAGAGCGGCCTTTGCATTTGGCGCGTCGATAGTCTGATAGCCTTGCGTGCCCAATCCCATGCGCAGCAACTTTCGGATCGGCGGCTCATCATCAATCACCAGGATCTTGAGTGGGGCCGCGCTCATGCAGCAGTGTCCAGCCGCTCGGTCAGCTTCGGTATGGGCAGCGTGATGGTGAATGCCGAGCCCTGTCGGTCGGATCTGTTCGCTGCCGTTATGGCCCCGTGCATGGCCTCTATGAAGCCTCGCGAAATGGCGAGGCCAAGCCCCGTGCCGGCTCGAACCTGGTCTTGTTTCTGAGCGCGGTGGAACTTGTCGAAGATGCGCTCAAGATCCTCTGGGTTAATGCCGCTGCCCTCATCGAGAATCTGCAATTTGACGGTATCGTCCTCCCGCCAGGCTACAATGCGAACCGTCGTTTCGGGCGGTGCATATTTCGCGGCGTTGTCGAGGAGATTGAACAGCACCTGCTCGAACAGGACTGGATCGAGCTCCAGCATTGGCAGGTCGGCCGCGATCTCAACCTCCACATTGTGGCCGGAAAGGATTTTGCTAGCGCGCTCGAGCGCGGTGCCAACGATCTCGCCGATATCGTAGCGCGCCGTGTTTGGCTTGATTGAGCCGGCTTCAAGCTTGGTCATGTCGAGCAAATTGGCGATGAAACGGTTGAGTCGCTCCGACTCCTCGATAATGGTCCCAATCAGCTCCACTTTGCCTTGGTCGTCCAATTCGCGCGCAAATCCCTTGAGCGTGCCGGCAGCTCCGAGGATCGCCGCAAGCGGCGTCTTTAAATCATGGGAGATGGAGGTGAGCAGCGCCGAGCGCAGGCGATCGGCCTCAACCCGGCGCTTGGCTTGGTCGAGATCTTCAACAAGGTGCACGCGCTCAATCGCCAGAGCCGCCTGGTCGATCAGCGCATCGAGCAAGCGGCGTTGGTCCGGCGTCAGAAGCGGGCCCGGCTTGTCGCTGTCGATACCGACGACACCGATGGCACCGCGACCGGTACGCATGGGCAGGAAGAGCCACTTAGCACCTGGCAGCGTGTCTGACCCGCGCCCGGCCGCACGATTGTGCTCCCACGCCCATTTGGCGGCGGCGACATCGGCCTCATCGAGAATATCCTCGGGCGGATAACCCGCCTTCACCGTGATCGAGCCATCCTCCGGCAGCAGCAGCACGACTCTGACTTTCAACAGCGAGGCCGCCTGATACGCCGTTGCCCATAGCACGTCGTCGAGGGTGCCGACTCCTGACAATTTGCGGCTGAACGCATAAAGGGACTCCGTCGTGCGTGCCCGCCCCATGGCTGCTACCGCCAATCCGCGCGCCCGCGCTGCGAGATTGGAAACCACGATGGCCACGACGGCAAAAAAGACGACGGCTATGACATCCCTCGGGCCGGCGATCGAGAACGTGTAGTAGGGCTCTATGAAAAAGAAGTTGTAGCAAAGCGCCGACACTGCGCTGGCAAGGAGCGAAGGCCACAGGCCGAAGCGTACCGCAATGCCAACAATCGCAGTGAGTAACACCAGATCGGTGTTCTCAAGCCCGATCCACGGCCAAAGCAGCTCGCTGACGCCAATCGCCACGCCCACGGCAACCAGCGCGAAGACATAGGGACGAGGTTCAAATGGCTCGGTCTTCTCAGCTGGGCGAACCATCTTCTTTGGAATTGGCTCGCCCGCGATCGCGTCACCCGCGATGACATGCACGCTGATGTTCCCGCACCGGCGCACGAGATCGCGGACAACAGAGCCATGCAGAAGCTCGAACCAGCCTGATCGCGTGGATTTGCCAAGGATGACTTGCGTGATGTTGTTGGCTTGCGCAAAGGCGAGCACGTCGTCGGCGATGCGGCGATCGCCGCCCGGAATCGTAACCGGCTCACCTCCAAGGGCTTGCGCCAGCCGAAGCGTATCGGCGATGCGATCACGCTCTTCCTCGGTCAATTGGAGAGCGCGTTTGGTCTCGACATGGAGTGCCGTCCAGGGCGCATGCAGGCGGTCCGCGAGGCGCTTGGTGTAACGGATAAGCCCCGCCGCGCGTGAGTCCTCGCTCACGCAGATCAGAAGCCGCTCGCCCGCTGCCCAAGGCCCGGAGATGGCACGCGCCTGCATCTCGTTAAGCAGTTGCTCGTCCACGCGCTCGGCGGTGCGACGCAGGGCCAGCTCGCGAAGAGCCGTGAGGTTGGCGGGCGAGAAGAAATGCTCAAGGGCCCGGACGGCCTGCTTGGGAACGTAGACCTTGCCTTCCCTGAGGCGCTGGATCAGGTCGTCAGGGGTAATGTCGACGAGTTCAATCGCGTCCGCGCGGTCAAGGATCGAGTCGGGTACGGTCTCGCGGACGCGGACGCCAGTGATCTGCGCCACGACATCGTTCAGACTTTCGATGTGCTGAATATTGAGCGTCGTGTAGACGTCGATGCCGTTGCTCAAGAGCTCTTCGACGTCCATGCAGCGCTTAGGATGGCGACTGCCCGCTACATTGGTATGGGCGAGTTCATCGACAAGCGCCAGTCGCGGGCCGCGCGCAAGCAGAGCGTCGAGGTCCATCTCCTCAAGCCAGCGGTCCTTATACTTAAGGCGGTGGCGGGGGATGACCTCCAGCCCCTCTATCAGCGCTTCGGTTTCCTTGCGGCCGTGCGTCTCGACGACGCCGACGACCACATCGGCGCCCTCCTTCCGTCTGGCGCGCGCCTGCTGCAGCATTTCATAGGTCTTGCCGACCCCTGGCGCCGCGCCGAGGAAGATCTTGAGCTTGCCGGTGTGCCTATCTTCTTTTCTCGCCGCTTCAAGCAGTGCATCCGGTGACGGACGCTGGTCGAGATCGCGACGCTGATCGGCCATGAATCATGGGTTCCTGATGCGGGCCGGACCGCCGGCCAACGCATCACTGGGTGCCGGGGATGCCAGCGCGATCCAATGCAAGATTCAGCGCCAGCACATTGACGCGCGGCTCTCCGAATACGCCGAGCGTGCGGCCCTCGATTTGCTCGCCGACAAGCTGGCGAACGCTATCTTCGGACATGTTGCGCGCCTTCGCAACGCGTGGCACTTGAAAGAAGGCTGCCTCCGGCGAGATATGCGGGTCGAGGCCGCTGCCCGAGGTCGTCACCATGTCGACCGGGACTGGGGCTGAAGGATTCTCAGCCTTCAGCTTTTGGACATCGGCCGTGACCCGGTCGATCAGCGCCTTGTTGGTGGGACCGAGATTCGAGCCCATGGAGTTGACCGCGTTGTAAGGCGCAGCGACGGTCTTGCTTGGATCCTTGGGGTCGGGGCCGGTGGTGGCCGAGGGCCGGCCGTGGAAATAGTGGTCGCTCTCGAAGGCCTGGCCGATCAGGGCCGAGCCGACCACCTTCCCGTCCTTCTCGATCAGGCTGCCTTGCGCCTGATAGGGGAACAGCACGCCGGCAATGCCGGTCATGACCAGCGGATAGACGAGGCCGGTGATGAGCGTGAGGGCGATGATGAAGACGATCGCGGGGCGAATTTCTCTCGACATGATAGCTGTTCCTTAAACGAGGTGTAGGGCTGTGACCACAAGGTCAAGGGCCTTGATGCCAACGAACGGGATGATGATGCCGCCGACACCGTAGATCAGCAGGTTGCGGCGCAACAGCGGACCGGCGCCGATGGCCCGGTAAGCAACACCCTTCAGCGCGAGCGGAATCAGCGCGATAATGATCAGCGCATTGAAGATGATCGCCGACAGGATCGCGCTTTGCGGCGTCGCCAGATGCATGATGTTCAGCGCCTGCAACTGCGGATAGAAGGCGAGGAACATGGCCGGGATGATGGCGAAATACTTGGCCACGTCGTTGGCGATGGAGAAGGTGGTCAGCGCGCCGCGTGTCATCAAGAGCTGCTTGCCGATCTCAACGACCTCGATCAGCTTGGTGGGATTGGAGTCGAGGTCGACCATGTTGCCGGCTTCGCGCGCCGCCTGCGTGCCGGTGTTCATGGCGACGCCGACGTCGGCCTGAGCCAACGCAGGAGCGTCATTGGTGCCGTCACCGCACATGGCAACGAGCTTGCCCTTGGCCTGCTCGGCGCGGATCAGCTTGAGCTTTTCCTCCGGCGTCGCCTGGGCGAGGAAATCATCGACGCCCGCTTCCGCGGCGATCGCCGCCGCGGTCACGGGATTGTCGCCCGTGATCATGACGGTGCGGATGCCCATGCGCCGGAGCTCAGCGAAGCGCTCGCGGATGCCGCCTTTGACGATGTCCTTGAGGTGGATGACGCCGAGCAGCTTTCCATCCTTGGCCACGGCGAGTGGCGTGCCGCCGGATTTCGCGATCGCCTCCGCAATGGCATTGACCTCGCGCATCATCTCAGCGCTGACCGTTGTCTTGCGCGCGGCGGCGCCAGCGGACGCGGCCTTGGGTGACGACGTCTTAAGGTAATCGAGGATTGCGTCGACCGCGCCCTTGCGGACCCACGAGTCGCCGATTTCCACGCCGCTCATCCGGCTCTGCGCCGTGAATGGGATGAACTTCGCCCCCAGCTCCTGGATGTCGCGGCCGCGGATGCCGTACTTCTCCTTGGCGAGCACGACGATCGAGCGTCCCTCGGGGGTCTCATCGGCGAGAGAGGCGAGCTGCGCCGCATCGGCGAGCTCCCGCTCGGTCACACCAGAGACGGGCCTGAACTCGGCCGCCTGCCGATTGCCGAGCGTGATGGTGCCCGTCTTGTCGAGCAGCAGCGTGTCGACGTCGCCTGCGGCCTCGACCGCACGGCCCGACATGGCAAGCACATTGAAGCGAACGAGGCGGTCCATGCCAGCGATGCCGATGGCCGAGAGCAGCGCACCGATGGTCGTGGGGATCAGCGTCACGAACAGAGCCACCAGAATGACGACCGAGACCGCGCCGCCGGCGTAGGTGGCATAGCTCGGGATGGTGACCGTCGCGAAGACGAAGATGATGGTCAAGCCGGCGAGCAGGATATTGAGCGCAATCTCGTTCGGCGTCTTTTGGCGCTCGGCGCCCTCGACCAGCTTGATCATTCGATCGAGAAAGGTCGAGCCCGGGGCCGCAGTGATGCGCACGCGTATCCAATCCGAAAGCACTTGCGTGCCGCCGGTGACCGCCGAGCGGTCGCCACCCGACTCGCGGATGACCGGCGCGGACTCACCCGTGATCGCTGCCTCATTGACGGAGGCGATGCCCTCGATCACCTCACCGTCGGATGGGATGATGTCGCCAGCCTCGACTAGAACCACGTCGCCGACTTTCAAGCCAGCGCTGGGAACGAGTTTCCAGCGCTCAGAGCGCTCGCCCGTTAGCAGCTTGGCTTGCGTTTCCGTGCGCTGGCGCCGTAGCGTTTCCGCCTGTGCCTTGCCACGACCTTCGGCGATGGCTTCGGCGAAGTTGGCAAACAGAACGGTGAACCATAGCCAAAGGATAATCTGGAACTCGAAGGCGATGTGTGCACCTCCCGTGAAGAGGTCGCGGACGAGGATCACGGTGGTCAGCGCCGTCACGACCTCAAGCACGAACATCACCGGATTCTTCATCAGAGTTCGCGGATCGAGCTTGACGAAGGCCGAGCCGATCGCAGGGAGCACAATCTTCGGGTCGGTCAGGGCCGTTACCGGCATCCGTTTGCGGAGTTTGGCAGTCTGCATTGAAATGACTCCCGAGGTAAATCCGATCAGAACAACGTGCCCGCGATCATCGCGAGATGCTCGACAAGGGGTCCAAGCGCGAGCGCGGGGAAGAAGGTGAGACCGCCAATGATCGCGATCACGCCAACAACCAGGCCGACGAACAGCCCGCCATCGGTTGGGAACGTGCCCGCAGACGGCGGAACTGACTTCTTCGTCACGAGCGAGCCCGCGATCGCCATGGCCGGGATGATCATGAAGAAGCGGCCGACGAACATCGCCACCGCGCCGGTGACATTGTAGAAAGGCGTATTGCCGTTGATGCCGGCGAAGGCCGACCCATTATTGCCGTCGCTTGACGTATAGAGGTAGAGAATCTCCGAGAAGCCGTGCGGCCCTGGATTGGCGATCGAGGCGACCGCGGACGGCACCACCGTGGCAACTGCGGTCCAGCCGAGATACATCAACGGCAGGACGAGGATCGCGAGCATGGCCATCTTGACCTCCTTCGCCTCGATCTTTTTGCCAACATATTCGGGGGTGCGGCCCACCATGAGGCCGGCGACGAAGATCGCGATAATGACAAACAGCAGCATGCCGTACATGCCGGCGCCGACACCGCCGACGATGATCTCGCCGAGCTGGATATTGATGAGGGGCACCATGCCGCCAAGCGCGGTGAAGGAATCATGCATGGCGTTCACGGCGCCGCACGAGGCGTCGGTGGTGATCACCGCGAACAGGGCTGAGAGCGGAATGCCGAAGCGAAGCTCCTTGCCCTCCATGTTGCCGCCGGTCAGCCCAAGCGCATTTAGCCCGGTGGTCCCCGCGGCTTCGGCCCAGTAGCAGACGACGACACCCGCGAGGAAAAGGATGCCCATCACGGCGAGGATGGCCCAACCTTGGCGCTGGTTCCCAACCATGCGGCCAAAGACGTTGGTGAGCGCGGCGCCGATGGCGAAGATCGAGATGATCTGAACCAGATTGGACAGCGCCGTCGGGTTCTCGAAGGGATGCGCAGCATTGGCATTGAAGAAGCCGCCGCCATTGGTGCCGAGCATCTTGATGGCGATCTGCGAGGCGACGGGGCCTACGGCGATGGTCTGCTTGGCCCCTTCAAGCGTCGTCGCATCGACGTAAGGCCCAAGCGTCTGCGGCATGCCCTGCCAGACCAAGAAAAGGGCGTAAGGAACGCAGATCGGGATGAGGATGTAGAGCGTGCAGCGGGTGATATCGACCCAGAAATTGCCCACCGTCTTGGCCGACGCGCGCGCAAAGCCGCGGATTAGCACCATCGCAAGCACGATGCCCGTGGCTGCGGACAGGAAGTTCTGGTGGGTCAGGCCGAGCATCTGCACGAGGTAGGACATCGTGCTTTCGCCACCATAGTTCTGCCAGTTGGTGTTGGTGATGAAGCTGATGGCCGTGTTGAAGGTGAGGTCCGGCGCCACGGCGGTCATGCCCGCCGGATTGAAGGGCAAAAGGCCCTGCACGCGCATCAGGACATAAAGGATCAGAAAGCCGCCGACATGAAAGAACAGCATGGCGACCGTGTAGGTCAGCCAATGCTGCTCCTTGGCCTCGTCAACCCCACCGACCCAATAGAGCGCCTTCTCGACCGGACGGAACACCGGTGATAGAAACGTTCGCTCGCCTGCAAAGACGCGCGTCATATACCAACCGAGCGGCTTCACCAGCGCCACGATGAGGACGCAGTAAATCGCGATCTGAATCCAGCCATTGAGAGTCATGGTCGTTGCGCCCCTTTAGAATTTTGCGCGCTTTTAGAATTTCTCGGGCCTGAGCAAGGCGTAGGTGAGGTAGACAAGCAGCCCCGCGGAGACGATGCCGGCGAGCCAATAGTCGAAGATCATGGGAGTTATCCTCTAGAGACGATCACAGGCGTAGGCGTAGGCGACCGAGGCTATGAAGAAGCCAAGACCGAGAGCGATTAGGATGACGTCCAACATAGGATGCTCCTTGCAAGCTATAAGGCCAAGTTCAACACCATGAACTTCCGCTGGTCTGACAGCCTTGACGCGGATCAAGCCGCGACGAGTTATTTCAGCCGACGCTGATTAGCGCGCTGTCGCGTATGTTTTCGAGATGGATTGGAGATCAACGTTATAGGAATCTCATATAGATTCAGTCGCTGACGACACCTTTATGAAATCCCTATTTCGCAGCACCCCGTTCCATCTCGATTTTTTATGGCCTTTGGCCCCATCTTACGATGCAGTCGTGTTGATCCCGTGAGATTGCGTCATGTTGTTCAATCCGAAACAGAAGGAGCACCTTGATGCGCTGCAGGAACAGCTTCGTCGTGCCCACGGGCTCACGCCCGATCTCATCTTCAATGTCATCGCGGACGCCTGCACACGCCTTCCGGTGCTGAAAAGAGCTGGAAAGGCTGCCCGAATCAATCAGTTGATCGAGGCTGGCGCGTGGAATGACGCGGCGCTTGCTCTGGTCGAGCTTGAACTGCCGGCATGGAAGCTGCGCCGCCTCGTCTACGAGGATGGCGAGTGGCACTGCTCTCTTTCGCGGCAGCCGAATCTGCCTGTGGCGCTCGATGACACTGCAGACGCGAGTCACGAGGTGTTGCCTCTGGCGATCCTAAGTGCATTCGTCGAAGCGCGCCGTAGGGCTAGCGCTATGCGCGAAACCAGTTTGCAGACAGTGCCACACGTCCGTCCAACATCAGGCTATGCGATTTGTTGCGACAACTTCGCCTGAAAGGCCTTCGCCGAGCTCGCATTCACTTCGAGATGATTCGCGCCAATAACAATAATAGGATTGGCTGGCTTGTGGACTCCGTCTTGTGGACTCCGTAGTTCGGATAGTTTTAACGAGCAAAAAGTTTCGTGTGTGTCCGCTGCTCTTCCCAGAGGCTCATGTCGCTCCAACATCGCGTAGGCGAGTAAAGCAATGCGCAACCTTGTCGTGCTGTCTGTTGCCGCCGTGGTCGCCTTGACCATATCACCGGCTTCAGCGGATGAGTTGATGCAGAGGGTTCAAGAGACCTTCAAGCCGATCCCGTCGGTGGTGCCTGCCATCAAGGGCAACGCGGTCACCCGCGATAAAATCGAACTCGGCGAGATGCTCTTCTTCGATCCCCGTCTGTCGGCCAGCCAGATCATTAGCTGTAACAGCTGCCACAACCTCGCCGCTGGCGGCGTCGATGCCGGGCCAACCTCAATCGGCCATGGTTGGCAGAAGGGGCCGCGCCGAGCCCCGACCGTCCTTAATGCGGTGTTTAACATCGCCCAGTTCTGGGACGGCCGGGCCGCGGATCTGAGGGCGCAGGCCAAGGGGCCGGTCCAGGCGAGCGCCGAAATGAACGCTACGCCGGCTCTCGTGGAGAAGACGCTCGCTTCCATGCCGGCCTATGTTGATCGGTTCAAGAAGGCGTTCCCGGAAGACGCCTCGCCGGTGACCTTCGACAACATCACCAAGGCGATCGAAGCCTTCGAAGCTACGCTGATCACCCCCGCCTCCCGCTTTGACCAGTTCCTCGAGGGCAATGCCGGAGCGCTCACCGCCGAGGAGAAGAAAGGCCTCAGCCTCTTCATGGACAAGGGTTGCTCCAGCTGCCACAACGGCATCAACGTCGGCGGCGAGGCCTATTTTCCTTTTGGGGTGGTCGAGAAACCAGGCGCCGAGATTCTGCCGGCCAATGACAAGGGCCGCTTCGCAGTGACCAAGACGGCGAGCGACGAGTACGTCTTTCGCGCCGCGCCGCTGCGCAACGTCGCGTTGCGGGCTCCTTATTTCCACTCCGGCCAGGTGTGGAACCTGAAGCAGGCTGTGGGCATCATGGGTGCGAGCCAACTTGGGCAAACGCTCACTGATCAGGAAGAGGACGCCATTGTCGCCTTTCTGCAAACGCTGACTGGTGAGCAGCCCAAGGTCGAGCTGCCGATCCTGCCGCCCAGGACCGACTCCACGCCGCTGCCCAAGCAATGAACGAGCAGGCTGTTAGGGTCATCCTCGAATGCGATGGCAAGAACGTGGAGCGGTAGGACTTTAGCCGCCCAGCAAGAAGTCGCGCGAAGACCGCCGCTGCGGCCGACATCAGGTTATGCGGTTTGTTGCTTGAGCGGCCTTCGCCGAGCTCGCATTCGCTTGGGATGAGACGCACCTCGGTTAGCTGGCTAGTTGGGCGAAATACCGAGTGGACTTCTGGAGACAACCCGAGTCCAGTCATCATTAAGGAGAACCGCCATGAGACAAGGCGAATCTTCTTGCTTTCTGATAGGCCAGAGGGTGCCGCCAGACTTGGCCAAAGCATGGATACGTGCAATCTCCCGAATCGACGACACCAGCACCCCCCCATTTGCCTATCCTCACCGACGGCGGCGCGCTTCGGCCGCAAGTTTAGAACGGTGGCCGCTTCGGCCAAGCGATGAGCCCGGAAGCCGTCATCAGGTCGTGCCGAGCGCTGCCCGGATTTGCGATCCGGTTTGAGATCTGCCCCGATCGCCTGGGCGCATGCGCTCACCGGAATTGCTCCGTGGTGAAAATGGCTGTGGGTCACGCCGTTTCAGTATGACTGGGGCCAATTCACGGAGGGAGTTCGGTGCAGTGCACGTTCTCTTTATATCGCCTTTATGACGAGCACCGCCGTTACATCTCGAATTCATATGCGGTCTTGAGCACATTTGCGGCACGGGTCGATGCATGTCCAGCGACAAGTGTGCAAGCAGGACGACTTCAACCAATGATCCGGAGATTTGATATGCCGGTCGCGCGCTCAAGCTGTTCCGCAGATCCTGAGTCGGTATCATCCAACCCCTTGGACCTGGGCATGGTGTGGCTGCGCGCAACACGATGGGGCGTAGCGATGGTGAAGCGCGCCTACCCGTTCATTCGCAATCTTCGGCGCCATTCTTGCGGGAACGATCCCGCTCCGAATCGCGATCTGGCTCCCCGCCTTTGGCCACTAAGTGGGCTTCTGGAGACAAACCGACTCCAGTCATCGTCAAGGAGAACCGCTATGAGACAAGCCGAACCTCCCTCGAGTTCGAGATCGTCGCTCTTTCTGATCGGCCAAAACAGCCGGGGGAACTGGGTTGTTCAGGACCAGCGCGGCGTCTGCGGCGGACTCTTCGTCGATCGTGCCGAGGCGCTCCGGTTTGCGATGTTTGAGAACGGAAATCGGCCGCAAGCCGTTGTCATGGTTCCCGGTGTTTTCGAGCTCGATATGAGTCGTAAGGCGGGCACAGCGTATCTGCCGCCCAACATCGACGCTCCTCGCAAGCGACGGGTCGCCTAACTTGGCTTAAGGCGCTTCCATCCTTCCAAACGGCGGCTCTGATTGTTGGCATCTGATGGAGGAGTGAACTGCCCACATGCGTGATGCTGCCGCTCACGAAGAGCGGCGGACTAAGAAGGTCAGGGATTGGTTGCTGGCCATTTTGCGTTTCGCCGTGACGCTGGAACAAGCCGACAGAACCACCGTGTTGGTGATGGCCAGAGAAATGGATGGTTCTGGATCGGGCGACCAGACAGCGTTCGCATTCTTTGTCAGGACGAGCAGCAAGTTCTGCAACGCCATCGCCAACAAGGACGAGCCCAAGAGGGTCGCCACCTTGCGTCATTATCTCAGGAGAGTTTATGACCATCGCCTACAGCGAGCCCTTGAGGCCGCAATAGAATTCGAGCAGGCAGGTGACGGATGAGCGCCTAACCCAAATTGCGAAGGCCTTTGCCATGACCCACGAGGAAGCACACTGATGAGCGTCGTCGGCTGGGGACAGATCGGCCTGCTCGCCCTTCTCATTGGCGTTCTCGTGAAGCCGTTGGGCGGGTACCTGGCTCGCGTCTATGCCGGCGAGCGAACGGTGTTGAAGCCGATCCTCGGACCGATCGAAACAGCGCTTTACCGATTGGCGGGACTCGATGCGTCCGTCGAGCAGAAATGGTCCGAATATGCCGTCGCCCTTCTCGTCTTCAACGCCGTCGGGACAGTTGCGCTCTATCTTCTCCTGCGCATCCAAGGTCTGCTGCCGCTCAATCCGCAACAGCTTTCAGCGCTTTCTCCGGATCTAGCGTTTGATACGGCGCTAAGCTTCGTCACGAATACGAGCTGGCAATCCTATTCCGGCGAGGTCACGCTTTCCTATTTGGCCCAGATGGTCGGGATCGCCGTGCAGAGCTTTCTCTCCGCGGCTACGGGCATGGCCGTCGCGATGGCATTGATCCGCGGCTTTGCACGCCGCTCCGCCAGCACCATTGGCAATTTCTGGATCGACCTCACGCGCGGTACGCTCTATGTGCTGCTGCCGATCTGCGTTGCGGCAGCCGTGTTTTTCGTGGCGCAGGGCGTGCCGCAGACTTTGGCGCAGTACATCGAGGCGAAAACCATCACGGGCGGAACGCAGCTCATCGCGCTTGGCCCAGTCGCAACGCAGGAGGCAATTAAGCTGCTAAGCGGCGATGGCGGCGGCTTTTTCAATGTGAATTCGGCCCATCCGTTCGAAAATCCGACGCCGCTCACGAACCTCGTGGAGATGGTGTTGATCCTCTCCCTCGGCGCGGCCTTGACCAACACGTTTGGCCGCATGGTCGGGAACGAAAAGCAGGGTTGGGCCCTCCTCGCGACCATGACGATTCTGTTCGGGCTCGGCGTTGCTGGCCTGTATGCGTGCGAAACGGGCGCCAACCCTGCACTAACGACCGTGCAAATCGATCAGGCGCCCGAAAAGCTGCAGGTGGGGGGCAACATGGAAGGAAAGGAGGTGCGATTCGGCATAGCCGCCTCGGCGCTCTTCGCCGAGGCCTCGACGGCGTCATCAGACGGCGCGGTTGATGCGATGCACGACAGTTTCTTGCCGCTCAGCGGCGCTATCCTGTTGGGCAACATGATGGTGGACGAGGTCATCATCGGCGCGCCCGGCTCTGGTCTATGGGGAATCCTACTGTTCTGCCTCGTCGCCGTATTCATTGCCGGCTTGATGATCGGACGAACGCCGGAATTCGTCGGCAAGAAGATCGAGGCGCGCGAGATCACGATGGCAATGTTGGCCCTGCTCGCCGCGCCAGCCTTAATCCTCGGCCTGACCGCATTGGCGAGCGTCGTCGCTCTAGGGCTGGCCGGACCAGCCAATGCTGGACCGCACGGCTTCTCCGAGATCCTTTACGCCTATACATCGGCGGCGGCCACCAACGGCAGCGCCTTTGCCGGGTTGAACACGAACACGCCTTTCTACAATCTGACGCTTGCGCTGGCGATGTTCGCGGGCCGGTTCCTGGTCATCGTGCCGGTGCTTGCGATTGCCGGCTCGCTCGCGGCCAAACGGTCAACACCGCGCTCCGCTGGTACCCTGCCGACGGAGGGCCTTCAATTCGTTCTGCTGCTCGCCGGGACGATCGTGATTGTCGGCGGTCTCACTTTCCTTCCGGCGCTGTCGCTCGGGCCGCTGGTCGAGCACTTCGCCATGCAGGCGGGAGTCACCTACTGACTTTCGGCTCCTGGGATGACAAATTTGGCCTCAGGTTCTGGGCTTCATGCTCTCCAGGGCCTCGGCCATGAGCCGGCCAAGCTCTTGGGCCTGATGTGCGTAAGACTGGATCTGGGTCTGGGCATAGCGGCTTTGAAGGGACAGCACGCCCTGGATGTCTTTGGCATTGGCGAGTTCTTTCGCCAACGCGAAGCCGGCCTCTGCGTTCTCCTTGGCAAAGCGGATCGCCAACTCCTGGATATCCCTGAACCCAGACGTGATCACGTTCGATGGAGCCGTCGACCACGCACTCGTCGCTTGCGTCATCGCGTCCATGAATTGAGCGTAAGCCGCACGGACTTGCTCGACATTCTTTTCCGCAAGCTCACGCAGCTGCTTAGGCAACTCGAAAGGCTGGTTTTGGGCCATAAGGTCTCTCCGTTTCCAAGGCCGCGGCCTCCGGGAGAGTGAAATCCTAATGAACGGCCTTGCCATGACATTGATCTGGATCAGATGGGGTCGTCGCCAAGGAGAAATGTCCGCTTTGGGTCAGTTGCTGACGTAGTGACGCGTCATCGAGTCGGTCTGCTATGTGCCAGAAGCGGAAAACACCGCTCTGTGCCCGCATCTCCCCGACACCTTGCTAGAAGCAGAGATTGAACTCGCCGAAGCGGACTGCGAGGAGGGGGTCGTTGATTGACCTCTATTCCCGCCTAGCCGTCGATATGCCCAATGAAAATGGTGCCCAGGGGCGGACTACTCTAAGTCAATAAACTCAGCGGCTTAGCAAAAAGTGGGACACTCAATCTTCCCACACGATCATTATGCTTTCTGGCGCGAGTGTCCCACCGTCGAGGGCCTGCTCTTCCCAGCGCGCGAAGCATTCGTAGATGGCTCGAAAGCGGACATTGGGACTGCCTGCCTGAACGTCCGCTAAGTGCCACAAGCGCACTTGAAGCACTTTGTCGCGACAGCGCTAGCTAAAGCCTCAACACCACGCTGAGACTCAGAAAAGACTCCGTCGGAGCGACCCATCACCCCAACTCGTCGCACACAAAAAAATTCATTCGCGCTAACGGGAGGCGCGCGACATTCATCTGGAAGGCTCGGGAGGGTCTATTGGATTGGCGGCATGGCGGCGACAAGCTTGTTGTAGTTCTTCACCACGAGATCGATATTGGCAGGGAATTTCACGGGCTCGGCGGGGGCTTTCAGTTCTGACTGCAATTCATCGAGTTGCCCCTTCTTGTCATTCGGTGCCAACTTTTCGCTATCGACCGAGGCGATCTCCTTTTTAATAACAGCTTCTTCACCGACGTATTTTTTGGTGTCCGGATCGATTCCGCTCATAACCAGGCCGATGTTCTCGGCAACATCATCGTATTCATCGTAATTTGCGAATTTGTATTTCTTGGCCACGGTTTCAAGCTGCTCCATAACTTTGGGGTCCGGTTGGTCCCCTTGAGGCGCCTTGGCGATGATTGGCCCGATATCCTTCTGCGCGGCAATGAAATCATCAATCTGCGCATCGGTCAGGGCGATCTGCTTCACGCTCTCCTCGGGCGACGCTGCTTCTTGCGCAACGACATTTTGGCTCAAGGCACCCAGGGTCAACGCTACCGTGAGTGCCATGCCGAAAACCAATATGAAGGGGTAAGTGGTGATGCGCATGAGGTCTCCTTACAGTTGCTGGATATCCAGGCCGTCATCCAGAGTAGTGTCCGAACTAAAGTTCAAATCGCGATTTTGAGGCAACGACAAGGCGTGCGAGCCGGGGTGGACTTTGTGACTGGGCCTGTGTTTCGCGCTCAGCCAACCACCGACGCCTTCCGTCCATATCCGTCCCCCCGGCATACCAAGTCAAGACAATCGTCTCCTCATTTGAGGATCGGGTGGATTCAGTACGGCAAGCAGAGCCCATACGGACCAAGGTAGTAGCCGTATGGGCACACAATCGGTGAGACCACCACAGGCACAGCCGGCGCGACGACCACGGGCGCAGCCGGCACGACTACCACGGGCGCAGCCGGCGCGACTACCACGGGCGGCACATACACCGTGCCGTTGCGAACACAGTAGCCGTATGGGCCGCGGTGAAAGCCCAGCCCACAAAAGTCGCGTACCAACGTGATAACAGGTGCCGCGGTTCGCGCAGCCCCGGACAACGCGGGTAATGCCCGGACGTCTGATGAAAATAACGACACCAGCAGACCGCACGCCAGAATCAAAGCTAACTTTCTTGACATCGGCAAAACTCCTTACGCTTTTCCGTCCGTTTTGATCCGGTGCACGGTTCTCCAGCTAGGAGGGTTCCGAAGTCGCCGGCTCAATCTCAATCACACTGGGTGGATCAACATGAAAACGGGAAGCTCCGATGTCACTCTACACGGGATTTCGCTTTACTTGCCATGCAAATTCGGCGCTGAAGTAGGCCCCACTCATCTCGTTCTCAAGCACCCGGCATAGACCAAGACGCCCGAGCAGCAGAGCTGCTTGATGCTCCATCGCACGCGCCATCTGTTCATCCGCCAGCAGACCGCGGTGATCAACGCCATCCGTGCCCATCTTGCCGAGTTCGGGGTCGTTGCGCCGGTCGGACGCAATGGCGTGGAGGCGCTGCTCGAAGTAATCGCTGATCCAAATGACAAACGG
>Ga0116221_1000997_pt1 | contig 19232 bp, 15 predicted proteins | sample Sb_taG_5_FD_88965 | JGI IMG/M metagenome (GOLD analysis project Ga0116221, IMG submission 88965) | Peat soil microbial communities from Weissenstadt, Germany - Sb_50d_8_FC metaG | ecosystem: Environmental > Terrestrial > Soil > Wetlands > Peat | place: Germany: Weissenstadt | collected 2010-09-21 | reverse complement strand
GCGTCAGCTTGAGACTTTGGGGATCGACGACCTCATCGCGGAGAACAGCGTCCTGCTGATCGAGTGGGGAGAAAAGTTCGCGCGCTTCGAGCGCGAACGCAACGTGGAGATCGCGCTGGAACGAATCAACGAGAACGAACGGCGAGTGCGAATCACTTGCTAGGAGCGTTCACCACAGAGACACAGAGACGAAAAAAAGTAAGAAGATCTCTCTGTGCCTCTGTGGTGGATAGCGTTCAAAATCCCATAATGTTGTAGCCGCAATCTACGTAGATAACTTCGCCGGTGATGCCGGAACTCGCATCTGATGCCAGAAACACTCCCGTGGCGCCAACTTCGTTCACATCGACATTGCGTCCGAGTGGGGCGCGCTCGGCGTGAGCTTTGTGCATGTCGGTGAAGCCGGCGATACCGCGAGCAGCCAAAGTTTTGATCGGCCCAGCGGAAATGGCGTTCACCCGAATATTTTTCTTGCCCAGTTCAAAGGCTAAGTAACGCACCGTGCATTCCAGGCCGGCCTTGGCCACGGCCATCACGTTGTAACGGGGCACGACTTTTTCCGAGGCGTAGTAGGTCATGGTCATGATTGATCCGCCTTCATCCATGAGTGACGCGGCCGCGCGGGCGACTGCGATGAGCGAATAGACGCTGACGTCGAGCGCCACGCGAAAACCTTCGCGGCTGGTGTTGATGAAATCTCCCTTGAGTTCGTCGGCGGGGGCAAAGGCCACGCTGTGCACCAAAACGTGCAGTTTGCCATAACGCTCTTTCAGTTTTTCGAAGAGCCGCGCAATCTCGGCGTCATCGGAAACATCGCACATGAATCCCTCAGCTCCGGGCAATGAAAGAATCAGGTCCCGCGCCTCCTGCTCGAGGCGTTCGTTCTGGTAGGTAATGGCAAGCTTCGCGCCTGCGTTGTGTAGTCCCTGCGCGATCGACCACGCAATACTGCGTTTATTCGCGACTCCGAAGACAACCGCGACCCGACCTTCAAGGCTGGAGGCCATGTATGACTCCTTTTGAAGAAAAAGAATACCAGAACGAACATTCACCACAGAGACACAGAGTCACGGAGAAAGCTCATGGGTTGCAATTCAAGTGACGAAGATCTCTCTGTAGCTCGGCGTCTCGGCGGTGAACTAGCCTTACTTCGCCGCGCTGACTTCGACAGGCACGGGCGCACCAACCGGCCAACATGCGCTGACAAAGGCGACCGCGTACACCAGTCCAATGATGGAAAATCCGGCGACCAGACTAGCCTGCGCGACGGCGCCGACCAGCAGCGCCAGCAAAATCTGCAGGGCCGTGCCCGCGAAATAGAATGCGTTCTGCACCCGTCCCATGAAATGCTGCGGCACCTGTTCCATCAGGCTGGTATTGATGGCGACTCCACTGACTCCCCGTGCCGAGCCCATCACGCCGTAGATAAATACAGCGATGGCCAGCATGGGAGAAAGCGGCGCCAGAATCATGCTGATGGTCAGCAGGCCCATCGAGATTGCGATTGAACGCCGGGCGCCCAATCCCGCGATGAACCAGGGTGCATAAAGTGCGCTCGCGAACGCGCCCGTGCCCCATCCGGCATTCAACCAGCCGTATCCCACCGCGCCGGCGTGAAAAACTTTGTCACTCAACGGAGGCGTGACGACGACTCCGGTCATCATTGCGGCCAGGAACAGCGCCCAACTGATTCCCAGGAAAACCAGGCTGCGCCGGCCACGAAGAAACTGGATGCCTTCACGCATCTCGCGCACGAAGCGTTCCAGCGCGGTCTCCGCGGCAACGATGTCAGCGCGCAACTCTGCCGGGCGGGGCACAACGTGCCGTCCTTTGCGCACGGCGAAATAGCAGAGAAACGAAACCAGGTACGTGGAGAAGTCGATGAGCAAAACTCCGCCCAGCCCGATCCGGTTGTAAACGAATCCCACGATCGAGCCCGCAATCAGCCAGCCTCCCTGAACTCCGGCGAGCAGAAAAGTATTTGCGTGGACGAATTCTTCGCCCGGCGTCAACTCCTGAATCAAAGCGGTGATCGTCGGCCAGAACATCCAGAAACCAGCCGCGACCAGCGTGTTCATGAGGTAGAGTTCCCAGATTTTCGCTTTGCCCATGAAGGCAAGAATCGAAACGGAGAGAATGATGAGAGCACGCAAAGCGTCGAGCCACATGACCAACCTGCGCCGGTCTTCGCGGTCGATGATGACGCCAGTGAAGGGCAGCATCAACATGGCGGGAATGGTTTGCAGGACGGCGAACGTTCCCAGGGCAATTTCAGAATGAGTGGCCTGCAGAATGTACCAGGCGACCGCGGCCGCGTTCATGCCGCTGCCCAGCATCGAAATCACGTTGGCAGCGAAGACGAAGCGCAGCGCCGGTTTCTGCAGAATGGACCGCATGATCTAATTTAAATGAAGACGGCGAACTCGCCAACCCCGGGCTTCACGCCGATGCTTGGCGGCTGGGCCAACGCACTTGGACTCTTCGCGCCTCCCAGAACAAATAGACGATCAGCATGATCATTTCCGGCTCGATCGGATGTTTGTAGCGGACGAAGGGCATCACCAGGTAATACGGTAGCGGATAGATGAGCAAGAAGCATGCGAGCAGAAATGCGCCACGGGTTCGATTGCGAATCGTCAGCCACAATCCGGCAAACGCAAACACTGCTCCCAGTAAGAAATTGGTGTGGCGCGAAATCATCAGGTCGTAGCCGGCGAGGATGGCCGCCTGCGGAGGAGCAATCCAGAAATAAACAGCGCGCTCGAAGGTGAACCCAATGAATCGTCCGGGATGCTCGCGGATGAATTGTCGAACGTCGCGCTGCTTCTCATCCATGAACGCGAGTTCGCCTAATTCCTGAAACCTGCGCATGGCGTCCGGATTGTTGCCGGGATGTTCGTCGCGCGTCCACAGGCCCTCGGATTGGTCGTTGTTCGCCTCGTACATTTCCAGCGGAAGATTGTCGCGAACCAGGATGAACTTGCCGAACACCTGGTAGTTGCGCCCCAGCCACGGGCTCACCACGAGCGCGGCAGTAAGAACGCACAAAGCAGCTCCCACAAATTGCTGCGGACGACGCGGCAGCCGATACAGCAGCCACAGCAGGCAGAATGGCATCATGCTCACGACTGCGGTGTTAGTCAACGCGATTACGCCCCAGAGCAATCCGAAGAGAATCCAGATGCGGCGACGCGGTGATTCATCCGCCATGCGCAAGGTGAGCAGCAGCGCCAGGCTCAGCAAAAACGCTGTCAGGCTGGTCTCCCAGACCACGCGCACCGGCCAGTAGATTGCGTAGGGAAAAACAGCCCACGTCCACGCGGCCCCACGCGCTACGGAAATCCCATACATTCGTTCAGCGATCCAGTAGAGCGTCAAACAGGTCAAGGCGGCAAAGACGCTGTTGAAAGCAAGAATCATCCAGGCCGAGAGCGCGCTGTACACGCCGAACAGTCTAAACACGCCAGCGAGAATATATGGATACAAAGGCGGCGCCCACGCGCTGGGCCCGGTCGGCAGGTCAGTGGGAGAACTGAATCCCTGGTCGGTGGCGATGGAGCGCGCGAGGCGGCCCATCTCCCAGCCAAATTGAAAGTGATCGCGGCGAGGCGTGATCCGGTAAGTGTGGCCCACGGTTATCACGGCCAAACGCAGCAGAAGCGCAACCAGAACGATGAAGAGGATCGAGTGATAAAGATGAAGCCGAAGTCGCTGGCGCGCGGGTTGCTCTGGCTGCTTCCCTTCTGCTGCCGTCAGCGTATTCGTGGCGACACCTTCATCTTGCATGGGCTCAGAGTACAGCATTGACTCTGCTCGTGCCACGCAAGCGCTCACGGGGAGGCCGGGCATCCCCGCCGGCGGGACGGGTGAGACGCCCGTCTTCCCTGATCTGACCAAATACCGGGCTTGCAAGCTTGGCCATTCGGAGCTACGATTCCCGCGCAAGCATGGAGGAGATTATGAAGCGCACTCGCTGGCCGCTCATCCTGGTGTTTGTTGTTGTACCCTTGGTCCTCTCGGTTCTCGGGCACGCACAACTCGACAATATCGTGATTCCCGCTGGCACACCGGAAGATCAGGCGCTCACCGCCATCTCGAACGAGCAGGACACGCAGAAGAAGCTGGCGATGTACCAGGACTTCCTGCAAAAGTTCTCGTCGAATCCGGCAGCTGTGGCCTATGGCAACTGGCAAATTTCGCAGTCTTACCAGGCCGCAGGAGATCTGCAGAAAGCCATCGAGTATGGTGACAAGGCTTTAGCCGGTTCGCCGCGCAATCTCGACATCCTCGTATCGCAAGCCGGCATCGCGCAGCAGATGAAGGACAACGCCAAGGTTCTTGATTATTCAACGCGGGGCGCTGATCTATATAACTCTCTCGCCAAGCAGGCCAAGCCCGAGGGAATGAGCGACGAAGAGCTTGCCCGGCGAATCGAGGACCAGAAGAGCGCGGCCAAAAGCTCATACGAATTTCTCGAAGCCGCCGCATTCAACGCGATCGCCAGCGAATCCGACGCCAAGAAGCGCATGGCGTACATTGAAAGCTTCACGCCCGCGTTCCCCAATTCGCGTTTTCAGGAACAGGCTACATCCTACGCGATGATGTCGCTGTCGGAACTGAAGGATACGCCGCGCCTGATCGCCTACGCCGAAAAGACGCTGACTGCCGATCCGAACAACTTGCCTGCGCTCCTCCTGCTGGCCGGCACATACGCCGATGACTCCAAACCCGGCAGCGCAGCCAAGGCAGTGACCTACGCGCAAAAGGCCATCGACGCGGCCAAGGCCGACGCTCCCGATGCCGATCACTCCCGCAAGGTTTCTGCCGGAGCAGCCCACTCCACTTTGGGTTATGCCTACATGAAGCAAGACAAGACAGCCGCAGCGATTCCGGAGTTGCGATCGGCCTCGGCTTTGCTGAAAGGGCAAGACGATCAGCAATATGCGATTGCCCTGTATCGCCTCGGCTATGCCTACGCCAAGTTAAGCAGGGTTTCCGAGGCACGCGACGTCTTGCAAGAAGCCGTGAAGATCTCGGGACCGGTGCAACAACCCGCGCAAGATCTCCTGGCAAAAGTAAACGCGGCGCGCGCGAAAGGAAAATAACAGGCGGTCGAAGAATTGCCCACGACTGAAGCCTGGCTACATTCACTGCCCCGCCAACTCAGCAGAGAGCAAGTTAGCTTTGACCGCAAGATTGTAAGCACGCTGCACGTCTCCGCTGGCCGCTGCCGCCTTGGCCTGATCCATATAGCTCTTGATCTGTTTCACCGTGTCCTGCTGGTTCGCGCTGAGTTGACGGCCTGAAACCTTTTCCAGATTGGCATCGCTCGCAGCCAGCAACTTGTTCGTGCTGTCCGTCTCACGCGAAGCTTGTTGGGGGCTTACTCCCGGAGACAAAGCCACCGCAGGATCGGCTGTGCCGCCGTTGCGCACAACAACAGTTTTCGTGGGGCCGGTCGCGCCGGCCGTTTCCGAGGGCACAACTGGCTTGGGGGCTGGGCGGCGTTTCCTGGTTTTGGCTACAGTCGACTTTGCCGGCTTGCAGTCTGATTTCGGGCTCGAACCGGTCGGCGAACCCTGGGGACATGGCGCCGTGGTCGCAGCGGAAGATTGTGACGGACTGGTTGATTGATCGGCAGTTTCTTGCTGGCTGGTTGGCGGCTGGTCGGATGAATTCTGCGAGGACGAATTGCTCTGAGGGCTTTCCGGGTGCTGCGTGAGTGGCCAAACTACGTCTGCCTGCGCAGAAGGCACAAAATTCGCGCATGGCCCTGCCAACAGCAGACACGCTCCGAGAGTGGCGGCCAGAAACATGTTCGGTTCGTCGTGCTGATTAATTTGTCGATGGAGGCGGGTGCATCTACGCCTGGCTCCGTCTCCACTTGAAAGTCACTCTGCCCAGATTTCGTGACAGTGAAACACAGCCAAATAACAAAACTCGCGAACGGTTCCGCCCGGAGTACGCATTTCGCAAAGCACGCTTCGTCGACTCAGGAATTAGGAACCGTCAAACTCGGGGCGATGGCCCGGGCATTCCCGCTATTGAAACCGGCTCGCATGTCTGCCATCGGCAGCCGCAGGCGGAACGTCGTTCCCTCCCCTTCCACGGTCTCGAAGTCAATCGAGCCGTCGTGCCACTGCAAAGCCTGATAGGTTTGTGCCAGCCCAATTCCGCTGCCAGCTTTCTTGGTGGTGAAGTATAGTTCAAAAATCTTTTCCTGCAATTCATGGGCGATGCCCACTCCCTGATCGCGAATTTCGGCGACGACGCTATCCTCGTCCCGCCGGGCCGAGATGGTCAGCGTTCCTCCCTCTGGCATGGCTTGCATACCGTTGAGGACGACATTCAGGACGGCGAGCTTCATCACGTCGATATCCACTTTCACCGCCAACGGTTCGCTCCCAAGCGCCCGTTTCACGTTCACGCCATTGTGCTCGGCGTCGGGCGTTGCCTGCATAATCACGTCCTCGAGCAGCCGGCGCAGGTCGATTTCCTCAAGATGCAGATCGCGCGGCCGCGTGAAGTCCACCAAAATCTGGACCACCCGATCCAGCCGATGAATCTCATTGCCGATGATGTCCATGTGGCGGCGCGTATCGGGATCGATCTGCCTCAGCTTGGATTGCAGCAACTGTAAATGCAGCACAATGGCGTTGATGGGGTTCTTTACCTCGTGCGCAACTCCGCGAGTGGTGCGGCCACTGGCGGACATCTGTCGCGATATTTCGATTTCGTCGTGGAGGCTGCGCTCCGATTCCGCGTCGTGCAGCGTCAGCAGAGCACCGATCGGAGATCCCCGTTCCTGAATAAAATCGAGAGAAACCTGCACTCGCTTGGTATTCGAGGACTCCACTTCGCGCTGCACGATGGCATGCCGCAGTTCAAAACCATCCAGCACGATCGCACCGAGCGATGAGTCGCGGGAGAAGATTTCATCGACCTTATGTCCCAGCAGTTCTCGCCTGGGCCGGCCCAGAAAACGCTCCACCGAAGCGCTCACCAGAACGACCCCTGAATCGCGCGTGAACAACATCAAGCCGTCCTGCAGGTTCCCCATGATCTGATCCACGTTGTCTTTCAACGCGGAGAAGATTTCCCGGGCATCGCGCATCTGCCGGCCCAGGTGGGCAATCTTTTGAGTTACCACGCCGTACTCGTCGCGTCGGGTTTCCTTTTCGGTCACGGGATCGGCCTCACCCGCAGTAACGTTGTCCAACCGGCGGCTGATTTGCTCCAGAGGGCCAAGCGCGAGGTGTGACAGTCCCGCCGCTAGCAGCAACGAAAGCAAGATCGAAATGCTGGAAAAGATCACAGCGTGCTGGAGCCGCGGAGTAATCTCTCTCCTGAGAAACGCAGTGTGAATGCCCAACCGGATGCTGCCGAACGACTGGCCGTTTAGCTTCAGGGGCATGCTGACTTCGTAGACAGCGGGCGGGTTGTAAATCAGTCGGAGTTGTTCGCGGAATTTGGCATCTTGCACAATCTGGAAGTCGGGGCGCTCGGGCACGATCTTCTCGACCAATTCACCGTTCGAATGCAGGATGGCCTTGTTATCGCTATCCACAATGGCGGCATCGTAGATCATCGGCCAGTCGCCAACGACCGATTCCACCAGCGTGTTCAGGTCCAAATTGGTTGCCAGATACTCGGATATCGCCCGCCGAACTTTAACCGGGTTGTTGACGTCAACCCGCGTGCTGCTCAAATCCGGCACTACCGCATTGTCGGCAAGATATCTCAGTTGCGAATTCAGAGAGTTCGCGGTATCGCGCGCGTACGCGATTCTTTGCCGCAGGATGTATGAAATATAGATATAAGAAAACGAGGACACCAAGGCAGCCACCAGGAAGGTGATGGCAAGCACGATCTGGGTTTTTCTGCGCATACGTCAGCTAAGGTCCTTCCGCGAAAACGAGGGCTGGCCGAGCCATGAAAACCCGTTCGATCGACGCTAAGCGCAGCCCAGCTAGTCTTCCCTCGCCAGAGCGGCATCGGCCGCCGCGTTGCCGTATTCCTTCAGCTTGTTATGCAGGGTTTTCAAGCTGATGCCGAGAATCTCTGCCGCCCGCGTCTTGTTATTACTCGTGGACTCGATGGTCTTCAGAATCAGCCGCCTCTCGGCTTCTTCCACGGTCGTGCCCACGCCCAGGTGGATTGCATCGGGATCTTCGGATGAAGTGCGAATCGTGGTCTGGCCAAATCCCGGCGGCAGGTGCTTGGTTTCGATCACCGCCCCTTCGCAGACGATCACCGCCCGCTCCAGAGCATTACGCAACTCGCGCACATTTCCCGGCCAGGAATAATTCTGGAACAGATTCAGCACGGCCTCGCTCACCACCGCCACCTTGCGCCCATGTTTGCTGCTCATATCTTTCAAAAGCGAATCCACCAGCGCCGGAACGTCGTCTTTGTGCTCGCGCAAGGGCGGCATGTGAATGTTAAAAACATTCAGCCGGTAGTAGAGATCGTTGCGTAACTCGCCCCGGGCCACGGCCTCCTCAGGCACCTTGTTGGTGGCCGCAAGAACGCGGACATCCACCGTAGTTTCCACCTTGCTGCCCAGCCGACGCAGCTTGCGATCTTCCAGTACGCGCAGGAGCTTGGCCTGGGTACCGACCGGCATCTCGCCGATTTCGTCCAGCAGCAACGTTCCACCTTCCGCCAGCTCAAAACAACCGGTGCGGCGCTCGAGCGCTCCTGTGAACGCTCCTCGTTCGTGGCCAAAAATCTCGCTCTCGATCAGCGTCTCTGGAATCGCCGCGCAATTGATCGGGACAAACGGTTTGTTGCGTCGCGGACTCAGCTCATGGATGGTGCGGGCCACCAATTCCTTGCCCGTACCGCTCGCACCCGTGATCAACACCGACGCCGTGCTGGGCGACACCATTTCAATCAGGCGGAAAATCTCCTGCATTTTCTTCGACGCCCCCACCAGGCTCCCGAGAGATCCCGCGTCGCGCAGCTTCCGCCGCGTGACTTCGAGTTCCACCCGGGTTCCCAGCAGCGCCGAAGCATTCTGCAGAATTGTGCGCAGCCGGTCGGTGTCGATGGGTTTGGTGATGTAGTCGTAAGCTCCCATTCGCATGGCTTGAACCGCGCTGTCAATCGTTCCCTGCGCCGTGACTACAATCACCGCGATAGTTTTGCTGTCATCGGCAATTCGCTCCAGCAGTTCCAGGCCTCCCATGCGCGGCATCTTGAGGTCGGTCACGACCAGAGATGGCCCCCACGTAGCGACCTTTTCGAAACCCTCCGCGCCGTCTCTGGCAGTTTCCGTGCGATAGCCCCACGCCGAGACCAGTTCCGCCAGCCCCGTGCGCTCGTTCTCCTCGTCTTCGACAATCAGTACTTTTTCCTGACTCATAAGCCCCGGCTCGTCCTCTATTGAAAGACGCCCCACTCATTATTAAGGCTGTAGGCCTTTGCTGCAAGCGACGATTGCCCTCTGATGTGGGCAAACCGTCCGCGGGGCGGCCAAACTTCAGCGCTCCTGCCGCTCATCCCTACGGGTCCCTTGGAAACTGTCTCTCTCCGCTCGACCGTCGCGTCGACTCCGAGTCTCAAATCAAGACATAACTCTAGCAGTAGTCGCTGGACGCGGCGAATAGCATTCAATTACAATGTTTGCGCTGAAATTTCTAATATAAGGAAACCTGCACTTCTTTGGAATCATCTACGAGACGTAATAAAGCTGTGATGTTCTGACGGTTGCCATGCTGTGGATTCCCAATCTTGTACGCTTGCATGGATTACAAAAAGCTGACTAAATAAGTTTCGGAGGACGATATGTCGTTTCATCCCAGGTTAAGAAGCGTGCGTGTACTGTTTGCCGGTTTATCGCTGATGTTAACCGTAATCCTGCTGTCGGCTGTCACTCTGGCGCAGGATGTGGAGACCCCGAAGTACGATATCTTTGTGGGCTACCAGTGGCTGCATCCCGGCGGCACTGTTCCAGCCCCGTTCGGTAACTTCAACAGTCCCGGGAAATTGCAACTTAAAGATATGCCCGATGGCTTTGGCACCGCCTTCACTTACAATTTCCAGAAGTACTTCGGACTGGAAGGCGACTTCGGGTACAACTGGGATAACTACGAGAGTACTCTTTCGCTCGGTCCCAAATTGACGTACCGGACAGACGATTCTAACTACTTCTTGCATACTTTGTTGAGCTACAACCGGCTCAACGTGGACGGTCTGCCAACCGGAAACGGCATCGGCGCGATCCTCGGCGGCGGCTGGGATCTGAAGTTGACTCACATGTTGTATCTGCGGATTTTCGAGGCAGACTACGTGTGGGGCCGGCAAAACTACGCATCCGTGGTGTCGTCGTCGTTCCCCGATCTCCGGCGAGTTTCGCTGGAGGGCATACGGCTGCGCACCGGACTGGTATTTAACTTCGGCTACCCCCAACTGGCAACGCCGACCGCAAGCTGCTCCTTGCAGCCAAGCGAAGTCATGGTGGGTGAGCCGATCACGGCTACCGCCACCACCACCAACTTCAACCCCAAGCACACTCTGAACTACGCCTGGAGCGGCACGGGCGGAAAAGTTGCGGGCAAGGACAACACCGCGAGCATCGACACCAACGGAGTTGCCGGCGGCAGTTACACTGTCACGGCCACCATCACGGATCCCAAGAAGAAAACTGGGGGCGAGGCCACTTGCTCTGCGAACTACACCGTCAAAGAACCGCCGAAGAATCCGCCAACCATGTCCTGTTCGGCGAGTCCGAGCGACCTGCAGGCGGGCGGTAGCTCGACTATCACTTGCACCTGCACCAGTCCTGACAACGTACCTGTGACGGTCGCTGGTTGGACTGCCAGCGGTGGAAGCGTTTCAGGCAGCGGCAACACCGCAACCCTGAACACCGCAGGCGCATCCGCTGGTCCGGTCACCGTGAGCGCGACTTGTACCGATTCGCGCGGCCTGAACAGCCAGGCCTCCACTCAGGTGACGGTGCAAAATCCGCCTCCGCCACCACCGCCGCAAGCCACCAAACTGGCCGACTGCGACTTCGAGAACATGGCCAAGATCAAGAAGCCGTGGCGCGTGGACAACGAGTGCAAGGGCAAACTGGACGACGTTGCCAAGAACCTGCAGCAGAATGCAGACAACAAACTGGTCATCGTCGGCAATGCCGAACCCACCGAGAAGCGTCCGAACCTGGCGGCTGAACGCGCCGTCAATTCGAAGGCCTATCTCACCGGCGGCGAAGCCAAGTTGGGAATTGATCCCAACCGCATCGAATGCCGCACCGGCAGCGCCGGCACCAAGACCGCTGAATACTGGATCGTTCCCGCAGGCGGAACGTTCTCGGGAGAAGGCACGCAACCCGTGGATGAATCCGTAGTGAAGGCAGTTCCGGATCATCCGCGTGCGGTGGCCAAGAAAAAGGCAAGAACCGCGGCTCAGTAAGTAAGCTGAGGCTAAGTCCCTCGAACACAAGGCCGGTCGAGCGCAAGCTCGACCGGCCCTTTTTTGCAGACTCTCGAAGCAGACTCGATCCACCCCACACGTCCACCCGCGGTTCTAATCATTACGCTTGACGCCCCGGACCGCTCAACTCTCCAGAACTTTCTTGATTGTGTAAAGCAGCGGCTCATCGCTCGTCAGCAACAAGGTCTTTTCGAGGAACGCGGCTGCTCCGTCGAGCATCAGCTTTTCTTCGTTCTTCCCGGAAAGAGCGGTGACCACGACCACGGGAATCGTCGCCGTTACCGGGTCAGCTTTCAGAGTCCGCAACACCGTGGCCCCGTCTAGTTTCGGCAGCATCATATCCAGCAAGATCACGTCGGGATGGCTTTCATAAGCCACAATGAGCGCCTCAACACCGTCAACAGCAGTGAGGACGAGATACCCGGCCTTCTTGAGAACGTGCTCCCTGTCAGCCCGCAAAAGCTTGCTGTCTTCGACCACTAAAACTGTTCGCAAATCAATAGCCTTTCTTCGTAGGGTGCCAAGAACTATATCGGCAGAAACCAGCCATAGCTAAATGGGGCCTATTGCGGCGGCGAAAACAGCCGCCCCTGCATTAGATCGCTTGTGTCGCAAAACCCGCGGTACGCCCAGATCTCAGCCAATGGCCCTTCCCTTCGGTAACTTGATTGCCCCGTGTTACCCTGTCAATCTTGCCCCGGACGGATTTTCTTCCGCCGGGGGCGAACTGTTATATGATTTCCGCATCGAAACATCTTGTGAGCAGCAAAACGCTGCTGTTTGTTCTACTTGCGCTGTGTTTTGTCAGCGCCGCATGGGCCGGACAGTGGACTGCCGTGGGACCAGACGGCGGCGATGTCCGCAGCCTGGCTTACGATCCTCAGAACCCGGATCACATCTTCCTGGGCACCAGCACGGGAACCCTTTTCTCTTCAACCGACGGTGGCCATAGCTGGGCAAGATTTGCCCACTTGGGCAGCGGCGACGACTATGTCATCGACCACCTCGCCATCGATCCCCAGAGCCCGAACAAAATGTTTGCCGCAGCCTGGAGTGTCGAGAATCAGCAGGCCGGCGACTTGTTCCGCTCGAACGACGGCGGACAGAGTTGGGAAACAATTGCCGCCATGCACGGCAAGTCGATTCGTGCGATGGCGATTGCTTCCTCCGATTCCAAAACCCTGGTCGCGGGCGCGCTTGACGGCGTATTCCGCAGCACCGATGGGGGCAAGAATTGGCAGAAGATCTCTTCCTCGAACTCAGAGATCCACAACATTGAATCCATTGCCGTCGATCCCAAGAATCCGGACGTAGTCTACGCCGGCACCTGGCATCTGGCCTGGAAGACCGACGATGGCGGCGCCAACTGGCGTCACATCAACAAAGGCATGATTGAAGACTCCGACGTGTTCTCGATCATCGTCGATTCCTCGAATCCTTCGGTTGTATTCGCCAGCGCCTGCTCCGGCATTTACAAGAGCCAGAGCGCGGGCGATTCCTTCTCGAAGATTCAAGGCATTCCATTCTCCGCGCGGCGCACCCGGGTATTGAAACAGGACCCGACCAACTCCGCGATTGTTTATGCCGGAACCACCGAAGGCCTCTGGAAGACAGCCGACGCGGGCAAGACTTGGACCCGCGTAAGCAATCCCGATGTCGTGGTCAACGATGTGATGATCGATCCGCGTAACTCGCAGCGAGTCATGCTGGCCACCGATCGCGCTGGCGTGTTGGCTAGCGACGACGGCGCCCACACCTTCCTCACCTCGAATCACGGCTACACTCATCGCTACGTAACTTCGATCATCGCTGACAAGAACGATCTCAACACCATGTTTGTCGGCGTGGTCAACGACCGCGAACTGGGCGGCGTATTCGTTTCGCGCGATGCTGGGCAGCACTGGATGCAGAACAGCAAAGGCCTGGACGGTCGCGATGTCTTCACCCTGAAGCAGACCGCCAATGGCGAACTCGTGGCAGGCACGAATCGCGGCATGTTCATGCTGGCGCGCAATGCCAGCGAGTGGAGCCCGATCAACAACGTCATCAACCGTACCGGCTCTTCGCACGCCAAGAAGGGCAGCAAGACCGCAAAGACGGAAGTTCGCTCCATCCTGACCGCGCGCGTGAACGAAATCGAGATCACGCCTACGACCTGGCTAGCTGCAACTTCCGCCGGCCTGTTCACCAGCTCCAACCAGGGTAAGAGCTGGAGCGGCGGCCCGGTCATGGGCAAGCAGGATTTCGTCTCCGTTCAATCCAACGGCAGCCTGATCGCCCTCGCCACTCGCAGCAACGTCCTGGTATCAAAGGACGATGGTGCAACCTGGCAAGACACCAGCATGTCTTCTTACGTGAGCAGCATTCGTGATGTGATCGTCACCGCTGACGGGCAAATCATGTTTGCCTCGCGCGAAGGCGCATTCCGCAGCCCGAACGCGGGTTCTGGATGGGAGCACATGCAGAACGGTCTCCCGGACAAGAACATCAGCTCTATCAGCTACGACCAAAACAGCAAGCAACTGCTGGCGACCAGCACGGAAACCGGCGTGGTTTTCGAAAGTCAGGATGCCGGTCACACCTGGACCCGCGGTCCCGATACCGGCTACCCGCTGCGTCACATCAGTGTTGTGCACGGCCGCTTCCTGGCCGCCACTCCGTTTGATGGCGTCGTGATCCAACCAGAAAACGACGACCGCAGCGCATCCACTGGTGCAGCCACGCGGCGCACCAACTAACCGACCAAGAAACTGCTCCAAAAACAACGGGTCCACTTACAACGTGGACCCGTTTAACTTTGCCCGAACAACGCCTCGTTCCTATTTACAGGTAGGAAACTTGAGCGATGCCACTCGAGTGTGGAAGTTCAGGAAGTTGTTTGCCGCACTCTTGGGCAGGTACTGATTTACGTACCAGAAGGTGCAGTCATCCGAAGGATCGATCACCACGCTGCTGTAATCTCCCCAGCGATCCGCGCCCTCGTTCGACCCTTTTGCAATGAAAATCGTCGCCGGACTCTCCATAGTGTTTAGAGGATCAGCCGGCACTCGTCCGGTAAATGCGATCGACGGGTGCAAAGTGGTCGCGTTGGATTCGCTATAGCCAAGCACCATGTCTCCTTCTTTGTCCATGTCGATGCTCCCCATCCACAGCGAATTGCCGCCGTGAACAAACGTGCCCTGCTGATAGACCTTGGGAGTCCCGTTCGGATCACGGATTTCGTACCAGCGTTCACCCGAGGCCGCTTTGCTGGTCAGCACCGCATGGCTCACGACCAGCGATTCGTGGTCGCCAAAGTTTCGATAAGCCAACCGGAACATCAGGCGGTCCGCCAGCGAATCAAGTTGCTGCGTAGTTCCCGGCTGAGGAATACAAACTCCGCCGCCGCACGCCATGGTGTAAGCCGTGACCGGAACGTTGATCGGACCGGCGAACTTGGACTTGGCCGGATCAGCAAAGTCGACGTGAAAGCGATAGAGATGCAGAGAAGTTGAGCTGGAGAGGTCGACGAAAAAGCTGGGCTCGCCCTTCGGAGGCGGCGTGGCGCCCTCCGCATTCGACGGCAGGAAAGAAAATTCACTGGGAGTCTGGAAGCAAACCGCTTTTGCCTTGGCGCCAGTCAGCATGGCAGCGCGATCATACGCGCAGGTGTCGTCCGCAACGTAACCACTCGTGCCAAATAGATTGTAGTTCGCGTAGTAAGCGTCCGGCCACACGCTGAGCTTGTCGTAATCATTCAACACATTATTCCCGAACTTGAAAACGTAACGGAAATACTTGCCGGTTGCATCCGCGCTCTCGGAGACGGCAATGCATTCGTTTCCGGTGTTGAAGTTGCCATTGTTCCCGGCAATCTGGCTGATGATCCAGCGATTGGCAACCGCGTCGTAGAGCACGACAGGATCGGTCCAATTGAAGGTCTGCCCCTGCCCGCATATTCCCGGCAGCCCCGTAAACAAAGCGCTGATCTGCTGCGGCCCGAACACCGACTTTCCCGTAGCTTTGTCGTAGACCTGCCACGCCGTGTTAATGGTTTCGACGACCTGCGTCGCGCCCACGGCGAGATTGTCGTCAGAAGGAACTCCTTCCAGCGCCTTGCCGTTGGCTGAATTTGGAGTACCCTCAAAATTGAGCCCGATGGTGGCGGAAACCGGCGGAGCAACGTAATTCTGCTCCGCGAGGTCCGGAACCGGAACCGCCGCGCCCGAGAGGATCTGGCGAGGCCGCGGGTGTTCAAACCCCCGCGGAACCGCGCCATGCGGGCCTTCCATCGAATACTCACGCACCGGCAGTGAAGTATCGTGATAACTGTCATACACGACTTGAGGACGGCTCGGCCCTGACTTCTTCTCAGCAGACAGGAAACTTGGCAGCGCCACCAGACACACCACAACCATAACCACAGCCACTACTATCGGTCTCGTTTTCATAAATTCCTCTTCGTTGTTGCTCTATCTTCCAATTTAGACATGTGTCGTTAGACCAACGATTGATAAGTCCCTGCGAAGCCCAGAAGGGGCCGCCGCTGCGGTTTCGATAAAGCTTGATCTTCTTGCCGCCTCTCGTCAAGCTGAAAATACTTGCAGTCCTAATTTGGGAGTCATAGAAGGCAGGCCGAGGCTAACGGTTGCCAGGTGGCTCAGCTTGATAGTCATCCCGAGCAAGCGTCCTTTGCGCAGCGAGGGATCTGGGTGAGCCGCGCGATGCGTCGCGTCCTTTGCGACGCAATAATCGCGCGTTTGGCTCGCTTCCTTGTCGAACTGTGCCACTACCTAACGGTTGGCAAGCACGGAAACATCACGGGCCTTCAGGAGGTGTTGATCGGCGGTCACCAGGGTGAGTTCAAAAACCTTGGCGGTGGCAAGCAGAAAACGATCGGCAGGATCGCGATGCTGAAGCCGCAGACGCCCGGTTTCGCGCGCCACTTCATAGGTGACCGGAGCTTCTTGCAATGGCAGAGTTCGCAGCGCCATCGGAACCCACGCTTCAATATCTTCGCCCGGCACCATGCGTCTCTTCTGCCAAAGCACGACCAGTTCCCAGACGCTGATTGGCGACAGCCACAGCTCGTTATTTGTCTCCTGAATTTCCTTCGCGACTCTCAGGGAGAGCCGTTCCGGTTCGAGCACGCTCCACAGCCAGATATGGGTGTCGAGCAGCAGTTTCATGAACGCAGCACTTCCCAGTCGTCCTCGTCGCTGGCTGGAGAAACAATGTCGCCCGTGATGCGCGCAGTCCCGCGAAGCGCACCAAGCTCCCGCGTCGGACGCTCCTGGGCGGGCGGTGGCACAAGTTGGGCCACCGGCTGGCCAAAACGCGTCACCAGCACCGGCTTCCCCGTCTTACGCACTCTTTCGAGCACCGCCAGGCAGGTAGCCTTAAACTTCGAGATGGCGATCTCTTCCATACCACCAAATCATACCATGGTCAACGACCATGGTCCATGCACCAAGCTCGATGGTCCGAACTGAAGCGCGGCGGCCACGAAACCCTGGGCGTAACATATGTCCGCGATGAGTCCGGACAAGTGGAGACGCCACTTGGCGCAGGGTGGAACTGTCGCGGGGAGTCAAACGGGAAGAATCAAACCGAGGGTGCCCCACTCTTTCGCGGTCTGTGCGAAAGGGTGGGAGGCCACGCAGGAATGCCGGGCCAGAACGCTGATGTCGGACAGCCGCCCCGGCTGTCCAGCGGAGCAAAGCTCCACCGCCGCCACACGCCAGCAGAACAACGTCATCTCACCCGCAATTTCTCAAAACGTGCTATGGCCTGATCTTGCAACAGCTAGGAAGAGAAAGGCTTGGCCGTGAGCATCGACTCGCTTAACCGTACAAGAGTCGGTAGAACGTCGCGAGGAGCAGGATTCTGGGGAGGTTCCCCGCCCTTCACCAATTCGCTGGATCCGACTGCCCCTTCGGATTCAGCCCCTTCATCTCATTGAGTTCCTCGGGGGTGATCTGAGGCAAGTGCCGGATGAACAAAACCAGGCGCCAGGCTTGCGCGGCAGTGTGCGCTTCGCTGAAGGCTGGCATGCCGCTCAAACGAACTCCATTTGCGATGGTGTAGTAGAGTTCGCCATCGCTCTTGTTCTGCGTCCCGGCTGTACGCAAGTCGGGCGGTTTCGGATAGAGGCCCTTGCCGAATAGCGTCTGGCCCCCTCCGTCATTCGAATGGCACGTGGCGCAATGATCTGCGAAATGCGCCATGCCTGCCCGAATGTTCTCCGTTGAAGGCGTGATGGGATTGCGAAGGTGACGATATGCGGATGGCACGGCCATTTCGCGTGCTGTTGTGGCCGCGAACTCCTCGATCGCTGATGGAGTCGCAAGTGCGCTGAACCCTCGTCGCACGAGACTCAGGCCGTATCCCACGGCTGCAACCGCAAGAGCAAACAGAATTAGCGAAACTATTTTCCAGGGTTTCATGTCTACTTCTCCTGTCCCGTGTCGTCGTCGTCCCCCCGTCCGAACGAAGGGAGGTACCTGCCGAAGTTCAATTCGAAGTCGCTGCGAATTCCGTAACCGATACTACGGAGCTTGGTGCGGCGCGCCTGCGCATCGGGCCAGGCCAGCATTGGGAAGATCATTTCATTGCTCGACTGAAGCTCAGCCGCTGTCGGCATCCCGAATCGATTGATCTGGGCCTTTGCCGTGGCCAGCGTCTTGCCGCCGAATGAAGCCAGCCGCTGTGCGAGCGAATCGACGAACGAATCGAGGTCTTTATCGTCCAGCGTCCGGTTCACCCAGCCATAGCGCTCGGCGGTATCAGCGTCAAAATCGTCACCGCTAAGCACGATCTCAAGTGCCCGAGAGCGGCCGACCAAACGCGGGAGCCATTCCAGGGCTCCGCCACCCGGGACTAGTCCGACACCGACCTCGGGGTTGCCGAACAGGGCGCTTTGCCGGCTGGCGAAGCGCATGTCGCAGGCCAGCACGAACTCGTTGCCGATTCCGCGCGTGCGGCCGCGAATCTTGGCGATGCTCACGACTGGCGTGGACGAGAGGCGAAGCACAAAGTCGCGCCAAAGGCCCAGCGCCTCTGGCCGTTCAGCTGCCTTGGCTACGTCGAGATGAGCGATGAAAAAATCGGGATTCGCCGACTGGAACACTACGACCTTCACGGACGGGTCCGCCTCAAGGTCGGTCATTAGAGCTCCCAATTCGACGATCGTTGCGGGAACAAACATGTTGATCGGCGGGTTGTTGAAGCTGATCATCCACCGGCCCGGATAGGTACGGTCGATGTTGAACTGCAAAGCCTGGACTTCATACGTCGCATTTGCCATGTTCTTCTCTCCTTTGCGTTCATACTGAATCGCGTAGTCGTGCCCCTCTCCGCGGTAAAGTTCCTCGGCAGCGCGTCCCACTAGAACAGGAGAGCCTCTGCCATCGAAGCTCTCCTGCTTCTTTGCGAGCAGCTAGCTAGCTTTGGCGAAGGTCACATCTGATTTCGCCACGCCTGACCGCAGTGACCTGAAGCCCGCCCGAACCTCTTCTGAAAAGAGCTTCGGCTGTTCCCATGCCGCAAAGTGCCCGCCCTTGGGGAGCTTGTTGTAATGGATCAGTTTGGGATACGCGCTTTCTGCCCAATTCCGCGGACATTGATAGAGCTCGTCAGGGAACGCGCTCACAGCAACCGGGACCGACACGCCTTTGACGCTGAAATAGGGAAATTTATTTTCCCAGTAGAGCCGTGCTCCGGAAAGCGCCGTGTTCGTCAGCCAGGTGATCGTAACGTTATCGAGGACATCGTCTCGTGAGAGACCTTCGGTCTGCCCGTCAAAGACGCGCGCG